>Ga0209580_10001377_pt1 | contig 11290 bp, 9 predicted proteins | sample Coa_R1_5_FD_187153 | JGI IMG/M metagenome (GOLD analysis project Ga0209580, IMG submission 187153) | Surface soil microbial communities from Centralia Pennsylvania, which are recovering from an underground coalmine fire - Coalmine... | ecosystem: Environmental > Terrestrial > Soil > Unclassified...
GCATGAAGAAGATCTCCGTACTCTTCCAGGTAACCGGTGCGAGCCGGCATCGCGTTCTTGCCATTCTCGTCGAGCACCAAGGTAAACGAGATGGGCCCGGGGATGCTGAGTTTGTTCCGCGCTTGCAGATCAGCTTGATAGACCCAAGGCACGGACACAAAACGATAAGTCGGGAAGAGCTTTCTAAGCGCCTCGGAGCGAACCACCGCGATTCCGTTTCTATCGGCGAGAACCTTAAGTTCACCGGCGCGGCGCTCGTCCTTTTGAACGTAATCATCAACCGCCTGCTGCTGCATCGGATTCAGCTCTTCGATTTTCTTTAGCGGCCCCGGGCTGAAGTCCGGCTGCTTGAGTAAGCGGGTGCTGAGATCGGGTGGCGCTTGCGCTTGCACGCAGGCAGATAGGAACAGGACTACTAAAAGAGCTGCTTTCATAAGCGACTGGGTGAGAGGTGCCGTACCAGATTCCTCCGCGGACAAGAATGTCCGCGCCACACGGCTACGGATTCACCTTCAACATCACCACTGCATGCGAACCCACTGGCGTGGAAAATGTCCCGGTGAACTTGCCCAAATCTTTATGCGCCCACAAATCGCGGACGGCAGCGCTCAGGTGGGAAGGATAGCCGATCGGCTCCCATTTCACGGTGATGTCTTGTGAGGACGGTCCGCGATTCAGCAGCGCAACCGCTCGGCCGCCGTCTGCCATTTCTTTCGACCAGACTTCGAGATCGCCCTCTTTCCAGACGCGGCGTCCTTCGCGCCCGAGAGAATCCTGATCCACGGCGATCACTTCTTTGTTGGTCAGAATCTCGCGAGTTTCCGGCGTCATGCTGCGCAGATCGTTGCCTGCGATCAGCGGCGCGGCCAGCATTGCCCACAAACTGAAGTGTGCGCGGTACTCCGTGGTCGTCATTCCACCGTTGCCGACTTCCAGCATGTCCGGATCGTTCCAGTGTCCGGGTCCGGCATAAGTTCCGATTTCCGCCTGCTCATCCAAAATTGACATCACGCCATTTGAGCAGCAGCCACCGTCGGGCCACTTTTCTTTGCCGCCCCAGCGATCCTGAATATCGTCGGTCGTCCGCCACAGATTGCCGCCGACTGCAACGCCCCAAAGCCATGGCTGATGCTTACCCCACTCGCAAATGCTCAACACAATCGGACGACCACTCGCATCCAGCGCTTGCCGAATGTTTGCGTAGGAAGCGCGTGCATCCTGGCCAGGCAGTGTATTGCACCAGTCGTATTTCAAATAGTCCACGCCCCAGGCGGCATACATCAACGCATCTTGATATTCATGCCCTAACCCGCCCGGGCGTCCCTGGCACGTCTTCGCGCCGGCGTCGGAATAAATCCCAAACTTCAGTCCGAGCGAATGCACATAGTCAGCAAGCGCCTTGATCCCCCGCGGAAAGCGCTGCGGGTCGGCAACGATGTCGCCGTGCGCGTCACGCGAGACCTGCCAGCAGTCATCGATTACGACGTATTGAAAGCCAGCGTCCTTCATGCCGGATCTCACCATCGCGTCGGCCATCCCACGCACCAATTCGTCGCTGACATCGCAGCCAAACTTGTTCCAGGAGTTCCATCCCATGGGTGGAGTGAGCGCGAGGCCCTTGGAAACGGCGTTCTCCTGCGCCAATGCCGTTGCTGCAAATAGCGAAAAGAAAACTAAAACGAGTGTTAGTGTTTTCTTCATAGCTTCTCCTGCTCAGCGCACATTTGTATCAGATCAGCGTCCGGCAGAGAAATGGTTGATTGTCGGCCCGGGGATTGAGCTTGAACCTTGTCTCGATGTGGTCAAGGTCTGTGATCGTAGTCACGGAATGGCTTCGCCCATCCTGAGAATCGTTGTGACATTCGGAAAACAGCCACGCAGGTCGTCGAGTTTGACTCTCTGACCAAGACCGCAGGCCACCATTACGGTCCACTAGAGAGCGAGGTCAGAACTGGGTAGAGCAGAAGTTCCCGCCTGCAATTAGCGCCACCTGTGGATTACCGCTGGAGCCGCCGAGATGGTTCCGCACTGTAGAAATATCGAAGCGTCGTCTTATCCCGGAATTGACAAGACACTCTCTTGCTTCTAAGTTCCTCTGTGCAACTCTGTGTCCTCTGTGGTTAAGGGTTTTCGCGAAGAGCAACCACAGAGAACACAGAGTCACACAGAGGAAGACCACAGAGGCAGACGAAATGAGTCGATTCATAACAGCAGTGGCAATCATCCTGATTTTGGTCGTCCCGTTCTCGCGAGCACAGAATTCTGTTGGCATTTTTGAAAATCATTCCGATGTCGGCGCCGTGCTGCATCCGGGTGCGACCACTTTTGATTCGGCGAAGAACACCTACACCATCCGCGGTGGCGGTGAGAACATGTGGGCTACAGCCGACGCGTTCCAGTTCGCGTGGAAGAGAGTGTCGGGCGACGTGGAAATCACTGCTGACGTGCAGTTCGCAAATCTGACCGGAAACGAGCACAAAAAAGCTGTGCTGATGTTTCGCCAGTCGCTCGATGCCAATTCGGTTTACGCCGACGTGGCCCTGCACGCAAGTGGATTGACCTCCCTGCAGTTTCGCGAGGAGAAAGGCGCAGCCACGAGTGAGGTGGAATCGAGCGTCAATAATCATCTGCACGGTGTGACGAAGGAAGGGACAGCCGACCTCCCGTTCGACTTCACAGGCGCGCGTCTGCGACTTACGCGACGAGGAAAATATGTTTATTTGTCACTCGTCCCTGGTGGTCAATGGGTGAAACTGGCAAAGCTGCCTTCTCCTCTTCTGGAAAGCACAGCCCCTCGATTCGACGGCGAATCTATCTCCATTCCTCTCGACGGCGACTTCTACGTTGGCATCGGCGTTTGTTCGCACGACAATAAGGTCACCGAAGAAGCAACGTTCTCAAATGTAGAGATCAAGAATTTGACCGCACCGACGGTAACGCCTGTGCTGTACAGCAGTCTCGAAACAGTCACACTCGACACGACCATTCGCCACGTTATTTACTCTGCCCAGGGCCGCTTTGAAGCTCCGAACTGGGCGCATGACGGCTCATATCTTCTGTTCAATCGGGACGGGCATCTCGAAGAACTGGAACTGACCGGGGAGAAGCGGCACTTGGTAGTTCTCGACACCGGCTTTGCGAATCGCGTGAACAACGATCACGGTATTTCTCCCGACGCGACGATGCTTGCCATCAGCGACAATTCGCAGCCGACGAAATCCCCAACCGGCAAGGACACGCACGATTCGCTGGTTTATGTTTTGCCGATCACCGGAGGCACGCCGCGCCGCCTCACTAAAAATTCTCCTTCCTACTGGCATGGCTGGTCGCCGGACGGAAAGACGCTGGCCTTCGTCGGCCAGCGCAACGGCGATTTTGACATCTATACAATTCCGGTGGCGGGCGGGGAAGAAACTCGGCTGACCACTGCCAAAGGCCTCGACGATGGCCCGGAGTACTCCCCCGATGGACAATACATTTATTTCAATTCCGAGCGCACCGGGCACATGCAAATCTGGCGCATGAAGGCCGACGGCAGCGATCAGGAGCAGGTTTTCTCCGATGATTACAACAATTGGTTCCCCCATATTTCTCCGGACGGGAACTTTATGGTTTTTTTAACGTATGAAAGAGATGTGACCGGCCATCCGGAAAACAAAGACGTAATGCTGCGACTAATGTCGCTCAGTGACAAGAAAATTACCGTGCTGGCGAAATTATTCGGCGGGCAGGGAACGATCAACGTGCCATCGTGGGCGCCGGACAGCAAATCGCTTGCATTCGTGAGCTATCAGTTCATTCCGCCGGAGGACCCGCAAGCGCCGAGCCATTAATCAATAAAAAGGACGGTTTAGAAACGCACTGATGAAATCCAAGTTCTGGAAACGATTGCTGATTGCCTTCGCGTGCCTTGTAGTCCTGGGTTTGGCCGGGCTGCTTGCGTTTTTTAAGCTCGTTCAACACAGGATTGCTTCGCGTCTGGCGCCGCCGGTGCTGAAGCATGAAGCGCTCACCGTTCCTGATCTTCCGTATCGCACACTGGACGGCGCACTCCATCGCGTGTCCGCGTCCAAAGGCAGAGTGGTCTTTCTGAACCTTTGGGGCACGTGGTGCGTTCAGTGCGTCGCAGAAATGCCGACGGTGCAGAAACTGTATGACCATTATCGGAATGATTCTCGGGTTGAGTTTCTAATTGTGTCGCGTTTGGACTCGCCTTGGGCGGTGCGGTCTTATGCCAGCCGCAATCATCTGGATTTGCCGTTCTACGTTACGCGCGATGACGATGTGCCCGGAACTATGTACCTGGGGCAGTTTCCGGCAACGTTCATCTACGCGCGGGACGGATCGATTGCGGCGCAGCACGCTGGCGCAAGTGACTGGTCGGACAAATCGGTGGTCAACTTTATTGAGCGACTCAAAGCTCAATAATCGCAAACAAAACCTATTTCCCTAACTTATTGTCGAAGAATTGCGCCATGGCACCGAGCGCCTCTTTCGCCTCCGGTGGCTGAAAGTGATACCAGAACGCATGCGGCACGCCTCGAAGACGATGAAATCGGCCGAGCGGGTAACGTCATTTCAACAAGTGATCTTAGCGTCCGGTGTGCAGCCGGCTTGTGATCGATTCGGAGAAGCCCAGCATAGCGTCGCGGCCAGATAGAAGACGTGTCGCGAGAACAGCTGTCCCTTCAACATCAGAATGCCATGTGGAGAACGCAGAATGTGGTAAGCTTCGCGCGCTGCTATTTTTCACTCGAGGTCGCGCCCATGTCATCATTACGCAACCTGATTTTAATTGTCTTGTGCTTCTCGGCTACTTCTTTCGCGCAAATAGCGCCGGGCCAGCAACCTGAATCTGCAAACAAGACCCCGCTCGTGGACCATTTCAATCCAAAGAACGTGGACGCTTCGGTGGATCCTTGCAGCGATTTCTATCAGTACTCGTGCAACCGGTGGATCAAAAACAATCCCGTCCCCGCGGACGAGATCTTCTGGGGTTCGTTTGGCAAGCTGCAGTTGTGGAATACCAGCTTCGTGCATCAGACCGTGCTCGAAGTCGCGGCCAAGCCTGAGTCGCAGCGCAGTCAGGTGGAGCAGAAGGTGGGGGACTACTGGACTGCCTGCACCGATCTGAAACAGAGGAACGCATCTTCACTCGACACATTGCGCCCCGAAATCGAAAAGATTGATCGCATGAACAGCAAAAATGAGATTGCAGAAATCGTTGGCGATTTGCATCTCACCATTTCGGGAGCCTGGAACCCATCCGAACCCGAGACGTACGCAGCCCTGTTCGGTTTCGGCTCGCAACCCGATTTTCACAATACCGCCATGGTCATCGGGCAATTCGACCAGGGAGGCATGGGGCTTCCCGGGCGTCAGTTCTACCTGGACGGCGACGCTAAGTCCGTTGATCTGCGCAATAAGTACACGGCCTACTTAGCGCGCCTCTACCAGCTGGCAGGGGAATCTGAAGCACAAGCGAAAGCAGATGCCGCTGTTGTTCTCCAGATGGAAACCTCCATGGCCAAAGCTGCGATGGAAATCGTCAAGCGCCGCGATCCGCACAACCTTGATCACGAGATGAGTCTGGAGGACGTGAAGAAGCTCGCGCCCGATTTTAATTGGAGCCGCTACCTCGAACTGTTACACGCCCCGGCCTCGGACAAATTAATCGTGACCTCGCCGGATTTTTTCCGCGGCATGCAACAGCTCATCCAGAACGAGCCACTGGAGCACTGGAAGGCTTATTTGAAAGCAGCCCTGTTAAATGGGAATTCCACGGTAATGAGCGATGACTTCGCTAATACCAACTTCGATTTTTACGGCAAGAATCTCTTCGGCGCCAAGGAAATCGAGCCGCTTTGGCGGCGTTGCATCGAGGCTGAAGATCGCGATATCGGTGAGGCGCTCGGTCAGGCCTATGCAGCTCGTGCCTTTACGCCTGAGAGCAAGGAACGCGTGCAGGAGATGGTTGCCAACATTAAGACAGCGTTAGGACAGGACATCGATGCGGCCGAGTGGATGAGCCCGGAGACGAAGAAGCAGGCGCACATCAAACTCGCTGCTCAACTGGACAAGATCGGCTACCCGGATCACTGGCGCGACTATTCCGCCCTCGAGATCACCCGTGACAATAATCTGGTCAATGTGCACCGTTCAGCTGCTTTCGAACTGCACCGCCAGTTGCAAAAAATCGGCAAGCCGGTGGACCGCACCGAGTGGCAGATGACGCCTCCGACGGTAAATGCTTACGAAGATCCACAAACCAATACCATTAATTTTCCCGCTGGTATCCTGCAGCCGCCATTTTTCGATCCTACACAAGACGACGTCGTGAACTACGCCGCCGTCGGGGCTGTGATCGGCCACGAGACCATTCACGGCTATGACGACCAGGGTCGCAAATTTGATGGTCAAGGAAACCTGCGAGACTGGTGGACGGCTGATGATGCAAAGGCCTATGACAAGCGTGGCGATTGCATTGCGGATGAATACACCGAGGATGTACCCGAAGCAGGTGTGAAGCAGGACGGACGCTTGACCCAAGGCGAAAACACAGCCGATAACGGCGGCATCTACATCGCGCTCGCGGCTCTGGAACGAGATCTAACGGAAAAAGGTCAGACGATGGCCAGCAAAGACGCTGAAGGTTTTACTAACTGGCAGCGTTTTTTCCTCGCCTATGCAAACATTTGGTGTAGCAACATTCGGCCGGAGATGATGCGAACGCTCATCCTTACGAATCCGCATCCGCTCGACAGGTATCGCGTCGACAACGTACTCGGCAATATGCCTGAGTTTGACCGAGCCTTCGGATGCCACAAAGGACAGACGATGGTGCACGCCAATCAATGCAGAGTCTGGTAAGCATCCCTAGAGGTGACTCCAGAAACAGCGGCCGCCGGCATTCTGACCGGAACTGGACTTGACGCCTTCGGGTACAGTAATCCCAAACGCGCAGTCTACGATTCAGGTCCATTCTCTGGAAACGCCTGTTGTTGAGATTGTCGGCAACTTGGAAATACGCAGCGGTCAGTTCGTGATAAATCCGCTTCTAGGCGTATCGGGGCCTCCTGCAGCACGGCAGTTCCTGCTGCATCCCTCTGCCGAAGCGTGTTTTGCTAATCGGTAACCGACGCGCTGTTACAGCTGTTACCTTTACGTGACCCTGCTCTGCCTCTAAGCTGCGCACATGAAAGTCAATGCGCTGGTCATGTCCCGCAGCCAGGCCTCGGTAAGGCTCCTGGTGGCGGCGTTTGCGGAACTCGGAGTCGAGTATCGAATGGCAATGTCCGCCTCGGAAGCGATGGACATTCTGCAGACTGAACCGCATTCCGCACTGATTGTTGATTTCGATCTGCCGCACGCGGTGCAGGTCGCAAAAGCGGCCCGGGCCATCGTAGGCAAACGGCGCCCGGTTTTATTTGGGATGATTGGCGTGGGCACATCCATCGCGGATGTCTTTCAAGCAGGCGCAAATTTTGTGTTGTATAAGCCGCTCGACTTGCTGCAGGTGCTGCACTCATTCCGCGCGGCGCAAGGTTTCATGCACACAGACCGCCGTGGTTCCTCGCGTCAAAAAAGCGAGACCCTGGCCTATCTTCAACTTCCCACAGGAACTATTCCCGCCTTGGTTCAGGACGTGACGGAGCAGGGAATTTCGATTCAGGCTGCCGAGCCGCTGGTCCCGATGCGCGGGGTTTCGTTGCGGTTTTTGTTGCCCCGGACCGCCCAGGTGGTTCACGCAACCGGTGATTTCATCTGGGCGGACCGGGAAGGTCGCGCCGGTCTATTTTTCAGCCATATGCCGCAAGCATGCCGGCGTGATCTGCAATCCTGGTTGAAGAAGCATGGGGCAAGGAAGTCGGATTCCAAAAAACGCGAAGAGCGATTCTCGCACAGCTCACAGCCGGTGGAGGAGAACTTCGTTAGCTCCTTCAGCTGGCGTGGGATTTCGGCCGCGGCATCAAACGCCCGCTAGGCGTGCCTGTTTTGTTCACAACAAAGACGGACGATTTGCCAAATCGTGCCATTTCGTTCGACGCATCCACAAAAATAAGGGCCCCCGTTTTGGGGCCCTTCTCCCAGGGAAGCGCGTTGTAATTTCTTACTGGGGCGGCTGTGTTCCAGTCCCACTGGGCGCGGTGGTGCCTGCGCCAGTTCCAGCCGGATTGCTTCCGTTGCCCATGCTGCCGCTGTTGCCCATGTCGGAGGATTTGCCTTTGCTCTTGCCGCCACAGGTGTCGGAAATCATGTCAACGTTGGTGACGTTGAAAGTTTTCTCGTTGCTGGAAGCTCCAGTGGAAGACTGGGACATGCCGGCATTCCCGCCCTTTTCCCACGTGCCTTTCACGGCAACTTCATGGCCGACGTGCGCCGAAACGTCCTGTCCGCTCAAAGCGACTTCCTTGCCCCTCTTGGTTTCAAGGACGTACTGGCCGCCTTGCGACTGCACACAACCCTTCAGCTTCTTTTCGCTCTTTTGGTTCGAAGTGTTGCCCGTCTGGTCAGTCTGACCCATCGGCGAGTTCTGATCCGGCTGGCCCATTCCCGGTTGCTGTTGGCCGCGGGACCCGCTCATGCTTGGGGAAGATTGTTGCGTTCCTTGGCTGCCGCCGCTGGGCGCCATTTGCGCCAGAGCGGTTGCCGCGCACAGTGCGCACGTGAATATGACTGAAAGCGTGAATTTCCTCATTGCCACTCTCCTTAGGCTTTTCAATGAATTAAACGATCGTGATTCGTTGGGGGACTAAGCGACCGTCCGTTGTCCCTGATCAGACGCCTGGCGCGCAGGTGGAGGTTGCAGGCCTGTCGAACGTTTCGCCTGCAATAAACGATGTATGGCGGCTAAGAGTTCCCTGCGCGGACCCGCCTTGTCGCAAAAACCGTCAACCAGTCGGCGCGCGCGTCCCGGAACCAGAGCGCTGCCGGAAAACAGGAGGACCGGGGTGCGAGGGTTCAGCGCTTTTACCAAAGCCGCGACACCCAACCCGTCCATCCCGGGCATTTCGTAATCCGTGACGACCACATCGATTGGATAAAGTGCGGCGAGTTTGATCCCGGCTTCTCCGGTGCTGGCGGTCAACACCTTAAAACCAAGATCCTCTAACATTCTCTTGTACAGCATCAAGCCCGGCTCAAAGTCGTCGATCAACAAGAGTGTGGGGCGTTGAGATTGGCGCGGCTTAGCCCTCTTAGGTTGCGGCAATAGCTCGCTGTTGGCCCAAACTAGCGACGGCGACAGAACAGGCGAGCCATTGGAGGACTTCTCCACACGGGGCATGGTGACACATTAGCTGCGGTGTGCTGTGGCAAACAATGCGTGGAACGCTGTAAGTAGAGTCAGCGTAATCCTGTAGGTTGCAAAACCTGTTGGGAAACGTTTTTGTTCTCGTATGTAAAAGAAAAGAAATGAACCAACTGCCTAACGCCGGTCTAAGCGACTCGCCTTAGTGCGTGCTATAGCGTTTAGTGCTTGGAAACCCAACCCGATGCCCGATCTGAATCCAACCCCGAATTAACGATTTAAAAACCAGGTGCGGTGGAAAGAACTACAGTCGGCCCATCAGCAGAAGAATGACCAGGATCAGCAGAATCAATCCCAAACCGCCGCTGGGGTAGTAGCCCCATCCGGTGCTGTACGGCCAGGTGGGAAGCGCTCCCACTACCAGCAGAAGCACGATGATCAGGAGAATCAATCCCATGTTTGTCCTCTCCACGAACAGGTTATGCGCCCAATGATGCTCGGCGGCGCACGCGGGCCAAACTCCTGCCCACTCGAACACCTTAGCGGTTTCACGAGCACACTTTAATCGGGTTTAGGCTGTAACCAGTTCCGAATCATTCCGTACCGTTTTGGCGCACGCTGCCGTTGACGCCAGCATCCTAAGGGTGCACTTTTATTCAACAAATTTTGGAGAGGGCAATATGCTGGCGAAGGCCGCACCAGGCCTTGCCGTGTTCCAGGCGTGGTGGACCAGGTGGAGGCTAGACGTCAAACACCCGATACACCGCCGATGGATTCTGTCTCTGCAACAGAGTAATAGCGACGTTGTGCACCGGAACTCCGCCCGGAGTTTTCCCATCGCACTTGCCATTGTGAGCATGTCCGTGGAGCACCAGGTCCGCTCCGATGCGATCCACCACCTCGGCCAACCGCGAGGTGCCCAGGAAGGGATAGATCTCGCAAGCTTCACCCTCAACCGTGGTCGCAATTGGCGCGTAGTGCAGCACAACCACGCGCTTAGGAGAGCGCAGCTGCGACATGGCTCGTTCCAGCTTCAAAGCTTCGTCAATGCTTGCCCGAACGAATGTCTTGATCTCCGGTTCGCCGAAGGCTGTCAACACGCCGCGCCCAAATCCTCCAACGAAACCTTTGGTTCCGGCGAAGCCGACCCCATCTCGCTCATAAGCGCTGCCATCGAGCACCTTAATTCCTTCCTGGGTCAACATGCGGGTCAGGTCGGCTTCCCGTCCGCTTTCGAAATCATGGTTCCCCAACACTGCAATTGTCGGCACTCGAGTGCGAACGAGCACATTCAGCAGCGGCTCCATCTCATCGGGGCGGCCATAATTGGTCAAATCTCCGGCGAGCACAAAGACGTCTGCCTCATCACGAACGCGGTTTAGCTGGTCATGCAGAGCGCTGAAGCGCGCCGGCGTGAAGTGCAAATCTGCAGTAGCCGCAATTCTCATTCAGTGCCAGTCTTTCGAATCTCTCGACGCGCCGATGCTCCAGAGCGCTTTAGCTGCCGGGCACGGTACTCGCTCTCGATGTCTTCCAATCCCCAATCCTTCGTATCAATGGAAAAGATATTGTCATCCACCAGGCTGCCGCGAAAAGGCGCCTTCGGATCGGGATGCTGCACTAAATGCATGTAGCGCGATAGCAGATCCTGCCAGAGTGCCGCCGGCACATAGTCGGTGTGAGCGGGGTACACATAGCGAAACAGAATCAGCGTCCACAGCACAATCTCCCAGTGCTCACCCGCGAGCTGCAGAATTCGGTTCCAGTCGAGTTTGCCTTGAGTCCTGTAAATAATGTGGGCGATATCGGCGCCGTCGAACCTTTCTCTGCGAATGACAAACAGTTTCGAGGCCAGCAAGTCTTCCGCGGAAATGATTCGTGACTCCACTCCCGCAATGATTGCCGGCTGGGCGCGCTTCATCCAACTGTCGTCCACAACAATCACGGCATTACTCATTCCAGAGATCAGATCGACGAAGTATTCTCCGCGATGCGCCTTGGCCAACCACACCGGGTCGAGCGTCTCGCACCGGAAGCCGT
>Ga0209580_10001379_pt1 | contig 11279 bp, 9 predicted proteins | sample Coa_R1_5_FD_187153 | JGI IMG/M metagenome (GOLD analysis project Ga0209580, IMG submission 187153) | Surface soil microbial communities from Centralia Pennsylvania, which are recovering from an underground coalmine fire - Coalmine... | ecosystem: Environmental > Terrestrial > Soil > Unclassified...
AGCTAGCTTCAATTTTCCACAAGGCCGATTTCAAGACAACTTGCCAATCCCCAAGGCATCTGCCGCTATAATCCCGGCAGTGGATTCGCACCCATTGCCATCGCCGGAACAAATCCTTCGTATTCACTGCGTTAAGGTCTTCGTCCGTGATCAGGACCAAAGCTTACGGTTCTACGTCGACCAACTGGGTTTTCGCTTGGTCGCGGATACCGTGCTTCAGTCCGGCGAACGCTGGCTGGCCATCGCTCCTCCGGATGGGGACACAGTGCTCGCGCTCATCGCTCCTAAGCCCGACTCAAAGCTGTCTCAGTTGATCGGCCGACCCACCGATGTCGTCCTTGTAACTGACGATGTTCTCGCCCGCTACCGAGAATGGTCGCGCCGCGGAGTTAAGTTCTTGTCCACACCAAAACTGAGGCGAGTGAAGTCTGTCAGCGGGACCTCGATTCCACCCGGGATTGAGACGCCTGTTTGGGGTGGAGTATTCACTCACTTCAAGGATCTCGACGGCAATTCATTTTCACTTGTCAGCTTAGATGAGGTAACACAGTCGATCGAGGCTCAGCGCCGCGCCGCGGCAGAACGAGATGAAGCCGAGCGACGTGTGGCCCAGGAGCTCGACATCGCAAAGCAAGTGCAAGCTCGACTCTTTCCTCAAGATCTGCCCGTTCTGAAGACCCTGGAATATGCCGGGATATGTCAGCAAGCTCTTCAAGTGGGCGGAGACTACTACGATTTTCTTGCCACGGGTCGAGAGCGACTTTGCCTGGTAATCGGGGATGTCGCCGGTAAGGGAATCGGCGCGGCTCTACTGATGGCGAATCTTCAGGCGAATCTTCGCAGCCAGTGCGCCATGGGATTCGACCAACCGGCCCAGCTCCTGCAAAGCGTCAATCGGCTGTTCTGCGAAAACACTCCCGAGAACGCCTACGCTACGTTTTTCTTTTCAGAATACAACGATCAGACCGGCCGCTTGCGCTATGCCAACTGTGGACACCTGCCGCCGCTCATTGTCCGTGCTGGCGGAGAGTTAGAACGTTTGGAGTCTACTGCCACTATACTAGGACGGTTCCCGTGCTGGGAATGTTCAATTGGCGAAACGAGTCTCTTCGCGGGAGACACTCTGGCTCTTTATACAGACGGTGTCACTGAGCCCGCCAGTGCGGACGGTGAGGAGTTCGGTGAGCAACGCCTGCTGAACTGTCTCGAGCTCCATCGAGACCTTTCGTCCAGTGACATGGTTTCCGCGGTGATCGACGAAGTGCGTTGCTACGCTCAGCACGAACAGCTGGACGACATCACTCTCATCGTCGCTAAGTGCCGTTTCGACCCAAACGGTGATCAAATGGGATTGCCCTATGAACGGTCCACCTGAACTGCACCAAGCTCCGCAAAGTCAGACATGGGCGAGAAACACCCTTTGCGGAAACCAGCGGATGATCTCCGTGACGCCGATTTCTGGGGAGTCAGCGAGATTTCATTTTTCCGATTACAGACTTGCGGCCCACATGACTTCCGATTTGCCCGTGCTCCGACCACAATGCAGCGTTGCAGGGGAGTCTAGGTTTCCTGTGACAGATTTTTCCGACCAAGGTCTACAGCTTCACGCAAGAAACGCGGCCGAGCTGAAACTACTTGCGCAATGCGGATTTCAAGAGTTTGCCAGTTCAGGTGTGGAGCAAGCTAGCTACGAAATGAAACTCATCTGGTACCTGCCACTTAACAAACAACCGATTACGTTGCCCTCAAATGCATAGGGGGACGCTTCGGAGCCATGCACACTTACTAGCGATGCCCCAGAGCGAAATCCGCTCAATACGGTTCTGTAAGAAGATCGCAAGCCCACGACTTGCACCCTTTTGGCTTCGCTAAGGAGCAGGCTGCGTTGGTGTCTGGGTGTCAACGGTGCTTCGTCGCGATGGGCAGTCCTTGCCCCCTCAGCGGTGAGGCTTGCCGCCGCCGTGACCTCCGGAGTGACCTCCTCCGCCGTGCGAGTGCCCCCCGCCGAAGTTTTTCCCGCTGCCGTGGAAGCTCTTCGGCGTATGCCCGCCGCCTCCCATGTGGAAGCCGCCCGAACCTCGGCTGCCAACGGTCTTGGGAGCGTGCCCGCCAGCAAACAGATGGAAGCCACCCGAGTGCGGTGGTTTTCCGGCTGAGTGCGCAAAGCTGTTGCTCGCAAAAGCCCCGGAAGACCGTCCCCCGAATTCGCCGCGCTGAAAACCTGAGGCCGACGCGCGATAGGCCTGCGTCGAACGGTCGTAGGATGGGTGCGCCCCGCTGCGGTAGCCTTCACCGGTCCCGCGGTTCCAGCTGGATCCATAGCCACCGCGGGCGAACTGCTGCCTGCTTACTGGCGACCGCAGATCGTTGTGGGCCTGGCGCGGCGTCCGGTCGTAGCCGCTTCCGAAGGCATGGAAGCCGCGGTTGGAGTTTCCTCGCCAGTTCTCGGCGTGTCTGCCCGGCGCGCGATCGAATCCCAGTCCACGGTTCCGGTTGTATCCGCCGCCGAAACGGCGGAAACCATCCGATGTGCGGCCGTAGCCGTGTCCCGCGAACGCTCCCCTTCCGGCGTAGGCATGGAGCCCATCATGCCGGAATCCCCAATCAGCCACCGTGTTGCTGTGCGAATAGTAGTTCGACTGGTTGAAGAGCACGGACTGGGCTAACCAGTTCAAGCCCCACGACAGCCAGCCCCAAGGCGTCTGGCTGAACGCGCTCATCGCGATCCCGAGCCCATAACTGATCGGCGACGACCCGAGCAATGATTGCAATCCACCCAGCAGGGAAAAACCCGGGTAGGGCGAAACTTGCTCTCCGTAGACGGTCCACGGGTTATACGTTGGCACGTACACAACTTGCGGATTCACCGGTGTCAGCTGGATGTAGCCCTGGTCGTAATCCACCGCCTGCTGCGGCGTGCTCTCCAGATTTCCGGCGGCCTGAGCGCGCCGGCGCATCACCTGCACTGCCTGGAGTACGTCTTGCGGCTGGTTGTAGTAGGCATTGCCCAAGTCGGTGGTCCACTGCTGATTGCGGTCCATCTGGGCCAACAACTGGGGAAACGCCGTCAACGCTTTTACGCTTGGGTCCCAGTTCTGTCCGTCGGCGCCGGCCACGATCTGATCAGGGGAAGCGGAACCTTGCATCTGCCGCCAGCGGTCGGCATCCGCGATCTGACGGGGGTAGGTCGACGCGGCTAGGACTTGTGCCACCAGCTTGTCGGGATAAAGCGCGATCGGGGCGACGAGTTGTTCGAGTTGCACCGCATCGAGCGGCTGAGCCGGCGCCTGGCCATATTCCCCTTGCGGATACGCCTGACCGGAATCCGGGAAAGAGCGTTGCGAGTCCGACTGCTGTCCATAGTCCGATTGCGGCTCGGACTGCTGATTGGGCGCGTATTGTCCGTTGGATTGATCGTTCTCCGACCATCCCTGATCGCCGCGCTGCGTTTGCTGCGCGAAAAGTTTCCCCGGTTCCAGAAAGACGAGGAGAACGACCACAGGCAGCATGAGCAAACGTGCAAACTGGTGCGCCGCGTTTTTCGCGGTGCTCGCGGCGGCTGCGGCACGGCAAGGTGGACGAGAAAACATGGCAGCGGGTGGTGCATGCCGGTGCATTTGGGGCTTCATTTTTCCTTTCGGCGTCCGACGTAAAAACGCTCGCACGAGGAGAAACCGACACTCCACAGCCGACGCCGACTGGTTCTATGACCTTGATGCTTGAAATCAAGCGGGAAAGCAATGCCGGGCGAATCAATTCTGGGTCAACAGTGAAGTCTGTGAAAGCACAAGCCTTCTACTCTGAGGTAAACTCCTGCAAGTCCAGCTTTGTGCAGGTCGCTCGCCTGTTTTCCTTTCTATTACCGAACAGGGGCCCCCTTAACTCGGACGAGCGCATCTAAGGTTTGGAATCCTATGCGCAATCGCAATTTCACTCGGCGGGAACTGCTTAAACTTGGGACTGCGGCGGCAGCAGCCGAGTTGGCGTCTTTGGGTTTGCACGGCTGTGGTGTTTCCAACCTGGTTCAATCCGTTGCGTCCGGCTGCTCCAAGTTGAGTGACATCGAACATGTCGTGATCCTGACTCAGGAAAACCGCTCCTTCGACCACTACTTTGGAAGCTACCGGGGAGTCCGCGGATTTTCCGATCAAAGCGCTGCATTCCAGCAACCCGATCCAGCGAACACCGCGATCTCACCGGTGGGGCAACTCCTGCCGTTTCACCTGGACACCACCAAAGCGAATGCGGCGTGCACGCACGACATCAGCCACGACTGGGTCCCCCAACATCAGAGCTGGGACAACGGCAAGATGGACGGTTTTGTGAGTTCGCGTTTGCCGATTAATGCGAATGACGCGGTACTGAGCCTGGGCTACTACACTCGCGCAGACCTCCCTTACTACTACGCACTGGCCGATGGCTTCACGATCTGCGATAACTATTTTTGCTCAGTCATGGGCCCGACCGATCCGAACCGCCTCTACACGATGGCGGCCTCGCTCGATCCAGATGGAAAAAATGGCGGACCAATTTTGCAGACGATTGTCACAAATCGCTCCGCAATGTACGGCCGTCTGACCTATACGACCATGCCCGAGCAACTTCAAGCTCGGGGGATTTCATGGAAGGTGTACTCGTCGCCGGATGAAAATATTCTGGGCGGGATTCTGTCGGATAATGTGCTCTCCTATTTCAAGAATTTCCAGGACCCTGCATCGGTGCTGCATCAAAATGCATTTGTCCCGCAGTTCCCCGTTGATTTTTTGTCCGATGTGGCGCTCGACAATTTGCCGCAGGTATCCTGGCTGATAGGGTCGGTCTTGACGTCGGATCACCCGCCTGCCCCTTCACTGTTTGGGGAGAATGTTCTCTCGCTTATTGTCAGTGCTCTGAGCGCGAACCCGTTACTATGGGCGAAGACGGTTCTGTTGGTGAACTACGATGAAAATGGGGGATTTTTTGATCATGTTCCACCGGTCACAGCGCCTCTCGGCACGCCCGGCGAATATGTGACCGCGCCCGCGGTTCCGGATCCGACTATCGTCGGGAATCCAGCGATCACCGGCCCAATCGGGTTAGGCTTTCGCGTCCCCTTGTTGATCATCTCGCCGTTCAGTCGCGGCGGATTCGTGTCCTCAGACCTGTTCGATCACACTTCTGTGCTGCGATTTCTCGAGACGCTCTTCGGGGCCGAAGTGCCCAATTTGAGCGCATGGCGCCGCGCCGCGGTCGGAGACCTAACTAGCGCGTTCAATTTCAAGAATCCTGACCAATCGATTCCGAGTTTGCCATCTACTCTGCAAGGCGATCCGCAGGCGATCTTACAATGCGAGAACAACCTGGCCGGAACGATACCGTTCAGCGTGCCAACGACGCAGACCCTTCCGACTCAGGAATCCGGGACACCCAGTCGTCCCAGCGGGACATGCTAGCCAGGATATGAGGGCTTCTGGCGAAGAAACTTTCGGCACGGCCGCCATCCGATTCCAACGGTCGGCTAGATGCCTGTCTACGCTTCGACTATCGCGGTGATGGAACCGCATTTGAGGCTAAGCGTCTGCGATTCTGGAGCCGGCTTCGTCGAACTCCCACTCCTGCGCAGGCTCCTTCTCGGGAGCCGGTCGGATCTCCGGAGTCTGCATGATCACGCGCGCACAGGTGTTCCATCGCAGAATGGCATCGTCGTTTCCGGGTGTTGCAAAACCCATGGCTCTCTCATAGTCATCCATGGCTTCCCGCAGCGCGTGATATGCGGATGCGCCGGCTCCAGCACCGCCATGGCGAATGCGCGCATTCCCCAGACGCTCCCAGATGATGCCCTCGTAGTAGGCCCGCTCGTAGTCACCCTTAATTTGCGCAAGAATCTTCTGTGCGGGTTTCACATCCACATGCGACTGGAATTGGTCGGTTCGCGCCAGCAGAAGGGAAATCAGCGCCTGCTGGTGATCGGGCACGATGGCCAGAATATCGAGGCAAATGCTTTCCGCCAGGCTGGGTTCATTCAATAGTCTGTAGCGCTCCACCTTTGCCAGCGCTTCAGGAATACTCTGCTCGGAAATGGATTTTAGTTCGAAATGCATAACATCTCCTATTTTTTCGAATTGCTGAATACCCGGAACAGTTTCGACAGCGGATCGAAGAAGCGATCCACGACGCGCTCCTTGAGCGGGATGATCGCGTTGTCGGTGATCGTGATATTTTCAGGACAAACTTTGGTGCAGCACTTGGTGATGTTGCAGAGACCTACACCAAATTGGTTTCTCAGAGCTTCGACGCGATCGCCTACGTCCAACGGATGCATTTCGAGCGCGGCCGCATATACCAGAAATCGTGGACCGATGAATTGTTCGTGCATGTGATGGTCGCGCAAGACGTGGCAGACATCCTGACAGAGATAGCACTCGATGCACTTTCGAAACTCCTGCACCCGTTCTACATCCTCCTGGGCAATGCGCCAGGTGCCATCAGGCGCGTCGGGCTGCCGCGGCTGAAACTTTGGGATGCGTTTCTTCACCGCATAATTCCACGATACGTCGGTGACCAGATCCTTCATGTGCGGAAATGCCTTCATGGGTTCGACGGTCACGGGCCTATCCAGAGAAAGCGTATTCAGCCGTGTCATGCACATCAATTTCGGCATGCCATTGATTTCGGCGGAGCACGAGCCGCATTTCCCCGCCTTGCAGTTCCAGCGAACCGCAAGATCGCCGGCCTGTTCCGCTTGTATTTGATGCACGGCATCGAGGACCACCATGCCGGCGGAGACTTCCGTGGGGTAGTCCTGGAATTTTCCTTGGCCTTTTTCCCCGCGCCAGATGCGAAACGTGGCGGTCGCCATTACTTCATCTCCTGGATGATTTGCTGCAGATCTTCTCGCATCGGGGGAATGGGCTCGCGGGTGAGTTGCATTTCTCCACCGGCGCTTTGTCGCACCACGATGTTGAAGCCGTCGTAACGCTTATCCTTGGCGGGAAAATCATCACGGAAGTGCGCCCCGCGGCTCTCTTGCCGTTCCAGCGCCGCACGGGTAACAATTTCCGATACGGTTAGCAGGCTATGCAGATCTAGCGCGGTGTGCCAGCCAGCATTGTATTCCCGATTTCCATCCACGCTGACCAGCTCGCTGGCAGCTTTCAACTCCTGAATACGCTCCAGCGCCTGCAGCATCTCCGGTTCCTGACGCACGATCCCTACCAACTCCTGCATCACGTCCTGCAACGTATGTTGTACAGCGTACGGATTGTCGGAGCCCTTGTGCTCGAACGGCTGAAGCGCCCATTTTTCCGCTGATCCGAGTTCATCCCCGTTCACCGCGCCGAGCGAGTTCTCTTTCGCATAGGCCGCGGCGTACTCTCCGGCTCGCTTGCCGAAGACCAACAAATCGGAAAGTGAGTTTCCGCCCAGCCGGTTGGCGCCATGCAGACCTGCCGCACACTCCCCCGCTGCAAACAAGCCGGCCACATCCGACATTTGGGAGTCAGCATCTACCTTGACGCCTCCCATCATGTAGTGGGTCGTAGGCCCCACTTCCATCGGCTCCTGGGTAATGTCGATGTCGGCAAGCTGCTTGAACTGGTGATACATGCTGGGCAGCTTCTTCTTAATATGCTCTGCTGCGTTCGGAATTCTCTCCTTGATCCACGCAATGTCCAGGAGCACACCGCCGTGAGGACTGCCCCGCCCTTCTCTCACCTCCCGTCGTATGCAGCGGGCCACGTGGTCGCGGGTCAGCAGCTCGGGTGGGCGTTTCGCGTTCTTATCCCCTTGCGTGTACCGCCAGCCTTCTTCCTCCGTGTCGGCGGTCGAGTTGACGTATAGCGGCGGAATATCCTGGAACATGAATCTCTCGCCATTCCGATTACGCAGCACCCCTCCCTCGCCGCGCACTCCTTCCGTGACCAGAATGCCCCGCACGCTTGGTGGCCAAATCATTCCCGTGGGATGGAACTGCACAAATTCCATGTCCATCAGAGCCGCACCGGCATGGTAGGCGAGCGAGTGGCCATCTCCCGTATATTCCCAACTGTTGCTGGTGATTTTGAATGCCCTTCCAATTCCTCCCGTCGCCAGCACCACAGCCTTGGCACGGAACAAGTGAAACCGGCCGCGCTCGCGATCGTATCCAAACGCGCCCGCGATGCGACCGCCGTCCTTCAGCAGCGTGACGACGGTGTGTTCCATGAAAACGTCGAGACCGAGATGGATTCCATGGTCTTGAAGAGTGCGGATCATCTCGAGGCCGGTGCGGTCGCCTACGTGGGCGAGTCGAGGATACCGATGGCCGCCAAAATTCCGCTGCAGAATTCGGCCGTCGCTGGTGCGATCGAAAAGCGCGCCCCATGCCTCCAGTTCACGCACGCGCGCCGGAGCTTCCTTGGCATGGAGCTCCGCCATCCTCCAGTCGTTCAGGTATTGGCCGCCGCGCATGGTGTCGGCAAAGTGAACGCGCCAGCTGTCCCGGTCGTCCACATTTCCCATGGCTGCGGCTACGCCACCTTCGGCCATGACGGTGTGTGCCTTTCCGAGAAGAGACTTCGAAATGACCGCAACCTTTCCACCGGCGGCCGAGACCTCGATGGCAGCCCGCAGACCAGCACCCCCGGCTCCGATGATCAGAACATCGTGCTCATGCGTGATGTACTCGCCCACTAGACGATCCTCCAATCCGTCCAGATACCCATCGAGCACATTCGCACATACAAATCGGAAAACGCGACCGAGAAAAGGCTGCACCAGGCAAACAGCATGTGGCGCCGGTTTAGGCAACTCACGCAATCGTAAACTCGCTGGCGGGCCGGCGCCCCCGCCAAACGATCGCGGAAACCGCCGACCAGATGACGAAAGGAGTGACATCCCAGAGTGTAGGAACTCAGCAGCGTGAGGTTCGTCAACAAGACGAGAGTGCCGACGCCGATGCCAAACCGACCGTCGAACCAGAACGCATCCCACACATCGCGGGCCAGAATTACGAGAAACACGAGGGCCAGATAAAGAAAATACCGGTGGACGTTTTGCAGGATAAGAGGAAACGATCGCTCGCCGAGATATGTTTTCCTCGGTTCGCCTACGGTGCAGGAGGGCGGATCCGCCCAAAAAGCCTTGTAATACGCTCCACGATAGTAGTAGCACGTCACTCGAAAGCCGCCCGGCGCCCACAGAATCAGTACTGCTCCTGTAACCCAGGCAGGCATCCAGCTTGGGTTCGGGCCAAACCAACCCTGACGGGCGGGGCCGAACAGTTCGGGCGAATAAAACGGTGAAAGATATGGTCCGAACCTGAAATGCTGCCCCTGCAGAGCAGCCCATGTGGAGTAAGCGATGAATGCCGACAAACCTAGAAACACAACCAGTGGCTGTACCCACCAACTGTCGGCTCGCTGCGTCTGTCCGAAACCCGCGCGCGACAACGGAACGTCAATCTGAGGCATCAAGCCTCCTCACGCGTTAGTGTTGATTTGCATCCGCTCCCAGGCGCTAGACTGATTGCGGTTGAAACGGGCGGTAGACATGATACAGCGAATTCATTGCCTTTGTGTTCGGAAACGAAGCCTCCAGTAAACGGAGGAGCATAACGAACCCGAGAGCACGGATGCCGCAAACAATGAACTCCGGCACAAGCACGCTATGGTACAGTTTCCGGGGCCGCCAGTTTTAGACTGGCTGTCTTACTGGATGGAATGATGGGTACAGGACGTGAGATTCGCAGCTACGACTATGTGAACAGTCCTTACGAGCGCGTCCGCGATGCGTTGAAGCAGAACGCACTCATCGTATTTCAGTCGGCCACGAAGGCGGCTGCTTCCCGGGCGCAATCGGTCGCCGCTGAACTGCACGTCGACTTTGGCGGCATTGGGGTAAAGACCGACATCAATATCTCTGTAAGAAACATTGAGGAAAAGATCGTTGATGCCGCCTCTACTCCGAGCACGCGGTTGATGCTGGAATGGGAGGCCGCGACCATGCCGGGATTGTTTCCGTTTATGAAGGGCGAGCTTTTGGTGTACCCTCTGACCTCGACCGAAACGCAGTTGGATTTCTGCGGCATTTACGAACCACCCTTCGGCGCCGTGGGAAGAACCATGAACGCGATCATCGGTCACCGCATCGCGGAGGTGTCAGTGCATCGCTTCGTTAGCGACGTGGCAGGATATCTCCGGCAGGCCCTTGCTTAGAGAATTAAGTCGCTCGACTCCCAACTCAAAAAAGGATTTAATATTGACCGCCGCGTTGCACCGAACGCGTCGAGAAACGGGCTTGAAGGATGTCAGGTAATTGATCGATCTCTCGACACGAGTTGCCGAATGAGGGGCGACGAAGTCCGACTGGGCCCCCTGATTCAGAGCAACCTTAAAGCAACAACTTCCAGTTCTTATCGAAATCAGGGGCGTCGCGGAACGGACCGCCCCAAAGGCTCGGGGCTCCAACGTGCTGCACCAGGGACGGCAGGTAATACAAGACTGGGCCAATGCGGCCTGCCAAACGTAAGAGCTTGATATCGGCATGTGGACCGGGCTCGACTCCCCAGCAGGTAATCAGGTATCGCGCGGTTGCTTTGGAAATAAGAATCGCCTGACTTCCAAAGGCTATAGCAGGGTCGGCCTCGCGATAGGCCTGATCGGGGAATGACTTTGGAAACGCAATCCCAAGATTGCACAAAGAGGCAAAAAAGTACTGACCCTGGGAAAACTGCTGGAGGGGAGGCCAGGACGTCAAGTTGTGGATGAAGTGGAGATTGAAATCGAGGTCGTCTTCCAGAAACAGAAACATCTCTGCGTTGTTCCCGGCGGCGCGGCGCAAGATGCGGCGTACAAGTTCCCCATGACGTTCGAGGGGTATGGAAAGGGTTGTGTCATCGAACTCAACGGTTACCCTGCCCTTCCAATCGGTAGCGGCGAGATTCTCCAGCGTGCGCTGACGAATCGCATCTCGAGCGCCGCAAGATGCCATGTACGCGTCGAGCTCGCACATCGGGAAATCTTACAACATTTCTTTGACAGCCATCCCGACGGAGGGCACAATTGACAACCACCATGGAATTCAATCCGCCAAATGTAATGGTTGCATTGCGAGACCACCTCGCGAACGACGTCGAAAGCCTGCGCAAACTTTTTCGGCTGGATGAGCCCTATGGGCCTTATAAGGTCGAGAATGAGCTCCGCCAACTGCAAGAAGCAGGGCTGGTTGTCAACACAGTTTCCGACGGGAGCCAAGCTGGCTCGTTTGAAGTAACACCAAACTGGCACAGAATTCAGGCCACACTGGGCCTGAGCTTGAGGAAG
>Ga0209580_10001381_pt1 | contig 11273 bp, 10 predicted proteins | sample Coa_R1_5_FD_187153 | JGI IMG/M metagenome (GOLD analysis project Ga0209580, IMG submission 187153) | Surface soil microbial communities from Centralia Pennsylvania, which are recovering from an underground coalmine fire - Coalmine... | ecosystem: Environmental > Terrestrial > Soil >...
GGCGAGCTCGCCAAGGACGAAGAGCTCTGGCATGCCTACCTGGGTTACTGAGGTGAGATGAGCTACTTCCTGGACCTCACCCTGACCGGCATCGCGGCTGGGATGATCTACGCCGCCCTGGCGCTTGCGCTCGTGCTGATCTGGCGCGCCACCCGCGTCGTCAACTTCGCGCAGGGCGCGCTGGCCATGACCACCACCTACATCGCGCTTGGCGTCATCCAGCTGACCGGCAGCTACTGGCTCGGGTTCGTGGCCGCCCTCGCGGCGGGTTTGCTCCTCGGGGCTCTCGCCGAGCGCGGGCTCGTGCGGTGGGTAGAGACGGGACCGCCGCTCAACGCGGTCATCCTGACCCTTGGACTGCTGCTCGTCCTCGAAGCGGTGGTGCCGATGATCGGCGGGGCGCAGATCCGTTCCTTCCCGGCGCCCTTCTCGATTTCGGCGTCCCAGATCGGCGGCGTGTACTTCGCGCTGTCGCCGTTCAATGTCTTCACGATCGGCGCGGTCCTCCTGGTCATGCTGGCGCTGCTGGTGCTGTTCAGGTTCACCGGCGTGGGCCTGAGCATGCGGGCCGCCGCATTCGCGCCCGACGTCGCGCGGCTGCTCGGCGTGCGGGTGGGACGCCTGCTCTCGCTCGGCTGGGGCCTGGCGAGCATGGCCGGCGCCCTGGCCGGGCTTCTGGTCGCGCCGACGCTGCTGCTGTACCCGAACAACATGGACGCGATCCTCGTCTACGGGTTCACGGCGGCCGTGCTGGGTGGCCTCGACAGCCCCATCGGCGCTCTGGTAGGCGGCCTATTGATCGGGCTCGCGCTGTCGTACATCGGCGGCTACCTCGGCGGCGACCTCGAGGCGATCGGCGCGCTTGGAATCCTGATCGCGCTGCTGATGATCAGGCCGCAGGGCCTGTTCGTACACGGCGCGGAGCGGCGCGTGTGAACGCCATGGCCACCGGCGCGACGCGGTTGACGGGGCGCATCTCCAACACGCTGGCCCGCCACGCCCTGATCGCAATCCTCTTCGTGGTCGTCGCCGCGTTCGTGCTGTGGGAGTTCGACTCCTTCGACCCGTTCCTCGTCTACCAACTGTCCAGCGTCGCGTACTTCGCGGTCGCCGCGGCCGGGCTGACGGTGCTGACCGGGCTCAACGGCCAGCTGTCCCTGGGCCATGGCGCGCTGATGGCGGTCGGCGCCTACACCACGGCGCTGGTGCTCAAGCAGCAGGCGGACCTGAGCCCGGCCCTCGTGCTGATCGCCGCCTCCGTGGTGACCGCGATCGCTTCGATAGTGGTGGGCGCCGCCGCCGCACGCCTGCGCGGCCCATACCTCGCCGGCGTGACGCTCGGCCTCGCGGTCGCGCTGCCCGGCGTGGCGGTCAGGTTTTCGAACGTGTTCGGAGGCGATGCCGGTTTGAACGTGCCCGCGCTGATTCCTCCCGATGCGCTCTCGTCCATCACGCCCGAGGTGTGGCTCGCCTGGATCGGCCTCGTGCCGGCCGCCGCGACCTTCGTTTTGCTGGCCAACCTGGTGCGGACGCGCTACGGGCGCGACTTCCGTGCCATCCGCGAGGACGAGGTCGCCTCGGCGCTGTACGGGATCAAGGTCGCGCGCACGCAGGTCCTCGCCTTCGTCCTGAGCGGGGCGTGCGCCGGGCTCGCCGGGTCGATGATGGCCTACACCTCCAACCTCGCCGCCCCTGGCAGCTTTCCGCTGACTCTTTCCCTCGAGGTGCTGGCGGCGATCGTGATCGGCGGGCTGGGCACTCTGCCCGGTGCGGTCTGGGGCGCCCTGGTCATCGTCTTCGCGCCGGACTGGATCGGCACCCTCAACGACGCGATGCACCTGCCGAACGCCGTGCGCGACCAGCTGCCGCTGGCCCTGTTCGGCCTGGTTTTCATCGTCGCGATGCTGGCCTTCCCGCATGGCATCCAGGGCGGCCTCGCGCGGTTCTGGCGCTGGCGGTCCGTGCGGAGGCGCGCCGCCGCCGCTTAGCGGGACGCTGCTAGTCCTCGCCCGGCTCGGGCAGGTCGGGAGGCTCGTCAGGGCCAGGCTGCGCGCCGGGCGGTGGCACGTCCCAGTCGACGGCAGGCGGCTCCGGCGGCGTCTCTGCGGGCGGTCCCGCGGCGAAGGCCTCGGGCTCGGCGGGTGCGGACTCCGGCTGCGGTGGGTGCGGCTCAGGCGCGGACCTGGGCGGTACGTCGTCCCAGGCCGAGGCCTGTGGCGCAGCCGCGGCCGGGGCGGCCGGCGGCGCGCCGAACCCGGCCGAGTAGTCAGGCCGCGACGCGCGGTGGACGACCGCCGTGGCCGGGATCTTCAGCGGCTTGGGCCGGCGCGTCACGCTCAGCACCCAGTACCCGAGAGCGAAGAGGATCGCGAGCCCCCCGGCGATGGGCAGGAAGACGAACGGCGGCTTTGAGATGACGTCGAAACCGTTGAGGTTGGTCGAGAGCGGCGACGCGGTCGGTGCCGCCGAGGCGACCTCGGTCGGGGCGGCCGAGGGTGTGGCCGCCGGGCTCGACGAGGGCGATGGCGACGGCGAGGGAGAGGAGGCCTCGACGATCGTGAAGTCCGCGCAGGGGAAGGGTGGCACGCTCGCGCACAGCCTGTGCGTGCCAGGAGGGTCGCCGGCAAACGGCCTCACGTGCGTCACGAAGTTGCCGCTGCTGTCGGCGTTGGCGCCGCCGGCGACCTTGTTCGTCTGGTCCCAGTAGAGCGTCATCTGCTCGTTGGGCAGGAAGGCGCCGCCGTTGACGGTGATCTGGGTGTTGGAGTCTCCCGAGGTCACATCAAGGGTCAGGAAGGCGAGGGTCGGGGTGGGCGTTGGGGTCGGACACGGCGAGCTGGCCGAGCAGTCCGCCTGCGCCACCCCGCGCGAGAGCGGAGACACCATGAAGAGGAGGCCGGCTGAGAACGCGGCACCCAGGACCACGAGCGCGGGACCCAGCCTCACCGAGTGAGGCGAACGCATGAAGTCGGGGAACGATGGCAGGCGCGGTTCGGTTACACCGGAGGCCACGGCACCGACCACGCTGAGGTGGGTTCGGGGAAACGCCACCGGGGGTCGAGGACCCCGCGCAGGCGGCGCTTGAGCACGCGAGCCTCGGCCGGGCTGATCAGCGCGGCCAGCTTCTTCGACAGCTCGCCGCGCTCGACCCCCACCAGGGCGCGCTCGACGTCGTCGCACAGGTCCGCGGGGAGCGCCTCGCCGGCGAAATCCCAGATCACCGTGCGCAGCTTGCGGTCGGTGTGAAACGTGAGGCCGTGGTCGATCACCCAGACCTGGTCGTGGGCGTCGAACAGGCAGTGCCCGGACTTGCGGTCCGCGTTGTTGGTGATCACGTCGAAGAGCGCGACGCGGAGCCACGTGTCGTGGTGTCCCGAGTGCTCGCCGAGGAAGTGGCGGCCGTCAGCCTCGATGAAGAGCTGCACCGCACCGATCCCCTGCGGCGCCTGGCGCCTGACCACTGTCGGCGGGATCCGGGGCCAGCCCAGGACCTTGCTCAGCTCGTAGGCCGCCACCTCTCGTTGGTACAGCGTGCCCGCCTCGAAGTCCCACAGCGGCGACTCGCCCCGCGCCGGCTTGTAGACGACCCGCAGCCCCCCCGGAGCGTGCGGCCCGAGCCGGGCGAGGAACGTGTAGTTGGACGCTCCGTGCAGGAGGCCCAGCAGCTTCATCTCGGGAAGCCGCTCCAGGAGCCGCTCGGTGGTCTCAGAAGATGGGCCGTGCGCCATTCATGACCGGGCAGGGGTGGCCGGCGGGGTCCATCGGCAGGCCGCACCGGGGGCACAGCGGGCGGCCGGCGGTCAGCACCTTCTCCGCCTGGGTCGAAAAGGCGGCGACCTGTTGGTGGCTGAGCCAGAAGCGGATGCTCGGCGAGTCGCCGGCGGCCGCCGCGCCGCCCTCGTCGACGGCGGCCTGGCTCGCCACCAGGACGAACATCTGGCGCGCCTCGTGGTACCCGAGGCCCATCTCGCCGATCCGCCACTCGGGCTCGCCGGGCTGGGCCTGCGCCGCCCCGGCCGCCGGCTCCGAACCCTCGATTCCCTGCGTCTCCATCATCTGGTGCAGGCGGACCAGCAGGGCCTGGATCTGCGACTTCTCGCAGCTCAGGGTCAGCGAGCGGCCGGAGCCGCTGGCGAGGAGGAAGAACTGGCGCTGCCCAGGCTCGCCCACGGCGACGACGGCGATCCTGTCGACCGGGTCCAGCTCGAAAACCGCCATCAGGTCAAGGGTAGGGTTTTGCGGCGTCCCTCTCGGGGAACAAGATCGAAGTAGACATTCACAAATCCGCGTTCAGCACGCACCCTGGAGGGAAATTCAACCAATGCCAAAAACCGTAGGCATCGACCTGGGGACGACAAACTCAGTCATCGCCGTCATGGAAGGCGGCGAACCCGTGGTCATCCCGAACTCAGAGGGCTCGCGCACCACGCCCTCGGTCGTCGCGTTCACCAAGTCCGGTGAGCGCCTGGTCGGCACGCTCGCCCGCCGGCAGGCTGCCGTCAACCCGGAGAACACGGTGTACTCGATCAAGCGCTTCATGGGCCGCAAGTACACCGAGGTCGAATCGGAGCGGAAGATCGTGCCCTACGAGGTGAAGCCGGGCAAGGACGACCGCGCGGTGGTCAAGATCCCGAACGCGAACAAGGAGTTCACGCCCGAAGAGATCTCGGCCATGATCCTGCAGAAGCTCAAGACCGACGCCGAGTCCTACCTGGGCGAGAAGGTGACCGACGCGGTCATCACCGTGCCCGCTTACTTCAACGACTCGCAGCGCCAGGCGACCAAGAACGCCGGGCAGATCGCCGGCCTGAACGTCCTGCGCATCATCAACGAGCCGACCGCCGCCTCGTTGGCGTACGGGCTCGAGAAGAAGGCGAACGAGACCATCCTGGTCTTCGACCTCGGTGGTGGCACGTTCGACGTTTCGGTGCTCGACGTGGGCGACGGCGTGTTCGAGGTCAAGTCCACGAACGGCGACACGCACCTCGGCGGCGACGACTACGACCGCCGGATCGTCGACTGGATGGCCGACGAGTTCAAGAAGTCGAACGGAATCGACCTGAAGACCGACCGACAGGCCCTGCAGCGCCTCACCGAGGCCGCGGAGCGCGCCAAGATCGAGCTCTCGAGCAGGCTCGAGACGAGCATCAACCTGCCGTTCATCACCGCGGACCAGACAGGGCCCAAGCACCTCGAGATGACGCTCACCCGAGCGAAGTTCGAGTCGCTGACCTCCGACCTGACGGAGCGCACGCGTGGACCGTTCCTGGCCGCGCTCAAGGACGCCAGCCTCACGCCGCAGCAGATCGACGAGGTCGTCCTGGTCGGTGGCGCGACGCGCACGCCCATCATCCAGCAGCTGGTCAAGGACCTCCTCGGCGGGAAGGAGCCCCACAAGGGCGTCAACCCGGACGAGGTCGTGGCGGTCGGCGCCGCGATCCAGGCCGGGGTGCTGAAGGGCGAGGTCAAGGACATCCTGCTCCTCGACGTCACACCGCTCTCGCTGGGCGTCGAGACGCTCGGCGGGGTCATGACGAAGCTGATCGACCGCAACACGACGATCCCGACCTCGCGGTCGCAGGTCTTCTCGACGGCGGCCGACAGCCAGACCTCGGTCGAGGTCCACGTCCTGCAGGGCGAGCGCGAGATGGCGCGCGACAACCGCACCCTCGGACGCTTCCACCTTGACGGGATTCCGCCTGCGCCGCGCGGAATGCCGCAGATCGAGGTCACCTTCGACCTGGACGCCAACGGCATCCTCAACGTCAAGGCGCAGGACAAGGGGACGGGCCGCGAGCAGTCGGTCACGATCACGGCGTCGTCGACGCTCTCGAAGGACGAGGTCGACCGCATGGTCAAGGAGGCCGAGGTCCACTCGTCCGAGGACCGAGCGAAGCGCGAAGAGGTCGAGCTCCGCAACCAGGCGGACCACATGATCCACCAGGCCGAGAAGGTCATGAAGGACAACGAGGACAAGATCCCCGCGGACGTCAAGACCGAGGTGACCGCCAAGCTCGAGTCGCTGAAGACGGCGGCCAAGGGCTCGGACACCAAGGCGCTGCAGCGCGAGATGGACGAGTTCAACGAGGCGCTGCAGAAGATCGGACAGCACATCTACCAGCAGGCCGGCGCCCCCACCGGGAGCGGACCGCAGGACGGCGCCGAGCCGCCCTCGGGCGAGCCGAAGAAGGAAGAGGACGTCGTGGACGCCGACTACAGGGAAGTCAACTAAGCAGTTTCCCTCAAAGGGCCCGGACCCCTCAGGGGGCTCCCACGAACTCAAGGCGAAGCTGACAGAGTTTGTGGGGAAGATGTCCGGGCCCTTATTTTTGGCACGCGTGATCGACTACGTCAGGGCCCGGCGCCGGCTCTGGACCGCGGCCGGGCTGCTGGTCGGTTCGATCCTGGTCGGCTGGGACCTGATCGTCGTCGCGCCGGGATTCCTCGCGCAGTACGCAGTGCGCAACGACTTCAGGCTCGACTTCGCCGCCGCGCTGGTCGGCCTGCGCGACGGCTACCCCCACCTCTACGACCCGCAGGCGCAGCAGGCGGCGATCCTGGGGTTGGGGCCGGGGTTCAACGTGCAGCCGTTCATCTCGCCTCCACCGCTCGCCTGGCTGGCCACCGTGCTGACGGCGCTGCCGTTCCAGGCGGCCCTGGTCGTCTGGACGATGCTCCTGCTCGCGGCGCTGCTCTGGACCTGGCGGCTGCTCGCCCCCGGCGGAGGCATGGCGCGCCTGGCCCACCTGTCGCTGTGGCTCGGGCTCTTTCCTGTCGCGTTCGGCCTCCTGGTCGGGCAGCCGGGGGCCCTGGTGGCGGCCGCGGTGGCCACCGCGTGGTGGCTGATCCGCCGCGACCGGCCGCTGGCCGCGGGGCTCGCGCTGAGCCTGCTGGTGCTGAAGCCGCAGCTCGCGCTGCTCGTGCCGCTCTGCCTCCTGGTGGCTGGCCACCGGCGGACCTTCGCGGCCTGGGTTGTCGCGTCGGTGGTGATCGGGGTTGCAGCGCTCGCGCTGCTCGGCGTGGACGGCGTCAACCGATACCGCGACATGCTCGCACAGACCCAGACCCCGGCCTGGGACATCACGCGCCGCTACTCGATCTCCGGCCCGCTCGGGCTCGGGCCGCTCCTCAACGTGGTCGAGGTGGCCGTCGTGGCGGTGGCGCTGCTCGCGGCCTGGCGTCACCGAAACGAGGGGCCCGAGCTGCCCATCGCGGCGGGCATCGCGGGGTCGCTGCTGTTCTCGCCCTACCTCGGCTTCCAGGACCTGCTGATGCTCGTGCCGGCCGCGTGGCTCGTGATCCGAGCGCATCCCACCGCGGTCCAGGTGGCGCTGTGCGTAGCCGGCGGCGCGCTGCTGCAGCTGGCGATCCCGGTCTTCGCCCTCCCGACGATGGTCGTCGAGGCGTGCTTTCTACTGACCCTCGTCCTCAGGGGCCCTCGCGAATTCAAGGCGAGCCGCTCCTCAACCCGCTCCGCGGCCTGAGTCGCGGGTCCTCGGAATCCGCGGGGACTGGCGAGCCGACGGTGGGATTCGAACCCACGACCTGCCACTTACGAGGCGGCTGCTCTGCCAGCTGAGCTACGTCGGCAAAGTTGACGAAATCGGGCGTGAAAATGTCCACGCCTTCAGGGACCCTAGGCTAACATCGACTGGGGATGCGAACACTCGACGTCGAGCGCCTGGCGACCGGCGATTACGCGCTGATCAAGCCGCTCCTGGTGGACCTGCACATGGGCGAGCAGGTCCATTACGCGGACCATCCGCAGCTCATGCGCGAGGAGATCGAGCGCCACCTGACCGAGGTGCCCTCCGCCTTCCGCGGCGAGAACGTCATCTATGCCGCGCGCGACGAGGGCGGCCAGGTCGTGGGCTTCTGCTGGATCGTCCTGTACGATCCGGGGACCGGGCTGGAGGGCGAGGTGGCCGAGCTCTACGTCTCCGCCGAGCACCGCGGCCGCGGCATCGGGGAGATGCTGGTGCGCCAGGCGGTGCGGCTGTTCCAGGAGCGACGCGTCACCCTCGGCTATGTCTGGACCCGGCCCGACAACGCGACGGCCGTCCGCCTCTACCGCTCGGCGGGCTTCGAGCCTAACCGCCAGCTCGTCATGACCTGGTACCCGATGGAGCCGCCGCCTGGCGGCTGAGAGCCGCAACCTACCTACACTCAACAGGTGCGCCCCATCGTGCTCTTGGCCTCGGGCCTGATCCTGACCGCGCTCATCGCAACCGGGGTCACGCTGGCCGTGCTCCAGTTCCAGTCGCGGACGCCACCGGGGGTCAACCTGCGCGCGGGGATCACTCTGACCGAGGAGTCGGCCGTCGTCCAGTCGGCGGCCAGGGCGCGGCCGGCGGTGGTCAGCATCGTCACCCAGCAGCAGCCGCTGGTCGTGCGCGGGTCCGGCTACCTGGCCACGAGCGACGGCTACATCGTGACCAACATCGAGGTGATCGCCGGCGCCAGCCGGATGACCGTGCTCGTCCCCAGCGACTCGAAGCCGCATGACGCGCGGCTCGTCGACTACGACTGCCAGACCGGCGTCGCCGTGGTCAAGATCGACCAGGTCAGCGGCCTGCCGACGCTCTCTTTCGCCGACCCCACGGCGCTGGTCCAGGGACAGGTCGTCGTGGCGGTGGGGGGGCCATATGAGGGCGGGTCCGTGACGCCGGCCTACGTCAGCGCGATGCACCGGGTCGTCACCATCTCCGACCCGGTCGTCGTCGGCCGCACGCTGGAGCTGAGCGACACCATCCTGACGAGCTCCACCGCAGGTTCCGGGACGTCCGGCGGGCCGATCATCAACGTGGGGGGCCAGGTGGTGGGCATCGCGATGCAGCCGGAGCCGTCGCTCGGCACCGCCGGCTTCGGGTTGAACGTCGCGGACGTGCAGGACGACGTGCAGCAGATCCTGCAGAGCGGCCAGGTCGTGGTCGCCTCGCTGGGCGCGGCCACCATGCAGGTGCCGGCGGAGACGGCGGCTCTCGACGGCATTCCCGAGGGGACCCAGCTCGTAAGCGTCGACAAGTCCGGACCGGCCGCCGCGGCCGGTCTGCAGGCAGGCGACGTGATCACCCAGGTCGACGACGTGCGGCTCGACGCCGCGCATCCCCTGGGCCTGCTCCTGCGCTCCAGGTTCCACCCCAACGAGCGCGTCACGGTCACGTACTCCAGAGGCGGTTCGTCGACACAGGCCGAGCTGACCCTCAGCTCGACCCGCCCCACGTGCGGGTGAGAACCGCGATGCCACGAGGCGTCCGGCAGGAGATCGCACGATCCCTGGAGTCGGCCGTCCGGGCCCTCGGGGTGGAAGGCGAGCTGCCCGACCTCGAGCTCGGGCGAGCCAAGGGCGCCGGGCATGGCGACTACGCGAGCTCGGCGGGCCTGAAGCTCGCCCGTGCGCTGCGGCAGCCGCCCCCGCAGATCGCCGCGCGGATCGCGGAGACGATCGCTGTGCCCGACGGGGCGGCCACCGCGGAAGCCGCCGGCGGATACGTCAACTTCCGGCTGAGCGATGGCTGGCTCCAGGGGCTCGTCGGACGGGTCGCCGCCGCCGGCCCCGGCTACGGCTCCGCCGACCACGGCCGCGGCGAGAGGCTGCAGGTCGAGTTCGCGAGCATAAACCCGACGGGTCCGCTGCACATCGGACACGGGCGCGGCACCATCCTGGGCGACGCCATCTGCCGCGTGCTCGAGTTCACCGGGCACGCCGTCCAGCGCGAGTACTACGTCAACTCGGACAACACCCAGACGCGGCGCTTCGGGGCGTCTGTGTACGCGAGGCTTCACGGCAAGGAGCCGCCCGAGGGCGGCTACACGGGGGAGTACGTGACCGAGCTCGCCGACATGGCGCGTCACGACCTGCCAGGCGTCGAATCGCTCCCGGAGGCCGAGGCCGAGCCCAGGCTGCGGATGTACGCGCTCGGCAAGATGGTCGACCAGATCAAGGCGACTGTCGCGCGCCTGGGCATCCACTACGACGAGTGGTTCTGGGAGAACACGCTGTGGGAGACCGGCCTTCCGCAGGCGGCGATCGAGCGCCTGCGCGAGTCCGGCTACCTCAAGGAGAAGGACGGCGCGCTGTGGTTTGGCGACCCCGCCGGTGCGCGCGAAGGCCGCACCTCCGAAGAAGTCGAGGAAGAGGATCGGGTGGTCATCCGCTCGAACGGCCAGCCGACCTACTTCGCGTCAGACCTCGGCTACCTCCTGAGCCGCTTCGAGCAGCGCGGTTACCAGCGGGTGATCGAGGTCTGGGGCGCCGACCACCACGGCTACGTGCCGCGCATGAAATCGGCGGCGGCGGCGCTCGGAATCGATCCGGCGAAGCTCGAGATCATCCTCCACCAGATGGTCAATCTCAAAGACGGCAAGATGTCCAAGCGCGCGGGCCGGTTCGTCACGCTCGACGAGCTGGTGGACCGCGTGGGCTCCGACGCGGTGCGGTACTTCTACCTGCTGCGCTCGCCGGACACGACCATCGAGTTCGACCTCGAGCTCGCGGTCACGCAGGGCAACGAGAACCCCGTCTACTACGCGCAGTACGCGCACGCGCGCCTGTCCAACGTGGAGACGACGGCAAGCGAGAAGCATCCCTCCCTGCCCCACGAGGCCGACGTGTCACTCCTGATTCATCCCTGGGAGCTCGACGTGGCGCGGCAGCTCGCGTTCTGGCCCGAGGTGGTCGAGGACGCGACGCGGATGCTCGAGCCGCACCGCATCCCCTACTACATCCAGGAGCTCGCGACGGCGGTGCACCGCTTCTACCATGCGGGCAACGCGCAGAGCGAACACCGCGTCGTGGTGGATGACCCGCGGCTCACTCGGGCCCGGCTGGAGCTGTGCCGAGCGGCGCGTCACACTTTGAAGACCGCGTTCGACCTCGTGGGCGTGAGCGCGCCGGAGCGGATGTAGCAATCGATGCGGCATAGATAAAGGAAAGAGATGGACGTCACCTGGCTTGGACACGGCTGCTTTCGCCTCCGGGGCCGCGGCGCGGCCGTCGTCACCGACCCGTACCCGCCCGCGATCGGGCTCAAGCTGCAGAGGCTTGACGCGGACCTCGTCACCATCAGCCACGAGCACGACAACCACAACTACACGCAGGCGGTGCGCGAGGCGTACGAGATCCGCGGCCCCGGCGAGTACGAGGTCGCGGGTGTGAGCGTGATCGGGGTGCCGACCTACCACGACGCGGAGAAGGGCGCGAAGCACGGGCGTAACACCGTGTACGTGATCGAGATCGACGACGTGCGCGTCTGCCACCTCGGCGACCTGGG
>Ga0209580_10001383_pt1 | contig 11261 bp, 10 predicted proteins | sample Coa_R1_5_FD_187153 | JGI IMG/M metagenome (GOLD analysis project Ga0209580, IMG submission 187153) | Surface soil microbial communities from Centralia Pennsylvania, which are recovering from an underground coalmine fire - Coalmine... | ecosystem: Environmental > Terrestrial > Soil >...
AGGGCAAGCTGCGCGGCAGTGCACTTTTTCTCGCGGGCGATCTCTTCGATCTTTGCCACCAGGTCAAGGTTCTTCTGGAAGTTTTCTCCCTGGAAGCGCGGAGACATGCGGCGGAAATCGTCTGGCGCGAGGTCTTCAAAGCGCTTGAATTGTCCGGTAAGAAAACCGCGGCCAAGCGGGCTATACGGCACAAAGCCGATGCCGAGTTCGCGCACTGTGGCCAGAATTTCGTCTTCAGGATCGCGCTCCCACAGCGAATATTCTGTCTGCAGCGCGGAGATAGGATGGACTTTATGCGCGCGACGAATCGTCTTGGGCGACGCCTCGGAAAGTCCCAGATAACGCACCTTGCCGGCCTTGACCAGCTCGGCCATGGCGCCCACGGTGTCTTCAATGGGAACGGTTTTATCCACGCGATGCTGATAGTAAAGGTCGATCACGTCTGTGCCCAGCCGCTTCAGGCTGGCGTCGCACGCCTGTTTCACGTATTCCGGCGTGCCTTTAACGCCCAGAAATTCGCCATTCGGGCCGCGGACGTTGCCGAACTTGGTGGCTAGCACAACTTTCTGGCGACGGTCTTTGATGGCGCGCCCCACCAGCTCTTCGTTTTTGCCCGAGCCATACATGTCGGCCGTATCAAGAAATGTGCAGCCCAGTTCGATGGAACGATGGATGGTTGCGATGGACTCCTGCTCGTCGCCCGCGCCATAAAACTCTGACATGCCCATGCAGCCGAGCCCGAGCGCGGAAACTTTCGATCCTTGTGTGCCAAGTTTTCTTTGAGGAAGCATGAATAAGTGATGTTACCAAAACCAGTGGAGACTCAGAAAAAAGCAGAGTCTCACCACGGATGAACACTGATAACACTGACCTGACAAGACAAAAAGCAAAATCCTACCGCGGATCAACACTGATTGCCGCGGGTCAGGAAAATTGAATGATGAATTACCTATGAAAATAGATCTTGTGAAAATTAAACGTGCCAAGACCTGTTCAATGATTTCAATGGCACAAGACAAACATCAGTCTGTTTTTGATCCGTGAAAATCAGTGTCATCAGTGTTATCAGCGGTAAGGTTTTTGCTTCCGTGCAGATCAGAGTTTATCTGTGTTAATCAGTGGTAAGATTTTGCCAGTCAGCAGCCGCTGGCAGGGCACGGATGAACACTGCGTCCGAGGCTTGTTGTAGAAGGTACTAGCTTGCGGGGATCTTCTTTACACGTTAGCTTCTTTACGATGGCGCGGCCGTGCACAAATTCGGCCCATTTGAGGTCGTGTTTAACGAAGCCATCAAAAGCTGTTGCTGCAATTTCAATGTGTGTGCCGTCTGCGAACTTGATCGTCATTCCCGCCTCCCGAGGGTTGTGAATTTTTTGCATCTGTTGAATAGATGATTCGGGATTAAGGTAAGGTGCAGAAATTCGCGCAGGTTTGGTGAAAAAGTTTTCTGCCCGCGCAAAAAAATTAATTTAGAGCTACAAGAATTATTTTTGCGGATAAATTGACGCTGTTAGGTGAGCGCCACCACTTCACTGCGCTCTTCCTGCATGCGTGCCAGCAGTCGTTCAACGTATTTCGTATCAATATTGCCTGCGCGGAATTCGGCATCCGCCAGAATGCGGCGGTGCAAAGGAATCGTCGTATGAATTCCTTCCACAATAAACATTTCCAGCGCGCGCTGCATGCGCATAATGGCTTCAGGGCGGTCTTTGCCAAACGTGATCAGCTTGGCGATGAGCGAATCGTAATAAGGCGGAATCACGCCTTCAGCATAAGCGGCGGTGTCCACGCGCACGCCCAGCCCGCCGGGAATATGGAACGTCTTGATTTTGCCCGCGGACGGCGTGAACTTTTCCGGATGCTCGGCGTTGATGCGGCATTCAATGGCGTGTCCGCGCTGGCCTTTGCGGTCAACCTTGGGAATGATCTCGGTAATCTTGGCGCCCGTAGCCAGCAGGATCTGCGATTTCACCAGATCGAGGCTCGTCACCATCTCCGTGACCGGATGCTCCACCTGGATTCGCGTGTTCATCTCAATAAAGTGGAGACTGCCGTCTTCGTCCATCAGAAACTCAACGGTGCCGGCATTGACGTAGCCAATTTCCGAGAGAGACTTTTCCAGTCCCTTGCCGATTTCGCTGCGCATCTCTTCGGTCACGCGTGTTGAAGGCGATTCCTCCAGCAGCTTCTGGTGCCGCCGTTGGATGCTGCATTCGCGCTCGCCCAGGCTGATCACGCGGCCATGCGAGTCGCCCAGCACCTGGAACTCAATGTGGCGCGGCCGCTCAATAAACTTTTCCATGTAAAGATTGCCGTTGCCAAAAGCGGCAGCGGCTTCAGATTGCGCGGAGTTGAACGAGCCTTCAAGTTCGGATTCACTGCGGATCACGCGCATGCCGCGTCCGCCTCCGCCGGCGGAAGCCTTCACGATCACGGGATAGCCGATCTGCGTCGCCCACTCGCGTGCTTCTTCGGCGCTGGCAATTACTCCGTCCGACCCCGGCAGGATCGGCACTTTGGCTTTCTTCATCGCCTGGCGGGCTTTTTCTTTTTCGCCCATCAGCCGGATGACTTCCGGCGGTGGGCCAATGAACTTGATATGCGAGCTTTCGCACACTTCAGCGAAGTTGGCGTTTTCACTCAGCAATCCGTAGCCGGGATGGATGGCGTCAACGTTCGTGATTTCAGCCGCGCTGATCACAGCAGGAATGTTGAGATAGCTTTCAGAAGAGCGCGGCGGCCCAATACAAATGGCTTCATCGGCAAAGCGGACGTGCAGCGAGTTGCGATCAGCGTCACTGTACACGGCAACGGTCTTCACGCCCAGCTCTTTGCAGGCGCAGATCACACGCAGAGCAATTTCACCACGGTTTGCAATGAGAATTTTTTTGAACATTTATTTATGTCGCTGCGCCCTGCACTGCCAAACCATCTTAGGTTGAGTAAATGAACCGCTCTGGATCTTTGCGGCTCAGCACGGAACCGGCTTCGCCGATATTATTTTCTTGGACGTATCGCGAACAACGGCTGTCCGTATTCAACCGGCTGTCCATTGCTGACCAGTACTTTCACCACTTCGCCGGAGGCGTCGGCTTCAATTTCATTCATCAGCTTCATGGCTTCAATGATGCAGAGCACCTGGCCTGCGGCCACCTGGTCGCCCGGTTTCACAAAGGGCAAAGCGCCGGGTCCGGGGGCCTCATAGAACGTGCCGACAATCGGGGATTTTACCGTGTGCAGCTCTTCTTCCGCGGCTGCGGCAGCTGCCTGTGAAGCGCTCGCGGGCGGAGCCGCCGAAGCTGCAGGCTGACCGGCTTGCGCCCCAGGGGCCGCCATTGGCATGGTTGCCATTGGCACGGCATGTGTTATCACCGGCGCCACCGTCTCGCCGCCTCGTTTAATGCGGACCTTTACGTCCCCGCGCTCAAGCTCAAACTCTGAGATGTCCTTTTCTATCAGGAAATCGATAAGCTCTTTCAGCTCTTTCTGATTCATGAATGTATTCGGCTCTTCTCTGCCCTCTTCACTAGCAACAGCGGCGAGAGCGGCCTTTCCCCTATGAAGTTAAAGCGTGATCAGGTCCTTTGCGGTAGGCGTCAGGACTTCATGTCCGGTTTCGGTGACAAGAACCATATCTTCAATGCGGACACCACCCTCTTCAGGAATGTAGATGCCCGGCTCAACCGTAATGACCATCCCCGGCGCAAGTTTTTGGGTCTGGCCCTTGGCCAACCGGGGCTGCTCATGTACCTCGATTCCCACTCCATGCCCCGTGGAATGGGTAAAGAAGGCGTCAAAGCCCGCATTTTTAAGTACATCACGCCCGGCGCGGTCCACTTCACCGGTTTCAACGCCTGGCGCAACGGCAGCAATCGAAGCCATCTGGGCTTCCCGCACTGCATCATACATGCGCCTATGTGACCGGGAAACTGTTCCAGCATGCACGGTACGGGTCATGTCGGAACAGTAACCAGCGAGTATAACACCGTAATCCAGGATTATAAATCCTTGCGGAGGAATGGGTTGCGTCGATGCCCGGCCATGCGGCAGCGCCGAACGCGGCCCCGCCGCCACAATCGTGTCAAACGACATTTTTTCCGCTCCAGCTCGCCGCGCCTGCAATTCCAGTTCGCCCGCGACCTGCGTTTCCGCCACTCCCGGCTTGATGACCGAAAGCGCTGTCTGAAACAGGCTGGCGGCCAGTAGTACTGACGCGCGAATCTGGCTGATTTCATCCGCGTCTTTGATCAGCCGCAGCTGCTCCACCAGGCCGGCGGAAGGCTTGATCCTGGTTTTTCCGCGTACGATCAATCCCATTTGTTTATAGGCGCTATAGGAAAGGTGTTCTGCTTCAAAGCCCAGCGTCCTGGCTTTGGCTTTCTGCGCGCCTTCGCAGCCTTCAGCAAATGCCGACTTCTTGCCGACAACCACCTTGGCGCTTTTTACCTCAGCATGGGCTTGCTGCGTATAGCGGCCATCGGTATAGAAGGTGGCTTTGTGCGCGCGATCACTCACCTGAATGAGCAGCACGCCTGCAGTTCCGGTGAACCCGCAGAGATAGAGAATATTGGGAAGATGCGTGACCAACAGGGCGTCAAATCCGCCCCGGCGCAGCAAAGCTGCGAGCTGTTTCTGTCGGGAAATGTAGTTCATCAGGCTTTCTTTTACGTCGAAAGTGACTCTTGCATGTCCGATACTAACGGAAAGTCTTGCCAGCCGCACGGTCCGAGTCTGGTCGGTCAAACACTTGGTTCAGGAATTTGAAAAGCTCCGGGCAAAAAAAAGCCCGGGGGGTTTAAATCCCCGGGCATCCAATGCGCATTACTAGGTTTGAATGATTTTTGGAGTGATAAAGAAGATCAGCTCCGCGGTTGAAGTGTTGACCAGGCTGTGCTTGAACAGATTGCCCAGGAGCGGAATGCTGCCGAGCAGCGGCACCTGCGAGATAGCTACGCTGTTCTGGGTTTGAATTACGCCGCCAATCACGACCGTACCGCCGTCAGAGACCAAGACCTGCGTGGTCGCCTGTTGCGTGTTGAGCGTGGGGTTCAACTGCGAACCGCTTACACGGCTGAAATCGGGTACCGTATTCTCCACGTCTACACTCAGGAAGATCGTATTGTCCGCCGTGATCTGCGGAACCACGGTCATACGCAGGAAAGCATCAACATAAGTAACCGTGGGCGGGCCGCCTAACTGCGCCTGCGTTACCACGGGGATGCGTGAACCCTGTCTGATCAGCGCGGAAATGTTGTTCTGGGTAACGATGTGCGGTCGTGACAGGATCTTCAACAAGCCCCTGTTCTCCGCCATGGTCAGGATGAAATCAAGACGGAAGCCATTCGTTGCCGTCGTGAACTGGATACCGCTGGTTGGCGCGTTTGCTCCGAGGTTCGAAAACAGCGGAATGGATTTAGTATCGGCCGGCGCGGTGATGAACCTGGGAACCAGGTTGCTGATGTCAATCGGACTGGGGTTGGTGCCTCCACCGACAGCACTATGGCCGGTGCCATAGCTGACGCCTAGTTGGGTACCAATGTCGCGGGCAAACGTCCTGGTGGACGCAACCACGCGGGCTTCAATTTCCACCTCAGGAGTTTTGCGGTCCAGCATCCTGATAAGCTCTTCAACCTTGGGCAGCACGGAGGGAATGTCTTCAATAATCAGGGCATTGCTGCGATCATCCGCCACAACGTCACCGCGCGCCGAAAGGAATTTCTTCACCACGGTAGCGGCATCCTTGGCATGACCGTAGCTCAGGTAGCGAGTAATGGTTTGCTTGGGGACTGCCAACGCTTGCGCGTCCTGCTGGGCTCGACGTGCCTCTGCTTCCGTCTTCATCGTGTCCAGCGTGGCGATTCTCAGCACGTTGCCTTGCAATGTGCAGGCCAGCCCGTTGTTGTCCAGCACAATGGCCAGGGCCTGGTCCCACGGTACGTCATCAAGAACAATTGTGACCGAGCCCTTCACTGAAGGATCCAGAACAACGTTCAACCCGCTGATCTCGTGGATCAGCCGGAAGAAGTCTTTAAGATCAAGGTCTTTGAAATTCATGCCGAAAGGCTCACCGGTATAGCGGCCAGTCGTGCAATTTGTGGTGGATGGGCCTGAAACAGAGACAGTTGTGCCTGCCGGCGTGGTCTGTGCCGGCTGCTGCTGCTGTTGCTGCAACGCCGCGTTGATGGCGGCTGGTTCGGCAGCCAGGCTGGCGTGCGTGGCAAAAGGCGGTTGGTTGATGCTCGGCAACGCTGCTGCGGGGCCGGCAAAATGCGAAGCTGCAACGTCAGAACGGGAGCGCGTGGCTTCCACTACTTTTTCTTCAGTTTTTGCCGCTGCTTTGGCTGGGGCCGGTTCCGGCGCAGCAGTCTGCGGCGTGGCGTCAGCCGTGACTCCAGCTTCTCTCATTGCGGGAAGAGGCGAAGGTTTGGATGTCGAGCTGTCGCGCATGCTAACAACCAGCCTGTTTCCTTCAGGCGCAATCTGGAAATCGCGCAATTGCGCCAGGTCAACCACAACGCGGGTAGTTCCTTCCTGGTAGCGCCCCACACGCACCGATTTCACGTCGCCGCTGTTGACTGGAATTTCTCGCGCGCGTCCCTGAAGCACTGAATTAGGGATGTCCACGACGATGCGGTCGGGGTGCGTCAGCTTCATGGTCCTGGCCGTCATCGGGCCGCTGCCGCTGATTTCAATGTTTAAGCCATCGCTTCCGCGGGCGACAGAAACCTTGCCAATACGCGTCGCCGCTCCGGCTCTTGGTGCAGCAGCGCTGTTCGGGTTCTTCACCTGAACGTCGCCCAGTTGCGAAACGGTGTCCGCGGCCATGGCGCTTACGCTGGCCAACAGAACGATTCCTAGCAGTTGCTTAAGCCTCATCACTTTGTCTCCCCGTCCCGGCGGCACTTCACCACCGGTAATGCAGCAGCGTTTTTATTGACGCCTGTCTTGACAAACTTTTCAGCCGCTTTCGAAATTCAACTCTCGATAAACAGCCGGTCGTACCTTTTGTTCGGCCCTGTACTGCTTGCAATTTCCTTGTTGCAGATCTTTTCTGTTTTCAAAGCAACGTCTGTATTTTTACGAGGGTGGTACTAGCTTCTTCACTACTTCGCGTGCAGTCTCGCGTCCCAGGGCGTCTTTCACATACTCGCGAAAGATAATGGAATCGCTGGTGATCTTTTCCACGCTCCCCTGGAACACCTGATCGTTTTCCCTGAGGAAGTACGTTTTTTTAATGCTGTTGGCAACCACTGCCATCATCTTGCCCGACGTGTCTTTCACCGTACCCTGCAACACCAGTTCAGGAATCACCAGGCATCGTTTGCCGCTGGTGCAATTCGGCGCTGGCCGGCTGATTCCGTCCTTGGAAACTATTGGACTCACAAATGGGTCTCTGCGCCCGTGCGCTCCGAACGGTCTCACTGAGGGCTTCGGCTTTTCGGCTGTCTGTGCGGTTGCGGGAGCTTTCTGGGCAGTTCCCGGAGCAGGCGCCTTGGCTGGTACTGTGACCGTTGGCTTGCCAGCAGTCTTGGTCTGGCTTGCTCCGCCGTTCTTGGCTGGCGTCGCTGGCTTCACGGCGATTACGGCCGGCGCTTTTGCCGGCGGCTTCTTTGCATCCGTCTTTTTCGTGTCGGTCTTCTTGGCGGTTGGTTTGCCGCCGTCTTTCGCTGCCACCACAGGCGTGGGCGCACCTTTTGCCTGCGTTCCAGGAGGCGAAAGCGGTTTTACCGGCGCCGTGCTCGTCTTGACCGTGGGCTTGGTGGATGCGCCGGACGCGGCCTTTGGCGCTGCGTCAGCCTTGGGAGCAGCGTTGCTGTTCGACGTCTTGGCCGGTGTTCCTGCCGCTGTCTTGGCGTCAGACTTCTTGCTGCTGGCCGTTTTCTTCGCTGCCGGCTTGGTTGTGCTGCCTGTCTTGCTGGCCGCTGCCGGCGTCGGAGTTGGTGAGGCCTGGGGCTGGCTATTGGCGCCGGAATTCTGCGCCGTGGCCACCGTCGCCATGGCTGTTGCAAGCGCGAGAATTTGTATCAGCTTCATCTCAATTCCCTTTTGTGCACCCTTCATACTCAAACTCTTTACGGCTTCGCCGTTGGCGATGGAGCTGGTTGACCCGCCTTTGGCGGCCCTTGAGCCGGCAGTTCTTCCGGTTCATGGCTAAAGAAAGTTGTTGCCGTGCAACTGGCCAGCACAGTTTCACCAGGAGCATAGGTGTAAGACCCTTTCACTTTGGCCGCCGATCCGCTCTTGGTATTGCCCATCTGCATATTACCCACGTTAACGATTCTTTCCAGTTCAGCCACGCGCTGGAAAAAATTCAGCACTGAGTAATACGGTCCGTCAATATCGATGGCAAACGGCACTTCGCTGTAGAACTCCTTGTTGCTCACCGGCATCGCGGTGTAGCGCCGGATTTCAATTCCCGAAGTCGCGGCCGTGTCATGCAGCAACTTGATGAACTGGTCCGCGTCCTTGTCTTCAGGAACAATCCGCTTCTGGATTTCCAGCTGCTGCTGCAGGATCGCCATGTTGCGGTTCACCTCAGCCAGCTTGGGCTCGAACATCTTCAGCGTCTCGTTCTCCGCCTTCTTTTCCTTGATCTTGGCGTCAAGCTGCTGGTTCGCCTGATACATGGGATTGAAATAGATGTAGTAGTAGGCTGCGCCCACCATGGCAGCGGCAAGGAACAGGATTCCTGCCCGAGCCCCTAACGACATTTCTCCGAATTTAGCCATATACAAACCGTCCCCGGTGGATTACTGCTGTTACGACGCTCTCTGGGATTTATTCACCTTGAACCCAGAGTTCATTTCACAAATCAATTCAAATTTGAAAGCCTGGACTTCCTTCACGGCGTTGTCCTGGGCGGTTTCTTTGATCTCAACCGTCCTGAACGCGCCCGTCTTTCTCAGGTTGGCCATCAGGTCGGCCACTGAATTCGGGCTTAACGCCATTCCAGTAAAGTTCAGCGTCTTGCCATCATTGGTCATGGTTTCAAGCCAGACCGCGTCTGTGCTGTTGACGGTATCGGCCACCAGGTTCAGCAGGTCCACGGGACCGGACTGCGCGGACTTAAGTTCATCGATGACCCGCACACGGCGCTCATACATGTCAGCTTTTTTCTTGCTGGCCTCATACTTCGCCTTCACGTCCGCCAGCCGCTGGTTTTCCAGGACAGCTTTTTGCAGGTTCTTTTCCAGCACATCGTGTTCACGCTGCACCCATACGTGGGCCAGGCCGATCAGCACCGCCAATGCGCCCGCAAAAATCAGGCCCAGAATGAGAGTGCTGGATCCTTCACCGCCTCCGCCAGTTGCCACTGCCGTGCTGGCACGCCGGCCGCCGCGCGTCGTTTTCTTCGGAACTCCAAGCAGGTTGATGCGAATCATAGGTCTTCAAAGCTCCTCAGGGCCAAACCCACCGCAACCGCGAGCTGTCCCGGGTTCTGTTCCAATATGTCGTGCTCCAGAGAATCTGTGGGTGGAACAATGCGTTGGAACGGATTCAGCACTTCCACCGGCAGTGAAAACTCCTGCCGCAACGCTTCTACCAGTCCGGGAACGCGTGACGATCCGCCCGCCAGGTAAATGCGCTCAATGTGCTCGCCGGACGCCGTGGCCCGGAAGAAATCAAACGTCTTCTGGATTTCGAGCACGATAATTTCCGTTACTTGTTGCAGGATCGGCAGCTTGGCGTCCTCACTCACCGTTCCCACTTTTCTTCCGAGCTTCAGTGACTCGGCGTCGTCAAAGCTTAAGTCCAGTTCTTTCTGGAGCGAGTCTGTGTACTGGTTGCCGCCCACGCTCACGTCGCGGGTAAAAAGCGGCGTGGTGCCTTTTACGATGTTGATGTTCATCACGCTGGCGCCCAGGTTCAGCAGGGCCACCGTTGTGTCATGATGCGGTTGATAGTTGTATTCGTAGCAGTTCTGCAGCGCGAACGCGTCAATATCCACAACGGCTGGCGATTTCCCCGCCAGCGAGAGCACGTTCGTATAGTTCAGGATCTTGTCTTTCTTTACTGCAACCAGCAACACGTCCATCTGCGGGCCCGTATCGTCAGGATTCAGGATGTCAAAGTCCACGTTCACGTCAGCAATATCGAAAGGTATGTGCTGTGCGGCTTCAGTGGTGATGCTTTCCGCGAGTTCGCCTTCACTCATGGGCTGCACGCTGATTTTTTTCACGATCACCGAGTGCCCGCTGACGGAAGTCGCCACCGATTTGGTCTTGATTGCGTGTTCGCCGAAGATTTTGCTGATCGCGCTGGAGACGCTGCCCGAATCGACGATCATGGAGTCCACCACAATGTCGCTGGCCAGCGGCTCTACGCCCAGGTGCGAAACCACAATCTCGCCCTTGGAGCGCTTCAGTTCGATCGCCTTGATGCAACTGGAGCCGATGTCCAGTCCCACAATCGATTTTCCTGATCCTATTCCAAACATGCCGTCCCACCTTGTTTACTGATTTCTGTTCGCTTCCCCGGCGTCCCGCACTTACCGCACCGCTGCCTTCGCCGCTTTCGGCTTCTTCTTGGCTCCGCTCATGTTCATCGTGCTCTTCTGTTCCATCCATTGGTCCAGAATCGTCTTCTTGAACTTCCAGCGGTTCCCGAGCTTAAAGGCAGGGATTTTTTCTTCGGTTACATATTTGTACAGCGTGTCCGGGCTGACCCCCAGGTACTGCGAGGCCTGCCGGATATTCATTACCTCACGCGAATCTGCCGCCATAATGTGTAGCCTTTCCACAGTGAGTTGATGGCCTTCGTTGAGGCCTGTGGAGAAATCCTTGGTCTTCTCGGGGGGGAAAACTTCAGGTCGATGCGAGTTATATCCGGCTTAAAACGCTAGGTCAATAGGTAACTTCCGGTTTCTTCCGGTGTTTGGGGGGTATCTTTGGGGCTAGTACCATATTTTATCCGGTCAGACATCTAAATCCTGCGACACGTTCGGCATAGCACCACAAGTTATTGTGGTATTAATGCACACGGTTCGCGATTTCACCTCAAATGTTACTAAGGGAGTAGTGCAGGACTCGGGCATTACCCCGAAAGTAATGTGAACTTGTGGGGTGGAAATCAGAGGAATGGCTGAGTTTTTTGAGTGAACTCAAGCTGTGGGGGATTACGATAGCGCGCCAACCGCCCGCCTGAGCCACAGACGAGCGCTCTGGCTGCGATTCCCCATAGCTAAAGCCCGATCAAACAGCAATTTCGCGGCCTTACACCATCTCAGCGAATATCCGTCTTGGTCCCGTCTTCCGAAGTAG
>Ga0209580_10001384_pt1 | contig 11250 bp, 8 predicted proteins | sample Coa_R1_5_FD_187153 | JGI IMG/M metagenome (GOLD analysis project Ga0209580, IMG submission 187153) | Surface soil microbial communities from Centralia Pennsylvania, which are recovering from an underground coalmine fire - Coalmine... | ecosystem: Environmental > Terrestrial > Soil > Unclassified...
CCTTCCGACAGGCGGCTGTTCTACCAGCACAATGCCCATTGGATCTCGAAGGGACTGCCGGGGGAAGGTCACGTGCTCGTTTACAACAACGGCCAAGGCCGGCCTGACGGCTCGTACTCGTCAGTCGATGAGATCGTCCTCCCGGCTGACGATGCCGGCCTCTACCCGCGTGAGGAACGCAGGGCTTGGGGTCCGACCGAGCCGGTCTGGAGCTACTCCGCCCCCAAGAAATCTGATTTCTATTCCTCATTCATCTCGGGTGCGCACCGCCTGCCCAACGGGAACACAATGATCTGTTCCGGGGCTAACGGCACGCTGTTCGAGGTAACACCCGAGAAGGAGATCGTCTGGAAGTACGTGAACCCGGCGAAGGGCGGGATCGGAGGACCGGGAGGCCCGCCGCCTCCGAACCAGGTGCTCAACAGGTTCCTGCAGGACAGGCTCGACCTGACACCCGACCAGAGGAAGGAGATCGACGCCTTCCAAAAGGAAGTCGACACGTCACTCGAGAAGACGCTCAACGACGAGCAGAAGAAGAAACTCAAGCAGGTCACTAGCGGATTTGGCGGCTTCACACTCCCCGGACAGCTCCTCTCCACCACGACCCAGATCCAACTCAAGCCCAACCCCGAGCAGAAGCAGGCGCTGACCGACCTGCAGAAGTCGGCTGACGACAAGCTCGAGTCGCTGCTCACCGACGACCAGAAGAAGCAGCTCAAAGAGATGAAGGACGACTTCGCCCGCAGTGGCCCTCCCGGGGGACCTGGTGGGCCTCCGGGCGGACCAGGTGGACCGCGAGGAGGCCCGCCGGCCTTCCAGGGTCCGCCAGGCGGGGCTTCGCTCTTCCGGGCGTACAAGTACGCGGCTGACTACACCGGTCTGTCCGGACGTGGCTTGCAGCCTGGACAAACCGTCGAGGAGGTAGAGAAGGACAAGCCCCAAGTCGACGAGAAGGACAAGAACTGATCCGAATGGGCAAAAAGTCGCGACTGCCCCTCTGGCGGCGCTCCTGGTCCCGCTCGTACCGTCCCCAGCGTTCGTCTACATCGGGCCGGGTGCAGGCTTCGCTCTGGCTGGATCGTTCATCACAGTGTTCACCGCCGTCGCATCGGCTGCCTTCACACTGCTGACGTGGCCAGTGCGTCTGTTCTTCCGCACACAGTTTGGCCTTCGAGCGCTGATTAGGAGCCGCGTGAAAAAAGTCGTGATTCTTGGGTTAGTTGCCATGGACTACGGCCTGCCCGAGTCGATGCTTGACGCGGGAAAGCTTCGCGAACTGGCTCTCCGCGAAAGAGGTTGCTTCCGCTGGCTCGTTGAGTGACCCCATTTCCGCGTCCTCCGGGTCGATTACTCCGCCCTCGTCGAACGACCCTCTGAGATGGCCGAAACAACTAACGAATTCCTCGGTGGACGGGGTGACCTCACCAGGATGGTCACGGGCGTGGACCGTTCTCTCTAGTGCAATCGTAAGCCCTTCGGCAAGGACCAGCGATGCCGACGGCGAGCAGTATACGCATGGACATTCATCTGGTAGAGTCAGTGCCGGATGCGGCGGAGACATGAGCGGTCAAACGACGAGTCGCGCCAGGGACGTTGATCGACCGATCGCGGTTGTCGCCACAGCCGAGATGAGAATCGCGGGAGGCCTCGCGGCCTGACGTAAGATGCAAGTGCCGGAGATCGAACGGCGGCGGGAAGCGATCGCGACGCGCGACCAAGGCGGTGCGGTCGAGCCTGCGCGGCAGCGTAAGGTGATTCATATCGACATGGATGCGTTCTATGCTTCCGTCGAGCAGCGCGACGATCCGGAGCTGCGCGGGAAGCCGGTCGCGGTTGGAGGGTCACGCGAGCGCGGTGTCGTGGCAGCGGCCAGTTACGAGGCCCGTAAATTCGGCATCCACTCCGCCATGCCGTCGGTGACCGCCAAGCGAAAATGCCCGGAGCTGATCTTCGTGAAGCCGCGGTTCGATGTCTATCGAGAGGTGTCTCATCAAATCCGCAAGATTTTTGCCGAGTTCACGCCGCTCGTCGAGCCGGTTTCGCTCGATGAGGCGTATCTCGACGTCACCGAGAACCTCAAGTGCATCTCCACTGCGACTGAGATTGCTGAAAAGATACGGGCGAGAATCCGCTCCGAGACCGGACTTACCGCGTCCGCGGGCGTCTCGTATAACAAGTTCCTCGCCAAGATGGCGTCCAATCAGCGCAAACCCGACGGGTTGTTCGTCATTACGCCGAGGAATGGCCCGGCCTTCGTCGAAACCCTCCCGGTCGGAAGGTTTCACGGGATTGGTCCCGTGACGCGCGCCAAGATGGAGCGTCTCGGCATTCGCAAAGGCAGCGACCTCAAAGCTCAATCGTTGTTCTTTCTTCAGAAGCAGTTCGGGAAGGCGGGCGCCTACTATTACGGGCTCGCGCGAGGCATCGACGAACGCCCGGTCTGTGCAGATCGCGTTCGCAAGTCCATCGGCGCGGAGAACACATTCAGTGCCGATCTCTTCGCTCTCGACGAGGCACGCGCGGCTCTCAAGCCACTCGTCGCAAAGGTGTGGTCGTACTGTGAGGAGTCGACAATTCGAGGGCGCACGGTAACGCTCAAAGCCAAGTTTGCTGACTTCCAGCAGGTCACCCGCAGCCGCACCGGACAAGCTCCCTTCACAACTGAAGCAGCGGTCGAGGCGATCGTTTATACGCTTCTCGAGTCGCTCTTTCCTGTCAGCAAGGGCATCCGTTTACTCGGGGTGACCCTGTCATCGCTCGGCGAAGAGACTAGCAATGGGCAGCAACTCCGCCTGTCGATCTAAGGCCAAGGAACAGTCCGGGAATCACTTTCCGGTTCGTCGAGTGCCGAGCGTGGGTGGCTGGTGCGGAGAGTGCGACGCCCCGGGACCCTGGCCCCCAGGTTAACGCGTGTCATCACCTCTCCGACAAGGACGCGGCCGTCTTCGAGAGTAGAGACAGCGCGTGCCGATTCGCCATTGTGGCTGGGCCGGAGGGGGTGTTCAGTCGGAACCGGAATCTCCTTCTGTCTTCGGGTCCTCTGGGGCGGGCGATCCGGCCGTACGGGCGCCTCTGGGTGTGGCTTTGCGCCGGGCTTCGAGCAACTGCTTCTGCGTGTCGGTCAAGACGGCCTCGCACTCGGTGATCATCTGGGCACGGAGATCTCCGACCTGTTTCTGAAGAACGTCGATCTTCTGCTGATGCTTGCCCACGATCTTGTAGATTGACTCGCGCTGCTCGGGCGTCAGAGCAAGCTGGCCGAAGTAGTACGGGACGCGGCGGGACGGGTCCACTCCCTTGCGAACGCCGCGCGAGCCCGGAACGGCCGATTTGGCTGCGGGATCAGGCTCCTGGGCCCAACTCGCGAGCGTGCTGAATGCCAAAACAGCAGCAAGGCCGACGCCGGCCACTCCGCCACGTGCTCGCATGGTCATTGTGAGTTTCCTTCGGTGAAAGAACGGAACCGAAGTCGGTCGTTGAGTCCACATGACCTTCCTAGAACAGATTTCAGCGCCCGGCCAGTCGCGCGGCCCATTTTGTGCACGCAGGGGAGCCGAACGCGCGATGAGATCGACGGAACCGGCCGTCGTCGCGAGCTGGAGAGCCGGTCAAGCAGGTCGTGTACTCGTTTCTCCCACGCTATTCGGCAAAGGTTTCGACAGAGGTAATCCAAGGAATCGCGACGCACAACGAACCTCTCATTGTGCCTTCGAGCCGTTCGCCATTTGGGTCGCGCCGTTGGCGGAGAGGGTATCCATCTCCTTGACGGCGGGCACTTTACCGAGGGAGAGCAGGGCGGTACGATGCCCTCTCCACGCGTCGTATGATCGCATTTTGGGGCGCTGAGCCGCCCGCAACCGCGTTGGTTACAGGGGCTCGTTTCAGGAGATCACCCTCATGTCGTCTGATCCCAAGAACCCGAAAGACACACCCTCGCCCCCTCCGACTCATGTCCATACCGATCTGGGCGTGCGCATTTTCACGTACCCGAAAATCATTTTTATTTTCCCCTCGATGATCGCCGCGCTGATTTGCGGTATGGGTATGGTTCTGGTTGGAGACAGGACCGTAGACCCGACCAAAGCCCCGGCCGTCGCTGCCCCTGCTCAGCCTGGCGGTCAGCAAGCACCGGCGGTGGAGAAGATCCGCAGGTTCACGAGCACGCAGAACATCCTGGCCATTTTTTTCCTCGCCGTCTTCGCGTTCAACATGCTGGTCATGGCGATTGACTTCCCCCGGTTCACGGTGATCGCCGGGTTGTTGTTATGTCTTGCGCTGGCGTTCTTCTTCCTCTGGCTCAACGCGTATTTCGACCTGATCCCACCGCTTGTGAAATTCCTGGAGAACATCTACGCGGCGGCGAATGCCCAGTTTTACTTCTTGCTGGCGACAGTCATACTCCTGGGCCTCGGACTGATCTACGTGACGCGCTGGCTCGATTACTGGGAAGTCCTGCCCAACGAGATCCTCCACCACCATGGGCCGCTCAGCGACCTCGAGCGATACCCGACGTTTAACCTCAAGTTCGACAAAGAAATTCCTGATGTCCTCGAGTTCCTCTTCCTGGGCTCTGGCCGGCTCGTGCTACACCCGCAAAGCGAGCAGAAGTCGATCGTGCTCGACAACGTGTTGTTCATCAACACGAAAGAGGCGGCGTTGAAGCGGCTTTTGAGCCGGCTCGAAGTGAGCGTGTCGACCGAATCAGACACGCCGGGGAGCAAGTGAGCCCTCTGGCCTCGCACAAGCGCCCAACCAGTTTTCGCGAAAGAAAACGGGTTTGGCGGCTCTCACGCGACGATCGCGTGGCGGGTAGAGGGGCGACTTGCGCGAAGTTCGTCGAGGATGGGACCCAAAAGGGCTGACTCGATGTCGCGCAACCGCCGCGCGACATAGGCGCCGTCGAGCACGCGGTGATCGTAGATGAGTTTCACGATCACTTCACCCGATGAGGAAATGGGGCCGTAGGTGAGCGTAGTCGTCAGCGGCGAGATCGGATGCAACGATTCCGCACCCAAGGAGCCGTAGCTCGACAGGCCGAAGGTGCCGAACCGCTTCGCGCGTTTCCAGCCGGAGACGTGCAGGGTGCTCCACCACAAGATGCGGCGGAGCGGCGTCGGAAACTTGCTGATGAGCAGGGCCTGGCGGAAGAAACCGACCTGCGCGAGCGGCTGCTGCTTGTAGAAATCGACCGCTTCCTGGAGCATGTCGAGCGTCTGCAGCTCGGGTGCGCGGAAAAGTCCAATGAAAATCCCCTCTTCGCCGTCGTGCTCGCGCTCGAATGCCAACGCACAGTTGGTCTGGGGATGCTCGTAGAGGCGCGGCCAAGGGAATTCGAGCAGGGCGCGCCGCAGGGGCGGGTACTCCACAGACACGAGCGAGTAGGCCTTCATGAAGAGCACAGACCACGACGGCCGGGCTCGGTGCGCGGCCCGCGCATCAACGAGCGGCGCCACGTTCATTGGCCGGCTTACGGGCACCGAGGGGACCTGACGGGCGTAGTGGATCAGGTCGCTGATAAACCTGCGTGGACCCGACAGCGGCACATACCGTCCCTTCGGCTCGGACATCCTTGCACCTCGGTGGAGAGGTCCCTTCGAATCAAACCTCGAGCGCGCAGCGCGGCGTACGCCTCGTGGGGCGCGTAAATTACCCGAAATCGCCAGGAAGGTGAAGGCCGAACCACGGGTGGCCGGAGCGGTCCTGCGCGGAGTCATCCACGGGAAAACCATCCAATTGGAGAGCGACACGGGCCTGGGATGGTCGCAAGGTGGACGTCAGCATGAGGGCGAAAGGTCTTCCCGGATCGCCGCCAAGCTGAAAACAGGGCTGTAGGGAAACTGCAGCGGGAATGATGTCGTCATGTAGGACCGATGAAGATGACAGAATTCTGAAGGAAATTCATCGGGAACGCAAGAAGGAGACGCGCCGGGCCATTCCCGAATGAGTTTTCTGCTCGATACCGACTACCGTTCAGCCCATCTGCGATGACAGGCCAGCGCTCCGGCCAAAGGACGGCTCAGGATCAACTTCTTATCTTCGCAGGCCAACCGTCGACGCGAAGCGTAGACAGCGCGTTTCGATGCGCTGCGATCGAGGCGCGAAATCGTCACCAGCGCCCCAGCCTCCTTCGTTGACGCGAGCGGGGCCATGCCTGCATGCCGCGATAGCCTGGTGTCATTCAGTCGTGCGGGGTCCAAGTGCGGGCGCAGGTACGCGTGCGTCTCCCGGGAACCAGGGTAGGGCCTCCCCAACCTGGGAGCTGGCATGTCATAATCGTAACCTGTGTTCTATCATGGTCCTGGGAACGAAGATTGATGCTCGACCGCCCCACAGTCTACGTACATCTGCTGCCGAGCCTGATACCCCCCGCAGCCCTGAAAGGGGGCATTGCGGTCGTGGTCGATGTGCTGCGGGCGACGACGATGATCGTCTACGCACTCGCCGCCGGCTGCGAGGCGGTGATCGCCTGCGGTGAGGTTGACGCGGCACGATATGTCGCGGCCAACCTGCCCAAAGGCACTGCTTTGCTCGGTGGCGAGCGAGGCGGACTGCCTATCGAGGGATTTGACCTGGGCAATTCGCCCTCCGCGTGCACGCCCGAGATCTGCAAGGGCAAGACACTGGTCATCACAACCACCAATGGAACGCGGGCGATCCTGACGAGCTTGGAGGCGGAGCGGGTTGTTATCGGGTCGTTCCCGAACCTGGGGGCAACGTCGGAACTCCTGTACCTCAATCTCTTGAAGGCACACAAGCGGCCTGTGCACATCGTGTGTGCGGGCACTGAGGGATTCATCAGTTACGAGGACACGCTGCTGGCGGGAGCTCTGGTGAGTGAGCTCCAGGATATCGCCAAGTACGGAAATGATGAAGCTCTGCTTGCCGCATCGTGCTGGAGCGACGGAAAGCGCCGCCTTGCTGATCAGACGCTTGATTCCCTCTTGATGCAGGGACGCGGCGGGCGCAACGTGATTTCCCGGGCCTCTAAAGACGATATCCTCGATGCAGCGCAGCAAGATCGCTTTGACTTGACGGCCGAGCTCCGCCAACGAACTCCCGCGCGGATCATCGCAACGCGCTACTTGACATCATAGAATGCTCCATTCGCGCTCTTTCCCTCGCGCAGAGTGATGGCCGCTCGAAAGGACGATGCCACGATGGATATGGACAAGCTCGTCTCGCTGTGCAAGCGCCGCGGTTTTATCTTCCCGTCGAGCGAGATCTACGGCGGTATCAACGGCTTCTGGGACTATGGCCCACTTGGGGTCGAGCTGAAGCGGAATATCAAGGACGCCTGGTGGAACGACAACGTCCGGGGCCGCGACGACATGGTCGGGCTCGACTGCGCGATCATCATGCATCCCAAGGTCTGGGAGGCGTCGGGGCACGTCGGCGGGTTCAGTGACCCGATGGTTGATTGCCGGGAGTGCAAAGGTCGATTCCGAGCGGATCAGGTTACCGTCGTTTGCCTACATTCGACGGAGGACAAACTCCCGATCGATAGCGCCGAGCAGTTCTGGTTTAGCGGCCTGGGAGAAATTCACGACGTTCAGACGGACAACGCAAAGGAACTTGACAAAGCACGCCGGAAGCTTCGAGGCAACCCAACGGAAACCTGGTACAAACTCAGCGAATGGGTGAACGAACCGGAGTACGCAAGATTCCCCTGTCCGACTTGCAGGAAGCAGGGAACGCTTACGGAACCGCGCTCGTTCAACCTGATGTTCGAGTCGCACACCGGCGCCGTGGCCGACGAAGGCAGCAAGGTCTATCTCCGCCCGGAGACCGCCCAGGGCATCTTCGCCAATTTCCGAAACGTCGTCGACACGACTCGTCTCAAGATGCCCTTCGGCATCGCGCAGGTCGGCAAGAGCTTCCGCAATGAGATCAATCCGCGCAACTACACGTTCCGGTCGCGCGAGTTCGAGCAGATGGAGATCGAGTATTTCTGCCATCCGGACGAGTCAGACGAGTGGTACGCCTACTGGCGCAAGGCGCGGTTCCAGTGGTACGTCAACCTCGGCCTGAAGAGCGAGAAGCTCCGGCTGCGCGATCACGACAAAGAAGAGCTCGCCTTCTACTCGCGGGCCACGGCCGACATCGAATACGAGTTCCCGTTCGGCGTCAGCGAGCTCGAGGGGATTGCGCACCGCAGCGACTACGACCTGAATCAGCATCAGAAGTTCAGCGGCAAGGACCTCACCTATTTCGACGAAGACCGCTGGGAACGCGACAAGGCCAGGCTCGGCCTGACCGCCTTCAAAGACTACCTCAAACAGCGCTCGCAAGAACCCAACCCGGGCTACCCCTACCAGTACATTCCCCACGTCGTCGAACCCTCGGCAGGCGCCGACCGCGCGACTCTGGCCTTCCTGTGCGAAGCCTATACAGAGGACGAAGTCGGCGGCGAGCCGCGCACCGTGCTCAAGTTCCACCCGCGCATCGCGCCGATCAAGGCAGCGGTCTTCCCACTCGTCAAAAAGGATGGCATGCCGGAGATCGCCGAGAAAATCTACCGCGAACTGAAGAAGCACGCGAACGTCTTCTACGACGAGAAAGGCGCCATCGGCCGCCGTTACCGGCGCCAGGACGAAGCAGGCACGCCGTTCTGCATCACCGTCGACAGCCAAACCCTCGCCGGCGACACCGTCACCATCCGTGACCGCGACAGTTGCCGCCAGTGGCGCGTCGCGGCGTCAGGCATCGTGCAGGCAATCGGAGACCTCCTGGAGGGCAGGCCTGCAGCGGGAAGCTTGTAGGGGGAAACCAAAGCCCGTTGCCAGCGAACAGTCACGGTCGACGAACGACCATCGGTGGTCGTCACGGCGACCGGCTCCCTAGACATCGGCTTCGGATCGAGATCCTCCGTTTTTTGCTCGTTTTCCACTGGCGAAAGGCGACTGCCTCCTCAGGAGCCTGTGCCCCCTTGGCATTTTCACTGGCAGCGACGATCATCGAAGGGAGCAGCCACTCACGCCGATCGGATTCGCTCGCCGATGAAACCCTGCATCAATCAAGTGACGACTTTGAGCACGCCGTTCGAAGGGGACATCAGAGCGTATGCGCGGTCGGGCTGGACGGCTGTCGAGGTGTGGATGACAAAGCTCGAGACGTACCTGGAAGCGCATTCCGTCGCAGATGTGCGCGCGCTGCTCGACGCCGAGGGGGTCAAGGCGGTCGGCGCGTCGTCGCAGGGAGGACTGCTGCTGGCGCAGGGTTTGGAGCGGGAAGTACATTGGGGCGACTTTCGGCGGCGGCTCGAAATCCTCGGAGAGCTGAATGTGCCGACGCTGGTCGTCACTGCCGACTTCGTGCCTGAGCCGGCTCCGCACGACTACGCCCGCGCCAGCGATGCACTTGCCGAGGCGGCCGAGCTGGCTCAGAAACACGGCGTGCGGCTCGCGCTCGAGTTCCAGAAGACAGCGCGCCTGTGTGCGAGCCTCGACACGGCGGTGGCCCTCGTAACGCAGGCAGGGATTGGCGGGCTGGGCGTGTGCCTCGACCTGTTCCACTACTACACGGGGCCGAGCAAGTTCGAGGACCTGGCGTACCTCTCGCCGGCGAACTTGGCCTGGGTCCAGATCTGCGACCTGAGCGGCACACCCCGCGAGCTGGCCGGAGACTCCGACCGGATCTTGCCGGGCGACGGCGATTTTCAGCTCGCACCCATCATCGACCATTTGGCAAAGATCGGTTACGCGGGTTACGTTTCCCTGGAGTTGCTGAACCCCCTGCTCTGGCCGCTCCCGGCCGAGCGCGTGGCCGACGTTGGCTATCAGGCCATCTGCCGAGTGCTGGAGCGGGGAGACCGGACTGGCGACTCGTGCGGAGGGCCCTGAGCGTGTCGATTGCGACAATCCGTCGCCCGGCGGTCGTCTACCGCGAGGAACAGCACTTCGCCTGGTGGATCTACGCCCTGATGGTGCTTATGGTCGCCGTGGCCATCTTCGCGCCGGCGTGGATGAACCCGGGAGGCGGACATGCCGCTGTCGCGATGCACGGCTGGGGCCTCCAGATTCCGATCGTGCTGCTGGTGGGTCTCACGGTGCCACCGGTGCTCGTTGTCGGCGTGCTCCGGATGACCACGGAAGTCACGCCAACCGACGTTCGCGTCTGGTTCGGCTGGATCCCCACCTACCGGCACTACGTCGCGCTCAGCGACATCGACCGCCTCGAGGTCGTCAGTTACCGTCCCATCGCCGACTATGGCTTCTGGGGTGTGAGACGCGGCCGCGACGGCGAGCGCGTGCTGAGCGCGCGGGGCAACCGCGGACTCCGGCTGCACATGTCCGACGGCTCGTGCCTCCTGATCGGCAGCCAGCGGCCGGAGGCCCTTGCCATTGCCCTTGAACAGGCCATGAGGCCGAATGGATGACAGGAAGTCGGCGGTGGGTAGTTGGTAGTAGGCGGCGTGCGATGGGCGTCGGCAGAGGTCAGATGCCATTCGCCGCTCGCGAACTCGTCACACACTCAGCACGCGGTTGCGGGCGGTGACCTCCCAGAGGTCGACGAGCTCGCCGTTTTCGATCACGTAGGCACGCTGGTGCAATGCGCACGTGGGGCAAATGTGAGTGGGGATGGCGAGAATCGTCGTGCCGGGGGCGTACGAGGCCGCATGAGGAGTGTCCACGACGAGGTGCTCCTCGCTCTGGCCGCCGAGGGTCGCATCGGCGACGTCGAGCAGTGACAGCCGTGAGCCCGGGGGGTCGGCGGCGACGGCCTTGTGGCCCAGGTCGAGACAGAGGCGGCCGGGGCGCGGCTGGCTGATCACGCGGGTGAGCAGGAGGGCCGCGGGTGTGAAGGGCAAGTCGGGGAAGAGCGAGCCATAGCCCTGGTCGTGCAGAGTGCAGGTGCCCGGCGAGCACTCGACGCCGGGTTCCTCGAGCAACGCATGCACGGGGAAAGTGGGCGTGCCGCCCATGACCAGGCGCGGGACGGGCAAACCACGCGCCAGCAGCCGGTCACGCAGTCGCAGCGTGCGCTCCTGACCGGGCCGCGCGGTCTCGCGCCGAGCTGCCGGATCAGTGTCGCGCACGTGGCCGTCGTAGGCGTGCAGACCGTCGGGAGTGAGGTTCGGGAGGCGGTCGAAGAGCGCGTACAGGTCAGCGGCGGCGTCGCCCGGCTCGATACCGGTCCGGCCCATGCCGATTTCCAGGTCGAGCAGCACCGGCAGCGGCCTGGACAGCCCTTGCATGCCTTCCGACAGGGCCCGGGCCGAGTCCGGGTGGTCTACGAGCGTGCGAAAGATCG
>Ga0209580_10001386_pt1 | contig 11245 bp, 9 predicted proteins | sample Coa_R1_5_FD_187153 | JGI IMG/M metagenome (GOLD analysis project Ga0209580, IMG submission 187153) | Surface soil microbial communities from Centralia Pennsylvania, which are recovering from an underground coalmine fire - Coalmine... | ecosystem: Environmental > Terrestrial > Soil > Unclassified...
GCATCGCTCACCGGATCCTAGTTCGAGTCGAGCTCCCGTTCATTCTGCATTGGTTCAAATATCGGTTACCCGCCATCACCAACCTGGCAGGTCGGCTTTCAATGTGGATGCTAGGGAAATCGGGAGCGGTTGGCAAGTGGAGAGTCGCAAATAGTTGGCAGAATGCGTGCAACCAAAGTAACGCGGCGTTTACACGAAGGGCCGATCCGATCAGCACAGACTGACCCAAAATCTTGATGAGGATCGTTCCAAGTACTTGATTCTGTGGGCGGGGCTATGAGTGTATACTCTGGGGCAAATATTGGGCCCAACGCGTGCTTGCCCGCGGGATCGGCGAGCCGCTGGAGTGGTGTCGAAAGATGTCGAGACCGCGCACGTCCGCAATTGCAGCGGCGGCGACTCTTGTTCTCGTGCACGTGGGAGTTGTCGCGCTGCGGTACGGGAGCGACACGGCATCGCTGTGGGGCGATTGGATTGACACGCTGGCGCCACTGGTGGCGATGGTTGTGTGCTGGCTGAGTTCGCGCCGCGCCGGACCGTTTGGCAGACGCGTCTGGCGGCTGGCAGCTTTTTCCGCACTGCTGAGCTCAATCGGGCAGGCTCTCTACACCGAATATTACGATTACCTGCATGCCCCTCTGGGGACGCTGTGGCCCAGTGACGTGCTTGTGTTTTTCTGGGTCGTGCCGATCGTAATGACGCTGTTCCTGAGTCCGCGCGATCCGGGCAGCCGATATGAGTGGCTGCGGGTCTTCGACTTCGCGCAAGTTTGCACCCTCGCCTTGGCCGTCGAATTGTCCGAGATCTATGTTCCCTCGCGCTGGCAGGCTGCGGGTCAGACGATGCAGTTGCGCGCACTGCACAACGGCATCCTGTTTTTCGGCTTGGTGGTTGTGAGTTTTGCAATCCGCGCGCTGGCGAGCCGAAATCGGTTGGAGCGGGCCTATTTCGGACGCATGGGTGGCTTCCTGGCTGTTCATTCCATTGTTCTGAACGGCACCCTGTACTACCAAGCGTCGGGCCACTACAAGCAGGGAGAATGGCCTGATCTCACGTGGACCGTTGCTTTCAGTTTGCTGATCCTGATTGCGGGGACGTGGGATGAGAAGGAAGAGGATGTAGAAGTTAAGTCGCAATCCAGAAGTTTGCAGCTTTTGGCGCAGTTTTCCCCACTGGTGATTCCTGCCGTCGTTTTTCCTCTGGTGCTGAGCATTGCGCGGGAGCAGTTTTACTGGTCGGTCGTACTGGTGCTGATTTCATTCGCCGCTGCAGGGGGACGGTTGTTCGTGGTGCAGCGCCAATTGCTGGTGAGTTCCCAGGAACTGCAGAAAAATCTCACGCTCTTGCAGGGCATCATGGAGAGCACGATTGACGCCGTGTTCGTGAAGGATATGGAAGGCCGTTATGTGATGGTGAACCCTGCGGCAGCACGTTTTGTAGGGATGACCGTCCACGAAGTGCTTGGCAAAACGGATGTTGAAGTCTTCACTCCCGCAACCGGCCGGCCGATTTTGGAGCGGGACCGTCAGGTGATCGAAACTGGGGAGTGGGTGACGTACGAGGAAGTTGGATCGGCGGTCGGAGTAGAACGGACTTTCCTCACCACGAAAGGACCGTACCGCGATGCGGGCGGGAAGATTGTCGGAGTATTGGGGATTGCGCGCGACATCACGGATCGGAAGCGCGCGGAGGAGGAGTTCCGGAAGTCGCAACAGAGGCTGCGGATGCACATCGAGAATACGCCGCTTGCAGTAGTGGAGTGGGATCTGGGCTTCCGCGTCGTGAGTTGGAATCAATCAGCGGAGAAGATCTTCGGCTATGCGCGAGAGGAGGCGGTGGGGCAGAACGGGGAGTTCATCGTACCCGTCCCATCGCGTTCACAAGTCAAAGAAGTGTGGCAGGAATTGGTCAAGAAGGAGGGTGGAAGTCGCAGCACAAACAACAATCTGACGAAAGATGGTCGAATCATCTCGTGCGAGTGGTACAACACTCCGCTGGTGAATGAAAACGGCCGCGTGCTCGGGGTGGCGTCGTTGGTGCAGGACGTTACAGAGAGAGAAAGGGCAGAGGCGAAATTCCGCGGGTTGCTGGAGTCTGCTCCCGACGCGATGGTGGTGACGGACCAGCAGGGCAAGATCGTCCTGGTGAATGCACAGACGGAAAAGCTCTTCGGATACAAGCGGGAAGAACTACTGAACCATCCGATCGAGATGTTGATGCCCGAGCGATTTCGGAAAGCCCATCCCACTCATCGGGCGGAATTTGCCGGGCAGCCTCAAGCGCGCGAGATGGGCAAACGGCTGGAGTTATTCGGGCTGCGCAAGGACGGGACGGAGTTTCCCATTGAAGTCAGTTTGAGCCCTCTGGAAACCGAACAGGGGATGCTGATTTCGAGCGGGATCAGAGATACCACAGAGCGGCTGGCCCTGGAAGAAAGGCTCCGACAATCGCAGAAGATGGAGGCGGTGGGCCGTCTCGCGGGAGGCGTCGCTCATGATTTCAATAATCTGCTGACGATCATCCTGGGATACTCGCAGATTCTGGCAGACGGCCTTCCGACGGGAAGCAAGCTGGCAGACAGCACGGCGCAGATCAAATCGGCGGGGGAACGTGCGGCAGGGATTACCCGGCAGTTGCTGGCATTCAGCCGAAAGCAGGTACTTTCGCCGCGGGTAATCAATCTCAACGACATCGTATTGAATCTTGACTCGCTCCTGCGGCGGCTGATCGGGGAAGACATTGAAGTCATGACCGCGCCAGCGAACGACCTGGGGATGGTGAAGGCCGACCCGGGACAGATCGAGCAGGTCATCATGAATCTGGCCCTGAATTCGCGCGACGCCATGCCGCAGGGAGGCAAGTTAACGCTGGAGACTTCCAACGCCATTCTGGACGAGACCTACGCGCGCGAACATCAGCCGGTTGAGCCGGGGCAGTATGTGATGCTGGCGGTGAGCGATACCGGGCATGGAATAGCGCAAGAAACCATGGGCAGAATCTTCGAGCCTTTTTACACGACGAAGGAAGTTGGCAAAGGCACGGGGCTGGGACTGTCGATGGTATATGGCATCGTCAAACAGAGCGGCGGCTACATCTGGGTGTACAGCGAGCCCGACCAGGGCACGACGTTCAAGATCTACCTGCCGCGCGTGGACCAGCCGGCAGACCACACGAGCACGGAAAGAAGTCCGATCGGCGTGTCGCGGGGTACGGAGACGATACTGCTGGTGGAAGATGATCCGCAATTGCGGGAGCTCAGCTCTTCTGTTTTGAGTCACTGCGGGTATCGAGTGTTAGCGGCTGCTACTCCGGAGGAGGGGATCGGGATCTGCGAATCGAATCATCACGAGATCCGGCTTCTGGTGACGGATGTGGTGATGCCTCGAATGAATGGGCGGCAGTTGGCGGAGCGGATCCAGAAAGTGTGCCCAAAAATCAGAGTGCTATACATTTCGGGTTATACCGACAATGCCATCGTGCACTATGGCGTGCTCGATCCCGGTCTGTGGTTCTTGGCCAAACCTTTCACGTTGTCAGCGCTGGTTGCGAAGGTGCGCGAAGTTCTGGACTCGGCCACGAGTTCAGCGCCGGGAGGGGTAGGGGATTAGACATTTCTGGAGGGGCGAACAGAAACCTGAGCAGCTGAGAGTGTGCGTGAGAACGCGTGTCGTCCCTACGGGGCTCGCGTACTTTTTCCCCCCTGCGCCCGGCACTTCCGTGCCGGGCTTTCACATCCCGCCGCTATGCGGCTGGAGTTTTGGTGGTGCTTGCTCCACCCCTTGGCGTTCAATGGCAGTTCTCAGGCAGTCTCTAACGTCCCATGATTAGGGTTTGCTGTTACGGGACGACCAGAGTCGTGCCCTACCTACGCGTATCGTAAGGATGATCGGCCTTAGTTTCTTTCCGTTCCTTCGGCCCAATAACTGGTTCTGGCCAGCACCGTTCCCCTGGATGGATCTTTCAAACGGACACGCAGTTGGTGCAAGCCGGGGCGAGGATCTTTGGGCGCGAAACTCAGCAGATAGCGGCTATGCAGATGGTTGGTGAAATCATTCATCCGCACTTCGAATTTCTTTCGCGTCGTGAACAGTTCGTACTCGCCTCCGGTCATGGAAGTGACGGCGGCCGGGACGTTTTTCCGCATGGCCTGAGCGGTTCGGTAGGCGAGATCGAGGAAGTTCACTCCATTGTGCATCTCGTCTTTGTTCGTGCCACGGCCAGTGTCGAGGATATTAGAAATACCGGGAGAAAATGCGAGAGCGTACATCGTGGCGTTGGCTTGGCCCACGGCGGCGACGGCATCTTCGATCTTCCCCTTACTGCCGTGGTCGCGAGTCTCGCTGATGAGAAGCAGGACGCGCTGCCGCTCCTCCGGTTCATTTCGCAGCAATTGGATGGAATACGAGACCGCGTCGAGGATGGCGGCACCATCGTTGCCGGGCTGCAGGTTGCTCAAGTCGGCGTCGACGAGAGCTTCGTGATTGGTAAAATTCCGAGTCAACTCTGCCTGACTGTCGAATTCCACCAGCGCGACTCGTGAATTGCCCAATTCGAAAAGGGGACTGAGCATCGTGCGGAGTCCCTGCAATCTCGGAAATTCGTAGGAGGCCCGACGCCCGCGCTGGATGGCGACAACCAGAGAGATCGGCTGCCCTTCCGGAGCTTCGTCCAAACGGATTGGCTGCTCGACGCCGTTGTCTTCCACGACGAAGTCGCTGGCTTGTAATCCGTAAACGACGGCTGCTTGCGAGTCTTTTACGAGGGTTGGAACGAGGACCAGGTTCGACCGGGTGCGCAGAGTCGTTTCCTGGGCTGAGACGGCGGCTGACAGCGAGAGGCAGACGAAGAACAACGCAGCCGCGCAGGGGTTAACCCGCCTTGCGGTCATCCTGCAACACTTCATCGAGCGCATGTACGAGTTGATGCGCGCGCTTCAGATAGTCGGTTGCCCCGCCACCCTGATTTTTCTTCAGCAGGTGGTATTCGTCGGCGATGTTCAGGGCCGCGAGGACGGCGAGCCGGACCGTGTCGATGGTGTTAGTGGCGGCGGCGACAGCACGCATCTTGGAATCGACGTATTCGGCGAGCTTGAGGATGTACTCGGGATCGGAGCCGCGGAGGTTATAAGCCTGATCAAAAATCTCCACTCGCACGCTGGCGTTCTGCGCGTCTTTCACTGCGTGATCTTTGGTCGCTGTCGCCATTCGATGTTCTCCGTGGAGAAACAGCTTATCGTGAAAACTTAATACTGCGGCGGCTAACTGGCCTCGGCGAGCGACTCGATCTGGGCCAGCATTTTTTCCACGCGGCTGCGAATGTCCTCGCGCTCTTTCTTCAGTTGCACCGTTTCGCGACGAAGGCGTACGAGTTCTTCTTCGCGATCTTCCAACTGCTGCCGCAGGCGTTGGGATTCGCGTTCGGCCGATGCTTGGGCCTGACGAGCTGCCTTGTACATCTCTATGGTGCGATAAATTTTCTCTTCCAACGCCTGAAAATCGTCGGCTGGAACCTGATCTGGCACTGTTTCGACTGCATTGGACGCCATAAACGCACTTCCCCCAACAAAGAAGTTCGAACTTGTTCGCAGTATACTCCACATTCCGGTGGAGACTTGGGCCGGAAGGCGCACTTTTTGGCAGGGCCTAAACCTTTAACCACAGAGGACACTGAGGTACACGGAGGAAAGCTCGCTTGAAGGGAACTGAACGGCAACCCCGGATTGAGGGTCGACATCAATTTCGGATGAGCCGAGAAGACGCAGATGCGGTCGTCGCCTATCTTCGATGCTTGACTCCGCGGGCCGGTGACTAATCGTTCACAGAATTGGCTATAATGCCGTCCTGCGTATCTGGAGGCTCGCCATGAAATCCCTCGCCTGCTTCTCTTTCTCTTGGGGAGTGCTTCTTGCACTGCTCGTACTGTCGTCAGCCAGCGCCGCCAAAACCAAAGTAGAATTAAAAGATGCCCAAGGGAAGGACGTGGGCAGCGTCCTCATCTGGGATCAAGGATCAGGAGTCGCGCTCCAACTGCTGTTGCACGATCTCACGCCGGGAGAACACGCCATCCACTTCCACCAGGTTCCCAAATGCGAAGGGCCGGACTTCAAGTCAGCGGGCGGTCATTTCAATCCGGAGAGCAAGAAGCACGGATTCGACAATCCGGATGGGCATCATGCCGGTGACATGAAGAACTTCACGGTGGGAGCCGACGGCAAGGCCAAGGCAAAGTTGGAGGATGCCGACGTCACGCTCAAGGACGGCCCGCATTCGCTGCTAACCAACGGTGCGGCGGTCGTGGTTCACGCGAAAGGCGACGACTATAAGACCGATCCCTCGGGGAACTCGGGGGACCGGGTGGCGTGCGGGGTGATCACGAAATAAAGCTAATGTGCAAAGTGGAGGGGCGGTTCCTCCCTCTGCAAGAGAGCGCAGGGTTGGGGATCCTGAATCCTGATGCACTCAAGGAGAAGGACGTGAAATACCACACGCGCTTTCAGGAGGAACCATGCCCACTCAGTTTGAGCGAGCGTTAGTGCGCGTTATGTTTCACGGCAATGGTGGATTTACAAAGGTGATCCACGAGGCTACAGAGGGAGTAGCGATGGCAAATGGCGGCTTTCAATGGGAGATACCGACATCCATCATTCCCGAGGACCTCCGCGTAATCGGCTCTCGATTTGAACTTGTGGAAGACCGGCTTTCGAGCAGCCTATCCCTGTGAATCCCCTGTACCGTCACATGCGGATTGAAAGGTTGAAGCCAGTTCATTCGTAAAGAGCGTTCTTACACTGCGCATCCGTCGCTCACGGTACTTCTCGCGCGTTTAGTGCTACTTTCTGCCACTCAGCTTACTCAATCTTCGCGCGGCCTCGTCCAGCGTCTCTGGCTTCTTGCAGAACGCGAAACGGACTTGTGTCGCACCATCTTTTGGATCGCGATAGAAGCTTGATCCTGGCACGCAGGCAACCCCAATGTCCTGAACCAGGTATTTTGCAAATGAGATGTCGTCCTTGAAACCGAAGGCGGAGATGTCGGTCATCACATAGTACGCGCCGCGTGGAAGGAAGCAGCGGAACCCCGCCGAGGTGAGCGCTGGGATCAATTGGTCGCGGCGGATGCGGTAGCCTTCCGCGAGCTTTGCATAATATTCGGCCGGGAGGCTAAGAGCGACCTCGCCGGCTTCCTGCAGAGGAGCAGGGGCGCCAACGGTGAGGAAATCATGTACCTTGCGGATCGCGTTGGTGATTTTCTCCGGCGCCACCGCCCATCCTACGCGCCATCCCGTGACGCTGTAGGTTTTTGACATACCGTTGATGGTCACGGTGCGATCCCGCATCCCGTCAAGGGAAACCACGGAAATGTGTTGCGTACCGTCGTAGAGGATGTGCTCGTAGATTTCGTCGGTGATGGCCAATACATCGAACTTGACGCAGAGGTCGCGAATCAGCTCAAGTTCCGCACGCGTGAAGACCTTTCCGGTGGGGTTGTTCGGCGTGTTCAGGACGATCGCTTTGGTGTGCTTGTCGAAGGCGCTGCGGAGGTCTTTTTCGTCGAAGGTCCACTCGCTCGATGAATCTTTGGGCGGGTGCAGTTTCACGAATTTGGGTTTCGCGCCGCTGAGCACCGAGTCGGGGCCGTAGTTTTCGTAGAACGGTTCGAAGATGACGACCTCCTCGCCAGCGTTGCAGACCGCGAGCAGAGTCGAGATCATGGCTTCCGTGGACCCGCAGCAGACGGTGATTTCCTTCTCCGGATCGACGGTGATGCCTTGCCAGATGCCCATTTGGCGGGCGATGGCGTTGCGCAGGTTCTTTGCGCCCCAGGTGATGGCGTATTGATTGACGTCGGCCGCGATGGCTTGCTGCGCGGCTTGTTTGATCTCATTTGGGGCGGAGAAATCGGGGAAGCCCTGCGCGAGATTCACGGCGCCGTAGAGCATGGCCTCGCGGGTCATTTCTCGTATGACGGATTCGGTGAAATGGGAAACCTTCTCGCTGAGGAAATGCTTGGGGCGTGATGATGAAATTGATCGTTTATTTGACCGCGGGTCTCGCGCGATGTTTTTTCGGTTCATGGTTGGGCGCGTTGCCATGACAGGCAGACTAGCACAGGGCCGGCGGCGATGGTGCCGTTCCTACGGAACTCGATGCTTGTATTGCGACTCTCCCGGCACTTCCGTGCCGGGCTTTCACATGCCGCCGCTACGCGGCTGAACTTGGGGAGACCGAAGCGGTGCCGGACACCGCACAAGGGCTAAAGCCCACTCTGTTGCACGCGCGTGACGCGGCCCTGAAAGGGCCGCTCTTCCACGGTGCTGTCGACATTCACGGCCCTATCCACAACATCACGCCACTCTCAACATCACGCCACTATCATCACGCCACTCTCGATATCACACCACCAGTCTTTACATCACACCCGTTGGTGATTACGTATTCGACGTTGCGGGTATTGGGAATGTCCTGGAGCGGGTCGCCGTTGATCAGGATCAGGTCGGCGTGCTTTCCGGTTTCGATCGTGCCCAATTCCTTGCCGAGGCCCATGACGCGGGCCGGGACTGTCGTCGCTGCCTGGATCGCTTCCAAAGGTGTGAAGCCCGCCTGAACGTAGAGCTCGAGTTCGCGGTGCAGGCTGTGTCCGGGAACAGATTGATCTGTGCCGGCTACGATCGGAACTCCGGCCCGATGCAGGGCGCCGACGATGGCCACGTCCTTTTGGAAGATTTTTTCTCGAACCTCGGAGATCTCGTTTGGCGGCTCGACATCAGTGAGTTGCCCAGCAAGCTCTGCAGGAATCTTGTCGATCCCTGGTTCGAAACTCGCGGGCGGCTTCGCCGTCGTTCCGGTGAACAATTCGTACAGGGCTATGGTTGGATCGACGACCGTGTGATGCTCCTTCAGGAAGGCCAAAGCCTTTTGGGATTCGGGCGAATTCAGATCGATGTTGATGATGGCATTTCTGCGGTCCGCTCGTGTGGCGCTCTCGGGCAGCGGTGAGTGCATCATGTCCGCGATGTAGGAGATGTGATTGATCTGGTCTTGTCCGGCTTCGACTGCTTGAAACCCGGTGAGCCCTTCTGGAACGTGTCCGGTGACGGTCATGCCAAGGCGGTGGGCCTCGTCGGTGACGGCCTTGAGTTCTTCGAGCTTGACGGAGCTGTAGATTTTCATCTGCTGGAAACCGGCGTCGTGGTAGCGATCGACCCAATTGCGAGCCTGTTCGAGAGTGTCCACTCGCTCGACTCCGAGTGCGAGGGGGCCATTGCCGTCGACGACGCCCGCAAGCAGGAGACGAGGTCCGAGGCCACGGCCTTGGGCGATGGCATCGCGCACGGCGGTGATAAATTCGAGTTCATTGCCTACGTCGCGAACGGTGGTGACGCCGGCAGCCAGATAGATCGGTCCCCACTCGACTTGCTCGAAATGAGCATGCATATCCCAGAGGCCGGGGAGAATGAATTTTCCTTTTGCATCCACGAGAGTGGCGCCTTTGGGAATCTTCACCTTCGAGCGCGGACCAGTCGCGACGATGCGGCCTTTGCGAATCACAACCGTCGCGTCTCCGACCGGAGCAGCCCCGGTCCCGTCAATGAGAGTGCCTCCAACGATGGCGAGGGTATCGGCGAGGCTGCCGGAAATGCCTTTCGAAATATCGGCCAGGGCAGCCATGCCGTCGGCCCCGGCTCGTCCCACGAAGTCACCTAAAGCATTTTCGTATCCTTGGCGAATTGCCTCGAAATGGTCGAATTCGGCGTCGGTCGAGATTGCAGCCACCAGATTGCGGTTGGCGTCAAAGCAGAGAGTCTCACGTCCCCAGATCAGGCCCTCGACCGTGTAGCGGTCAAGCTTCTCCTCTTTTCTTCCGACCTTAATGGCGTTCGGTCCACGCGGTTCCACCTTCACGGCTCCGCGTGGAAGTGTGGTGAGTGTCGTTGGCGATCCGTGCATTGACCAGTACCGCACCAGCAGCATTTGCATCGTGGTGGGGGCGTACCCGGCAATGGTGAAAAACGCCCCGCTCGGCGGGTCGAGGTCGCTCTGCTTATCGCGAGTTCGGAAATGCACCCTGCCGTTCTCAATACTTAACGATTCGTCGATCGAAGCGGTGCGGGCCGTCTTGCCCTTAATTTCGAAAGCTTGGGGAGTCAGATCCGGCGCGCCGCGAAAACTTGCCGCTAACGGAACGGGAGTGGCTCGGTCGGTGAACTTGAAATCGATTTTCACCGCGATCGAGTCGTCGTGCTTACGAATCTCATAGGTCTCTTCTCCGATGGGTTGCTCGAACTTGTGGAGGGTGAATCTGCCCTGCTCAATAATAGCGGAGTCGCCGGAGGCAGGTTGTTGGGCCGCGCCAGGCTGCGAAGTTGCCAGGCAAAGCAGGGTAGCAATACTGACGGCGGGAAAGATCTGCGTTTGTTTTTTCATTCCCGTGGAATGTCGAATCGACCGAACTGCCGGAGGATTGTACCGGATTTCTCCGGCATCAATGCTTCGCTGAGAGATGGTGCTCTCCCGCATGGTATTAGCTGCCGAATCTCACAGCCGCCCGGGCCTTGGCTTTGGCGGCTTCTTCTTCGCGATTCTTGGGCGGTGCCGTGGTCTCGAGCGAGCGGAGGAGGCGCAGAGAAATCCCTGCCACTTCATCCACCGCGGCGAGGAATAAGCCTTCATTGGCCTTGGAGGGCTTGTTGAATCCCGTGATTTTGCGAACGAACTGGAGCGAGGCGGCGCGCACCTCGTCGTCGGTGACCGGAGGCTCGAAATTGAAGAGAGTTTTGATATTGCGGCACATGAGACAGTATCCTTGAGGGTCGCTCGGCTGGACCGGATCGCGACCACTTCCATTCTGACGTAAAGAATGAGGGCCTGTCACGCGCCCTTGCGAGAAGATTTTGAGACTGGAATCTAGCGCGAGGCACCATGCTATAATTCTTTATTCTCAGTTGCTTAGAGCACGGAGGACTGTATCGATAAACGTTTTATCCGCATCAACGATCGCATTCGGGCGCGCGAGATTCGCGTGATTGATGACGAAGGCAATCAACTCGGCATCCTGCCGCCCTACGAAGCGATTAAGAAAGCCCGCGAAAAGAATCTGGACCTGGTTGAGATTTCGCCCACCGCGCAGCCTCCCGTATGCCGCATCATGGATTACGGGAAGTATCTCTACCAGCAGGAAAAGAAAGAGCGGGAAGCCAAGAAGCATCAGAAGACGATCACCGTAAAAGAGGTCAAATTCCGCATTAA
>Ga0209580_10001387_pt1 | contig 11225 bp, 4 predicted proteins | sample Coa_R1_5_FD_187153 | JGI IMG/M metagenome (GOLD analysis project Ga0209580, IMG submission 187153) | Surface soil microbial communities from Centralia Pennsylvania, which are recovering from an underground coalmine fire - Coalmine... | ecosystem: Environmental > Terrestrial > Soil > Unclassified...
TTTGCCCCTGGCCATCAAGTTCTGCCTCGACCCGTCGATGCTCCGCGCCTTGCAACTGGAGCGCGACAATCTCGAGCGGCTCATGAAGGCTGGCGGCGAAACGTGGTCGAAGCGGATCGTGCGGCTCTATGGCTACGATCTGAATTACCGCACACCGTATCTGGTGTACGAATACATCCCCAGCGGCGATCTGTTGCAACACTTGGGCCGCATGCAGCGCAAGCTCGGCCACGCACTGTCGCCGGCGGAAATTCTGCCGATCATCACGCAGATTGCCGAAGCGCTGGCATTCGCCCATCAGCACGGCCTCGTGCATCGCGATTTGAAGCCGGCCAATATTCTGGTGGACGGAGACACGCTGAAACTGGCCGACTTCGGTCTGGGCAGCGCCAACGTCACGCGGGCCATTCAAGCAAGCCGCATCGGGGCCACGACGATCAGCTTGCTCACCGCTATCGATCAGGCCAGCCTCTTCCGCGGGGCCGGCACGCCGCTGTATATGTCGCCGGAGCAGCGCCGCGGCGCCAACCCCGATCCTCGGCACGATCTCTACAGCCTCGGCGTCATTTGGTTTCAGTTGCTCATTGGCGACACCACGCGAGAACTGCATGCCGGCTGGGCCAAGGAACTCGTGGTGCGACACCATGTGCCGCGTGAGCATATCGATCTCATCGAGCAATGCGTGGGCTGGTTCGACGAGCGGCCGAAAGACGGCGGCGAATTGCTGAAGCTGTTGCAAGCGCTATCCGTGTCGCCAAGTCAACCCATCACGGTGCTGCCGGCACAACCCGCCAGGCGGAAAATGATGCGGCCGCAAGACACCAGCCCGATGGGGGAGCGCAATGACCGACTGATTACGCGTTTGCAACAGTTGCAGCAGCAGCATGAAAAGCTGGCACAGGCCAAAGCCAAGGCCGCGCAGAGTCGGCGAACGCTGCTCTTCGTCTTCGCGGCGGCATTCGGTTTCTTGCTGCTGGCGGGATTGGGAATCGCGCTTGTTTTCTAGCAAATCCGTAAGGCATATATTCAACGTAACCCACGCTGGCTGTCAGCTGAAATTCAGTTCTTTTCCCGTCCCGGGCCCCATTCGCCGACGATACCCCTTGTCATTTGTGAAGATGGGGAATTTAATAATAGTATCAGAAGATTCCTGATGATCTTTTCCGTACTCGAATGCTGCCAATAGTTTCCGATCATTTGTGACTATTGGCCGGGTACCTGCGTCACGGATGAATTGAGAAAAGGCAAGAAGCCGAAGGCGCCAGTTTCTCTCGATCATTCCCGCGTCTGGATGATCGGAACTCCCAAGAATCGGACGGCTAAATCAGATTGCCGCTGGCATTCCCGGCTTCGGGCTTGCGTTCCCGTTGCCACGTTCGCCAAAGACGGCAGTTTTTGAACCAGCGCAGAGAATTGAACGTCTGTGTTCTCCTTTGCGAAGGTGATGATTCCACCTTCCGTATGCAATCACAATTCTGGAGGAGTTTTCCCATGTGGAAATGCTCATTTACAACCTTGCTGGCCCTCGCCGTCGGATTCGCATCGGCCAGTTTCTTGCGCGCCCAAGACGCGCGGGTATCGGCCCAGGCCCAGCCGACGGTATTGACACGCGGGCCAATCCATGAAGCCTTTGCCCAACCCGTCACGGCCGACGTTCGGGCCGGAGACGTAGTAAAAACCCAACCGCCTGCGTTGATCCACGAAACCCCGGCGCTGGTGCGCCCGCTCGGACAAAACGTGCACTGGATTAACGGTTACTGGGACATTGATCCGGTAAGCAAAGGATACATTTGGGTGAGCGGCACCTGGCGGGTATTCCCCGAAGGGCGCCGTTGGGTAAGCGGTTTCTGGTCGAAAGTGGATAATGGCTGGACTCGGGTCGCGGGCCACTGGGCCGCGAGTACCGAATCAAACTTCCAGTTTATTCCGAATCCGCCCGCTGACCGCGTCGATGCGAATGCCGCCACCAAGCTAGCGGCCAATGCACAGAACAGTAACGTAGCAGCCGATGCCAAGGCCGATGCCGATGCCAAGGCAGCCGTTCCAGGCGCAGGCAAAATCGCGGGCAACGCCAACACCAGCGTGATGGCCCGTGCCGACTCTTTTATGATCCCGGGCAGTTGGTTCTATACGCAAGGTGGCTTTCAGTGGCGGCCCGGTTACCTGGCGGCCTTCCAGGAGGGCAAGGTTTGGGTCCCGGCTCGCATCGACTGGACGCCGTACGGGTACGTCTTCACCAGCGGCTACTGGGACTTGCAGCTCAGCCAGCGTGGTTTGCTCTTCGCCCCGGTGAAATTCCAGGGTGATTTGTCGCAAGCTGCGAATGTCAATTTCCGGCCCGATCACGTGGTGACGGATGCGGCACTCAACGGCGATTTGTCGATCCGTGTCGCCTCGCGCGAATACTTCTTCGGCGACTTTGCCGACAAAGCGTCCGTCAGCGCCGGCATCGAGCCGCTTTACCAGTATGCTCGCAACCACGTCGATGCGCTATTTCAATATGCGGCGCATAGCGCCGGCAATATTGACGCGTACGTCAACAAGTTGACCAACACGTTTGAAGGCCGGCTCAGCGGCAAGCTTCAGCATCTGGCGACCAATGTGGAAGGTCAGGCCAACGCGGATGTAAATGCCGCGACTCAGGCCACCGTAATGTCGATTCAGCAACTGCAAGCTACCGCCGGCAGCACCACGGCTTCAGCCCAGGCACAATTGAACGCCGCATTGAAGGCCACGGCGGATTTGCAGACCCATATCCAGGGCACGCTGAGCGCCACGACCGATGTGACGCTAAGGCAAGCCTTGAGCGCCGAAGCGAAAGCCGCCGCCGATCTGCATAAGCAGATTCAGGTGAGCCTGAAGCTCGTGCAATCGACAACCGGGCAGCTCAACGCGGAGGCAAAGACTCAGCTCGCTGCAATCAGCAAGGCAGCCGCGAACCTGCAAAATCAGGTTCAGGCCACCATGAATCTGGTTCAGTCGCAAAGAATTCAGCTTTCGAATGAAGTGCGGGCGCAGCTGAGCGCGGAAGCGCAAGCCGCGGCCAACATTTCGAGCCAGGTGCAGGCTAGCGTGGGACCGGCTTCCGGCCAGGCGACCGCCCAGGCTTCTGCGATGACGCAAGCGCAAGTCGACGCCATTGTGGAAGCTGCAACAAATTTGCAGTCGCAAGTGAATGCGATAGTGAAGCAGGTTAACGGATTGCAAGGGCAAGTGAATGCCACGGTTCAGAGCGAACTGGCGGCCGAAGCGAAAGCTGTTGCCGATCTGCAAAGCCAGATCAAGGCCACGGCCAAGCAAATCGAGGCCGACTCGCTGCGCCTTACCAGCACGGTTCAGAACCAACTGAATGCCGAGCTGCGCACAGCCCAGCAACTGCAAGGCCGGCTCGAAACGACCGTGAACCGGATTCAGGCGCAGGCAGTTCGCCGAGCGTTGAGCACCGAAGCACGCGCGATGGCCGATCTGCAAAGTCGCATTCAGAGCAGCGTGGGGCTGGTGAACAATATCGGCGGGCAAGCCAATGCCATGGCTCAGGCACAAGTGGCTGCCCTGGCACGGGCTTCCGCCAATTTGCAAAACCAGCTTCAGGCTACGGTCAACCAACTTCAAGCCCAGGGCATTACCCTGAGCGGTCAGTTGCAGGGTCAGCTAAATGCTGAACTTCAGGCTGCGGCCAATCTATCGAACCAGCTTCAAGCGAGCGTCGGTCCGACCTCTGCTCAAGTGAGTGCGATGACCGAAGCCCAGTTGAGCGCGATGGTTCAAGCCACGGCCAATCTCCAGAGCCAGCTTCAAGCGACGATGAAGCAGGTGGACGCCATCCGAGGTCAGTTGAACGCCACGGTTCAAAGTGAACTGGATGCCGAAGCGAAGGCGATGGCCACTCTGCAAAGCCAGATTCAGGCCACGCTGAAGCAGATTCAAGCGGATCAACTCCGATTGACCAGCACGGTGCAAAGCCAGCTGGCCGCGGAAGTGAAGGCCGCAACAGATTTGCAAGCTCGCATTCAGGCCACGGTGAACAACGTTCAGTCGGCAGCGCTGAAAACGGCGCTCAATGCCGAAGCCAAGGCGATGGCCAGCGTACAAAACCAGCTTCAGTCCACGATTGGCACCGTCGGTGGAACCGAAGCCCGGGTTGCGGGTGATGTGCAATCGCAACTGAAGGCAATCGCCAAGGCGGCTGCCAACTTGCAGACGCAGGTCCAGGCCACCATCAACCAGATTCAGTCGCTGGGGATCAACCTCGGCGCACAGGTTCAAAGCCAGCTCGCGGCCGAAGCCAAGGCAGCGGCTGACTTGTCGAGCCAAATCCAGGTGACGGTGAACCAGGTCAGTGTGCAAGCCACGCAGCAAGTTGGCGTGATGACGCAGGCCCAATTGGATGCTCTTGCCAAAGCTTCGGCCGATTTGCAAGCGCAAATCCAAGCCGCGGAGAAAGCAACCGCAGGCATCCAGGGTCAGTTGAACGCCACCGTTCAAAGTGAACTGAACGCGGAAGCGAAGGCGATGGCCACTCTGCAAAGCCAAATTCAAGCCACGCTGAAGCAAATCCAAGCGGATCAGCTCCGGCTGACCAACACGGTGCAAAGCCAGTTGGCCGCGGAGATCAAGGCCGCGACGGATCTGGAGGCCCGCATTCAGGGCACGGTGAACAACGTTCAGGCCGTGGCCCTGCGGGATGCCATAAATGCGGAAGCAAAGGCGCTGGCCAGCGTGCAGAGCCAGCTGCAAACCACCGTTAACGCGGTGAGCGGCACGGAAGCACGACTGAGCGCCACCGCCCAGTCACAGCTCGCTGCTGCCGCGAAGGCTGCTGCGAATCTATCCCATCAGATTCAAGCTACCATGAACCAAATCCAATCGCTGGGGATCAACCTCGGCGCTCAGGTTCAACAGCAGCTGGCTGCCGACGTTAAAGCGGCCGCGAATCTGTCGGCTCAGATTCAGGCAACGACAAGCGGCGTGCAAGGTCAGGCCTCGGCCATGACCCAGGCGCAGCTAAATGCTATTGCCCGGGCCAGCGCGAACTTGCAGTCGCAGGTCCAAGCCATCAATAACCTGGTGGCCTCGCAAGCTGGCCAGTTGAATGCAACGCTTCAGTCGCAGCTTGTTGCGGAAGCAAAAGCGGCGGCCGACCTGCAAAGCCGGGTCCAAGCTACCGTTCAGCAAATCCAGGCAGCAGGCATGCAATTGAATTCGCAATTGCAAGCGCAATTGGCGGCGGAAGTGAAAGCCGCGGCCGATCTGCAAGGCCGGATTCAGGCCACGGCGCAAGCAGTGACCAACCAGGCCGTGCAGCAGGCATTGAATGCCGAGGCGAAAGCCGTTGCCGACCTGCACAGCCAGGTGCAAAGCAGCGTGGGGCTGGTGAACAACACCAGCGCTCAGGTGACCGGTATGACGCAGGCGCAACTGGCGTCGTTGTCCGAACAGGCCGCCAACCTGGCCAACCAGGTGCAGGCGACCGTCGGCCAGATCCAATCGTTGGGCATAAACCTGGGAGGCAACTTGCAGGGTCAGCTAGCGGCCGATGTGCGTGCCGCGAGTGCTCTCGCCAGCCAGTTCCAGGCGAGTGCCGGCGGCCAGATCCAGGGCACGGCGAACGGAACGTTCCAGATGGCCAACGGCATGCAAGTGCAAGCAGTGAGCGCAGCCCAAGTCGCTGGAGAAGCGAATGTGGCTGCACAAACCATGCGGCAAGTGCAAGCCACCACGCAGGCCACCGCGAACTTCGCCACGACCGGCCTCGTGCAAACGAACGGAATGATTCCGGGGCTGGTGGTTCCGGGCGTGAACGCGCCGACTGCGAACATCAACTTCACGGGCGCAAACATTCCGGGCGCCAACTTCAATCCGAACCTTGGCTTCCAGGGCGGCAATCTTTTAAACCCTGGATTTAACGGATTCGGAGAGGGCGGTCTTGGCCAAGGTCTGGGCGGCTTCGTCGCCCCCATGTTCGCCCCGCGCATTGGCGGTCTCGGCGGCTTCGGCGGCTTCAGCGGCGTCGGAGCCCTGGGCGGCATCGGTGGCGCGCTGGGCGGCCTTGGCCACCGTTGATGAGCCTGCCCGATTCTTGCAGTAACCCTTTCCGCTCGCGGCCAAATGGCCGCGAGCGGATTTCTTTGGAAGAACCACTGATTACACGGATAGCACGGATAAGGAAGAGGCCCTTATCCGTGCTATCCGTGTAATCGGTGGTTCATTTCCTTCACCTTCAATCCCCGGCTAACGATTTCAGCCCGAAGCAATATAAATGCCCGTCGGTGCGCACATAAATGCGGCCGTTGACAATAGCCGGCGTCGCGTAAATGGCTTCGCCGAACTTGGTTCGCGATAGCTGCTCCCACTCGGCACCAGCTTGGACCACACTCGCATCGCCTTTTTCGCTGAAGAGATAGATTTTGCCATCGCCCGCTACCGGCGACGCATAGTAGTTGGCGGAACCGAAGACACGTTCCTGTTTGAGCAACTTGCCGTCCTTCGGGTCCAGGCAGGCGAGCAGGCCGCCGTTCTTGATCATGTACAGATGCCCGGTGTAATAGAGCGGCGATGGGATGTACGGAAGATATTTCTTTTGCGTCCATAACACATTGGTCGCAGTGATGTCGCCCGTACCGCCGGGCTTCACCGCCACGATCGAGTTTTGCGCTTCCACGAAGATCCGGGCCATATTCTCGTATTCTTGCTTCGAAATATGCCCGTCCTTGTCGCGGTCGATTTGCGTAAACCGATTCTTCAATTCGCCGGCCGGCATCTCGTCGAATTCGAGCATGCCGTTCTTGTTCTTGTCGTGTTTGGCCAGCATTTCGTCCCACGGCTCAGTCACAATGCGGTCATTTTCATCGGCGCCCGGGGCCCATGATGCGAGATAAAGGATATTGTCTGGCCCGATCACCGGCGTCATATTAGCGATGCGGGCTCGGCCGCGTAGCGTCCAAATCTCTTTACCGGTGTCGAAATCATAGCCGACTGCGCGGAGTGTCCCGGCCACCACGATCTGTTTTTTGCCATTCACCGTCCAGATCACTGGTGTGGCATAACCGCGTGGAAACTCCGAGCGATCGATTTTCCAGATTTGCTCGCCCGTCATTTTGTCGAGCATGAGCAGGAACGAGCCGTTGTCGTGGTCCTGGTTCAGGATCACGCGGTCGCCCGCGATGAGCGGCGAACTGCCGGCGCCGAAGTCATTCGGAAACGGACCAAACGGCTTACTCCACAGAAGCTTGCCCGCGCGATCATGGCAATACAGCCCGCTGGAACCGAAGAAAGTGACCACAACGTGTTCGTCGGCTGCCGGGCTCGGCTGCGCGAAGCTGCCGATGCTGTGGATTTTTTCAAGGGCCTTATACGGCGCTGCATCTTCCCACACCTTGCGGCCGGTTTCTCGTTCCAGGGCAATCGTGAGCAGCTTCTTGTCGGCAAATGCCGTCACGTAAATCCGATTGCCGACCACCACGGGCGACGAGTGCCCCGCCGGCAATTCGACCCTCCAAATCACGTTTTGGTCGGGACCGATCTTGTCGGGAAGCTTGCGTCCTTCTGCCATGCCGATCGCATTGGGCCCACGAAACTGCGGCCAGTCATCCGCCGCAACAGATCCGATGGCTCCAAGTAACACTGACACCGCAAGCAATTGACGAATGGGCATGATCCAAGCTCCGATCCGGGAGGGGATAAAATGGCAGGCCGGGATACTGTAGCGGATTTCCAGCAAACGTCCGCACGGCTTCATGGGAAGATTGCCGAGGAGCGCACACGGATTACTTCTTCCCCACGCAACACAAGTATTGCCGACCCTTGAGGAAAATCCTGCTGCCCGTCACGGCTGGCGAGGCTTCGCTACCGTCATTTAGATCGTTCACGGCCAGTACTTCCAGCTTGGGGCCAGCCTTGATTACGTAGCTCTTCCCGCTGCTGGCCAGGTACACGCGGCCATCGGGCGTGGTGAACGGACTGCTCGCGGTAGAGACACCGGCGAGTCGCTCGGAAAACATTTCCTTTCCGTCGCTGAGCTTCCAGCATTTCAGAATTCCTGGGTTGTGCAGACGATAGATGTAACCGTCCGCGATCACCGGCGACGAAAATCCTTCCGGCACGTTGGGGATTTTCCACTTTGGAGTGCTCTTGCCGACTTCCACGGCCAACGCAGGGCCGCCGCGGCCGCTGTCGCAGTATATGATGCCATCGGCGAGCACGGGCGAAACCGTATCGCCCTTGGCAGGACAGGACCAGAGCACGTTGCCGTTGGCCGGGTCCACTCCTTGAAGCGCGTCGGAGCCGGCCAGCAGAAGTTGCGACTTGCCTTGGATGGTAACGAGTGTGGGCGTGCTGTGACTGAACCCAGCTTCCGGCCTCTTCTGGAGCCAGCGCTGTGCGCCGGTCTTGCGATCGAAAGCAACCAGGAACGATTTGTGGCTTACCTGGTCGCACTGCAGGATCAGCATGTCTTCGAAAAGCACCGGGCTCGTGCCAATGGCCACATCGAATTGGTACGGTGTAATTTCCTTGCGCCAAACAATCTTCCCGTCGAGGTCCAGCGCGGCCAGCACCGATGAGCCGAAGAGGACATAGACCCGCTCGCCGTCGCTGGCCGGCGTGGGCGCCGTGTAGCCGCCGCGCAGGTCGGTGAGCTTCCAGGGGCCGGGCGGAAGCAGTGTGTCCCAGAGCGGCTTGCCATCGCCGGCCTGGTAGCACGCAACGTGGTGTTCGGGAAATTCCGCCGGGTTCACTTTGCCGGGCCAGTAACTCACCGTCACGATCACCCGGCCATGAATTACGATGGGGCTGGATTGATTACGGTCCTGATCGTGCATGCCATCCTGGCCGGGGAGCTTCACCTTCCAGAGGATGTTTTCACTGGTCTTGGCGTTCCAGGCGAGAGGCAAGTCCTTTTCCTCGCAGATGCCCTGGCCGGTGGGACCACGCCAACCGGGCCAATCGGCGGCCGAGACGCGCGTCCAAGCAACCACGAAGATAAAGAACAAGACGAGTGTGCTAGGACGGATCATTGTCGTCATGGAACTGCCCAAATTCCGGGGGCTCGGAAATCGCATGAGTTCACTCCTTCCGGTGCATGCGAAGCCGGTCCACGATAAACACAAAGAAGAAGCCGACCAGAGCTCCCACGAGCGTGATGCCGGTCACGTAATGGTGATGCGCCTTCTCGCCGATTCCAAGTAAGTCCCGCACCGAATGGTTTTCCGACAGCAACATATGGAAGAAGTGCGCACCGTAGACAATTCCCAGCAAGTATTCAATCGTGTGCACCACACTTTGCAGCCGCTCGATCTCGGTCACACTATGGGCCACTTCACCGGCGAGGTCCGCCATGTGCGTTTGCTGGTTGGTTTGCTCCTGGGCCACGCGGTCGGCATCGAGTTCGGCCAGTACGCCGCGAATATCCTCCCAGGCCGGCAACACGTCCAGACCGTCGCGACAAAGCTGGTAGTAGCGGTGGTGCGCGTGCCGGCTGCTGATCTGGTTGAACTGCCCGCCCACGCCGAAGCGCAGCAGATCCTGTCGCAGCCGGGCCGTGCGTTCGCCGCGCCGCTCGGGCTGCGAAGCAAAGATCCCTGCGGCCTCTTCCACGGCGCGGTTCAACGTCAGGCGCTGCAACATCGTGACCAGGAAAGAAACGAAATACTTGTCACGCACGATCCGTACGCGCTGTTCGTTGAAATCGGCCGGGTTGCCCTGCCCATTGGTTTGGTCGGCCACGAGGTGCGAAGCGCCGAGTACGCCGACCGCAGCCCAGTGCCGCCGATTGACCACCATGGCCGGCACCGACAGGTCCGACGGATCGGTGCCCGCGTTCCCCCGCTCCTCGATTTGGGCCAGAGCAGAGAGCAGCGGCCCCAGTTTCGCGCGCACTTCCGCATCGGCCATATCGGTCTCCGGCAACCGCACCACGGTGTATACCGAAAGCTCGCGCGGTTCCACCGGGTGAAAGTGCAGTCGCTGGAGCGGCACGCGCGCTAAGCGGTTCACGAGATCCTTGAGCGTGAAGCGGCCATACGGCGAGGCGAGTTGGTCGTGGATTGGCGCATCGTCGGCCGGCTTCGGCTTGATCTTTTCCTTGGCCTCCGCCGGCAGGGCGCTGTACTTTTCCGGATTGTCGGCCGGATGCGGCTTCACGAAGCCCGTAATAGGCCGGCGGCGAAATTGCGATAGCCGATAATTGAACTCGGCCACGTCTTCGCCGGTGAGCCCGCTTTGCTCGACGCCGATGGTCATGACTAACAGGCCCACGCCCTGTGACGTGACAAACATCTCGGCCGACGGCCGCTTGCCGGCCCGCAGCGTTCGCCCCGATGGCAATTGCACCTCGGCATGCTGAAACCATTTTTCGAGCGTTTTGTCATCCGCTCGAAGATACTCACATTCCACCGGGCCGGGAGCGTTGGAACGGTCCAGACCGGGGAACAAATAACGCACCACGTGGTCGAGAAATTCGTCGGTGTACAGTGGATGCGGCTGGCTACGGCTCCACAGCGGCTGGTCGCCGGCGCCGGGCCGGTCGGCAATCAGGGTTTCGGCCGCTTCGGCATTGCGGCCCCGGTCGAAGAAGAAGGGAAACAGAAAGCGCGTTTGAAATTCAATGACGTTCTGTGCTGCCATCGCGCCGGAGGCGTTGGCGGGCGGGGAAGCAGAAGTCGCGATGTTTGCCATCGGTTGCAAGCTCCTCTGCGGGAGACGATATGATATGCACGGCAGCAGGGCCTGGTACGGGAAAATGGAACCGCGATTCACCGAATTCGCCTAAACGCCAACTGTCGCGCCGTTATTCCTGTTTGAGGTTCATTTACCAGCCTTATACAAATTCAAATCGGCCTTTCCGGTAATCAGCGTGAAAACTTCACGAATCTGTTCGAAGCCATTCTTGAGGATGAAATGCGAATTGCGGCCGTAACTTTTGGCGCCCAGGATATAAAAATCCGGCTCGGGATTGCGCAGCGATTGAGCGCCGGTGGAAGACATGGTAAGGCAGTCCGTCGCGCCGTGCTTCGCCAGCGCGGCGGCCAGATTGGCCGGCGCCAGGGTCGTGTAGCAATCTTGAACCTGGAGTTCGCGGTACAAATTCGTGTTCGGCGAATAGCCGACATTGCCGATCAGGCGCTCGGCTTCCCAGGTGCGCTCTTCGTCGTCACAGAGGGCTTGGACCTTGAATGTGCCGTTGTTCCACTGGACGGTCTGCACAAAGGTTTGGGCGTGAAACTCCA
>Ga0209580_10001388_pt1 | contig 11225 bp, 14 predicted proteins | sample Coa_R1_5_FD_187153 | JGI IMG/M metagenome (GOLD analysis project Ga0209580, IMG submission 187153) | Surface soil microbial communities from Centralia Pennsylvania, which are recovering from an underground coalmine fire - Coalmine... | ecosystem: Environmental > Terrestrial > Soil >...
ACAAGAAAGCTGATGTGGTCCGCGTGTATCTGCCGCCGGACGCGAACTGCCTGCTCTCGGTTGCTGACCATTGCCTGCGCAGCCGGAACTACGTGAACGTCATCGTCGCTGGCAAGCAGCCGGAGTCGCAGTGGCTGGACATGAATTCGGCGATCGAGCATTGCACCAACGGAATCGGAATTTGGGAGTGGGCCAGCACCGATGAGGGCAAGGAGCCCGACTTGGTCATGGCGTGCGCCGGCGATGTGCCTACGCTGGAAACACTTGCCGCCGTGGACTTGCTGCGCAAGCATTTTCCTGAACTGAAGATTCGCGTGATCAACGTGGTCGACCTAATGACCATCCAGCCGTCGTCCGAGCACCCGCACGGGCTCACCGATGCTGATTTTGATTCTTTATTCACAACCGACAAGCCGATCATCTTTGCTTATCACGGCTACCCGTGGCTGATTCACCGCCTTACCTACCGGCGGCATAATCACGACAATATGCACGTGCGTGGCTATAAAGAGGAAGGAACCACGACAACACCGTTTGATATGACGGTGATGAACGACCTCGATCGCTTTCATCTCGCTGGGGACGCTGTCGATCGTGTTCCCAAGCTGCAGCGGATCGGCGGACACTTCAAACAGTTCCTGCGCAACAAACTGGTCGAGCACAAACAGCACATTTACGAACACGGCATCGACATGCCGGAGATTTTGAACTGGAAGTGGGAATACTGAGTCGTGCGAACAACTGAGCGCGTTCCAGCCCCGTTTTCTTTCGTGTACCTTCGTGGCCTTAGTAGTCGGAAGATGTTTTCCTAGACCACGAAGGACCCAAAGGATTACGAGAGACCTTTTCGACCATCACACTATGAAAATCCTCGTTCTTAATTCCGGCTCCAGTTCTCAGAAGAGTGCCCTGTTTGACCTTGGACCGGACATCTCTGAGGACCCCATCCCGCCACAGTGGGAAGGCAAGTTGGAGTGGGACGGCGATAAAGAACAGCTGGCGATAAAGAATGCATCCGGAGGGGAACTGCGGCAGAAAAAACAAACTTCCTCTGGGGAACGTCCCTCCTCCGTCGCAGCCATGCTTCAGAATCTGTGGGACGGACCGACCGCAGTACTGAAATCAGCGAGCGAAATTCAAGTCGTGGGGCAGCGCGTTGTCCACGGCGGGTCGAAGCTGACCGAACCGACAGTCATCCACGATTCCGTGAAGCGGGAAATCGCCGACTTGTCCGCGATCGCACCACTTCACAACCGGGTTGCTTTGGAAGGAATCGAGCTGATCGAAAAACTGCTGCCGGGGACGCGGCAAATCGCTGTCTTTGACACAGGATTTCACCGCACGCTGCCGCCTGAAGCGAAGGTCTATCCGGGGCCATATGACTGGTACGAGCGCGGCATTCGGCGCTATGGTTTCCACGGCATCAATCATGAGTATTGCGCCCATCGGGCCGGGCAGCTGCTGAAGCGAGACTTATCAACACTGAAGATTGTGACTTGTCATTTGGGAAACGGTTGCTCGCTGGCCGCTATCGACGGCGGGACAAGCGTAAACACCACAATGGGTTTTACGCCACTCGAAGGATTGATGATGGGAACGCGCTGCGGCTCGATCGATCCCGGTATTGTGACGTACTTGATGCGAGTGGAGAACGCGGGTTACTACGAGCTCGATTCAGCGCTGAATCGCCATTCCGGCTTGCTGGGCATTTCTGGAGTGTCGAGCGACATGCGCGATGTAATCGACGCCGTGCGCACAGGTAACGACCGCGCCAAGCTGGCCTTCGATATTTTCGTTCACCGCCTCGTGGTCGAGATCGGTGCCATGGCGGCATCGCTGGGTGGACTCGACGCGCTGGTGTTTAGCGCCGGAATTGGCGAGAACTCGCCTGAGGTGCGCGCTGCCTCCTGCGCCAAATTGGCGTTCTTGCGATTAAGCCTTGACGATCACAAAAACTCGCAGGCTAGGCCGGATGCCGACATCTCAGGTCTCGATTCTCCAGTTCGTGTGCTGGTCATTCGCGCCGAGGAAGACTGGGCCATTGCACGCCAGTGCGCGCGTTTGAATTTCGCGAAGGCACGCTAGTGGTCATGTTATAATGACCATATATAGGAGCAAATGACTATGAAGACTGTTCCCGCGGCAGAATTCAAGGCCCAGTGTCTGGCCGTGATGGAAGGCGTAAGCAAAACGGGCGAACCGGTGCTGATCACCAAGCGCGGCAAACCGCTGGCCAAGCTGGTGCCCGCCGACAAGAGCGGGAGAGACTTGGTGGGCAGGCTCGAAGGAATCGTCTCGATCCAGGGGGATATCGAATCGCCAATTGAGCCGCCCGAGGCGTGGGACTCGACACGGTGATTCTTCTCGACACGCACGTGCTGGTCTGGATGGTGGCCGAACCCAAGCGCCTTTCGCGCGTAGCTTTGGCAGAGATTCGCTCAGCTCAACGGGAGGGTGGCATCGCACTCTCGGCTATTTCACTGTGGGAATTGGCTTCATTAGTCGCGCGGGGCCGCATTCGAGCGTATGGCACAGTGGACGCCTCGGTTCGCCTGCTGATCGAGGGCACCGTAGTGAAACCAATCACGCCTGAGATCGCTGCTCTGGCGACGCAGTTTCCTGACGACTATCCAGGAGATCCCGCCGATCGCTTGATCGGGGCCACAGCTCGCGCAGAAGGTCTTGCCCTAATCACTCGCGACGCAAACATACGCAAGAGCCCACTCCTTAGGACCATTTGGTAAAACGGCCAGTTCATTAATGAACCGGCTACCGACATCGACATCGACAATTTGATTGTGCTGCAGCCTCTCAAAACGGTATGATTCGGGCCAATCCTGCACGTATTGGGTTTCCGACCAACTAGGGAGGTCACAATGGATTCATCTTCAGTTCTGATGGTCATCGTTTACGGGATCGTCGGACTATTCATTCTAGGCACCATTCTCAGCGGATTCTTTCAGGTGCAAACCGCCGAAGCCGTGGTCGTGCAACGCATGGGGAAGTTTCTGCAGGTGGCCAATGCCGGCATAAATTTCAAAATGCCATGGCTCGATCAGATTGCCGGGCGCATTGATCTGCGGGTACAGCAGCTCGCGCTCGACGTGGAGACGAAAACCAAGGACAACGTTTTCGTGAAGATTCCGGTCTCCGTGCAATACCACGTGATCCCGACCAAAGTTTACGAGGCGTTTTACAAGCTGGCAAATCCGAAACAGCAGATTTCGTCGTACGTCTTCAACGTGATCCTCGGCCACGTGCCAAAAATGAATCTTGATGATGCGTTTTTGCAGCAGTCCGACATTGCCATCGCCATCAAGCAAGGACTCGACGATGTCATGCAAACCTACGGCTACGCCATTGATCAGGCGCTGGTGACCGATATACAGCCGGATGAAAAAGTGAAGGCCGCGATGAACGAGATCAACGCGGCACAGCGCGAACAGGTCGCAGCCAGCGCGCGCGGTGAAGCCGAAAAAATCCTGAAGGTTAAACAAGCTGAAGCCGAGGCGGAAAGCAAAGCGCTCCAGGGCCAGGGTATTGCTAATCAGCGCAAAGCTATTATCGAGGGGCTAAAGCAGTCGATCGAGGCCTTTTCTGCTGCGGTAGAGGGCGCCACCGCAAAAGACGTGATGATGCTGGTGCTGGTTACACAATATCTCGACACAATGAAGGAAATCGGGGCCCAGGACAAAACCAATACCCTGTTCATGTCCCATTCTCCGTCGGCCATAGGCGATCTTTTCCGGCAAATGCAGGACGCGGTCATGGTCGGTCAGAAGGCGGCAGCCGCAGCAGGATAGAAACGACAAGTGCCTGGGTCGGACATTCCTGTCCGACCCAGGTGTTCTGCAACTCGCCGAGAAGACTCCCTGAGTCAGACCGGCAGGCTGAGCTCTAGAAATTCAGGCGGCTTTTTTCGATGGAACCTTCGCGCCTTTTTTCCGTGCTTCCGATAAGCCAATCGCGATTGCCTGTTTGCGGCTCTTGACTTTTCCTCCCTTACCACCTTTTCCCGAGCGTAGCGTCCCGCTCTTCTTGCGTCGCATTGCGCTTTCTACGCTTTTCCCCGCGGCCTTTCCGTATCTACGCCCACGCGAACTCCTCTTTCTAGCTGGCATGTTTCCTCCTGCCTTTTAGACATCACACGTGGGCCAGGAGGTTGCGCGATTGCGTTTTCGATTTCTATGAAGGCTGATAGACTCCGCGCCCCGGTGAGCGGGCTAACAGAGCACGAATTGTGCGTGAATATATATCTTCGGGAAATCCGGTCGCGGTGATGGGCATCAACACGCCGAGGTCCCCGTAAAACTGAATTAGAGGCGCAGTGCTGCTCTCGTAAACTTCCAGGCGAACTTTAACCGAGTCCGGACTGTCATCTTCACGCTGATAGAGCTTTCCGCTGCATGCGTCGCAGGTTCCTTCAACTTTGGGAGGCTTTGTAGTCAGGTGAAAAATGGCTTTGCAGCGCTCACAAGTTCGCCGGCCGCTTAGACGAGAAACAATTTCGGCCAACGGCAGTTCGTAGTTGACAACTGCATCCAGCGTCAGTCCTTCCTGCTCCATCAGTTGCTTCAGCAGATCTGCTTGCGGCAAAGTTCGCGGAAATCCATCGAGGATGAACCCACCGCGACAGCGGAGGCAATCGATCCGCTCACGGACCACGTCTGAAACGATCTCATCCGGCACCAAAGCGCCACGGCGCATGGATTCCAACGCCGCAAACAGCGCGGGCGTCTGATCATGTTCGCTGCGATTCTTCGCTGCCCGAAAAACGTCGCCCGTCGAAAGATGGCATGCAGTTAACCGAGCAGTTAACAGCTCAGCTTGCGTTCCCTTCCCTACCCCGGGCGCGCCCAGCAGTACCAGCCGCCACGGCGACCCGTCCGGGTGAGGGACGACCGCACACCGGTTTGGAGGACCTTGCAGCCAGCTGGCACGGTCTTGCTTCTCCGCAATTTTCATTGACTCTCACCTGGAGAGGCGCTCGATGGCGCAGCTCTCTATTAGAACCTTATCGCGGTAATTTCGATTGCTCTGTGACCGGAGTCACACCGCAGCGTGCAGAAGGCACACGTGAGGCAAGCTGAAAAGCAGATTACTTACGGCGACGTTTTGCTGAGGGTGAACCTGCCGATTTCCTTCCCGTGCGCTTTCGCAGAAATGAACCAAGCGCCTCAGGGCTGGCAAGCTGGAGCAAGCGCCGGCGACGAGTCTCCACAGATAACTTTTGTCGTTGAATATCGCTGCGCATTTTGCCTAGGTGTTCGATCCACGAGCTCCAGTCCGGACCGAACTGGTGTTCCAGTTCCCGGCGCAAGCGGGCTGCAAGCGCAGGCGCGCGTCCATTGGTTGAAATGGCGATTTGTAGAAATCCCCGGCGAACCACCGCTGGATAAAAGAAATCGCAGTGTTCAGGGTCGTCCACTGCGTTGCACAGCACGCGACGCGCTCGGCAGGCGCGGAAAACAGCGCCATTCACTTCAGACGAGTTCGTGGCGGCAATCACTAGAAATGCGCCTCTCACATCGCCCGGCGAAAACTTGCGTTTATGCCACGTGATCTCGCCCGCTCGCGCATGGTCTTTAATCTTGCGAGTTGCGCGAGGACTGACCACGACAATCTTCGCCCCATAATTCAGTAATCCTGCGATCTTCCCGGCCGCGACTTTGCCTGCGCCCACGACCAGGCACTTCTGCGCTTGAATATTCAGCAATATTGGGAAGAACGGCAGGTCCTGCCTCACGCGATGTTTCACCCCGCTCATCATCTTAGAGTGCCGCGCGTCTCACCTCAAGGACAACCGAGTTTTAAAGAAGAAAGCGCTTAGCTTTGAGCTCTCTGCTTTGCTCTGTGGCGTTCCTCGGGGTGCCTCAGTGATCTCTGTGGTTTAAACGTTTTCGCCTTCTCAGCTCGATAAGAAGCGAAAAACATCCACCACAGAGGACACTGAGTTTCACAGAGGAAAACCACAGAGGTCTTCTGCGTTGCTCTGTCGCGTTCCTCGGGGTGCCTCGGTGCCTCTATTGTTCAAAGTGTCAGTGCCTTGTCCCTTTGACAATATATGCGTTCTTTTTTTACAGTGAACGCTACGTAGCGTAGCATAGCCTCTATGCAAATCATCGAACACCGTCGCGAAATTCCCAACTCTGGGGTTCGCCGGAGAACCAAAACCAGAGAGCGCGTGCTCTCGGCCGCTGGCGAGATTTTGCGCAACGAGGGCTACTCGCGACTGACGATGGAGCGGGTGGCAGCCGATAGCGGAGTCGCCAAAACCACGCTCTACTCCCACTGGCCGACCAAGGCTGCCCTGTGCATGGATCTTTATCTCGAGGTCGCTGGCCGTGAGCTACAAGATCCTGCCAAAGGAGATGTCGCCAGCGATCTCAAGCACATCGCACAGACTGTCGTGCACCTGCAGACGCGAACCGTCGCTGGCCCCGCATTGATTGGATTGATGACCGAGGCGCAGGTCAACCCGAAAACCCGCGCCGCCTTTTTAGCAGAATTTGCTAAACGCCGTCGAGAAGTCACACGCCAGGTCTTGCGCCGCGCAGTCCAGCGAGGAGAGCTTCGCGCCGATACAGATATTGATCTTGTGATTGACGCGCTCGGCGGGGCGGTCACCTTTCGACTGTTACAGGGCCACGCTCCCCTCACGCGGAAGTTCACGGATGCGCTGGTTGACCTAGTGCTCTCTGGTTGCCGGAAGCCACAGCTTTCTAGAAACAGAATCCGTAATGCATTATTGCCGCAACGCGGCTAGTTGTAGAACTCTTTCCAGTTGCGAGGAACCGCAATGGTCCGGCGCTGCACTGCTGCTGAATTCGACAGAATATTGGCGATCATCAACCAAGCTGCACAGGCATACCGGGGCGTTATCCCCGAGGATTGTTGGCACGAGCCCTATATGACCGCATCTGAGCTCGCGACTGAAATTGCGACCGGGGTCCACTTCTGGGGATGGAATGAGAAGGATGACCTACTTGCAGTCATGGGATTGCAGACCGTCCGTGACGCCACACTCATCCGCCACGCCTACGTGATGCCCTCGCATCAGGGCCAGGGGATCGGCAAGGCCCTTCTTATCTTTTTAACGAAGCAGGCGACAGGCCCGGTGCTGGTTGGAACCTGGGCCGCCGCCCAGTGGGCCATACGTTTCTACGAGCGGCACGGCTTCCGGGTGGTTTCCACTGAGGAGAAGGACCGCCTTCTCAACGCGTACTGGAACATTCCTTTGCGTCAACAGGAAACTTCCGTGGTATTGTTGCGTGCCGCTGATTTTCCGTAAGAGAGAACGGAAACAGCAGCATCGCGTAATTCTTGTAGTTCTGTGAAATCTTGGCGTCCGCAACAGGATTTAAACCCTGTTACCTTCGCGTTCGCGAACACCTAGATCGTGGTTCGCCCATCACCGATTTCTGCAATAACGTAGGAATCCATCCCACCCCGTTTTCTTTCGCAGAATTCAACGACGTCGAAGCGGTTGGACGCGCCGACTTTCCGCAGTACATGGTGAACGTGATTTTTGACGGTTTGTTCCGAAAGGCTCAATCGCACGGCAATCTCTTTGTTTGTCAAGCGTAGGCGCAACAGCTCGACCATCTGCTGCTCCCTTCGACTGAGCCCGAGCTCCGACCCCCAGTCGGGCGTCGTCGAAAAAGTGGTCTGCTGCATAATGCAGCGAAACAAAATCATGCAAAGCGAGGGCGGACAAACCGCCTTCCCCGCGGCTACCGAGCAAATCGTAGCTGCCACTTCCAATGCGGAGGCGTCTTTCAAGACATAACCCACGACGCCCGCCCGGATCGCAGCCAGAAATGTTTCCTCATCCGATTCCATGTCCACCATGACGATCCGAAGATTCCGAATCGCAGCGCGAAGACTGGAAATCAGCGTCGCTTTGGAGGAAAGCAATCCGCTCGAGTCTAGGACAATAATTTGAGGGTGCGCCGCCGTAATCTCGCGATGCACGGCCGGCGAATAGGCATTCGCCCCTACCACGCGAACTTCACTCCTCTTACTGAGGAGCCGGATCAGAGCTTCACGCAGCAGGCGGTTTTCTGCCAGGAGGTACACTTCGGTCGTCTTCCGCATATGCCCCTTTCCCAAATAAGGCGGAAGAGCATCAGCGGCCCCCCTAGGCGCCAATGCTTTATTTATTTATTCAGCGTGAAAAGCGGTACGCAAGGATTGCGGCTCGGCCTCCCACACAACGCGAAAACTGCACCCGTAAATTTGTGAGTTGATGCTGAATGCGTATTGTCTCAGAATTGTCAGTGAAACAATACAAAAAGTTTGTAAAATTATTGTCACACCGTACCAAAATAGATTTGGGAGGATGCGTAGCACAGGCATGTGGAAAAAAATCTTTGAATCACGGGTAAATCCTTCCTGAGAAGTCTCCTGCCAGCCGTCCCCAGAACTTATTGATCCGGTGTTTTCCTGCCTAATCGCGTCAAACTTCTCACCTCGGTAAGCCGTCTCCCAGCAAGCACGAATCCCTCTCAACAAGTACCAAATCAGGTACCTCGCAGGTTCGCGCAGTGGTACTGAAGCACAAACCAAAACGATGCGCAGAGAGCTACTGACGGGCCGCTTGAGTTCAGCGACAGTCCCCAAGGACATGGTGATCACGAATCAGCTGACGTGACAAAAATCTGCTTGCTAATGACCTGTGCCATAAACGTGCCATGCGCTTCGAACCCGTGTGCGCCAATATGAGCTTTTTCAATGCCTTCCTTCAAAGTGCGTCCGTGAGGGCTTTGTCTAAGGCAAGTGATTGAATCTAAACCCCATTCTAGGGGATACGAATCATTGGGGGCCGGCTAAAATATATCGAGCGAATCACTTCCAACTCACCAAGCACCCTCTTTCCTTCCCCACCACCAAATCAAGCCCACGGTCGCGGTCTGCTGTTGTTTGCTGAGAAGGCCCTGCGTATCGGTCAGGAACGAAGGCTGGTTCGAGAAGTCGCGGCGCCACTCGTAGCGCATCAGGAATCCATCGAATACGTTGTAGTCGAAGGTGACCGTATTCTCTTTGAGCGCTTGCGTGATTCCGCTGAACAGGCCGCCGCGATCAGACAAATATTCGGCGCGAGTCGCAATGGCCGTTTTCTGCGTCAATTGGTACTTCACATACGCCGCGCCACCATCGACATGCGAAGGCGCAGATGATTGGCCCGGAGCGGCGTGTTGCCACAGACGCTGAAGAAAATAATCTGCCTCAAGGGCCACGGTCAGCTTGGGAGTGGCCTGCCAAGAGGCATAGGTGTCGAAAATATGAGTCAGGCCATTCGGCGCAGGTCGAATAGCAACGAAGCACAATCCCGGCTGCACCGGTATCGGCCCGCAATTCGACGCCGGCGCTCGATCGGGATGCTCCTGTCCCAGATAGTAGTTCACCGTCCACGCAACGGACTTTTGTGGCTTTGCGGTGAAACCGAACAGCTCATCTTTAAAACCATTCGTTGCTTCCACCTGGTTGGTGCCATTCACAATCCAGTAGTTCAAGCTGAATCGATCGCTCAACGGATAGCTGGCGCGAATGCCCATGTGATAAAACGGCAAGAAGTTGAACCAGAACGCGCGCGAATAGTTCATCTGGTCCTTGGTGTAGTTCCCCTCAATTCCCAGCGCACTGCTCCATTTTCCGAAATCCACGTTAAGGCCTTTGCCGACGGGAGCAACATAGGTGCCATATGCCTGGAAAATACTCCGGTAAATGTCCGGCCGCGGTTCATTAGCAGGATTTCCCTGCAAGGTGTCGGTGGCCTGACCGAATTGCAGGTCCAAACGCCCGCCCCAGCGGCGTCCTTCGGCCACGTTAGGCGGATGATCAAGAATGACGCTGGCCTGATTCAAACTGAATTCGTGGCTTAGTACGTCGTACGCGCGCAGCAGATTTACCCGCCCCACGGGATTGTTAAAGTTGTACTCGTAATAACCATCGAGACCGACATTGATAGTTGTGTCGCGAAGAAAACCAAGAATGCTGGCTTCGTCCTTTGAAGTTGGCGGGGGCGCGTTGTTGCGAGTCTGGAGCGCAGACGAGTTCTGCTGCTGCGTTTGAGCCGGCGTCGCTTGTGAGCTGATTGTCGACGCCGAGACGTTGGCATTTGTCTGTTGTGCCTCCAGCCGCGCAACTCGTGATTGAAGTTGCTGAACTAGGGCTTCCAACTGCTGGATTTCTTCAGCTGTATCGGACCTGCCATTGGTCGAGGCCGGGGTTTGTGCTGGCATCTGGACGGTCGCCGACAATAAAAAAAGGATCAACAGCCAGCGTAGCCGCATGGGATTTCTCCTGATCGTTTTGAAAAATTGAGAGCGGTTCTGGGATTCGGAGCGGATTTGAAGACGCCTTCCAACGCGGCCTGGGTTGCCGAGCGACATTAGCGGATTCTATTGAGAGCTAGTCTGTTTGCCCATCGGAAACCGCTGATCAAGATCGAGATTAAGCTCGAGCACATTCACTCGCGGCTCTCCTAGAAATCCAAATTGCCGGCCCTCAGTATGCTTCCTAACGAGGGCTCGCACTTCGTCAGCACTCACTCCGCGGGCCTTTGCCACGCGGGGTAACTGGAAGTCGGCCGAAGCCGGAGTGATGTGGGGATCGAAGCCGGAGGCGGACGTCGTTACCAGGTCGATCGGCACGGGCGTTCCGGGATTGTCAGCCTGCGCTGTGGCTACATCGCCTTTCACCCGATCAAGCAATTTCTGGTTGGTTGGCCCGAGATTTGATCCGCCGGAATTGGCGGCGTCCCAGCCATTCCCGGCTGCAGATGGGCGAGAGTGAAAATATCCCGGGCTGGAAAATCCCTGACCTATGATCGAAGATCCCACGACCGCTCCGTCTTTCTCAATCAGCTGACCGTTGGCCTTGTGCGGGAAGATCAGCTGTGCCAGTCCGGTGACGATCAGGGGATAAATCAGTCCAAACAGAATCGTCGTCGCAATGGTCATCGAAATCGAGATGAGAAGATTTTTCTTCATAAGATCCGTCCTTATGCCAGGCCGATTCGTGTGATCACCATGTCAATGAGCTTGATGCCGATGAACGGAATAATCACGCCGCCCACACCGTAGATCCAGAGATTGTTGCGCAGCAAGATGGCGGCGCCTACGGGTCGGTATTTAACTCCGCGCAGGGCCAGCGGAATCAGCGCGACGATGATCAGCGCATTAAAAATCACCGCCGAGAGAATTGCCGATTGCGGAGTCTGC
>Ga0209580_10001390_pt1 | contig 11216 bp, 9 predicted proteins | sample Coa_R1_5_FD_187153 | JGI IMG/M metagenome (GOLD analysis project Ga0209580, IMG submission 187153) | Surface soil microbial communities from Centralia Pennsylvania, which are recovering from an underground coalmine fire - Coalmine... | ecosystem: Environmental > Terrestrial > Soil > Unclassified...
ATGCCCGGGTCATGTCTTATCTTTGATCAGGCTCAGAACGCGGAATGAGTGGACATCTGGATCCTCCGACGACTGATTGGGAATCAGTTTTTCGATCGACGAAGGAGGAATTTTGCAGACCCAGGTCGGTGCGTCCGCTTCTGCAGCGCCGAACAAAAATCCATAACCGAACGTCGTGCCGATTGCGGCTCATGGCTTGCAGGGCTCGGGGCAGCGGCCGACAACGCGCCACTCCCACGCCAAGCGAGCGGGGTTTCAGTCCACGCGCCATCACGCGAACTGCTATTACTTACTCCTTACATGTAAAGGCCGGCTTCACAAACTTCCGGGTGCTCGTTATCCAGAGTGCCTTCGAATCGATCCACATAGGCCGACTTGTCGATACAAATCCGGCCAAGTTGATCAACCAGGGCGTTCCCCGACGAAGGTGGCGTAATCCATGAGCGGATGGTCTGAAAGCGTCCATTCCACCACCCCCGATTTTTGAGTCACCACTTGACTGGTGACGGTCGAATGTCTACTATCACACAGAAACCGAGGGTCGAACGTCTTCTATGCAAAAAAGAACACAGCAACGCGCGAATCTTCTTCAGGGCACGCTTGACATGCTGATCTTGCGAACACTTCTTTATGGACCAGCTCACGGCCACCAGATCGGCAAACAGATCCAAAGGACCACGAATGACTTTCTGCAGATGCAGCACGGCTCGCTCTATCCTGCGCTGCACCGGCTGGAGCAAAGAGGATGGGTCAGTTCCAAATGGGAAATGGCTCCAGATCGCAACCGGGAATTCAAGTATTACCGACTGACAGATAAGGGAAGAAAACAACTTGTAGTCGAAGAATCACAGTGGAAGCGGATGGCGGAAGCTGTGGCACGCGTAATGTGGCCAACTGCTGAGGAGAGCTGAGATGCGATGGTGGCAGATCAGAAAACGCGACAAGGATGTAGAGCGCGAACTGCAGTCCGATCTTGACCTAGAAGAGGAAGAGCAGCGGGAACGGGGCGTATCACCAGAAGAAGCGCGCCACGCTGCCCTGCGTGCTTTCGGCAATCCCACTTTGATTTCCGAGCAAACCCGTGCTGTCTGGAGTTGGACTTGGTGGGAGAATCTTCTTCGCGACTTTCGGATCGGCACCCGCACTCTCTTCCGCTCGCCTGGATTTTCCATCATTGCCATCCTCGTAATGGCGTTGTGCATCGGCGCCACGACATCGCTGTTCACGGTGGTGTGGTCGGTTCTGCTCAGGCCGCTTCCGTTCCGCGACCCAGACCGTCTGGTGATGATCTATGAGCATTTCCGCGACCCCCGCATGAATTCGCAGCAGTTCAATTACAACGCTGTCGCGCCCGCCGACTACTACGATTGGCGAGCTCAGACTCACGGCTTTGAAGACCTGGCTGCATGGCGCTACTGGCAGTTCAACTTGACGGGAGAACACGGGGAACTGCCGGAACTAGCGCAGGCGCGCGGCGGAAGCTGGAACCTGTTTCCGTTATTGGGGGTGAACGCGGCCATCGGGCGCACGTTTACCCAGAGCGAAGATCGCCCGGACGGGGATGCCGTTATGCTTACGTGGAATCTCTTCGAGCGGCGCTTCGGCGCTGATCCATCCATTGTCGACAGGCAGATCCATCTCGACGGCAAGCCCTACACCGTTGTCGGCGTGCTTCCGAAGTCGTTCACCTATCCCGACGCGAATGTTGAGGTCTGGGTTCCATTTGCGTCGGGCATGCCCCCGGATATTCTCGCGCATCATGACTATCACTTCACGCGTGTGGTGGCGCGCTTGAGGCCGGATGTCAGCCTGGACAGTGCCCTCAGCCAGGTAGAAGCTGTGCAGTACCAGGAGCACTTGCAAAACCTGCATGCGCCGGTCGCCGAAGATGTCGCGCCAAAGACTCTGATTGAAGATCTCGCGCAAAATGTAAAGAGGCCATTGATCATCTTGCTATGGGCTGTCGGTTGCGTGTTGCTGATCGGCTGCCTCAACGTGGCCAACCTGATGGTGGCGCGGTCCGCGGCGCGACAGAAGGAGATCGCGATCTGTAGCGCGCTGGGAGCAGGCCGGATCACACTGATTCGCGTCCAGCTCATCGAAAGCTTGCTGGTTTCGATTGCCGGTGGCATCGTCGGTAGCCTGTTATCGTCGTCGTCGACGAACTGGCTGGCTAGAACCTGGATTGAACTTCCCAACCCGCATAGCATCCGCGCCGATGCGGCCGTGCTCGCGTTTGTAAGTGCTCTGGTCTTAGCATCGGCCGCGCTGACAGGGTTGGTTCCGGCTATCACCTCGACAAGCAAACGAGCGATCGCGGCTCTGCAGGCCGCCTCGCGGAACGTGGCGGGCAGTCAATCGCGCACCGCGTTACGCAAGGCGCTGCTTACCGTGGAGATCGCGGCGACAGTCGTTCTCCTTATCGCCGCCGGACTCTTGCTTAAGAGTTTCTGGCGCCTGCGGACAACGGATGTCGGTTGCGTCACCGACAACCTGCTCACGATGGGCTATAGCCTTCCCACAAATAAGTACGACAGCGCCGACAAGGTGAACGCATTCAATGAGACCCTGCTGGAGCGCGTACGCTCGGTGCCGGGAGTGCGGGCGGCGGCGCTCGGGTCGGTTGTACCGGGAGACGGACATGGGGGTGACGATGCCTTTACGATTCCCGAGCATCCTCCGATCGCGCCCGGCGCACCGATGCCCGATGCGCTCTATCGGCGAGCCGACCCTGAGTATTTCAGCGCATTAGGAATACCGTTGCTGAGCGGACGTTTCTTTACCAACCAGGACCGGGCCGGCAGGCCAAGAACAGTCATCATCAGCCGCCTCCTGGCGCAACAGTATTTCCCCTGCGAAGACCCGCTGGGCAAGCATCTCCACATTGTTCCTTACGGCAACGCCGATTACAAAATTGTAGGGGTTGTCGCCGACACCCTCTATCAGGTGGGCCAGCCAGCCAAGCCGACCATGTACTACCCGATTCTCAATGGGGAGAGCGACAGGGCTTTGACTCTGGCGGTACGCACGATCGCCGATCCGCTGTTTTTATCCGTCGCCATGCAGAAGCAGATCGCCGAACTCGATCCGCAGCTGCCTGTTCACGATGTGCTGACCATGGACCAGATCATTGAACAATCTTTGGGTAATGCCAGCCTCAGTGCCAGTCTCGTGCTCGCCTTCGCCCTTCTCTCGCTGATATTGGCGTCCGTAGGGTTGTACGGAGTACTTTCTTACCTCACGACCCAGCGCACGGGAGAGATCGGCGTTCGCATGGCTCTCGGTGCACAGCGCAGGGAGGTTGTGCACCTGATGCTGGGCGACGGCCTGCGTCCGGCGTTGTATGGACTGGCGCTTGGCGTGGCGGCCAGCGTCGGTACGGTACGTCTGATCCAGTCGATGCTCTATGGAACCGGTCCCCTCGATCCGGCAGTCTTCGCCTGTGTGGCAGCCTCACTGCTACTTGTGGCGTGCATCGCGTGCCTAGTTCCCGCCTGGAAAGCGTCGCGCATCGATCCCATGCAGGCACTGCGAAACGAGTAAGGAGGAGTTCGAGAGAACAGTATCGGACGGGAGGGGATTTAACATGCGATGGTGGTGGCAGCTCAGGAAAAGCGAATCGGACCTGGAACGGGAGGTAAGGTCTGATCTGGAGTTGGAAGAAGAAGAACAACAAGAAAAAGGCTTGCCGCCAGAAGAGGCCGGCCACGCCGCCAGGCGTGCCTTCGGCAACGAAGCCCTTATCAAAGAACAAACACGTGAAGCATGGGGCTGGGTGCCATTCGAACGTCTGCTGCGGGACGTTCGATATGCGTTCCGGCAAGTCGCGAGCAATCCAGGCTTTGCTGCGATTACGGTTTTCACCCTGGCTCTCGGCATAGGCTCCACTACCGCGATCTTCTCTATCTTCAATGCAACTCTGTTGCGGCCTCTTCCTTTTGAGGACCCCGATCGACTGGCATTGCTGTATACTTCTATTCCAAACATCGGATACGAAGGCCCCGGGTCTGTGACGGATCCAGATTTCGCAGAGTGGCAAAAGCAAAACCAAGTTTTCGATCAGATTGCTTCCTTGCGGGGCAAGACTGCTAACCTGACCGGCAGCGGCGAGCCCGAACGACTCGCCGGCACCGCCGTAACCGCCAGTTTCTTTTCTGTTTTAGGAGTAGCTCCGGAATTCGGTCGCGCAATCTCTGCCTACGAGCAAAGCGCCGGGCATGAAGATGTGGCGCTCATCAGCCACAAGCTCTGGGCGCGGCGCTTCGCCTCAAGGCCAGACATTGTTGGGAAGACAATTCAGCTGGATAGGACGCCGTTCACTGTGCTTGGGGTGATGCCTGCGCAATTCGAGTTCCCTGGTCAGGGGGACTTCTGGACGCCGATGGTTCTCACGAATGACCGTTCGAATGCGATGGATCAAGTCATCGCGCGCCTGAAGCCGAACATCAGCCTCGCACGGGCGACAGAGTACGTGACAATCATCCAGCACCGGCTGGCTCCTCAGGATCGTCACGAAGAAGTCCATTTCAGCTTCGTCTTCCTGAAAGACATCCTGGGCGCTGACGTTCGTCCTACTTTGAACATTCTTTTCGCATCCGTCGCGGCCCTTCTGCTGATTGGCTGCCTCAACGTGGCGAATCTTTTTCTCACGCGGTCGACCGTCCGGCATCACGAGATCGCGATGCGGCGCGCCTTGGGCGCCAGCAGATTGCGGATCATTCGCCAGCTGCTCACGGAGAGCGTGCTGCTGGCCGGTTTCGCGGCAGCGCTCGGTTTAGTCCTCGCCAAGGTGCTAGGAAAGACGTTGGCGGGGTTGATGCCGCAGAGTGCGCCCGAACCCGGCTCTCTTTATCACGCGGTGGTCTCGCAAATCGATTGGCGGGTGCTGGTTTTTTCGGTATGCGTGGCGCTGGTGACAGGCATTCTTTTTGGTTTGGTCCCGGCAATCAGCGTGTCGAAATCGACGCTCTCATCTTCGATAAAGGAATCGGGAGCTACACACACGGTCGAGCCGGGAACACGCCGAATCCGAAAAGCCCTCATCATCGGCGAATTTGCTCTCACGCTGGTCTTGCTATTTGCGGCTGGATTGCTCGTTAAAAGCTTTCTGCGCCTGCTTCAGGTCGATCCTGGATTCGACCCGCATAACGTTGCCATTCTGAATCTGGAGTTGCCTGAGACCAAATACCAGACAGCCGCACAGATGATTGCCTTTCACGATGCGCTCTTAGAGCGCATCAAAAGCCTTCCCGGCGTCCGCGCCGCCGGCACGGTCGGATTCGGATTGCCACTTGGTGGAGGTGGCATCCAAGGTGACTTCACCATCTATGGGCAGTCTCCGCCGCGAGACGTTGTAAGCAAACTCGCCGTTAGCCCAGGATATTTCTCCGCCATGGGAGTTCCGCTGGTGAGCGGCAGGTGGTTTAATCAGCTGGACTCTCGGCAATCCCAACATGTCCTCATCGTGAGTGAGAGTGTTGCCAAGAGATTCTGGCCAGGAAAGGATGTGCTAGGACAGCAGATCAATCCGGGTTTCAGTGGAACTGGTTGGTGCTCAATTGTAGGCGTCGTGGGGGACGTCAAACAATCCGGGCTATCAAGCAGCGCCGCGCTGACTCTCTACCTTCCATATTCGCAAGCTCCTGACTTCCTCAAAAGCTTCATGACCATCGCCGTTCGTGCCAACGCAAACGGGCTCGATTTGCTACACGCCTTGCGTTCCCAGGTTCATGCTGTCGATCCAGACATTCCAATCTTCGATGCAAGTTCCATGGAGGATCTGGTTACGAAATCGATCTCTCAGCCACGCCTCAATACATTTCTTTTCCTGATTTTTGGTGCGCTTGCTCTCGTTCTCGCCGCAGTGGGAATCTACGGTGTGGTGTCGTACGCCGTGACTCAAAGGCAACGGGAGATTGCGATTCGCATGGCCCTGGGCGCAGAGCGGCGTAACGTGACGCTGATGGTAGTCCGCGAAGGAGCCCGGATGGCCTTCATCGGTATCAGTGTGGGACTCGCCGCAGGATTCTTCGCGTCCCGTGTGATTGCGGCGTTCTTGTTTGAGATTACTCCTACTGACCCTGGGACGTTTGCGTCCGTATCGATCCTCTTGGGTACGGTAGCTCTGGTGGCCTGCTACCTACCGGCTCGGCGAGCGTCTAGAATTGATCCCATAGGTGCCCTCAGGAGTGAGTAGCAAGGCCCGACTCTTGACAGAATCCGCGAGGGCAGCGCTGGTGTCGCTTCCGGAATAGGACTCGCATGAGACGCAATAACGCGGAATTGACCTATGGTCCGGCGGTTAGTCGTTTCACTCTTGCCCAGATTGTGTTAGGTTCTCACCCCATGAAGGTCTTAAGCGGAGGCAAGAACGCAAGGCTCCTCTCCTCCAGCCACGAATCTCCGAGAAGAAAATCTTGGTGATTGGCGACTGGCTAGTCGATGAGCATTGGCTCGTCGGCTATCACAGATCAAAAACTAGCAGCAGAGTCGCAGAGCGCATCTTAGAGCATTGCAGGATCCGGATAGCACAGTTATCTCATTCTGCGGCGCAGGATTGACCGCCGCGATTCTCCACCGTGCTCAGTCAGGTCCCGAACATAATATCTTCGGCGTTGGCTTCTCCCGGCGCTCGCGTATATGCTGCTGAATCTCCCGCTTCTCCTCGGCGGTGATCGCAGTGATGGCCGTGCGCCCGTCCCACATGACCTTCGGTTTCTTCGGCTCGCGTTCTTTAATCATGGCCCTTCTCCTGGCGGGCACTCTTGACCTTCGAAGTGGGCTTCGGGCGCTTGCTGCGGTGTTCCTTTCGCTCTTGTTCTTTCTCATCGATAACTACCGCTGAATGAGGGACGATGCCGAGACGTGGCGGTAATCCTTGTTTGCGCCGTTGTTCTTCTCGTTCTTCTACCTCGAAGTAGACGTCGTCGGGGTCTTCCAGCGTCTTCTCGTAAGCGCGCCGCTGTTTCCAGAATCGACCTTGCTCGCGGCGTTCGTGTTCGCCAATCTCTTCCACAAAATCGGCGTTGACGCCCGCACGAAGTTCTTCGATCTCGGCTTGGGTGTGCTGCAATGCGCGCTTATCAGCAAAGGGCAACCTCTCCAAACGACGCAGAGTGGCGAGGAGCTGATCCACGCCTTGGTTCCACAGAAACAGGCTTTCGTAGAAGCAGAGCTTCGGGGAACTGGCAGAGGGTTGCGTGGGAAAGGTGGACGGGATACCTTCACGACTAGCCATCGTTGCCTCCTAACAGGTGATGGTGGTTAGGGGCGCGTCGGTGCTTCAACACCGTTCGCGTCCCGCTCAATTTACGTTGCGAAGTGTACTACTAATAGTATCAATTATATCATTGCGACACTCTGTAGCAAGTGTAAAAAGAATGATATGAGCGCTACAGGGAAGCGGACCGTGCAGATTAATGTCCGATTGAGCGACGATGACTTTGAGTTGATCCGAAAGGCAGCGGCAAAGCTCTGGCCGGAGGCAGTGCTCAGCAACTCCGGTATCGTGCTAGGGTTGGCGAGACTAGCAGCCAGACAAACTCTAGAGGCCCAAAAGAAGTCGCGGGCAGGCTGAGCCTAGTTCTGACTACCCATCGCTTTCCTATCGGGCCTTGAACTGGGCAAAGTATTTGAAATTTACAGTTTTCCTCGGAACTCATTACCCGATGATCCCAGCTAGAATCTCCCCGATATGAAACGCGACAGAGATCTTCGTAATTCGAGAGGTATCCCGTGGAGCGCAATGCGATCCTCAGGCACCCGTCAAATCTGGTGGAGTTACGTCGGTGCTTCCTACAGCAGATGAGGGCATCCTCCGTCTTTTCGAGAAACGCTCGAAGCGACAAGATTCCGGGCGTTCGCGCCAGTGTAGGAGGTTGCGTGATGCGGCGAAAATGGTTCCACATCGGACTGGTGGACAATGCCCCCATCTCCACCCGGCTAAGCCCTACATCGCGGATCAGACGAGCGCTCCATTGTGATCCGTTTGTGATCCGTTAACCTTGCTTACCACTGTCTTCCATCGCTTTTACGGTGCCCGCCGTGCGCTCTATGTTGTTGAAACTACGTTTTCGAGTAAATTCGAATCCCACTCTCTCCGCCATGTTATTGAAAATAAAGCAGTTGCGTTGGATTCCGAGCCCACTCTCAGGGATGTGTTTCCTCTTTGGAGTGAGTGACATGCAGTTTTGCAGGGCCCCGGTGCGATCCGTTAAGGCTAAGACCGACGGATTGGGAATCAGTTCTCGATCGGCAAAAAAAGGAATTTTGCAGACCCAGGTAATGCGTCCGCTTGTGCATCGCCGAACAAAATGCCGCACCGGACGTCGTGCCGATCCCGGCATATGGCTTGCAGGTTCGCTGCTCAGTTCTTAGGCCTCGAGGCCGCGGCCGACAACGCGCACTTCCGCGCCAAGCGAGCGGGGGACTCAGTTCACCGCGCCATCCAATGACTTGGAATTTGCAGACGGTGATTTCAGCAATCTCGAACACCCCAGAGGAGCAAGATCATAGTCTCGGGATAGGACTCGCGTTGTCCAGTCACCTGGAGTTGCCGCTAGTACTGTTGTCGAGCAAAACCGAAAACTCGTCGCCGCTCTGATGTTAGAGGGCAGGACCCATCTGCTGCGATTGCTCCAGGAGATTCCGCTCGGCGAGGCGGAGCAGGCCGCGGTCGAGGATGGCGTGGCGGCCTACGAAAACCTTCTATCGAAGCTATCGGATGTGCCGACGCCTGCAGGCCCAACGGCGCGTCAGCTCGGCGCCAGGTTGGTCCAGATCACATCTGTTCGGCCAGCATCGCCACCTTCGACCCTTGCGGACTCGCGAAGTAACGGCGCTGGAAGTGGAGAGCGAGATTAATTCACGCAATTCGCGTCGAATCTGAACTGGTGGCTTACAATTCGCGAATCGCGCTCACGGGGTTCCGGCGCATCGCTCGATGTGCGGGAAGGTAGCATGCTACCAAAGACATCGTTCCCAGGAGCGTGAAGACGGAAGCAACGGTGACGGGATCGTTGGCTCCGATTCCATACAACAGCCGCGCGATGAGACGTGTCAGTCCCAATGCAAACGCCAATCCCAGCGCCAGCCCCAAGCCAGTGAGCCACACTCCCTGCGACAGCACGAGTCTCAGCACATCGACGCGCGAAGCGCCCAGAGCCATTCGTACTCCGATCTCGTGGGTTCGCATTTGGGTTCGATATGCCACGACACCATAGATCCCGGTTACCGCAAGAACCAGCCCGATCAGCGCAAACATTCCCGCCAGGGTGCTCTGTATGACCGCGAAGCTGCTCGCCATCTGGGTACTCTCTCGCATGGGACGCACATCGAATACCGGCAGCCGTGTATCGATTTCGTGGATGGCGTTCTCCACCGCTGGCGCAAGGTCGACCGGATTTCCCTCGGTCTTCACCTGCACGATAGTCTCGTACCCCACCTGGAAAAAGCTCATATACACCATGGGCTCCGGTGACTCATTCACGAATATATGTGTCGAATTTCTCGCGACGCCGACAACCGTGAAAAGGCTGCCCCAAACCCTGAGTTTCTTTCCCAGCGGATCCTGTCCCGGCCAGTAGCGCCTCGCCGCAGTCTGATCCACGATGAGTACCCTCGGGGCCTTTTCATCGTCATCCGGCGTAAACTCGCGTCCTTCCAGAATGGGTATATGAAGGGATTCGAAATACCGCGGGGCCACCTCGGCGTGGTACACCTGCAAAGATTCATGGGGGTGTGGCACATACCCTTCCGGATACGCATCCTCCCCCTTGTGGCCCAGGGTCATCGGAATCCAGTCCGTAAGAGACGCAACCTTCACGCCGGGCAATGCCGACACGCGATCAAGTATCTTGTGACGGATCAGCCGTACCTCGTCGTCGCTGTAGCCGACAATATTCAGCCCCACGGACGCAGTGAGAATGTGGTCCTGCTCAAATCCTGGATTCGCACTGGCGAGATTCCGCAGTGTTCGCAGAAATAGCCCGGAGCAGATCAGCAGAGGAAGTGAAAGCGCGATTTGCGCCACTACCAACCCGCTGAGCAATTTCCGGTTGCGTGAGCCGCCGGAGATGCTTGCAGACTCTGCCTTGAGTACCTCAACGGCGGGCGCATGGGACGAACGCCAGGCGGGGAGCGCGCCGCACAGCATGCCGGCCAACAGGGAAAACACTGCAATCCCGATCACCACGTTGTGGTCCATGCTCCCGTTCAGTACGGTGGGATTCGAGTTCGCCGGAAAGAACCATGCGAATGTCTTCGAAGTCCACGATGTCAACACAAGGGCCACGGCTCCTGCGACGATGGAAAGCACCACGCCCTCCAGCACCATCTGCCGCACCAGTTGCATGCGATTCGCCCCGAGCGACTGCCGGATCGCAAGCTCACGCCGCCGGGATACAAACCGCACCAGCGTGAGCGTAGCCACGTTCGCGCTGGTCAGCAACAGCACGACAGCGGCGAAGGCCAGCAGAATGGGCAGCGTCGCCGCCATGTATCCGTTGGCGCCGAATGGTGAGCGCCACATGGGATCGAGCGTGATCCGGTTCTCGCCCAGATGATCGTCCGGAAACGCCGCGACAATATTGTGCATCACGGTGTCGAGGTCCTGGGCTGCCTGGCCACGGCTCACGCCGGGCCGCAATCTTCCTATTACGTTCAGCCAGACCGCACCACCACTGCGATGCGTCATCCGCCACTCATCCGTCCCGAGGGGATCGAGCGTTACCCACAGATCTTCACGGATCCCGGGCATTGCTCCGACAACTCCCTCCGGCGCCACGCCGATCACCGTCACAGGATGCCGGGCGATCTCGATCGATTTGCCCACAATTGCCCGGTCTTCGGCATAACGCGTCTTCCAAAGCGAATAACTCAGGACCACGTTGGGAATGGCTGGACGCGTCTCTTCTTCAGCCAGAAAGAAACGCCCCAGCATCGGCTTGATGCCGAGCACGTCGAAATAGTTCGCCGACACGTTCGCAATATAGACACGCTCGGGCTGTGCGCCGCCCGTCAGCGTGATCCAATCGTGATGATATGCGAGTATTCCGGTGAAGGTGTGGTTCTGCTCGCGCAGATCGCGATAGTCGAGATAAGAGAAGGGCGGAGTCGGAGAGAAGTTCCGTTCCCCCCGCTGCAGGCTCACAAGATCGCCCGTGTCCCGCGCGCCTGGAATCGGACGCAACATTGTGCCGTCGATACAACTGAATACG
>Ga0209580_10001393_pt1 | contig 11204 bp, 9 predicted proteins | sample Coa_R1_5_FD_187153 | JGI IMG/M metagenome (GOLD analysis project Ga0209580, IMG submission 187153) | Surface soil microbial communities from Centralia Pennsylvania, which are recovering from an underground coalmine fire - Coalmine... | ecosystem: Environmental > Terrestrial > Soil > Unclassified...
AGGAACGCCCGTGCGGCGCCAGGCCGATCTGGCTTAAATCCGTTTCATGGTCAGGGAGCGCCGGATCCATCAGCGCATAATAGGTCGTGATCGCGCCCGGAGTGAAGCTGTCAAAAAACCGGGCGACTGTGTACTGGCAGACCGGATCATCCGTGGTGGCGGGTGCTGCTATCTGGGTCGGCGGCAGTGCGCGGATCTCAAAGAGATCGCGGGCCACATAAACCATGCCGCCACACACGCCCATGGCAGTATCACCGATATTGATTGGGCCAAACGGAGTCTGGATGATTAGCAGTGGAAGGTGCGGCCACGCACCATTGCTGAAGTGAAAACCTGAAGTTGAAGGCAGAAAGCCTGGAACAAAAGTCATGGCGTTTATCCTCCTTTGATATGTCAGAAGGGAAACAACTCTCAGTAACTTTCAGGGGGGAATTAATTTCGAGAGGAAACTGCGTAGTTCATGAAAGCTGAAATCGTGCTTCTTCTTAACTATGCTCCTCAGCATGGCAGCGTTGCAATGGTCGGAGCCAAAATAATTCTGACAGGTGCGAAAATATTTTCTACCGCACATGAAGAATGTGACATGTTAGATCACTTGCCACGTGTGCAAGTTGCGGCATTCCTGGGCGAAGCCATTTTGCCGCCTGAGCGATCGGCAAAAATTCCGGCCAGCCGGGCCTGTATTGGCGCCGAGCGCAGATTGAAGCGCAATCCCCACACCTGCGTCTATAATTCGTCTCTAAGATGAACCTGGAACAAAAGCTCGCTGAACTCAAGCGCCGCGACGGGCTGGCTGAAGCCGGAGGCGGCAAGGAACGCCAGGAGCGCCAGCACAAAGAAGGCAAGATGTCCGCGCGTGAGCGTATCGAATTCCTGCTGGACGAAGGCACCTTTGAGGAATTCGACAAGATGGTTACGCACAGCTGCACGGACTTTGGCATGGAGCAGAATAAAGTCTATGGCGATGGCTTTGTCACCGGATACGGACGCATTGAGGGCCGGCTGGTGTTTGTCTTTGCCCAGGACTTTACCGTGTTCGGCGGATCGCTTTCAGCTGCGAATGCAGGCAAGATCGTAAAGATCATGGATACGGCCATGAAAGTTGGCGCACCGTTGATCGGATTGAATGATTCCGGCGGCGCGCGCATTCAGGAAGGCGTGATGTCTCTCGCGGGCTACGCCGATATTTTCCTGCGCAACACACTGGCGAGCGGCGTGATCCCGCAAATTTCCGCCATCATGGGCCCGTGCGCCGGCGGAGCGGTGTACTCGCCTGCTATTACCGATTTCATCCTGATGGTGGACAAAACTTCTTACATGTTTGTTACCGGCCCGGACGTGATCAAGACGGTGACGCATGAAGAGGTCACCAAAGACGAGCTCGGCGGCGCGGCCACGCACAATGAAACTTCCGGCGTAGCGCATTTTATGGCGCATGACGACGCCGAGTGTCTTTCGATGGTGCGCGAGCTGTTTGGCTTTCTGCCTTCGAATAACCTTGACGATCCTCCGCGCCGCGAATGTACCGACCCCATCGACCGAGCCGATTCCGAGTTGCAGGCCGTAGTTCCGGTTGACTCCAGCCAGCCGTATGACATAAAAGATGTCATCACGCGCGTGGTGGATGACGGCTATTTCTTTGAAGTGCATGAACACTACGCCAAGAATATTGTGGTGGGATTTGCCCGGCTCAATGGCCGGTCTGTGGGCATAGTGGCGAATCAACCCGCGTTTCTGGCCGGCGTGCTCGATATCAATGCATCTGTAAAAGGTGCGCGGTTTGTGCGCTTCTGTGATGCCTTCAATATCCCGCTGATCACGTTTGAAGATGTGCCCGGATTTCTGCCGGGAACGCAGCAGGAGTACGGCGGCATTATCCGCCATGGAGCGAAATTGCTGTTTGCTTTTGCGGAAGCCACAGTGCCGAAGATTACGGTGATCACGCGCAAGGCCTATGGCGGCGCGTATTGCGTGATGTCCTCCAAGCACATCCGTACTGACGTGAACTATGCATGGCCTACGGCGGAGATTGCCGTGATGGGAGCGGAAGGCGCAGTCAACATTGTTTATAAGCGCGAAATCGAGCGTGCGGCGCTTTCGGCGAAGTCAGAAAAGGAGAAAGCTGAAGTCATCGCTAAGGCGCGCAATGAAAAGATCGAAGAATTCCGCGACCGCTTTGCCAGCCCTTACGTTGCCGCCGAGCGCGGCTATATAGATGCTGTGATTCGTCCGCAAGAGACGCGCAAGAAGTTGATTGATGCCCTGGAGATGTTGCAGAACAAGCGCGACAAGAATCCGCCGAAGAAGCATGCGAATATACCGCTGTAGCTTCAGAAATCCCGAGCGGAGCGAGGGAACCCTATAGCAATACAGGCCGGTATGTCATCCTCCATGTCTGCGCCGCGCGGGATAACCGGATTACAATATGCTCATCTCTTACGTCTAATGGCCATGAGGCAAGCGGTTGTATTCTCCGCGATTGCAATCCTGCTGGCGCTGAGCCGAGCAGCGGCCCAGAATCCTGCCGCGCCAGGTTCGGAGTCGAGTGAGGGCAAGAAGGTCTTCACCTCTGCCGGATGCGCCAAATGCCATGACGCCGATGGCAGCAAGAAACTCGCCGACGGCACAACTCTCCTCGGGCGCCTCTCCAAGGTCAAAGATCCTGAAGCCCGCCTGGGCACGCGCCTCAAAAATGCGGAGCAGCGGCGGCAGGTGTTTCTCTATTTGAAGCCGCTAATTGCAGATAGTCATTGATCGGAAGTGCAGGGCTTCCTAGGCCTGCCTGGCAACGTAAACAAGTCGATTCGGTCATGCATCGAGGGCTGCGCAATGGCCGCCAACACCCAGCCGCTGAGAAAGTGTTACCGAGATCATCGACGAATCCTTATCACTGCTGACATGGATCACAGATTGCCAAAATCACCCAAATTGGAAGCTACTGATACAATGCCACACCGCAAACTCTCAAACAGGAGAAGGAAACTCAACCATGAAGAAAGCCATTGTTGTATTCGTTTTCTGCGCGGTTCTGGCCGCGCTTGCCGACAATCCCCATGTCACCTCGCTGGCGCAGTTGGTCGACGTGGCGCTGACCACGCCGGCAAACGGCGACACGCTCACGTTCGACGGCCCGAGCGGGAAGTGGGTGAATAGACCTGCCTCTGCCGCATCCAACGGCCCGCAGATCGTGGCCAGGTTCGATCAGGAGGGAATCACTGGTGACACCAATACCCCACTGTTCACCGCGCCTGAAACAGCCACCTATCGCGTGACGTTTTACGGAAACACGACGGCCATCGATACCACGCAACCCTTGCCGTTCTTCCTCGACGTTTCAGTATTTTCAACCCTCTCAAACGGGGGATTGGCCCTCGGGATCAACCACCAGGGCCTGACCATCAATCAGTTAGACAGCTCTTTGCTGCGGGTGAACGCCGGAGAATCTCCGACACTCTCCGTGACCAACACAACCAACGTAACCTACGGGCTGCACATCGTGGTCGAGAAGCTATAACGGGAGCATGCATCAGGATTGCCGGTTGGGCACATGCTTGAAGAATCCAGATCAGCGGCGGCAGGTGTTTCTCTACTTGAAGCCGCTGATTGCGGCGGATCTGCAGCCGATGATTGAACGCGAACGGCTTTCCCCTGAGAAGCACGGAAAGTTGCCACTGTGATCGGAATGAAAACGCTTGTGCGGGAAAATGTTTTATTAGGCTTTATACGCAGGCTTGGTGAGATACCGTTCTTCGCTCGAAGCACCAATCCTACTGATGCATGGCACACGATTGCCTGGTGGGAAGCCCGGCGAATTCCTTACAACCTTATCGTGGGCACGACTGGAGTTCTTTCAGGAGCGTTATGCTTCGTCACAGGAATGCTCTGCGAGCATTTTCTAGGTGAACCAATTGGAATTCCAGACCCTCCATTCTTTGCGTTGCTGGCCGTGGCAGCCTATGGGTTGATGGCAAATCTCTGCTACACAGGTGGATGGTTATCTGAACTTCTGATCAGGCAGATATGGCCGGAGCAAGCTAGTGCATTTGGGAAAATCTCATTTTTTCTGGGATTGATTTTTTCAATTCTGCTGACGCTTGTCCCGGGCATCGTGATTCCCACGATCGGCGCCATCAGTTTGTTAGCGCATTTTGTTGGGAAGTAATCCCTTAAACCACATACCTTCCTATAAAGCCGAGGGGATTCAATGTTGACTGGCAAGGTTATAGATCCCTGGTCGTCGGAACTTCGTTTGCTTTGTCTTCCGGCAATTCCGCCAAAAGCGCTCTGAGATCCAGATGCCGGGTATACATAGCCAGCTTCCCATCGGGCGTGTGCGGCCACGCCTCTCTGGGCCGATCAACGTACAGCTCCACTCCATTGCCATCGGGATCGCGCAGGTAAAGAGATTGGCTTACGCCATGATCGGCAGCACCCTCAAGACCGATGCCTGCTGCAATTAGGCGCCGAAGCGCATCCGCCAGCGCCGCTCGCGTGGGATAGACGATTGCGTGATGGTAAAGGCCGGTTGTGCCGAACGGCGGCGGTTGACCGTCAAGACTCTCCCATGTGTTCAAAGCAATGTGATGGTGATAACCGCCGGCGGAAAGAAATGCGGCCTGGTCGCCCATGCGCTGCATCAGCTCGAAGCCAAGCACGTCCCGGTAAAAACCGATGGCGCGTTCCAAATCGGCGACTTTAAGGTGCACATGGCCTATGCGAACGTCAGGATCGATTGGCTGGGCCGCTTTCTTTTCCTGTGTGGCCATAAAACGATTAGCCCGTGGTCTGTTGCGCGCTGGCAAAGCGCTTCGCCTGAATTTCAATGTAGACGTGGATCAGTGAAACCGCAGCCGGAGTTACGCCGGGAATGCGGGAAGCGTGGCCCAGCGTGCGTGGCCGGACGCGCTGCAGCTTTTCATTCATCTCGCGCGAGAGGCCGCTGACCTTGCCGTAATCAAACCAATCTGGGATGACGCGCTGCTCGGCTTTCTTGAGGCGCTCAATGGACTTGCGCTGCTGGTCAAGATAACCGGCGTATTTGATTTCTGTCTCCACGGTCTTCATCTCATTGCGCACTGCGGATGAGAGTTTGACCGCAGCGAGCTGAGCAGAACCATCCATTAACGAGACGCTATCCCGAACCGAAGCCGCGTCGACGGGCGTCTGCATAGCTGCAATATCAACGCGGCGAGGTGAGGGATCTGCTCCGCTGTCGTTCGCGGTAGCCAGATCAGACGCCTGCGCTTCGCCTGCTTCGGGATCAATCTCGGCGAAAAACTGCGGATAACTCTCCCGCACCACGCCTGCCAGATCCTCAATCACAATCTCCGGACGCTTCAACAACTGCGCCAGCGGCGCGCCGATCGCCCCAGAAAGACTGCCCCCATTCGCAAGTGCCGCTGTCATGTCGCCCGCTTCACCCTCATCGTTTACCACGACCGTCATTGCAGCGCGCTGTGCTACCAGCCGCTCTTGCTGCGCCGCGCTGATCTTCTCAAGCAACTCGCCGGACACACGAGTCTTTTCCAAAAATGCCGCCAGCCTCTGAGCCCGCTGTTCTTTGGCTTTATAATCCGACCACGCCTGATCATTGATCAGGCCAATGCGGCGGCCATGCGGCGTGAGACGCCGGTCGGCATTGTCAATGCGCAGATGCAGGCGGAATTCCGCCCGCGACGTAAACATCCGGTACGGTTCGTTCGTGCCTTTGCTGATGAGATCGTCGATCAGGATGGCCGTGTAGGCTTCAGTGCGGTCAAGCACCAGCGGTGGCTCGCCTTTAACCTTGAGTGCGGCGTTGATCCCGGCCATCAGCCCCTGGCACGCAGCTTCCTCATATCCCGACGTCCCGTTGATCTGCCCAGCAAGGAAGAGCCGATCAATCTTTTTTGTCTCCAGCGTGCGCTCAAGTTCGGTCGGGTCGATCGAGTCGTACTCAATCGCATATCCGGGCCGCAGCATCTCCGCATTTTCCAGGCCCGGGATTGATTTGACAATCGCAAGCTGCACGTCAATCGGCAGCGAGGTGCTCATGCCGTTGACATAAATCTCATGCGTGTTCAGCCCTTCGGGCTCCAGAAAGAGCTGGTGCGTTGTCTTGTCCGGAAACTTAACGATCTTGTCTTCAATGCTGGGACAATACCGCGGACCGATGCTCTGGATCTGGCCGGAATACATGGGCGAGCGATGCACGTTCTCAGCGATGATTCTGTGCGTCTCTGCCGTGGTGAAAGCGATATAGCAGGGCACTTGCTTCTGGGTGATCTTCTTTGTGCGAAAGCTGAACGGCGTGGGATCGGCATCGCCCGGCTGGACTTCAAAGCGTGGCCAGTCAATGCTGCGGCCGTCAAGGCGCGGCGGTGTTCCGGTCTTGAGCCTGCATCCACGCAAGCCAAGCAGCTTGAGTGATTCGCCCAAAAGCTGCGACGGCGGCTCACCGCTGCGTCCGGCAGGATATGTCTGCTCGCCGCAATGGATCAGCCCATTGAGAAAAGTTCCGGTAGTGACGATAACGGCCTGCGCGCCCACGGTGCGGCCATCGCGCAACTTTATTCCTGTCGCTCGCTTGCGCTTCGCTCCAAACCGCTCAGGATGATTCTCGCCTGCAGATTTTTCTGCGCCTGCGACAGTCGGCTCGGCGCACAAGTCGGCCGCGCCGCCGATCCTGTCTTTCTCCGTGTCTCTGTGTCTCCGTGGTGAATTTTCTGCGTCTTCCACAATCAACTCGGCCACTTCAGCCTGTTTGATGAACAGATTCGGCTGGCTCTCCAGCACTTCACGCATTTTCTGGCGATATTGCTGCTTGTCACACTGGGCGCGCGGCGACCACACGGCTGGTCCGCGCGAGGTGTTGAGCAGGCGGAACTGAATTCCTACGGCATCCGTGACTTCGCCCATGATTCCGCCCAGGGCGTCCACTTCGCGCACGAGATGTCCTTTGGCGATTCCGCCGACCGCGGGATTGCATGACATCTGGGCGATCAGGTCAACGTTGAGAGTAAAAAGCGCGGTCTTAAGTCCCATGCGCGCGGCTGCCATCGCAGCTTCGCAGCCGGCGTGGCCGGCGCCCACAACTACCACATCGTATTGTTCAGTGAACTGCACCATGTTGACTGATACCTATTTTACAGGCTTACGTCCTTCACCGCGGGCCCATGCCATGTGCGCTATTACTGGATCAAATCCTAACGGGCAGCCAATCATTGCATTTAGAGAGGTTTTTTAGCGATCCAAATCGATTCTGCGTGGCACTGGGGCGGGCGGAGGCGTGTTTTCGGATTGAGGGACGTTTGAAGTCGAATCCTTGTGCAAGGCATCCGCGATGGCGGCAAAAAGCTTCTTCGCGTCCACGGGTTTGGTTACGTAAGAATCCATGCCCGCCGCCAGGCAGCGTTCGCGGTCCCCGATCATGGCGTGGGCAGTCATAGCAACAATCGGCAGATGTTTCCGGGAGATTCGTTCCTGGGCGCGTATAACTTTGGTCGTCTCAAACCCGTCCATATCCGGCATTTGCACGTCCATTAGGACCACGTCAAAACTCTGCTTCTCCACGGCCCCCAGTGCCTCACGTCCGCTGCCCACGGTTACGGCAGAATGGCCTTGTTTTGTGAGCAGGCTCCGGGCCAGGCGCAGGTTAACCAGATTATCGTCGGCAATCAGGATATGCAGTTTCCTTGTTGGCATTAGCGAGGAGCTTTCTTCGCGAGCATGGGACTCGTCGTTCGCTGGGATAGCGGTCGCCAGGCCGAAATGGGCTGTAAAGTAAAACGTGCTGCCGGAACCGGCTTTGCTTTCCAGCCATATACGGCCCTGCATGAGCCCAACCAATTGTGAAACGATCGCCAATCCGAGGCCGGTGCCTCCATAGTGGCGGGTAGAGGAAGTGTCCGCCTGGACAAAGGCTTCAAAAATTGATTTTTGCTTTTCCGCTGAGATTCCGATTCCTGTATCGCTTACGCTGAATTGCAGTGCGTTGTCTTGCAGCCGCATGACGCGCACCATGATCTCCCCATGATTGGTGAACTTCAACGCATTGCCAACAAGGTTCATTAATACTTGCCGTAAACGACCAGGATCGCCGATTGCCGTGTCAGGCAGGTCCGCGGAGAAATCGCATTGCAGGGATAGATGCTTGTTCCTGGCCTGGACTGAGAAATCCTTTACGGTTGCGCGAACCACCTCTTTCACGCTGAAGGGGACTCGTTCCAGCTCCAGCTTGCGCGCTTCAATCTTGGAAAAATCAAGAATGTCATTGATGATTTCCAGCAGCGCGCCTGCCGAGCTTTTTACCGTGGCCAGGTAATCGCGTTGCTCGGGGGTGAGATCGGTATCCAGGGCCAGGCTGATCATTCCTATCACGCCATTCATTGGCGTACGAATTTCATGGCTCATATTTGCCAGAAACTCGCTCTTGGCCCGGTTGGCGGATTCAGCGGCTTCCTTGGCCAGCCGCATTTGCTCTTCTGCCTGCTTGAGCAAAGTTATGTCCAAAAATGTCCCTTCAATTTCAGTCCCGCTAGCGCCCGGAACCATGGTGGTATTGGCCATTACCCAGACTGAGCTGCCGTCCTTGCGACGCATGCACAACTCCTGGTTGGAAGCAGTTCCGTACTGGGCCATTCTCTGGTCTGAGGCGTCCTTGTCGGCCAGGTCAAAGAACACGTCCAATACCGATCGGCCAACCAAATCTTCGCGTGAATCGTAACCAAGAATTTTGGCGCCTGCATCATTGCAATCAAGAAAGTTGCCTACCTGCGAGCATCGAAAAACACCTGCCAGGTTGCGCTCAAACAAGAGCCGGTAGCGTTGTTCAGATTCGCGCAGGGATTGTTCGGCTGCTTTGCGCTGCGTTATGTCAGTCACCAGCCCGCTGGCGTAGCGCAAGCCATCTTTTTCAAATGTTTGAATGGCACGGTTATGGACCCAGCGCCATTCGCCATCTTTGCGGCGTATGCGGAACTCCATGTCGAACGGCGTACCCTCTTCAAAGAACAACTGGAACATGCGCTTCACTTGCTGGGCTTCATCCGGATGGATGGAGTCAAAGAGGAGCGCGACCCCACGAGCGTAACATTCCGCAACACTGTACCCAAAAATCTTCTCCGCAGTGGGGCTTAGAAATTTCACCTCGTCATTGCTATTGAGCATCCAGATAACATCTGGGATGTTATGGATAAGAGCGCGATAATTCTCATTTGCTTCACGGAGCGCCTGCTGCGTTGCTTTGGCGTGGGTAATATCGCGAACAATGGCTGAAACCCCGATGACCTTTCCATTGGGGTTCTTGATGGGACAGTAGGTCAGCGATACTTCAATTTTGCGGCCATCTTTGTGGTGGCGTTCAGACTCAAACCGGATCAGAGTCTCTCCTGCCAGAACGCGCGCGAAAAAGCCGTTAAACTCTTCTACACGCTCGGGAGGAATGATGGTAGAGAAGACAGATTTCCCGAGAATGTCTTCTGCGGGAAATCCGTAAATGGCCTGCGCTCCCCGATTCCAGCTCAAGACGGTCTTATCCAGAGAGACGGCAATAATTCCCTCTTCAGAGGATTCCACCACCGCCGCCAACAGCGCTCGCGCTTCATCGGCGCGCCTGCGTTCACTTATGTCCCTCAGGATGGCCGCGACACCCACCAGTGTTCCGTCAGCATCTTTCACCGGCGATGCAGAACAACTGATTTCAATCCGGCGCCCGTCTTTGGTTACACCGGTGCCGTCAAAAGGATGCACCGCTTCGCCTCGCTTCATGCGTTGAATGACAGCATTTACTGCGGGTATCGCTTCATCGATTGCCAGGGCGACGATGTTTTGGCCGATGATTTCTTCGCCGCAGTAACCAAACAGTTTTTCCGCTCCCTGGTTCCAGCTCTCAATAGTCCCGTCCGGGGTGCATCCGATGATCGCGTCTTCAGCATGCTCAACGATTGACGCCAGAAACTTCTGTGCGTCCTCGGCTGACTTATTCGTCATCGGCATCTCCTTCCCTTATTCTCATGCTGCGCCTTTGTTTCCGTTAAGACAAGCCTCTTCCGGGCCACGCTGGAAGGCGCTTGCCAAACCTATATTTTCAAGGTCTTACGGGCCTTAGATGATCGCGCAGCGGCACCTCAATGGCTTGAGGCGGTTGGATGGCAACCGGGATGTGTTCTTATTTTCCTTTGTCGAGCCCGAGAGTAGTACCTGCACTATGGGCAAAAAACAACAAGAACAACAGCAAAAGTCCAATGTTGTCCAGTTCATTGCCAAAATATCGCCACATGGGGACGCCCTGCGGAAGCATCCACGTGGAAAGCAGCAGGTTGGCCATGAATAACGCTCCCACAATGGCAAAAGGACGTACCCAGAACCCCAGCACCATGGAAAGACCAATCAGCAGTTCTGCAACGCCGACGGCGTAACCGGAGGCCGTTGGATACTTCAGAGTCGCGCGCAGAAATGGCTTGTAAGCAGGCACCGCGCTTTCCTGGACGTATCCGGTGACATATTTCGCATAGCCACCGTGAGCAAAGTCATGCCCCATCAGTTTGTATTGCGCAAAAAATAGAAACATGATGCCCACCACGATCCGTGCTACAGCCATGACAACAGACGACGAACCAGTATTTTTCATGCTGATCGACTTTTCTCCTCGGACTGCGAATCTTTAAGACGAATGATTTCCCTGCGTTCCACCGATCTCTAAGCACGTCCGCTACTGTTTAAATACACTGCCGTCTTTCATAACAAATTTCACGCTCTTGAGCGCTTCCACGTTCGCCAGCGGGTCACCCTGCACGGCCATAATGTCAGCAAATGCACCCGGCGCGATCACGCCGATATCGCCCTTCATGTCCAGAAGATTGGCGGCAGTGGAAGTTGCCGACTTGATGGCGTCCATCGGCGACATGCCGAACTTTACCATCCAGCCAAATTCGTTTGCGATGGGCTCTGTCCAGGGAATACCACCCATGTCCGTCCCGAAGGCGATTTTTACTCCCGCCTTCAGGGCCTTCTTGAATGAGACTTCATGCTCGTTGGCGCGTGCGCGATCACGTTTGCCGTCGTCTGTGTTTTCCGGCGACCAGTCTGTGTAGTAAACGCCAAGCGTCGGCACATACCATGTTCCCTGCTTCAGCATCTGCGCGATAGCCGCGTCGTCCAGAGACAGGCCATGCTCAATGGAGTCGCAACCACCATCCAGAGCCCGATGCAAGCCGATACCGCTA
>Ga0209580_10001394_pt1 | contig 11200 bp, 9 predicted proteins | sample Coa_R1_5_FD_187153 | JGI IMG/M metagenome (GOLD analysis project Ga0209580, IMG submission 187153) | Surface soil microbial communities from Centralia Pennsylvania, which are recovering from an underground coalmine fire - Coalmine... | ecosystem: Environmental > Terrestrial > Soil > Unclassified...
CGCGGTGCCCGGGGCCAGCGCCACCGGCACCATCGATCTGATCAGCCGCACCTCGGTTGCGGGCGTGCTGACAAACTTCCAGACGCTCCTGCTCGGCGGCAAGACGGTATCCACCATCGCCGCCCAGGAGCCCTCCGAGGGTCTGCTCCAGCAGCAGGTCGAGAACGATCCAAACGCGATCGGCTTCCTCTCCGCGCGCTGTAAGCATGAGGATGGGCAAACGATTGAGCGCTTCGTCGCGGCGAAGCTCCCGGCAAATCTCCAGGCCAGAAAGCTTGGGCAGCATGAGGTCGAGAAGCAGGATATCCGGAGGAGTTTTCTTTACCGTGGCGAGGCCGCTGGCGCCATCGTTGGCGGCGGTAACCTGAAACCCTTCATTGGCGAGGTTATAGCGAACCAGTTCGACGATGTCGCGGTCGTCTTCGATAATGAATACGCGTTTCATACCGATGGAGCGCCTGCCTCGCCAGGTTGAAGAAAGTGTATCGTAGCCCGGCGAACGGCGGTAGGAACTGGAATAGTTCGGCTCACTCAAGGACTTTTGCCGCACGGCTCATTGTGGCAGAAGGCGCCTCTCCGTGGATAACGCGGCGTTTACATTTATGTGAATGGAGTGTTAAAGCCAGAAGCCTAATTGCTGCTGGAGGTTGTAAAGGCCAGAGAGAGGAGCGTCTTCTGCTCCATCTCATGGGCCTTCCCGGAGCCCGTCGCGGGACTGGCGCTTGGGGAACGCTTGACGGAGCGCAAGCCGATGCCGGCGGCTTTGGCTATCCGCTCGAGCCGTGGGAGAACGAAACCAGCCGCGCCCATGTTTCCCGGCTCTTCCTGCACCCAAACAATCTCGCGGGCGTTGGGATGCTCGGCGATGGCGGCAGAGATTTCCGCACGCGGCATGGGATAGAGCTGGTCCAGGAAAAAGATCGCGGTGTTCGTATCTTTGCGGCGGCGGCGTTCAGCGCGCAATTCGTGCCCGACTTTGCCGCTGGCGATCAGGATGCGTGAAGCGTCGCGCACTTCGCGGTCGGGAACGAGCGGCAGGAAACGCGGCGCTATGAATTCCTCGATGGATGAACTGGCGTCAGGATGCCGCAGCATGCTCTTCGGTGTGAAAACGATGAGCGGTTTGCGCCACGGGCGGCGCCCCTGGCGGCGGAGCATGTGGAAATACTGCGCGGCAGTCGAAGGCTGGCAAATCTGCATGTTGTCTTCGGCGGCGAGCTGCATGAAGCGCTCCATGCGCGCGCTCGAATGTTCCGGCCCTTGGCCCTCGTAACCGTGCGGCAGAAGCATCACGATTGCGGAAGGGAGGTTCCACTTGTCCTCGCCCGCGCTGATGAACTGGTCGATGATCACCTGCGCGCCATTAGCGAAGTCGCCGAACTGCGCTTCCCAGAGGACGAGCGCCTCGGGGTAATCGCGGCTGAAGCCATATTCGAAACCGAGACAACCGGCTTCGGAGAGCGAGGAATTGTAGATTTCGCAAAAAGCCTGGTTCGAGGAAAGGTGGCAAAGTGGAAGATAGTCGCGCTCATTCTCTGTATCAATCAGCACTGCATGGCGCTGATTGAAAGTGCCGCGTTGCGAGTCCTGGCCGGTGAGCCGGACTGGCGTCCCTTCGAGAAGCAAGGAGCCAAACGCCAGCGCTTCGGCAAAGCCATAATCGACTGCGCGCTTCCCGTGGCCCATTTCGGCGCGCTGCTCGAGCAATTTCACAATCTTCGGGTGGACATGGAAGCCATCCGGCACGCGAACGAGGCCATCGGTAATCTCCGCGAGTTTTTCGCGGGTCAGCCCAGTGTCAACCTCGTATTCCGGTTTGTAGCGGCCGTGAAAGTAAGGCGCCCAATAGTCAGGCAGTTTGCGGAGCTGTGGAATCTTTTTCAGGGCGCGAGCTTTGGTTTGCTCTTCTTCGTATTCCTTGCGAATGGATTCGGTGAGTTCTTTTGGGTCGATGCCAGCGCTCTGAGCGTAAATCTTCCAAAGCTGCGGATGGTTCTTAATGCGTTCGTAAAGCTTTGGCTGCGTGATGGTGGGGTCGTCCACTTCGCTGTGGCCGTGACGGCGGTAGCCGATGATATCCACAACCACGTCGCTGCCGAACGTGGCGCGATACTCCGTGGCAATTTTACCGATGCGCACGACGGCGTCCGCATCTTCGCCGTTCACATGAAAAATGGGCACCGATTGGCGCTTGGCGATATCCGAAGCGAATCGCGACGAATGCTCTTGGCGCGGTGGCGTGGTGAAGCCGATGAGATTGTTCACGATGATGTGGATCGTGCCGCCGACGGTGTAGGCGCGCAGGTCGGCGAAATTGAGCGTTTCCGCCCAGATACCTTGCCCGGCGAAAGCGGCATCCCCATGCATCACGATGGGAACAACTTTATTGAGAGTTTCCTGGGAGCGGTCGACGTAAGCGCCGCGCAAGCCGTAGCGCGTTTGTTTCGCGCGCGAACGGCCGACGGCCACGGGATCGACAGCCTCGAGGTGGCTGGGATTCGAGACCAAGTGAATACCAATTTCCTTGCCGGATGTAGTGACATACGTGCCGGTCGCGCCGACGTGATATTTCACGTCGCCCGCACCAAGGACGCTGCGCGGATCCACGTCTTCGAATCCCGCAACGACTTCATGCGGCGTCTTGCCCGCGGCGTGCACCATCACGTTCAGGCGCCCACGGTGGCTCATGGCCATGATGGACGACTCCGCGCCGTGCTCTGCGGCAGCCTCCAGGATCGAGTCGAGCAGTGGGATCAGCGCCGTGACGCCTTCCAGCGAAAACCGCTTCGAACCGAGATAGCGCGCCTGCAAGACCTGTTCAAAGAGGTCGGCGCGAATCAAGCGCTCGAGAATTTTGTGCTGATCGACCTGCTCGGCAGGCGCTTCCAGGCGCTCGATGATCCAACGCCGCCGTTCGGGCTCGGGCAGGTGCATGAAGTCTGCGCCAACAGTGCCGCAATAAATGCGGCGCGCTTCTTCAGCGGCCTCACCGGTGAATTCTTGCAAGTCGGGGTGCTTCAGCGGCTGAAAAATTCCCAGCGGATCCAGGTTGGCTTCCAAGTAGCCCCAGCGGCGAAAAGCATCGAAAATGCGTTCTCGCTCTGCGCTGTCAGTTGCCTTTGCGGGCGCGCTGGCCGTTGGGTTCTTGGCCGTCTTTGGCGCTTTGGCCGGCTGTTCATGCGTGAGTGTTGTAGGGTGTGCCATCGGTCGTGTTCTCTGAACCTTCTATTTTGCCACAGCAGGCAAATACATGCCCGGCGGAGCAGCCTTCTTGTACGCTCCTGTTTATCAGATGCTGTAGGGATAATTGCCAATACAACGCTGGCGAGCCTGGCGATTCCTTACAGAGACCTGACGCTGATTTCAAGCTGCCGAGCGATCTCTTCAGGAGGAGTGCCGGGATCAAAGGTGATAGGTTTTCCGATTAGAACGGTGATTTCGCCAAGGTGCGCGAGGCGGCGGCGTTCGCGCTTCATTTGCCACACTCCGTCGAGACGCATGGGCACGATTGGAATTCGGAAGTTTTGCGCCAACAATCCAATGCCGGATTGAAACGGCGCCATGCGGCCGTCCCCGGAATTGTTCACTTCGCCTTCGGGAAAAATGAGCACGCTGTAGCCGCGATCGACCGATTCCCCGGCAAAGCGGAAGCTCTCGCGAAAACCGGTGAACTGCGGCAGCGGGAAAACATTGAAGAGCGCGGTAACGAGCCAGTAGCCAACCCAGTAGCCCCAGCGCCGAATAAAGAACCACTCGCTCGGTGGACGGCGCATTCTTTGCAGGCTTTCCCCGCCCATTGCCGTGGCGAGGCGATGGCGGATCCGCAGCGGCAGCGCGGCGAGGATTAGCCCAATATCGGCGCGCCGCGTGATGTGGTTGGAAACCACCAGCACAGGCCCACGCAGTTCGCGCAGATTCTCGCGACCGACGATTCTCGGATGTCCCAGAATCTGCGTTGCGGGCCAGGCCAGCGCGTAGTAAACCGCCAGCCGGAACCAGCCAATCGGCTCCCATTGAGCCCAGCGCGGATAGACGTAGCTAGATCTGTCATATTGCGCTGCGGGCCGTTGGACGAGCCGCTCGACGTCCGCAACGGTTTTCGCCTTCGCAAACGCGGTTTCGGATAGTTCCACGTGGAACGTTTCTTCTAGAGAGCTCATCAACTCGACGCGGTCGAGGGAAGACAGACTAAGCTCTTTTTCTAGATGACGATCCGTGGAGGAAGCAGATTGGGTGAATTTGGCGAGCAAGCTGCCCAATTGACCCGGCTTAGACTCCGAAGCCCCCGTTTGCACCCCATCCAGCGTGTGCGCGACATGGGCAGCGATAAGGGGCAGGCGTGGTTTGCCTGTGGAGGTCCGCGGAAAATCAAGTTCGGGCCAGAGAAGCCATCGCCGAATCCGCTGATATTCGGCCAGCGTGCGATTCGCCGCGTCTACAGCCGCGCGAGCGGTGGACTCGTTCGAATCTTGCATCAGTAGAATCGCGTACGGTTCGGAATTGCCATCGCGTTCGAACGGAATGACCACGCAGTCGCGCACGCCGGTTTGTTTGCGCAGCGCGGTCTCCAAGTCTTCGGGATAGACGTTCAATCCCGCTGGTGTGACGATGACATTTTTTTTGCGACCGCGAAAACGCAAGTTACCTTCGGCGTCCACTGCCCCCAGGTCGCCGGTGTGCAACCAGCCTTCTTCACTCGATGGCTGGAGAACACCATTTTTCCAGTAGCCCGCCGCGACGTTTTCTCCGCGCACGAGGATTTCGCCATCTTCCCCCAGTTTGAATTCACGACCCGGAAGGATCTTGCCTACGGAACCTTCAGCTGCGCGGAAGGGGTGATTCAAGCTGATCAGCGATGCTGTTTCCGTCATGCCGTATCCCTGAACCACGGCGTAGCCCATGCGTTTGAAGAAGGTCTCGGTGTCATTCGAAAGCGCTGCGCCGCCCGAGATGAACGCCCAGAACTTCCAGCCAAAACGGCGATGGACGCGGCTAAACATCCAGGCTCGTCGCAGAAATTTTCGGCCGTTGGCTTTTTCGAGTGTGCGGCGTAGCCATTCCATCTTGCCGCGCGCTTCCTGCTCGCGTTCCAATCCTCCCTGCACGAGATCCAGCATCCGCGGTACGGCGATGAGTGCCGTGGCGCGCTCGCGCTTCACGTTTCGAATGATCTCGGCTGGATTCGTGGATGGCTCAAAAACAATGGTCGCACCCAGCAGGGGCGGTACAAACAGCGCCATGAACTGCCCGAAGACGTGGCTCAGCGGAACGAGCGTCGTGAAACGCAAAGGATGAAACCAGCGCTCGTATTTTCGATACTCATCAATGCCGCGCTCTAGCGGCTCGAGATTTGCCAGAAAATTTCCATGTGTGAGAACGACGCCGCGCGGCTCGGCGGTCGTTCCAGAGGTGTAGAGAATCTGCGCGATCGTGCTGCGCGTTGATGCATCGCCGGGATCCGCTTCGGCATGCAGCGCCGGCGCCGGAGTCGCGGAGACATCTTTCAAATCGTTGATAGTCAGAGAAGGAGCTGCGCAGGTAGGCTCGGCGTGTTGATGGTCGCGTAGGATGAGCTTGACACCCGCGTCTTTGATGGCCCGTTGGACAAAGTCGGGAGAAGCGCTTGCGTCCATCGGAACAACGACTGCGCCGCGCAACAGAATCCCCCAAAAGCACGCAACCCATTCGGCCGAGTTGGAGCCCCACAGAAGTACGCGATCCCCGGGCCCAATGCCACGCCCGTAAAGCGCATAGCTCCAGAAGAGTGCATACGCGGACAATCCCGCATACGTCAGCTTTTCCCTGCAGTACCCGCGGGTTTGCACGACGGCGATATCGCCGGCAAACCGGGCAAAATCATCGAAGAGCGTGAGCAGATTTCGTCGGGGCATAAACGCCTTGGTTTCTGCACTTTGACCAAGCGTCGATTTTACGCCTGAAGGCTCGGCGTAGACGCACGCACTGTTTGATATTCTGTCTCTGCGGTTCCTTGCATCCAAATGGAAGGGTGCATTTCCACTGCCAACTCAGGACTGTGTTGCACAAGTGGCCAAAAGTAAGCGCACGGATTCCGCGGGTTGTCGGGTACAATAGGTTTACAGTCTCTGTTCGGCGATGAGACTCTGGGGGCCTCGGTGGACCCCCCATCTCTATTCAGATTAAGCGGAGAAAATGCCGGTACCAGTTTCACAAATGTGGACGGTCGCGACGTACGTCCTGAAGCAAAAGCTGCAGGGGCGCAAGCGCTACCCCTTCGTCCTGATGCTTGAGCCGTTGTTCCGCTGCAATTTGGCGTGCGCGGGCTGCGGAAAGATTCAGTATCCGGCGCACATCCTGAAGCAGGAATTGTCGCCGGAGGAATGTTTCAAGGCCGTGGATGAGTGCGGCACGCCGATGGTTTCCATCCCCGGCGGCGAGCCGCTGATGCACTCGGAAATCGACAAGATCGTCGAAGGACTAGTCGCGCGGAGAAAGTACATCTACCTCTGCACCAATGCCCTGCTGCTCAAAGAAAAACTCGATCTTTTCAAGCCCAGCAAGTACCTGACGTTTTCCGTGCACATGGATGGGCAGAAAGAGCACCACGACTTCTCGGTCTGCCGCGAAGGCGGTTACGATTTGGCGCTCGACGGGATCAAGGAAGCCCTCAAGCGCGGCTTCCGCGTGACCACCAACACCACGCTCTTCGACGGCGCCGACCCCAAGAGTGTCCGCGCCTTCTTCGACGAAATGATGGAGGTTGGCGTCGAGGGCATGATGCTTTCGCCCGGCTACTCCTACGACAAGGCGCCGGACCAAAAGCACTTTCTGGGGCGCGCACGCACGCGGCGTCTCTTCCGCGCGATTCTGGCCAACCGCAGCAAGAGTTGGAAGTTCAATCAGTCCCCGCTTTTTCTCGAGTTCCTGATGGGCAAGCGGACCTATGCGTGTACACCCTGGGGAATGCCCACTTACAACGTCTTCGGCTGGCAAAAGCCCTGTTATCTGCTTCAGGACGGCTATACCGACACGTTTCAGGAGTTGATGGACTCCACCGAATGGGCAAACTATGGCACCGAGTCCGGCAATCCCAAGTGCGCCAATTGCATGGTTCACAGCGGCTATGAGGCTTCCGCTGTCGACCATACCTTCAGCGGCTTGCGCGGGCTCTGGGGCACTATAAAGGCCAGCCTATCCACGACATACACCGACTCTGACGCTCTGGCCATGCTGAATGAGCCGGCGAAGCCCGTCCACTCCTACAATCCATTGGTTCAAATCGATCCCGGCAACGGACAGTTTGAGGAAACGCACATATGAGCGGTCCCCGGCACGCCGACCGACCCAGTCACACCGAAGGCTCCCCTCTCGATCCAGATAACCTTGAAGTTGCCCCAGGCACCCTACATGAGACGGTGCAGGGATGGGTTCCGCAACTGGCCACTGAAGAGGAATTGCGCATCGCTTTGGAGAAGGCCTTCGATTATCGTGGCGATGTTACCCTCACGCTCAAAGACAATTCAAAACTCGAGGGTTACGTTTTCGATAGGATTGTAGGAAACTCCCTCAACGACAGCTTTGTGCGCCTCATTTCCAAGGAAGCCAACCAAAAAGTGAAGATTGCGTACGCCCATATCGCGGCACTTTCTTTTACCGGCAGGGACACTGCCGCCGGAAAGAGCTGGGAGGCTTGGGTGCGCAAGTATTGGGAGAAAAAGGCCTCTGGCGAAGGGGTTTTGAGCCTGGAACCCGAATCTCTCGAATAAACCTCGCAAGACTGCCTCCAACTCCATACAACGGCCAAACTACTGATAACCTGTTCATTTACATTAACTTAGAGTGTGCGCCGAGGGCGCCAACCTGTTCGGTTCGGCGTGGACAAACTTTTCATTTTATGGTACTTTAAACTTAGCGTTTGTTGCTCTTGTATTACCTTTTGACTCGTTCGAGGGGGCTGCAAGGACAAACTTTGCGGCCTTTTTTTACGGGCTGGAGGCAGTCGCAGGACTTGGAGCCGGAGCGTCATCGCATCGCGGAATGCCAGGAACGGACCAAGAGAGGCAAAGCAATTCTAATTAACGAGGTAGTGTAAGTGAAGGAACAAGGCACAGTGAAGTGGTTCAATGCTTCGAAGGGTTACGGGTTCATCCAGCGTCAGACGGGCGAAGATGTTTTCGTCCATTTCTCTGCCATTCAGATGGACGGTTACAAATCCCTGAATGAGGGTCAGACGGTGGAATTTGAGGTGAAGAAGGGCCCGAAGGGCCTTCAGGCTGAGAACGTTACAAGCCTCTAGCCTGTTTAAGGGGAGTCCCGGTCCTGACCGGGGCTCCACTCCAAAGAGATTCGAATCAAGACAAGATTTGAGACAGAGTGGTCAAGGAGGACGTTGTGCAAGTAATGGCAGAAGGTCAGACCATTAAACATGAAGTGTACGGCTTGGGAATCGTCACCGCTTCTGACATGGAGCGCACTTCCGTGGATTTTGACGATCATGGCCCCAAGCTGTTTGTCACCAGCATCATGAGCGCCGAGCTGATTGGCGAAGCTCCCGCCACTCCGCCAAAAACCAAGCGCCGCCGCAAAGCCTCCGCAGCAGCCAAGGCAGCCAAGAAGGCCGCAGCAGCCGCTAGCCGTTCCTGAGACCTGCCTCACACAAAAATCACGCACTTCTTTGCGCGCATCTGCGCGGGGGTGTGTCTATGGCCGTTTCATCCGCAAAATCCTTTTGATTGTGGTAGCTTAAGAGCCGCATGAAGCGCTTCGTCATCATTCTTGGCATCATCCTGCTGATTGCTGGCGTAGTAGGACTCGTGCATCCCAACTTCAGCTATCACAAGCAGGAAGAAGTGGCAAAGCTCGGTCCCTACAAGGCCACTTTGGACGAGGAAAAGGTTGTGCAAGTTCCCCCCGCACTTTCCATCGTGCTTCTCGTCACTGGCATCGGCCTGGTTTTGCTCGGCCCGCGCATCAAGTAGGTTTCGCGCAGGCCGGTTTTCCCCAAACCGCCGAGCTCTCCAGCCCTCAACCCTCGCCACTTAGCGCTTTGGCCACGAATGTCCTTATTCCGTTGACAGGCTCTGCGCACAGGAATAAACAGAAGTCAGGTCAGTTCCCTCTATCAGGGGCGTTTTTCTTAGAACGGAGAGAAAAATGAAATCGATCGGACTTGGGTACAGCCTCGCGCTGTGTCTGTTCGTGGTGTCTTTTTTCATCGTCCCCTTTCCGGCGAGCGGGCAAGCCGTTCCTGGTGTCACCGAAAACGAAATCCTGATTGGCTCTTGTTCCGCGCTGGAGGGCCCTTCCCATTTTCTAGGCACGGAAACTGTAACCGGCGCAAAAGCCTACTTCGACATGGTCAACGAAGCCGGCGGCGTGGATGGCCGCAAACTGAAGCTCCTGTCTTATGACGATAGCTACGATCCCGCGAAAACCGAGGCGTGCTTCAATCGCCTGATGGAACAGAAAGTTTTCGCTCTGGGATTCTTTGTGGGAACTCCCACCGCGGTGAAGTATCTGCCGATGGCGGAGAGCAGCAAGATTCCTCTGGTTGGCCTCTTCACGGGGGCGCAGACGCTGTACGCGCCGTTGCGCCACTGGGTGGTGAATGTTCGCGCCTCGTACTTCGACGAAACGCGCGAACAGATGAACGGTCTTTGGGGCACGCTGGGTTACAAGAAGATCGGAGTGATCTACCCGGATGACCCGTTTGGCGCGGCCGTTCTTGAAGGAGTGAAAACAGCGCTGAAAGTGCACGGGGCCCAACCCGTGGCAGTCGCGTCGTACCCGCGGCAAACAAGCCAGGTGGGAGGAGCGATTGACACGGTAAAGGCCGCCAATCCCGAGGCGGTGGTGGTGGTCGGACCGGCAAATACCGTCGCGCCGATTCTCAAGCAAGCTCACGAGAAAAGCTGGAAGCCGCTCTTCCTTACGGTGTCGTTTGTCGGCACGGATGATTTGATCCAGCAGGCGGGGTCCGATGCCGAGGGCATGGTCGTCACGCAGGTTGTTCCGCCGTATTACCTGACGGAGTACAAGACCGTCGCTCTCTATCGCCGCACGCTAGCGAAATACTACCCTTCCGCGCAACCCAACTTTGTCAGTTTAGAGGGATTCGTGGATGCCATGGTGCTGGTCGAAGGGCTGAAGAAGGCGGGAAAAGAGTTAACCCGCGAAGGGCTGATTCGCGGGATCGAATCGCTCCATGAGGTGGATCTAGGTCTTGGCCCGAAGCTCAAATTGAATTATTCCGCAAAAGAGCACAAGGGCTTCGACAGCGTGATTCCGACGGTCGTTCGCGGAGGTCGCGCCGTGCCCTTCACCGACTGGTCCACCGCCGCACCAAAATAGGGTTGCGAGCCACTTTCCGATTACCGCCTAAGGGGCTGAGTTGGCTGGCTTTGATTGCTTTTTCTCGTGCGCGGGCCTGCGCCGCAACCGTTTATCGTGCAATTTGCTTCTGGAATTGCCGTGGCGGCATGCCGGTAAGTCTCCGAAACACTCTGGTGAAATGGCTTTGGTCGGAAAATCCGCAGGCTAGGGCAATCTCCGCAAGACTCAATACCGAGGAAGTCAGGAATGACTGGGCGCGGCCAACGCGGAGCCGCCGGACGTATTCGCCAATCGTGCATTGGAATCGACGGTGAAATTGCCGGCACACCTGGACCGGGTGCCGGCCAGCGCAGCGTGCCAACTCTGAGAGAGTCAGGCGGCGGGCCGATTCTTCGTGGAGCATCTCTCGAGTGCGCCGCAGCCATGCGGGGATTGGCGCTCCGGGCCACATGGGTTCCTTTGCGCCAACCAGCAAAAGTTGGAGCGACAATCCGTCCACAGATAGCGCAGAAAGGTCGTCGTTCTCGTGCAATTCGCGAAGAAGGAGTTCGCACAACAAGGCTGCCGCAGGCGTGGCAAGCTCTCCCGGCGTGCGAGGCAATGCGCCGTACTCCCGGGCTTGTTCAAGGAGAGGGTCTCGCAGCTTCACAAGAAGACATCGGGACCGTGCAGGAAAGTAGTTTTCGTGTGGCTCTCCTGCGGGAAGAAAACGCACTGTGCCGGGGCGGCAGACATGACCTCCATGGCCGTGTGACGACCAATGGACGCCTTCAATGGTGCAGGCAAGAAAAGGGAAGGCCTGAGAATGCCGCGCCAAGCAGAATCCGGCGGCATACTCGACTTCCTCGATCTTGATTGTGTGCGCTTCGAGTGTTCCGAGTACGCGGCG
>Ga0209580_10001395_pt1 | contig 11200 bp, 7 predicted proteins | sample Coa_R1_5_FD_187153 | JGI IMG/M metagenome (GOLD analysis project Ga0209580, IMG submission 187153) | Surface soil microbial communities from Centralia Pennsylvania, which are recovering from an underground coalmine fire - Coalmine... | ecosystem: Environmental > Terrestrial > Soil > Unclassified...
CGGCATGAGGATGGAACGGTCATCAACAACGATGATGTGGTCGAGGGCATCGTTTTGCTGCGGAAAGGCGCTGAGGCGCAGGCCACGCTGGCTGCGTTGCACGAGAAAATCGAGCAACTCAACAACGGATTATTGCCGCCCGGAGTGAAATTTGTCCCTCATCTGGATCGCAGCGACCTGGTCAAATACACCAGCCACACGGTGCTGCGGAATTTAACGCATGGCGTACTGCTGGTCGTATTGGTCCTGGTTCTATTCCTGGGAAATGTGCGCAGCGCACTCGTGGTTGCCATCACGATTCCATTTTCTCTGCTATTCGCGTCGATCTTGCTGGACCTGAACCACATCCCAGCGAACCTTCTGTCGCTGGGCGCTCTCGATTTCGGAATGATCGTGGATGGGGCGGTGGTGATGGTGGAGAATATTTTGCGCCACATCGAATCGCACGTGGATCCGCACCGGACGTTGACGCAGGTGATCGGCGACGCGGCTCACGAGGTGCAGCGCGCGGTATTCTTTGCCATTCTTGTCATCATTACGGCATATCTGCCCATCTTCACACTGCAGAGAGTGGAGGGCCGGTTGTTCCATCCCATGGCGTGGACGGTTTCATTCGCGCTGCTAGGTGCGCTGATCTTCTCATTGTTGATCGCGCCTGTGCTCAGCGGATTCCTGTTCCAGGGCAAAGTGAAGGAATGGCGCAATCCGGTGTTTGAGTGGGTCCTGGGGCGTTACCAGCGCGGTCTGGAGTTTTGTCTCGACCACTTGAAGGGAACGGTAGGTGCTGGGGTCGTCGTGTTGATTGCCATGCTGGTTGTCGGATTCGGCGGATTCATCGGGTCGGAGTTTCTTCCGCATCTGGATGAAGGAGCGATTTGGGTACGGGGGACACTGGCGCCCAGCACTGGCCCGGACGCCGGGATTGACCTGGCAAAGAAGGCTCGGCTGATCATCGCCGGGTATCCGGAAGTCACACAGGTGGTCAGCCAGGTGGGGCGTCCCGATGACGGCAGCGATGCCAGTGGGTTTTACAATACGGAGTTCTTTGTTGACCTGCTGCCGCGAGAAAAGTGGCAGAAAGAATATCGGACAAAGGATGAGGTAATCGCCGCCATGGACGAGTCGCTGAGCAAGTTGCCGGGAGTAATCTGGAATTTCTCGCAGCCGATTTCCGACAACGTGGAGGAAGCTGTCAGCGGCGTGAAAGGCGAGTTGGCGCTTAAGCTCTTCGGCCGCGATTTGAAGATGCTGGAGCAGAAAGCCGAAGAAATGCAAAGTGTGATGAGCCGGATCCCAGGTATCGCCGACCTGGGAACCTTTGAGGTGCGGGGGCAGCCGAACGTGAATCTGGTGGTGGATCGGGCCGCCGCCGACCGGTTTGGCATCAATGTCACCGACATACAGGATGCCGTAGAAGGCGCGGTGGGCGGCAAGGCGGTAAGTCAGATACTGATCGGGGAGCAACGATTTGACCTGACGGTCCGGTACCAGCCGCAATACCGCGAAACTGTGGAAGACATCGGAAACATTCGAATTCTGGCTCCCTCGGGCGAGCGAGTGGCTTTGAGTCAGGTAACCCATATCAGCCTCGACGACGGCGCGTCGACAATCTATCGCGAGGGAAACTCGCGCTACATCGCGATCAAGTACAGTGTGCGCGGGCGCGATCTGGGTAGCACCGTCAGGCAGGCGATCGATGAGATCGCGCGTAAGGTCTCGTTTCCCCAGGGGTATCACCTGGATTGGACAGGCGAATACGAGAGCCAGCAGCGCGCGAATCGAAGGCTGGCGGTGATCGTGCCGATCACTCTGCTGCTGATGGCGTTCATCCTGTATTCGGCATTCAAGTCGTGGAAGTGGGTCTTGTTGATTCTGGCGGTAGTGTCGCTTTCGCCCATGGGCGGCTTTATCAGCCTGCTCATCACCGGGACACATTTCAGCGTGTCGTCAGGGCTTGGATTCCTGGCGCTGATCGGAGTATCCGTGCAGACGGGCGTGATCATGGTTGAGTACATCAACCAGCTCAGGGTACGCGGCCGGACGGTCCGCCAAGCGGCCGAAGAAGGGGCGAGTTTGCGGCTCCGTCCCATCATGATGACGATGCTGGTGGCCACGCTCGGACTATTGCCTGCGGCCATGTCGCACGATATTGGCTCGGACTCGCAACGGCCGTTTGCGATTGTCATCGTGGGCGGTCTCACGTTTGAGTTGCTGATCAGCGTTTTTCTTTTGCCGACGGTGTACTGCTGGGTTGCAGGCCCGGCGGACCGGCTTCCCCCAGCGGAGGCGCGGTTCATGGAGGAAGGTGAACATGTTGACTAGGGATGGGAATCCGCCCCGGGACGGCGGCGAGTGACATCAAAGAACTCAGGCCGGGTATCCCGGAAGAGTGTTCCGGATCCCGGCCTGTGTCTTACTTCAACTTGGAGTTAGAAGTCAGCGGGGGCTAAAGCCCTTTCGTTGTGAGCGCTCAACGCGGCCCTGAAGGGCCGCTCTTCCACCTTACGCCCGGCCCTGAAGGCCGATTCTTCTACCTTGAGACGCGGCCCTTGAAACGCTGCTCTTTCACGCTCGGTGGGGTTGTTAAGTGTCGCTCGGCTTCGCCATCGCGGGACCGCCGAAGGCGGCTGTCCCCACAGGTTCCGATTAGTTCGTCCCCTGATTTGGCGTACTGTTGGCGGCGGTGCTCGGCGCAGCCGCGGGCGCGTTGCCTCCGTAGCGTGACAGGCGCGGGAAGAAGGGCGTGACTTCGAACGGCATCTTGTCGCGCGCCGAAGTGATGGCGACCGGGGCCGTCTTCACCATTTCCACTTTGTCGTCCCAGGGATTGACCTTCACGCGTCCGCCCAAGGGCAGAGCCGCGATCTGGTCGAGCTTGCTGTTGTCGAGGGCCGGGCCCTGCGTGGAGAGAGCCAACAGACGGTTCACTTGTCCGCCTTCCGCCAGCGGGTTGCCCAGGTGCGTCGTGAGCAGCGCGTTCAGGCTTCCCGCGCGCTGTTGCAGCGCCTTGAGGAACAGTCCCACGTTGTCGAGCTTCTGCGCGTAGGGCGAGTTCTTCAGGAGCTCGACGGCCTTCTTGTCGGCCGCAGTCTCTTCTTCAGGGATGTGCTTGAAGCCGAGATTCTGATAGGTCGCATCGTCGGAGAAGAGCATGCGGTCGTTGAATGCGAACTTCGATCCCAGGTTGTGCCCGAGAACGATGTGCGCGAGTTCATGCGAGAGTACGGCGGCGAGGCTGGCCTCGTCGGGAAGGACGTCAACCAAACCACGGCTGATGACGATGGTGTTGCCCACGCTGAAGGTTTCCAGCGGCGCGGTCAGCAGTACGCGCGTGCGAACCGGGCGAGGCAGATCAATGTTGTTGGTAACTTCAAGATTGTTGACGACAGTCTGGAGAATGCGATCGACGTCGCCCTCGGGAGCCAGCAGGCCCGCAGAGGTCAGACGCTCGACAACGTTGTCTTCCGCCTGCTGCTGCCATACGCGCTCGGCTTGCAGAGGGGAAGCATCTTGCGCGGTGGCGCTGTTGTCTTGCACGGAGTCGACGCGGATGTTGGTCAGCTCGTCATCCTTGCCACCCTTCTTCAGGTCGTATCCCCAGATGCGGGTCTGCGCCTTGAAGGCCACTTTGCTCTTCACGCCAGCGCTGAAGTCCCCTTCTTCGCTGTAGATGAAGGAAGGTACCCAGTAGCCGGGGATAAGATTCAACCGCCAGCTATCCATGTGAAAGAAGTAGGAATTGCGCGGCGCCGGATAGTACGTTCCGTTCAGGCGCACAATGTTGAAACCCTGATCTTCGACCCAGAGACGTCCGAGAAAGCGGCCGCGTCCGGACTTCGGCTTGGGAGTGACATCGAACACCAGGCAACGCACGTCGCCGAGGAATTCGCGGCGGACGTAGCGGAAATCATAGTGCTCGCGATCGAAGTCGGTGCGGTCGGCATAGACCATCCAGGAGAAACCCATGGGTTGGTACTGGACCTTGTAGAGCTTCTGGAAGCCGCCGAGCAGGCGCTGCTGCATGGTCTTCTCTTGTTCCTTCAGGTAGTCCTTGCGGTCGATGTTTTCGCCCATGTCGAGACGGCCGAGGAAGTAGTGATCCTCACTGGGCACTGGGCCAAGCTGGGGATCGGCGGTCAGGTTCTGCAGATACGTTTCGACCACCGGAGTGCGGGTCGAGAGCGCCTTGATGAGGCCGTGCTCGCGCTCAATGAATAGGTTCACGACCTGGTCCATCGTGGTCGGAGCCGCGACGGTCGCCGGAGGCGCAATCGTAGCCGCGGGCGCCGGTTGAGTGGCCGCGGGCGCCGGTTGCTGCGCCGGAGCGGGAGCGGGCTGCTGCGACGGCTGCGCTGTTTGCGGTGCATCGGTCGTCTGAGGCTGCGCCGGCGGTTGCGAGTCGGTCGCCTGTTGAGCGGCAGCGCTGATCGTAACCAGCAGAGCCGCGGTGAGAATCCAATTCGAAGTGCGCATGACTCTTTTCTCCAAGTTCTTGTTACCCAAGTTCATTCAATCCTGACAGCCAAACTTACTTCGCCAAAACCTTCAGTACGCCAGCTGGAACATCACGTGTACGACCGCCGTCGAATCGACTGGCTGGCTGTAACGCAGAGCTGGTTTGAAACGGATCTTATTGGCAGCGGCGATGGCGGCTTCATCCAGTCCGTGCCCGAGCCCTCGTACTACTTTATTCACGTGCAGTGCGCCGTTCGCCGCGAAACTCACTTCCAGCAGGACTTCACCTTGCAGTTTCAGGTCGCGTGCTTCCTGCGTATAGACCGGATTCGGCTTGTAAGTGATTTCCACGGGAGTCGTAGCCGGGCCAGTCTCGGCCTGCGTGATCTTCGGACCTTGATGCGCAACCTCCTGGGATCCGAAGCCGCCGGTGGCGATGCCACCCTTGCCGTTGCTGCGGCCATCTCCCTTGCCAGGAGTGGCGACGCCAGTACCAAAATCGGCGCTGGCGACTGTACCTTTAATTCCTTTGGCTCCGCCGGAGCCGTTACCTTGTCCGGGACCTGCGGGCATGTCGAACGATCCCATGGCGGCAGCGTAGAGCTTCGCGCCCTGCTTGCCCGTGCCCGGCAATCCATTGGGATCGCCGAAGCCGCCAGTCTGTACCTTTTGAATTGGAGCGTTCACGGTCGGCGTCTGCGAACTTCCCGTGGAAGCGAAGTCGCCGGTGTGCAGCAGTTGGGGACGCGCTCCACCGGAAGTCATCTTCAGCTGAGGCGCGGCAAATTGATTCACCACTACCTTGGGGGCCTCGAACGGCTGCGGAAGTTCACGCCGAACTTCGTGTGGCACGATCAGCTTGGGCTGCTCAAGAACAGGAATCTTGACCGCCGGCAGCAGCTTGGCGTGTACCTGCGGCCTGGGCTGGACCGGTGGCGGATCGGGACGCAGCGACGGCATGGGAATAATTTCCGTCACGTGATATTGCGAGAGCTGCAGTCTCTCCGGCATCAGCAGTTCCAGATTGATGACGATGAGCAACAGCAACGCCACTACGCCGTAAGCCGTCGCGACGGCCTTCTTATTGACCTTCGGTTCGGGCAGCAGCCCTAATTGAAATCCACGATAACCCGCCATGCAATTTCCTTCCATTGGGACCCGGTCGGGGAGGCGCCGGGAGCTTGGAGACTTAAAAATACGGGAGATAGGACAGGGGGTAAACGTGTCGACGGCGCTTGACCTTAGGTAACCAGTGATCATCCCTTTCGCGGAAAAGTTCTAAAACGGGCGAGGGCGGATGATTTTGGGGAATCTGCCTGAGAGGGCGAACGAAAGGGGGGTGAAACGCGGAACTGTAAGAGCTAGAAAGAATTGGTGGACCGCAGTTTCCAATTCTTGAGCCCGCAACGGCCAACCACAACCGCTGAGGCCCCGGAGAACCCCGGCTAGAGATCGCTGAGAAAACCAATGGCGATCATTTCTCAGCGATCTCTCCGGTTAAGTTGTGGCAGTGCTACTTCAATGTCGTCCACCGCGATGTCCTGGTAGTGGTTCACCATCCGCTTGATTCCATCTTTCAGCGCGACCACGTGGAAGTTAATCAGGAGTCCGACCTGCAAATCGAGCAGCCGCAGAGAGGAGTTGTGCATGATCGACCGGATGAATGGCTTCCTTGCACTTGATCTCAACTACCACGTTGCCGTTGATCACCAGGTCCACTCGAGCCACATTCCAACCTTACCGAGTTGTACACCAGCGGGACTGCCTTTTGGCGTTCGATCCGGAATCCTAACTGCTCCAGTTCATAGGCTAGACAAGCTTCATAGGCCGATTCCAGAAGGCCAGGCCCGAGGCGGCGATGAACTTTGATCGCAGCTCCGATGATCTGGGGCGTAAAGTCGCGGAACATTTAAAATCCTAAGAAGTACTCTAAGCTCTGTTAGACGCCCGACGAGTGAGAGGAGACAGAAAATTAGCGGGTTATTCCTATAATGGGACCAGGAAGAGCTTTTGACCGCGAAGATCGCTAAGAACTTCCGCGAAGGACGCAAAGAAAATCAATCCTCAACGACCGTACGGAAAACGGTTCGTTCTTTCTTCGCGTACTTCGCGGTCGTTCTTAGCGATCTTTGCGGTTAAGGGCTTGCTCAGCTAGAACCCGTGCCCTCGCTGGGCCTAAACACACTACTGGCAATCCAACCAACAGAAAATGTGACTCCAGTCCCGATCATCACCCACCAGGTCCATGGCACCTTGGTCCCGAGCCATAAGTAGAGTTCGATTCCGAAGCCGCACAGCATTCCTAACATGGCGCCCGTCTGGTTTGCTTTTCGCGTGAGCACGCCCAGCAGGAACGCGCCCAGCAATGCGCCATATGCGACGGAGGCGATCTGGAGGCCGACTTCAACCACGCGCCCCGCCTTGTGCAGCGCGATCACGGCCAACCCGAACAGCACCAGAGCCCATAGAACGGTCGCGAGCCGCGAGAGTTGCATCTTCTTTTTCTCATCCGCTTGCGGGTCCAGGCGAGCATAAAAATCCATGATCGCGCTCGAGGACAAAGAATTCAGCGCGGCGCTGAGGTTCGACATCGCGGCAGCCAGGACAGCGGCGATCAGCAATCCCGAGATTCCATGGGGCATGTGGCTGACGATGAACGTGGGATAAATCCGGTCTGCACGCCCGAAGGTTGCGGAAGGCACGCGGTAGTAAGCCCACAACATGACACCGACAGTGAGAAAGAGGGCAAACTGAAACAGGATTGCCAGACCGCTGGAGAGCAGCGCCAGTGTGGATTGCCTCTGTCCGCGGGCTGCCAGCAAGCGCTGCACGATCAGTTGGTCGGTGCCATGACTGGCAGTTGTGAAAAACGTCCCACCGATTAGTCCCGCCCAGAAGGTGTATGGGATTCCGAAGCTTGCCCGGAAGTCGAATACCTGAAACTTGCCTGCGGCGGCGGCAGCGGAGTGAATAGCGGTCCATCCTCCGGGGACCAGGTGCAGGATAGTTACCAATCCGATTAACGTGCCGCCAACGTAGATCACGGTTTGCACGACGTCGGTCCAGATCACGGCAGCCAATCCGCCTTCAAACGTATAGATGAGCGTCAAGGCGGTGATGATTGCGATCGACGCGACCTCGCCTGTCCCCAGCGCGATTGACACGACGATCGAGACTGCATAGACGCGCACGCCCTCGGCGGCGGCGCGGGTCAACAGGAACAGGCCGGCCGTCAACGAGCGCAGCCTGCGTCCAAAGCGGCGTTCGATCAATTCGTAGGCGGTGTAGAGATCGCCGCGAAAATAATGCGGCAGCAGCAGAAAGCTGATCACGATGCGCCCGACGACGTATCCCATGATTACTTGCAGGAAGGTGAGATTGGTGTCGTACGCCAGACCGGGGATACTGATAATCGTCAGAGTGCTGGTTTCAGCCGCCACGATGGAAAGCGCGATGGCCCACCAGGGAATGTCGCGGCCGGCCAGAAAGTAGTCACGCAGCGTGCGCTGCTTCTTGCGGAAGCGCAGGCCGAACAAGGTGATGCCTGCCAGGTAAAGGGCAATGATGGCAAAGTCGAGTTTATTCAGCCCCATGCGTATCTAGCTCTGTCGGCGGCGCGGGCAAGATGCCCGCGCGACAGCCGGCGGGACCCGGCGCTACCACCGGTTACTCTCAGCCGGATCATACGTGTCAGGAGAGATTGCCACCAGCCACAACTCAGGTACCAGCAGGCGATGCGCTACCAGCTCAGAACAGGCAACTGAAAACGGAGAACTCTTCTGTGCTAAAAATATTCCGTGCCCCATTATCTCGGCATTGACGGCGGAGGAACCAAGACCACGTGCGCGGTCGGCGATGAAACGCGCTTGATCGCTGCGGCCACGGGCGGTCCCAGCAACATTGTGCGGGTTGGCGAAGCGCAAACGAGAGAATCGCTCCACCGGGCGGTGCATCAGGCCTGCGCGGCTTCGGGTATCACGCCCCAGCAGGTGATGCGCACTTGCATCGGTGGATCGGGTGCGGCTCGTCCAGAGTTGGCCGCCATCGTGCGCGGAATCCTTGCCGAGATCCTTCCGACACCCATCGATGTTGTCGGCGATATGGAGATCGCACTACAAGCCGCTTTCGACGATGCTCCTGGCGTCATCGTCATCTCGGGCACGGGCTCGATTGCATACGGGCGGGACAAAGCAGGAAAGACCTTCCGCGCGGGGGGCTGGGGATTCGAAATCGGCGATGAAGGTTCGGCGCACTGGATTGGACGCGCCGCCGTCAGCGCGGTTCTGCGGGCCAGCGACCGCGATGGAGACAAGGTGGCATCCCCGCCCCTCGCAAAGGGTCTGTTCAAAGCCTGGGGAGTTTCATCGCTCTCTGACCTGGCACGCGCTGCGAACTCGGTTCCCGCGCCGGATTTCGCCGCGTTGTTTCGTGCCGTGGTGGCCAGCGAGGACGAACTTGCTCGAGAAGTGCTCGGCAAAGCGGGAAGGGAACTGGCCGACGTTGCGGCCGTGGTGATCCGCCGGTTGTTCTGCAAGAACGATCAAGGCTCGGTCCCGGTGGCCATGATCGGAGGCGTCTTTCGTCATGCGGCACTGGTGCGCGAGGCTTTTTACAATGAATTGCAAACGCTTGCACCTGACGCGCGGGTGATGCCGCAGGTGGTCGAGCCGGTGGAGGGCGCGTTACGAATGGCGCGCAAGGCGGCGGGAAAAATCACTTAGCTGGTGAATGATGCCGGACGAGCTCCATGTCGACGCGCTTACCCCAGCCCCACCTGCCCAGGGGCGGGAAGAGTCGAACGAGAGTGCGATCACCGAAGACTTGGCTCTGGCGCAACTGAAAGATCCCGACCTGAGTTCCGATGCATTCGAGCAACTCTACCGGAACGAAAGTGTGATGAAGTCGCGCAAAGTTCGGCTGGCAATGGCCTCGCACCTGCGCACCCCGCGCCGTATCGCGTTGCGGATCGTCCGTGAGCTTTACACCTTCGAGTTGATGCAGTTTGCTCTCAGACCCACTGCTGCTGCCGACCTGAAACGGATCGCTGACGAATTACTTCTCTCGCGGCTTTCTTCCATCACGCTGGGCGAGCGCATCTCGCTGGCTCGACGTTCTTCCACGCTGGTTGCCGCGGGGCTGCTGCTCGACAAGGAACCGCAGGTTTGGCAACTGGCGCTGGAGAATGCGCGATTGACCGAAGCCGCGATCGTCAAAGCCTTGCAGCGTCCTACGGGCACGCGGGCTTTCGTGGAAGCGGTGAGTCATCACCCGAAATGGTCGGTGCGGCACGAGGTGCAAGTGGCGCTTCTGCGGAATGCATACACTCCGTTGGCTAAGGCACTGGAATTTGCGCGGCGGATCCCACCGCGGCTGTTGCCGGATATTTTGCATGTGTCGCGGTTGCCAGAGCGGATTAAGAGGCAACTGCGGAAGGAACGGGAAGTGAGCGGCGAGTGATCAGTTCCGCCAGCGGTCTCGTGATGCGGCAAAAGCGAACCTCAGCGGCTAAAGAGTTTGCGCAAGAACGTGTGCCGTCCCTAGGGGACTCGTGCATTTGTTCCATTTCACCCGGCACTTCCGCGCCGGGCTTTCATATCCCGCCGCTACGCGGCTGCACTTTTGGTGGTGCCTGCTGCACCGCTTTCGTTCAATGGTAAGTCACTCACGCAGCCTCTAAACGCCCGCATCCTTCTTGGCGCTTGAGCGGCGCGGCTTAAGCCTCGCCCTTTCAAAGCTTGGCGAGGAAATATCAAGGACCCAGTGAGTGTCCTCTTCATCGGCCGCCGCCGATTTCTAGAATCGCGCCTGTTACATACGATGCCGCGGGCGACAGTAGCCAGAGAACTCCTTCGGCGATTTCATGCGGTAGGCCGGCGCGGTTCATGGGAATGGATGGCATCAATCGCTGCAAGCGGCCAGGCTCGCCGTTGGCGGCGTGCAGGTCGGTGTCGGTTAGTCCGGGAGCGACGGCGTTGACGCGGATTCCTTCGCCTGCCACTTCCCTCGCCAAGCCGATTGTGAAGCTGTCGATCGCGCCCTTCGATGCCGCGTAGTGCACCCACTCGCCAGCGCCTCCCGTATGCGCGGCGCGGGAGGAAATGTTGACGATCGCTCCACCTAATCCTCCGTGGCGTGTCGACATGCGCCGCACGGCCTCGCGCGCGCAGAGCATCGCTCCCGTGACGTTGACGGCAAATGTCTTCTCGATCGCTTCGGCCGTCAGGTTCTCCACCCGCGCGAACCCGCCAGTGACACCTGCATTGTTTACGAGAGCCTTGATGGGGCCCAGTTCTTGTTCTGCGGTCTGGAAGAGAGTGAGGATTTGATCTTCCCGAGAAATATCGGCATGAATGGGCAGCGCGCGGCCATCGCCCGCCGCTATTTCCTCTGCGAGCTTCTTCGCCTCGGCCTCGCCGCTGCTGAAATTCAACGCGACGGCGTATCCGCGCTGACCTGCGAGCCGGGCGATCGCTGCGCCAATGCCGCGGCTGGCGCCTGTGACGATAACGGTGCCCACTCCATCTGCTTTCGGTTGAATGTGCAGGAGACCTCTTAACCACTAAGGACACGAAGGTACACTAAGGAACCCTCGTGAGTTTCTCGATCTGTGACGGCACGGCTTCCCGTTTGCCGTGCAGCATCTCTACCACCGCCTCGTACAGGCGCTTGCGCGCCTCGTGCCGCTCATACGCGCGCGTGATGTAGCGGATACGTACCTCGATCCCAGCGGCGGTTGGCTGCACGT
>Ga0209580_10001397_pt1 | contig 11192 bp, 10 predicted proteins | sample Coa_R1_5_FD_187153 | JGI IMG/M metagenome (GOLD analysis project Ga0209580, IMG submission 187153) | Surface soil microbial communities from Centralia Pennsylvania, which are recovering from an underground coalmine fire - Coalmine... | ecosystem: Environmental > Terrestrial > Soil >...
CAATACAAGCGCCGAAGGCGCAGGGCTACCGGGCGGGCAACCGCAGAACTACCCAAGTAAGATTAACGAGGAAGTGCTTGCTTGTCAACGAGGAAGGTGGGGGAGCACGGGAGTACCGCCTAGGCGAGGCGAAGTCTATGAGCGATATCGAGAGTGGCTGTTGAAAAACTCTTTTTCGCTAAATTCGCGAAAATGAAATTGCGTCAGAATCCGTTACAAGCGATCTTCTCGGATTCCAAGGCATTTTGGTATCCCCAGAATTTTGGCTGTTTTCGAGCAAAGGGGAGTTTTTCAACGGCCACGAGATTCATCAACAGCTAGTCGTGACCCGCCCGTGCCGAGTACTATTTCATTGGATTGGAGCAGCTTGAAATGCTTGTTGGTCGGACAACCGAAAGACTTCGCTCGTTGCACAAAGCGGAGCTTCAGCCTGACGAAAGAAAGCTCATCGATGACGTGGAGAAATACGGATGTCACGTCATCCAGATTCGCGAGGAAGGCGGTTTTCCTGCTTGGTCTTACACCGTAGGCTTGAAAGAAGTTCTGGGATGTCCGGAGTTGATCGTGATAGGTCTTAAGCCCGATGTGGCTCATTCCCTGCTAAATGAGTGCGCTAGTCGACTGCAGCAAGGTATCCGCTGGCAAGGGGGTGAACGAGCGGATGGACTTCTTTCAAATGTCCAATGTGAGTTTCGAGCGATTGAAAAACGCTGGATTAGGCACACAATGGGCTATGCCGTCTGGTTCTATCGGGGCGATGAGTTCGACGTTCTTCAATGCGTATATCCCGACCTCGAGAATCGTTTTCCGTGGGACGAAAGCTTCGATGAGATGTGGCGTAAGAGACAGCCATTGCTGTTTCCTCACGCACTTAATCCGAATGTCGAAGCTGACTTTTGGGCTGCGAACGACCCAAACAGCAGCCTCCACAATTGGAAATTTAGCGATTCTCCTCACGCGGGGGTCTTTACAACCAAGCGTGTTATGAGTGGCGACGACTCCGTCACTCGTGTATTCCACGACATCGAAGACGGTGCATGGCAATTTCATGGCCCACAGGAAACCGACCCCAAAGATCTTGCCTACGTTTGCCTACACCATGTCATCGACAAAGACGCGAGCATTGGCGAGTTGCACGATCTACCGCTCGGATGGAGCGCCTGGCGCGAAGATGTCACCTCTCCTTGGAGACGTGAATTAACCCCGCCGGACACCGAGGAGACTAATTCGGAGACTTCTGCACCCCACAATTCTTGAAGACAGGCGTTGCCACTCACTGGCGTCCGCCGGGCGCCCGACTTCTCGCCGCTATTGCGAGAAGTGGGAGACACGTCTCATTTCTTTTCCGAGCCTTTCGATCCCGAGTCCGCTTTCGCCTTCGATTCCTTCTTTATTCCCGAATCCTTGTCCTTCGATCCGGAGTCTTTCGACTCGCTCTTGCCATCGGAATCGGACTTGGATGACGACGCGCCGGAAGACTTTTTAGCGTAATCGGTCACATACCAGCCCGATCCCTTGAACTGGACGGTCGGCGCGGAAATCAGCTGCTCGACCTTGCCGCCGCATTCCGGGCATTTCTTCACCGGGGCGTCAGAGAATTGCTGAAGGCGCTCAAAGCGGTGGCCGCATTTTTTGCCGGGTGCCCCACTTCTTGCTGCCTTTGCGAGAAGTGGGAATCAGCGGCCGCGGCATTTATTGCCAGCAGTGCCGACTTTGCGCCTTGCACCAGAGAGCGTCCGTCCTATTCCCCAACTGCACACCTTGATAGCCGTCGTAGGAGATGCAAAGTTTCTCATCGTGGTATTCAGAGAATTTGAAACGAAACGACTGGATTCGCTTGCCGTCCGACGTGAGCACGACCATGTGGGAATCTTCTAATCGCAAACCATCGATTAAGACTGGCTTCTTATGTGGCCACCGAATCGACTCGCGCTTGTCAACGCGCACCGTAAGCGTGGCTGGATTGTACTCGCCTCCCCGCGAAATTCTGGTCGGCGGCTCAGGCGAATTGGGCAGCACGCAAACGGAGCCGCTTCTGATCTTCGCTTCGGTCGAAACTTGCTGGGCCAAACAGCTAACAGGCAGCAATGCGGTACAGACTAGTAGAGCGGTCTTCATTTCTTCTCGGAACTTTTCGATCCCGACTCCGCTTTCGCCTTCGATTCCTTCTTCGCCCCGGAATCCTTGTCCTTCGATCCGGAGTCCTTAGCCGAATCGCTCTTGCCGTCGGAATCGGACTTCGACTCAGATTTCGACGCGCCGGACGACTTCTTCGCGTAGTCGGTCACATACCAGCCTGATCCCTTGAACTGCACAGTCGGCGCGGAAATCAGCTGCTCGACCTTGCCGCCGCATTCCGGGCATTTCTTCACCGGAGCGTCAGAGAATTGCTGAAGGCGCTCAAAGCGGTGTCCGCATTTCTTGCACTGATATTCGTAAAGGGGCATGGGAGTGTGGCGCGGGCGCCCTCGCCCGCCATTATTACTTGAAATTTGATTTTAGCATTCACTCCGGATCACTAACGTGGCGCGGACACTCCCTTCGACTTCGCTCAGGGCAGACTCTGTCCGCGAGAGGATTGTGGAAGAGCGGCGCCTTCAGCGCCGCGTCCGTCACTCCTTGATCTTTGACGCGGCCATGAATGGCCGCTCTTCCACGATGGCGCAATCGTTCTCGTTGATCCCGAGGGTGCGCGAATTGAAGGAGGGCGCCCCCCCCAAGGTGCGCATGGGCGGGACTTCTGATGTATCCAGCACCCTACACGGTGAAACCTTGAAACCTTCCTCCTGCTACACTCCGCCTGATGCCTGCCGCGAACGACCTTGCGCCTGGACTCTACCTCGTTGCGACTCCCATCGGCAATCTTGAGGACATTACTCTGCGCGCGATTCGAGTACTTAAGCAGGCGGATCTGATCGCCTGCGAAGACACCCGCCAGACCCAAAAGCTGCTGAATCATTATGGGATTGAGAAGCCGACCATCAGCTATCACGAACACAACGAAGCTTCGCGAGCGGCTGAACTGGTTGAAAAGCTTGTTAAAGGAACGCGGATCGCAGTGGTCAGCGATGCCGGAATGCCCGGAATTTCTGATCCGGGATTCCGATTGGTGTCGCTGGCGATTCAGCGTGGCGTGCCTGTTGTGCCAATCCCCGGCCCGGCAGCATTTGTGGCCGCACTGGTTGCGAGTGGTGTGCCTGTCGATTCGTTCAGCTTTCGAGGATTCCTGCCGGTCAAGAGTGCGGCCAGAATGCGGGAGTTGGAAAAAATTCGGCACTCAGCGCAGACAGAAATCTTCTACGAAGCTCCGCATCGAATTCAACAGACGCTGGAGGAGGTTGTCGCCGTGCTAGGGCCGGAGCGCAGAATCGTTGTCGCCCGGGAGCTGACGAAGATTCACGAAGAATTTCTGCGCGGCACGGCAGCGCAGGTTCTTGAGGCGCTCAAGGCACGCGACGGGATCAAAGGGGAAATCACCCTGCTGATTGGGCCGGCATCAGAAGGAGAGGTTCAGAGCTCCAGCATTTCGGTCCGCGAGCGCGTTGCTCAACTCATGCGCGACGAGAAGCTGGATGAAAAAAGCGCTCTGAAGAGAGCGGCCAAAGAACGAGGGATCTCGAAGAGCGAAGCCTATCGGGAATTTCAGAGAGGCAAGTGATATAGGCCGCAGCTCATTTCGAACTCGGAAATTCAAAGCGCAACCCGACTCTGGCCAGGATGGGAGGGCCGAGCGTCTGAAGCGGAGCGCCACCTGCGGTTTGCGGAGCCGACAATGCGGTGGCATATCTCTGATTCAGCAAATTCTCAGCCGCGCCGTAAACTTCAAAACCATGTCCAACGCGCCTGCCGAGAAACAAATCCATGACGTAGTAACGGTTGAGAAGCAGAGTGTTCAGGTCGTCATCAAATTGCGAACTGGAGTAGCGCCCCTGCAGGCTGACCATCAGCCGCGCCGGGTTCCAATAGCGCGCCTCGAATGAAAACTGATGCCTCGGCACCTCCGGCACATTCAGGTTATTCAGCGTAGCGGACGTGTCTAGAACCGTGGCATGTGTGTACTGATAACCCGCCGAAAATTGAATGGAACCGCTCAGGTGAACGATGCCGTCCAGTTCCGTGCCGAGGGAGCGCGTGCGTCCGAGATTTTGCCGCTGCCGCGTCGTCAGATTTGGCACGACTTTCAGCGTAACGTTCGTGATCGGATCGACAATGTCGGCCCAGAAGACCGTTCCGCGCGCCTCGAGTTTGTTGTCGAATCCAGTGGCGCGCAATCCAGCTTCAGCTCCAGTGAGCCGCTCGGCACGAAGTAGAGGATTGTTCTGGGTGAGCGTTGTCCCCTGACGGAAGCTGCGGTAGAGTTCGTTCAAAGTTGGCGCGCGAAATGCGCGGTAGCCAGAAAGCGACGCGGAAATATTGCTTCGGAAATTGCGAACCACCGAGAGCCGTGGACTGAAGGATGTTTCATCGCGGTCGGCAAAATTCGTGCCCGTCGGAGCACCAGAAGGCAACGGCAGCCGCACCGTGCTTCCGTCGAAGTTGCTCCAATCGTCCCAGCGGACGCCGACGATGACCACCCATCGATCTCGAATGCGAATAATGTCTTGCCCGAAAATTCCAACGGTGCGCTGCCGCCCTCCGGCGATATTGTTCGCGAAGTGAAAGCCGGTGGTGGAGGAGAACAGTTGCTCGTCGCTGGCTCCAATCACCTCGTTTGCGTCGGCTCCGGCAATCAGCGTCTGGCCCGAAAGCAAGTGATTCCACTGCAGTGCTGTACCCAACTGTTGCGAAGGGACGTGCTGAATGTCGGTAAGGTGCTCGATGTTTCGACCCGGCGCGACGGACGAAAATGTCTGATCATAGCCCTGGGCCTGACCGTAGGCGCGGGCACTAATCCAATCGTGAGCGCCGAAAGATGTATTCAGGCCAGCGACGCCGAAGCCGGTGCCGGTATTGTTCTTCTGAATCGGTGTGCCGTTGTTTCGCGCCTCATCGAAGAAAGTTCCTCGCAGAAAGGCGCGGCCGGTATCTCGAATTCGATAGCCGACGCCCGCATCAACCGCGGCATGCTCGGAATTCGCGGCGGTGTCGACAAGTCCTCGTTGCGACTCGGGCGTAAGAATGTATCCATCGGTCCGGGCCAGATCCGCGGCGGCTTCCATGTCCCACGGGCCAATTGTTGTGCCGGTCCACGCGGAAAGGTCGGGGGTGCTTTCGTTGCCGTAAGAGATATCGACTGAGGCTGACGGCCGGGTTGGAACGCGGCTGAGAAACTGCACCACGCCGCCCAAGGCATCGCTGCCGTAAAGGTTCGAGACGCCGCCGCGAAACACTTCGACGCTGGCTAGCTCGGCGCGAGGTACCCGGTCCCAGTAAACCCAGCCGCCGAAGGGATCGACAAGAGGAACTCCGTCTTCTAACACCAACGCGCGGCTAGGACCGCTGGCGCCCAGACCGCGAAGCGAAACTCCCTGCGTAGTTGGATTGGAGACGCGGCTGCTGGCACGCCGGAAAAGAGAAAATCCTGGGACTTGGCGAAGCATGTCATCGAGCGTTAGTCCGGGGTTCGCGGCTACATCCTCGGTTGAAAGCAGAACAGCGCTGCCGGGCGTTTCCGAAAGCTTCATTTCGCTGCGCGTAGCGGAGACCACGATACGCTCCCTCGCCGCCAAAGGCTGAAGCGTGAATGAGAGTTGCACTGGGTCGGAGGACGCAGACCAATTCTGCTCCGCAGGAGCAAAGCCGTTTGCCGAGACGCTTACGGTGCCGGATGTCCCGCTCACTACGGCAAAGGAGAAAGTTCCGTCAGAGTTGGTTGTGGTTGAGGATGTGAATTGGCCTGCACGCCACGTGACTTCAGCCCTGCTGATCGCAGCGCCGCTGCTGTCGCGCACCGAGCCCGCAATTGTCAGTTGCTGAGCTTCCGAATGGAGCGACAAAACGAAAGGCAGTATCAAAAGGAAATAGGCTGCAACTGAGCACAGATGTCTCGTCGATCTCGAATCCCGCGAAGGCAAGTCTTCGTCCTATGCAAGAACGAGCAGGCCCTGGCAGGCCCCTCGAAATATCCTTGAGAGTACACGATTCAGCTTGGTCTGGCCAAATACCGGGCAGAAATCCGCGCCATTCGGAAACGTTTCAGGTCGAACTTTGACGCTCGCGCTCGAAGCGGTAGCGTCCGCCCTGAGCATGTGCTACCGACTCCGCAATCTTCAGGAATGCCTGCCCGGCGTGCGAGAGGGTCGCAGATTTCCGATAGATCAGCCGGAGCTTGCGATGCACGTTCAACTCTTGCACTGGAATGCGGATTAGGTCGCCGCGGGCGATCTCGTCTTCCACGCTGATCTCGGGCAGAAACGCGACTCCATTTCCCATGGCAACAAAACGTTTGATGGCTTGCAGTGTGGGCAACTCAACTCCCATGTGCAATGGGGTTTTATATTTCTTGAACGCCTGAATCACCTTTTCGCGGTAGGGCGAGGAGACGATGTGCGCCACGAACGACTCCGCCCCCAGTTGCCGGATGCTGACCCGGGACTCTCGCGCAAGTGGATGCTGAGGGGGAACCACAAAAATCAATTCGTCCGAATAGACGACTACAGAGGCAAGTTCGGGATCCTGGGGATCGTAGGTCAGGACTCCGAACTCGCATTTGTGACGGAGCACATCATCGGGAATCTGGCTTCCTAGCGATCGCTGGACCATGATGCGGATGGCGGGATGCAGCCGGCCAAACTCGGCCAGCACGCGCAACAGATAGAGCGCAGTAAATTCGTTGGCGCTGACCACCAGGCGGCCTTTCTGCAGTTCGCGAAGCTCGGAAAGCGCTTCTTTGGCATTGTCGCGAAGGTTCAGCAGCCGCTCGGCGTATTCCTGCAGAACGCGCCCGGCGTCGGTGAGTAGCCCATCACGCGAGGAGCGGTCGAACAGGGCCTCTCCGATTTCGACCTCCAGTTTTCGAATTGCCTGGCTGACCGCGGATTGCGTGCGATAGAGTTTATCGGCAGCGCGAGAAAAACTTCCTTCACGGGCCACGGCGAGAAAGACTTCGAGCTGAGAGATATCCATAAAGGCCAAGTATTAATGAGAATGCTTATATCATTAGAAATGCTAATTATATTAACAAATCTTAATCGTCGCGAAAGAATAATAAGCTTCTCTTTCATCCTGCTCTCGCCTACGATTAATGGAATTACCCACGGGAGTTTGTGATGGAGAGCACGAGAATCACGATTTTCGACACGACTTTGCGCGATGGCGAGCAGTCCCCGGGCTGCAGCATGAACGTGCAGGAGAAGGTACGGCTGGCACGCCAGCTCGATAAGCTGGGCGTCGATGTGATCGAGGCAGGGTTCCCGATTGCCTCGGACGGCGATTTTGCGGCCGTACAAGCTGTCGCTGCGGCTGTGCCGCGCCCAATCATTGCCGCGCTGGCTCGCGCCGCTAAACATGACATTGAGCGCGCCGCGAAGGCCCTGCACGCGGCAGTGCGCCCACGCATTCACGTGTTCCTTGCGACGTCAGATATCCATTTGCAGCACAAGCTTCGTATTTCACGCCAACAATGCCTGGAGCAGGCGCGCGACTCCGTCCGCCTGGCGCGCACCTATTGTGACGACGTAGAGTTTTCGCCGGAGGACGCTACTCGCACTGATCCCGAGTTTTTGTTTCAGGTGCTCGAGGCGGTCGTGGGAGCGGGGGCCACCACGCTCAATATTCCGGACACGGTCGGCTATACGGTTCCTTCGGAATTCGGGGCGTTGATCACAAATATTCGCCAGCGGGTGAAGGGAATCGAAAGGGTCACGATTTCGACGCACTGCCACAATGATCTCGGGCTGGCGGTCGCAAATTCACTGGCTGCAGTCGCTGCGGGCGCGCGCCAGGTAGAGTGCACAATTAATGGAATTGGCGAACGGGCTGGTAACGCTTCGCTGGAAGAAATCGTGATGGCGTGTCGAGTGCGCGCAGATCAGTACGCCTATGAGACGGAAATCGTCACCGAGCAGCTTTATCCGACGAGCCAGATGCTGGAAGAGATCACAGGAATTGCGGTGCAGCCGAACAAGGCCATTATTGGCCGCAACGCATTCGCGCATGAAGCCGGCATTCATCAGGACGGCATGCTGAAGAATCCGCTGACTTACGAAATCATGACTCCGCGTTCAGTAGGCGTTCCTGATTCGAAGCTGGTGCTGGGCAAGCACTCCGGGCGGCACGCACTGAGTTTGCGATGCGAGCAGCTCGGCTATCGCTTCGAAAGACGCGAGCTGGATGAAATCTACCGCCAGTTTGTTGTGCTGGCGGATGAGATTAAACATGTGCACGACCATCACATTCTCGAGCTGATCCGCGAGACGGCGGGTGAAACTCATCGCATTCCGCCGGGCCGCGTGGGATCAGGACAGATGGTGGCCGCTGCAGCTGCTGGAGCCGAGGAGCACAAACTTTTTCCCGCTGGCGTTCCGGCGGAGTTCAGCGCGGTTCCGCTGCCGGCAAATGCCGAGAACCTGCCCGAGCAGGAAGACTATCTGTGGGGCGTCTGAAAAAAGCCGTCAGCCATCAGCTATCAGCCATCAGGGAAGAAGAGCCTGAGCGACGGCTGGCCGACTGCTAGAGTGGGTCAGTCCGAATAGCTCCTTTCTTAAGACATCCATTCTTTGCTCTAACAGTGCACGCCGGTAGTAGCAATTCTCCGATAAAATCGTACCTCACTCGAACCATGCTTCTCCGAATCACAACACTTCCCGGTGACGGGATCGGGCCTGAAGTTACGACCGAAGCTGTACGCGTGCTGCGGACAACGGTTGAGCGCTTTGGCCACCAGATCGAGGTCACCGAGAAAAAAGTTGGAGGCGCGGCGCTAGTTGCTTCCAACGATCCGCTTCCTCAGGACACCATTGAAGCTTGCCTTGCTTCGGGCGCAGTTCTGCTGGGCGCGGTTGGAGGGCCGGCGTTCGATAAGTATCCTCCCAAACTTCGTCCGGAGGCGGGCCTTCTTCGTCTCCGCAAAGAACTCGGAGTCTTTGCGAACTTACGGCCGGCAGTCTGCATCCCTGGACTCGAAACCCTGTCTCCCCTTCGGCCGGAAATCGTCCGAGGAACCGATGTGATGATCGTGCGCGAACTGTTGGGTGGAGTCTATTTCGGAGACCGCTCAACAACCGGCGAAACTGGTTCCCGCCGGGCCCATGACGACATGGCTTACTCTGAGCCGGAGATCGAACGCATCGCGCGAATCGCTTTTAAGTTGGCTGCGGGCCGTCGCAAGAAGTTGACCTCTGTGGACAAGGCTAACGTGCTGGATTGTTCACGTCTGTGGCGTGACGTGGTGAATCGCGTGTCGAAGGATTTCTCCGATGTCAAGCTTTCGCATATGTACGTCGATTCTGCGGCCATGGCGTTGGTCTCGCATCCGGCAGAATTCGATGTGATTCTCACCGAAAACATGTTCGGCGACATTTTGTCGGACCAGGCGGGCGCTGTGGTTGGATCGCTGGGCATGTTGCCGTCGGCGAGTGTTGGCGGGAAAGTTGGACTGTACGAACCCATACACGGCTCCGCGCCGGATATCGCCGGACAGGGAATTGCCAATCCGCTCGGCGCAATCCTTTCCGCGGCCATGCTGCTGCGCCACTCTTTTCAACTAGAGGCGGAAGCCGCAGCCATTGAAACTGCAGTGCGCGAGGTGCTGGCCGCGGGGCATCGCACTCGCGATGTTGCCGGAAAAGGCCAGATGCCGGTTTCGACCAAAGACATGGGAGAAGCTGTCGTCGGGCGAATTCGCCAAGGTGCGCCCCACACTTAATCGCTTGAGGCGCTGGAAGTTTCAGAAAGCTCTAAGGCTTTCGCGGGGCAAAACGGCATGCAGTCTTGCCGAGGCAGTCACGGCATTTGCAGGATTTTTCCGCTAGCAGCTTGTTGCTGGTCTGCGAGAGGGCGCTCTTTCAAAAGCTTGCTTACCAGCCGCAAAGCATCCACCTCCTCTTGCAGGCGCTGGAGTTCGGCTTCTTTTCGGCGAAGCACTTCAACAGGATTCTTCATCATGATCTCAGACGGTGCACCTGAGAACACTTTACGGGCGTCGAGCTGGGCAGGAAACGTCACCTGAGTACACGCCCGAAAACCGGAATTCAGTGCCCCAGATGGTACGGATGTCCTTTAAGGATAGTGAACGCCCGATACAGTTGCTCTAGTACCACGACTCGGGCGAGTTCATGCGCGAACGTCATTTTCCCCAGGCTTAGAACGTGATTGGCTTGCTGGCGGGTGGCGTCAGTGAATCCGTCGGCAGGCCCAATCGCAATGACGAGAGGCGCCGGATTTCGCTCCTGACGCTCGCGAAGGAATCGCGCCAAGTCTTCGGAGGAGAGTTGTTTGCCACGAGAATCGAACAACACAAGGCTTCGTTTTGTTCCGCGACCATCGCGTCCACACAGCTTCAGCAGCGCGGTTTCGTCTTTGAGAGAAACGCCTTCGACTTCGGCGTACTGGCGCAGTCGCTTCACATACTCATCGGTGAGGGATTGGATCGCAGCATTCTTCGTTTTGCCGATCCATGCAAGAGTGAGTTTCACGTGAACGTGTGCGCCAGATGTTTGTCCGACGACTTCAAGGCTATGCTCGCTTCCTGGCTGGAACGCGAGGCGCGGCACGCTTTCGCGGCTTCCTGATCAGTTCCGTCGGCTCGAGCTTCTTTGCCGAGCGCCACAGCCGCTCCAGGTCATAGTATCTGCGCGCCGTCCCAGAGAAAACGTGCACAACAAAATCTACATAGTCAAGCAAGACCCATTCTGCCTGTTTGTACCCCTCTATGTTGTGAGGATAGATTCCGGCACGTTTCAGGCGCAGCTCGACTTCATCGGAAATCGCCTGAATCTGGCGCGGATTGGTCCCGCTGCAGATGACAAAGTAATCGGTGAATGCGCCGGAGTTTTTGTCCAGCTCCAAAAGCGTGAGTTCTTCAGCTTTTTTTCCCTGGCAGGCGCTAATCGCTTCGGAGACTTGCTTCTTCAAATCGTTCTTTTTCATGCGGGGAAAAACTTGAACTGCTCGCGCGCCGGCGACTCCGTGCCGGCGACTTCCAGCCTAAGCATACAATCCTTCCTTCTTTATGTACTCTTCCACACTTTCCGGGACAAATTTTTTGATAGGGCGTTTAGCGGCCACTGCCTGCCGAATGGCAGTAGCTGAAA
>Ga0209580_10001398_pt1 | contig 11179 bp, 6 predicted proteins | sample Coa_R1_5_FD_187153 | JGI IMG/M metagenome (GOLD analysis project Ga0209580, IMG submission 187153) | Surface soil microbial communities from Centralia Pennsylvania, which are recovering from an underground coalmine fire - Coalmine... | ecosystem: Environmental > Terrestrial > Soil > Unclassified...
GGAAATTTCGAGATGGCCTGCTCGCAGCTTTGCGGTTTAGGACACTATCGAATGCGAGCGGCGGTGAGAATTGTGAGCGAGGACGAGTTCAAGCGATGGTTGAAGGTGCAAGAGTCAACGCTTGCAGATTTGCGCAGATGAGACTTAGCCGCGAATTGACGCGAATAGGCAGAGAAGCACAATCAACGGCAAAAGCAAATCTCGCCGTAGCGTAGCGGAGCCACAGCCAAAAGCAAAATCCACTACGGAGGTACGGAGAAAACCAAAAGCAGATAACCACGAAGGCCACAAAGAAAAGCGAAAAACAACACCTTCAACCGCAGAGGAACACAAAGGAAGTCGGAGGGAATAGCGAGGACGCGAACGAAGGACCAAGAAAGGCACAACTGAAAGTCGTGCCCAGTTGCTTGTCTTTACATTGGAGACGGATTAGCTGGTTCAGCAGAATTGAATGCAGGAACACTTACCCATTACGACGCAAGTCACGCCCCGGCGATTTCTGCGACGCTACCTGTTTACCACGGACCATAAAATCATCGGCCTCCAGTACTTTTTTCTTTCGCTCGCCGCAGTGCTGATCGGGACGCTGCTTTCTCTGCTGATGCGCATCCATCTGGTCTGGCCGCCGGCGGCAATTCCCTTTCTGGGCGAGATCAAGCCGGAGAGCTATCTTGCCTTCCTGACCATGCATGGCACGTTGATGGTGTTTTTTGTTTTATCTACGGCGCCGCAGAGCGGGTTCGGCAATTATTTTCTTCCCCTGCAACTGGGCGCTTCGGAGATGGCCTTCCCCAGACTCAACATGCTGGGATTCTGGATCACGCTGATTGCCTTTTTTATCCTGGTTGCGGCATTTTTTGTTCCCGGCGGCGCATCCCTGGCCGGCTGGACGCAATATGCTCCGCTCAGCGCCGTTCCCGCAGCCGGCCCCGGCCAGGGCCTGGGGACGGACCTTTGGCTCACCAGTATCGGGCTGTTCAGCATTGCCTCCGTGCTGGGCGCAATCAACTTCATCACCACCACGATCAAGATGCGGGCCTCGGGAATGGATTGGATGCGCATGCCCCTGACCTGCTGGACATGGTTTGTGGCCGCCTTGCTGAGCCTGCTCGCCTTCAGCATTTTACTGGGTGCGGTCCTGCTATTGCTTTTGGACCGCAATGCCGGAACCAGCTTCTTTGTTCCTGGCGGTCTTATGCTGAACGGCCAGCCGGTGGAGCACAGCGGTGGATCACCGCTGCTGTGGCAACATCTTTTCTGGTTTTTCGGACACCCGGAAGTCTATATTGCCGTGCTGCCTGGCATGGGAGTGACCTCGCACCTGCTTTCTGTGTTCTCGCGCAAACCGGTGTTTGGGTATCGCGCGATGGTCGTGGCCACCATAGCCATTGGCGCCCTGGGCTTCATGGTTTGGGGACATCACATGTTTGTCAGTGGCATGAATCCCTATGCGGGTTTTGCTTTCTCCACCCTCACTACGGCAATCGCCGTCCCTTCAGCCATTAAAACCTTCAACTGGCTAGGGACTCTGTGGGGCGGAAGCATTCGTTTCACCACGCCACTGCTCTTTTCGATCGGCTTTGTCTCGCTCTTCATCACCGGCGGACTTACCGGGCCCATTCTGGCACAACCAGCGCTGGACCGGTATCTTCACGATACTTATTTTGTGGTAGCCCATTTTCATTTGGTCATGGCAATGGCAGGCCTATTTGCGGTATTTGCCGCCACTCATTTCTGGTTTCCCAAGATGTTTGGGCGCATGATGAATGAAGGCCTGGGCAAACTTCATTTCTGGATTACCTTTCTCGGCGCGTATGCCATATTCATGCCGATGCACCTGCTGGGCATCGCCGGCCATCCGCGGCGCTACTCGGACTTGACCGGCGTACAGTACGTGTTGGCGCTTGCGCCTTTACAACGATTCATCACCATGGCTGCCATCGCAACAATTTCCGCCCAGCTACTCTTCCTTGTGAACTTTTTCTGGAGTATGTTTAAAGGACCAGCGGCAGCTCCGAACCCGTGGGACTGTACTACGCTGGAATGGACACTTTCGTCTCCTCCTGCCAGCGACGGATTTGGCCGCCGCCAGCCGGTTGTGAACCATGCGCCCTATGAATACAGTACTCCAGGCAGCGAAACAGATTTCCTGATGCAGGACGCCGCAACAACGTTGTAGCTTTTACCATCACAACAGTTATGTCTCCGATTGCCGAACACGTTGAAAGAGAAAAGAAACCCAAGCTGGGAGGCGGTGGTCCGGGAAAGATTCCTCATCGCCATGGATATGGCGGCGGAGATGAAGGTGACCGCGGCCGCCCGGAGGATTTTCATTCGGGCAGAGACAGGCTTCGCCGCTTTCGCGTTGGCATAATCGCCGGCATTGTTTCCGTGGCCATGCTGTTTGCCGGCTTGACCGTTGTCTACATGATGCGTCAGGGAGGCTACCGTTGGAATTCACAAACCTACACCGGCACGAGCGACTGGCATCCGCTCACGCTTCCCTATCGCCTGCTGTTGGTAAATACTTTCGTGCTGGTGCTGAGTAGCGTCACGCTCGAACTGGCGAGAAGAGGCCTGCTCAGAAAGGCCGAATTCACATTGCTAGGCATCCGTCCTCCCAAACTGCAGACGGACTTGCCCTGGCTGGGGCTGACTGTATTGCTTGGCTTTGGCTTTTTGGCCGGCCAGATCATGGCCTGGAACTTTTTCCGGCATCAGAAAATTTATATTGCTTCTTATCCCAGCGGATCGTTCTTTTACCTCCTTACGGGACTGCACGCCCTCCACTTGTTAGGCGGACTCATCGCGTTGACCGGCACCCTCATCGGAAGCTGGACGCGGATGAAGATCGATTCTCAACGCATTGCCGTGGATATTACCGGATGGTACTGGCATTTCATGGCAGTACTGTGGATCTATATTTTTGCCCTGCTACATTTTGCCGGAGGCTAGGAAATTCCGCATAAACCTGAGCCCGCCAGTTCTTGCTGGCGGGCTTTCTTGCGCCTGAGTACAAACTATCGCCTTCTTCATTTAAGATTTCACTATTACCACGAAGTTCAATCCAGACGATATTGATCTCCTCGACCCGCGATTCAAGGCCGATCCTTACCCCATCTATGCGCGTATGCGTGAAGAATTGCCTGTCTGCCGTGTACGCCTGGGCCGGGGCGTCTACGCGTGGTTGATCACGCGATATGACGATGTGGCCGCCGCCTTCAAAGACGATCGCCTGGTCAGTAATCGGGAGAACGCGCCCACCGAGCGACGCCCATTCAAGGAAGATCTCCTGCACCGGCTCTTCGGCCCGCTCAACCGCAATATGCTGGGCTCCGATGAACCCGATCATGCGCGGCTGCGCGGGCTGGTACAGCAGGCCTTTACCGCACGCCGGATAGAGGAATTGCGGTCAAGAATCCAGTCGCTCACGGAAGAACTGCTGAATGCTGTAGCCGGCAACAAGCAAATCGATGTGGTCCGCGATTACGCTGTTCCCTTGCCGAGCATTGTGATTGCGCAGATGCTTGGGGTGCCTGTAGCCGATCGCGAGCGCTTTCATCATTGGTCAGACGCCATGCTTTCCCTGAATGCCATGGAGTGGCTGGGAATGATGCGGGCGGCTCCCATTGTAGTAACGTTCTTCCGCTACATTCGCAAGCTGGTCAGGCTTCGCCGCAAAGAGCCACAGGATGATTTAGTGAGTGCGCTTGTCGCAGCCGAACAGGCTGGAGACAAGCTAAGTGAAAATGAAGTTGTCGCCATGATCTTCCTGCTGTTAATTGCGGGACACGAAACTACAGTGAATCTGATTGGCAATGGGATGCTCTCGCTGCTCGAGAATCCCACGGAACTGGAGAAGCTGCGAGCGCAACCTTCGTTGATGCCCGCCGCGGTCGAGGAACTGGCAAGATATGACGGCCCTCTGGAAGTGGCGAACGCGCGGTGGGCCCGCTGCGACGTTACTATTTCCGGAGTGACGATTCCCCAAGGAGATCCGGCCCTGCTGTCACTTACTTCTGCCAACCGTGATCCGCAGCAGTTTGCCTCTCCTGAAACGCTGAGCCTAACGCGCGCGGCCAATCGTCATGTGGCCTTTGGACAGGGCATCCACTATTGCCTCGGCGCTGTGCTGGCGCGTATGGAAGCGCAGATTGCTTTTACCACGCTTCTGCGCCGGCTTCCCGAGATGCGTCTTACTGTACCCCGCAGCGCGTTGCGCTGGCGCCGGAGCCTGGTGCTCAGGGGATTAAAGTCCCTCCCGATTGCCGTAACATGGAGTGTCAATTTAGCTTCTGCGCGCGCGACTTGACTCAAATTTACCCTTCTTAACAGCCAGCCGCGCTATGATTGCAGTGCGGAGATTGCCTCACAAGACCCCCTTTTGACAACATATTGTTGAGACTCCGGCGCCTGCGACGGAATCTTATCTTTATGCCGGCTTTATCCGCAAAACGGACATAAGGCGAGGAACCTGTAACCCAACATGTGGATAGTACGTTTAGCGTTAAACAGGCCTTATACCTTTATCGTAGCCTCGATGTTGGTCCTGATCCTGACTCCGTTCGTGATCCTGCGGACGCCTGTCGATATTTTCCCTGACATCAATATTCCGGTCATCAGCATTATCTGGCAGTTCACGGGCTTTTCCGCCCAGGAGATGTCAGACCGCATCGTCAGCAACACAGAACGTGGGCTGACGACGACGGTCAACGACATCGAACACACGGAAACCCAGATCATGGATGGCCGCGCGATCACCAAGGTTTTTTTCCATCCAAAGACCAACCTGGAGTTGGCGCTGGCCCAGGTTACGGCAATCTCGCAAACGGCGGTCCGGCAACTTCCTGTTGGAACTACGCCGCCGCTGATCATTGTCTATTCCGCTTCCAGCGTGCCCATCATGCAGGTGGGGATCAGCAGCAAGAGCGTGCCGGAACAGGCCCTGTTTGATGTGTCTATAAATTTTGTGCGCCCGCAACTGACCACTATTCCGGGTGCTGCCATTCCCTGGCCCTATGGCGGCAAGCAGCGATTGATTGCGGTGGATATTGATACGCAAAAACTTCAGGCCAAGGGGCTGACACCCAGCGACGTAGTCAACGCCATCAGCCTGCAAAACCTCATTCTTCCCTCCGGGCAGGCCAAGATTGGATCCTTGCAATACAACGTCCAGCTCAATGAGAGCACCAACACAGTGGCGGAGCTGGACGCGCTTCCGGTAAAGACACAAAGCGGCATCACCACTTATATCCGCGATGTGGCGCACGTGCGCGATGGCTTTTCTCCGCAAACCAACGTGGTGCGCCAGGACGGCGTTCGCGGAACGCTGCTCACCATCATGAAGAATGGTGAAACCTCCACGCTGGACATTGTGGACCATGTGAAGTCTATCCTCCCCCAGGTGGCAGAGATGCCGGCGCTGCCGCGCGACCTGGAAATGAAACCTCTTTTCGACCAGTCGCTGTTTGTGCGGGCTTCCATCAGCGGCGTGCTCAAAGAGGCGCTGGTTGCAGCTTGCCTCACAGCGGCAATGATTTTGCTCTTCTTGGGAAACTGGCGCAGCACCCTTATCATCGCCATTTCCATTCCGCTTTCCATTCTCTGTTCCGTCATCACCCTGAGTGCGCTAGGTGAAACCTTCAACATCATGACGCTTGGAGGCCTGGCACTGGCCGTGGGCATTCTGGTGGACGATGCCACGGTTGAAATTGAAAATATCGAGCGCAATATCGGCATGGGCAAGCCGCTGCGGCAGGCCATTCTGGATGGCGCACAGCAGATCGCCGTTCCGGCTTTCGTCTCCACGCTGTGCATCTGCATTGTGTTTGTGCCCATGTTTTTTCTGACGGGCGTGGCGCGCTACCTCTTTGTGCCTCTCGCCGAAGCAGTGGTGTTCGCCATGCTCGCGTCCTATCTGCTTTCGCGCACCCTGATTCCCACGCTGGTCATGTACCTGCTGAAGAATTATGCGCACGACCACGGAGAGCAGGACCCAGAGCGCAAGAGGGGATTCTTCACCCGCTTTGCCCGGGGCTTCCAGGTGCGATTTGACCAGATGCGCAACAGTTATGTGCAGACGCTGGAGGGGTGCCTGGAGCACCGGCGAATGGTTATTGGCTGCTTTCTCGCCTTCTGCATGATCTCACTTGGGCTTGTGTTTTTTCTGGGAGAGGACTTTTTTCCTGAAGTGGACGCCGGCCTCTTTCGCATGCACGTGCGCGGGCGGCCCGGGCTGAGGATTGAGGAAACGGCACGGCTGTGTGACGAAGTGGAAAAAGTAGTGCGTGGAGAAATCCCTAAGGACGAATTGGTCACGATTCTGGACAATCTCGGCCTGCCGTACAGCTCTATCAATAATTCCTACAGCACCAGCGGAACCGTGGGCACATCGGACGCTGAAATTCTGGTCTCTTTGAACCAGGAGCATCATCATCCGACTGCCGAATATGTAAAGCGCCTGCGGGAGGAATTGCCGGCGCTGTTTCCGGGAACGGAGTTTTTCTTTCAACCCGCCGATATTGTCAGCCAGATTTTAAACTTCGGCCTGCCTTCGCCGATTGATATTCAGGTGGTAGGACAAGACCTCCAGCAGAACTACTTAATCGGGCAACAGATCGCGAACCGGTTGCGTCAAGTGCCGGGCGCCGCGGATGTTCACGTCCAGCAACTCATGAACGGCCCGTCGCTGCAGCTGGATGTGGATCGGACTCGAGCGCAACAGGTTGGCCTTACCCAAAAGGACGTTGCTCAGAATCTGCTGGTCTCCTTGAGCGGCAGCTTTCAAACTACACCCACTTTCTGGCTGAATCCTCAAAACGGAATCAGCTACAGCGTTGCCGTCCAGACGCCCGAATATCGCATTGATTCGCTCCAGGCTCTCATGAACACACCGGTGAATGCTCCCGGCGCGCCTGCACCGCAGGTTCTGGCAAACCTGGCGACCATAAAACCGGCTGCCACACCAATTGTGATTTCCCACTACAACATCACTCCGGTTATTGATGTATATGCCAGTGTTCAGGGACGTGATCTGGGAGGCCTGGCCAGAGATACGCGCAAACTCATCAGCAGCTTTGACGGCAAGCTACCACGCGGAACTCACCTGGTTATTAGAGGGCAAGTGGAAACCATGTCCTCTTCTTTCGTCGGCCTGGGTATTGGCCTGGTGATGTCCATCATTCTGGTTTACCTGCTGATCGTGATCAACTTCCAGTCGTGGCTTGACCCGTTTATCATAATCACCGCGCTTCCCGGGGCCCTGGCTGGCATCTGCTGGATGCTTCTTTTGACTCACACTACATTAAGTGTTCCGTCGTTAACCGGAGCTGTAATGTGCATGGGAGTGGCAACTGCCAACAGCATCCTCATGATCTCCTTTGCCCGTGAACGCATGCAGGCCGGACGCAACTCCCTGCAGGCTGCCATGGAAGCTGGATTTACGCGGATGCGTCCGGTGATCATGACGGCTTTGGCCATGATCATCGGTATGGTGCCGATGGCCCTGGGATTGGGGGAGGGTGGCGAGCAGAATGCCCCTCTGGGCCGCGCCGTAATCGGCGGATTGGTTTTTGCCACGGTTGCTACCCTGTTTTTCGTCCCAGTGGTTTTCAGCGTAATGCACGGGCGAAAAGCACAAAACACCATGCCGCAACCGGCGGTTGAAGGACAGTGAAAGACAGTAGAGTAAAGTAGAAGGAACAAATGGACCTATGACACAGCTTATGGAACAAGAACCACCAATGATCGAGTCTCCGAGGACCTCTCCGAGACAACCGAAGTCGCATGCGCTTCGGGTGGTGGTGGTTCTGTTGTTGGTGCTGGTGCTGGCAGGCGCGCTCGCCCTCGGCCGCCGTTTCTCTGAGCGCAGGGCACTGGCTGCCGAAACGGAAAAACTGGCTGTGACCACCGTCGCCGTAATTAAACCTTCGGCGGAGCCGGCCAGCGATGAGTTGGTACTTCCGGCGCAATTGCAGGCTTATGTCGAGTCCCCTATCTACTCCCGTACGAACGGGTATCTGCTGCACTGGTATAAGGACATTGGCGCTCACGTAAAGAAGAGCGATCTGCTGGCGGACATCGATACTCCGGAAGTTGACCAGGAGCTATCGCAAGCCAAGGCGGCGCGAGAGCAAATTGCCGCGCAACTGGAACTGGCCAAATCTTCGGCCGAGCGCTGGATCAACCTGCGAAAAACAGATTCCGTCTCTCAGCAGGAAGCCGACCAGGAAATCAACGCATACAAGCAAAGCCAGGCCAATCTGGCTGCGGCAGATGCCAACGTGCGCCGCCTGCAACAAATGGAGTCGTTCAAACACATCTATGCGCCCTTCGGCGGGGTGATTACACAACGCAACACGGATGTTGGAGCGCTCATCAATGCCGGCGCCAGCGGCCAAAAAGGACTGTTCAACCTGGCGCAGGTTGATCCCTTGCGTGTCTACGTGAGCGTGCCGCAAACCTACTCGCCCAGCATCCGCCAGGGCATGACCGCGTATATTCAACTGGAAGAGTATCCGGGCCAGAAGTTCAACGGCAAAATCGTGCGCACTGCGGATGCAATTGATCCCTCTACGCGCACCTTGCTCACCGAAGTGGACGTTGATAACCGCGACGGACGCCTCTTGCCCGGGGCCTATGCGCAGGTACATTTCGCGGTTCCGGTGCAAACGGTCCGCATGGCCATTCCTGTAAACGCCCTGCTCTTTCGTCCGGAAGGCCCACGCGTGGCAGTTGTGGGATCGAATCAAAAGATCCAGCTCAAAGCGGTCATCATCGGCCGCGACTTCGGAACCAGGCTGGAGATTCTTGGGGGACTGGATCCCAACGACAGCATCGTCGTGAATCCTCCGGACTCGCTGGAAGAAGGACAAGAGGTGCGCGTCAAGGCGGGGGGCAAAGAACGTTCGTGAGGCGCGCTGTCCTGAAGCATCTCTCAATCGCCCTGCTCCTTCTCCTGGCCGGCTGCACCGTAGGGCCGAACTATCACCGTCCGTCGGTTCCCGCTGCCCCCGCCTGGAAGGAGCAGCCGCCGTGGCGCACAGCCACTCCGCAGGATTCCATTCCCAAAGGCCAGTGGTGGACAATCTTCGGCGACCCTGAGCTTAGTGGCTATGAGACCCAGGCGCTCACCGCCAACCAGAGCATAGAGGTGGCCCGGTATCAACTGGACCAGGCACGCGCATCTGCGCGCATCACACAATCGGGATTGTTCCCCCAGGGAACGGTAGGTTTTTCGGCGCAACGGGCACGGCTTTCCGGGAATCGGCCCACGAACGGCTCTACCATTATTCTTGCCCCCGTTACTCAGAACACCTTCTCGTTGCCCTTCAATTTTAGCTGGGAGCTGGACGTTTTCGGCGGTGTGCGGCGCAATGTTGAGTCGGCGAACGCTCTCTATCAATCTTCCGCCGCTAATCTTGAGAATGTTCGATTAGTTATTACCGCCGAGCTTGCAGTTGACTATTTCACGTTGCGCGAGCTCGATGCGGAAATTGCAGTCGTGGATTCAGCGGTTGAATATCAGCAAAGGGGCCTTAAGCTGGTGCAGAACCGTCACGATGGTGGAATCGCCTCTGGACTGGACGTGGCCCAGCAGGAAACCCTGCTGAATTCCACCCGCACACAGGCTACTTTGCTGCGCCAGCAGCGCGCACAGTTTGAACACGCCATTGCCACTCTGGTAGGAACTCCCGCTTCGAGCTTCGGCATTCCGATAAAGCCACTGGCCTTGCAGCCGCCAGTGATTCCGGCTGGCGTTCCCTCGGATGTATTGGAGCGGCGTCCTGATGTTGCCATTGCGGAGCGACAGATGGCTTCACAGAATGCCCAGATCGGTGTTGCCAAAAGCGCTTTCTACCCCAGCATCGGCATTGTCGCCGGCGGTGGAGCCAACAGCAGCGGCCTGGGTCAGATCCTGAACGTGCCCAGCACCTTCTGGGCGCTGGGCGCGAACGTAGCTGAAACTATTTTCAATGGCGGCAAATTGCACGCACAGCTTGATTTTGCCAGGTCAGCCTATGGCGGCTCGGTGGCAAATTATCGGCAGACGGTTCTCACTGCCTTTCAGGAAGTTGAAGATGGACTTTCCGGACTTTCAGTGTTGGCGGAGGCCGCACAAACTCAGCAACAGGCAGTGGAAGCGGCCCAACGCGCACTCAACATCGCGAATGATCGCTACGTGGGAGGACTGGTCACGTTCTTGGACGTAATTACCGCCCAGGAAACTTTGCTTGATAACCAACGTCTTGCCACTCAACTTCTCGGCCAGCGCCTGGTGACCTCCGTATCCTTAATCAAGGCACTGGGCGGCGGTTGGGACGCTTCCAGCCTCCAGGCAATTCACATAGACGCCACGTGGAAGCAGGCAGTACAGCCGTAAACCGGGCCAGGAACTGGAAGGGAAAATAGTTCGCAAATGAAACGCGCCCTTGTCACAACTACCGTACTGTTCATATTCGCTTCGTTCTTAATCGCGCAGAATCCACCGGGAACCCAAACTAAAACGCCTCTCACCATTGCGCAGAAGACTGAGAAGATGCAGAGCTATCCCGGCTTCTTCACGGATTACTGGGATGCGCACGAAGGAAAAATCTGGCTGCGCATTGACAAATGGGACACGCCCTTCCTCTTCCACGAGTCGCTTCCCAACGGCGTGGGATCGAATGATATTGGCCTCGACCGCGGCCAGCCAGGCAAGACTTATGTAGTGCATTTCGAGCGCAGCGGCCAAAAAGCGCTTTTAGTGGCTGAAAATGAAAGCTATCGGGCCATCACTGACGATCCTGAGCAGCAACGCGCGGTACGCGAGGCCTTTGCGCAATCGGTGCTTTGGGGGTTTGAGATCGCAGCCGAAGACGGCAGTGCCGCTCTTGTCGATGCCACGCCGTTCTTTTTGAGCGACACTCATGAAGTTGTTGCCAGATTGGCTGAAACCAAGCAGGGTAAATATAAAATCGATCCATCACGCTCCGCCATTTACCTGCCACGAACAAGAAATTTCACGGAGAATACTGACGTCGAGTCAACACTCACGTTCGTGGCTGAAGAGCCGGGTAACCTGGTGAGAGGCGTCACTCCCGATCCACGCGCCATCACTGTGCGCGAACACTTTTCCTTCATTCAGTCGCCGCCCATGGGATTTCACAGCCGCGCTTTCGATCCACGCGCCGGCTATTTC
>Ga0209580_10001399_pt1 | contig 11177 bp, 11 predicted proteins | sample Coa_R1_5_FD_187153 | JGI IMG/M metagenome (GOLD analysis project Ga0209580, IMG submission 187153) | Surface soil microbial communities from Centralia Pennsylvania, which are recovering from an underground coalmine fire - Coalmine... | ecosystem: Environmental > Terrestrial > Soil >...
GTCATCCCGGAACGCCTCATCCGAGCGTACTCCGCAATGCTCGGTCTCGATGTGTTGCCTGTGCCGCTGGACGTCGGAACTTTTGACGAATACCTGCTGCACCCACCAACCAAGCATTTCGATCCAGGGTGTGTTTGGCTTCGAGGAGTTTTACATCGGGTGGCAAAATCCCTGAAACCGCTCGAGCCTGAACGAATCCGAAAGAAAGCAAATCATCGCCGAGTTACAGGACGTTCGCGCATGCAAACCAACTTCGCAAGTAGCTCCGCATTCGCGCATTGAATGGGTGCATTTGCATCATCCCGAATCCCGGAGGAATAATTGCAGCGTGCTTCAGCGCGGCAAAAGTGCACGAGGGAGATCGGATAAATTTTTCGTAACCCTAATCCCAAATCTTGCACCTAAGCAAGCGAAATCACTTCGAGGACAAACCATGCACGACAAAGCTATCGAAAAACGCAAGCTGGGTAATTCAGGGCTGGAAATTGCGCCGCTGGTATTCGGCGGAAACGTGTTTGGTTGGACGGTCGATGAAGCTGGCACGTCTGAGTTGCTGGACCGCTTTGTGGACGCAGGGTTCAACATGGTGGACACCGCCGATGTTTATTCGAACTGGATTCCCGGCAACCATGGCGGCGAGTCGGAAACGATTATCGGAAACTGGCTGAAGAAGAGCGGCAAGCGCGACAAGATATTAATCGCGAGCAAGGCTGGCCTGGAGATGGGGCCCGGCAGGAAGGGGCTGTCGAAGAGATATATTTTGCGCGCGGCAGAAGAATCGCTGGCACGGTTACAGACTGACTACATTGATCTGTACCAGTCGCATGTGGAGGATCCAGAGACGCCGCAAGAAGAGACGCTGGAAGCTTATGCCGAGTTGATGAAGGCCGGCAAAGTGCGGGCAATTGGCGCGTCGAATTTTAAGGCTGACACGTTGCGGCAGGCGCTCGAGATCAGCCGCAAAAAAGGGCTGCCGCGCTACGAGAGCCTGCAGCCGCACTACAACCTGTATCACCGCGAAGAATTCGAGGGCGAGTTGGAGCGAGTGTGTTTGGAGAATCATTTGGGCGTGATTCCGTATTTCTCGCTGGCCAGCGGATTTCTGACCGGAAAATATCGTTCAGAAAAAGATTTGCAGGGCCGCAGCCGCGGGTCGCGCGTGCAGAAATTTATGAATCCGCGCGGATTCCGGATTCTGGCGGCGCTGGACGAAATTGCAAGTGAGCACCACGCCACTCCGGCGCAGATTGCTTTGGGCTGGTTGATGGCGAAGCCGGCAGTGACGGCTCCGATTGCCAGCGCGACGAATGTTCCGCAGCTTGAGGAGTTACTCGGCGCGGCGAGAATCAAGCTTGATGGCGAGGCGATGGCGAAGCTGGATCGGGCGAGTGAGTACAGCGAGAAGGAGTCAAAGATCGCGTAAGGTTGTGCGTTTCACGTCGACGATTGTCGGTTTGTTTGAGTTCCAACGTTAGGATTGGCACCAGCGACCTCGCCAGATGAACTCCCAACGTTTTAGCGAGGGCTGATCCCGGCGGCTTCGATGACACGGGCCGCGCTTTCACTCTCGCTCAACACGAAGCGCGCGAACACAGGCTGCGGCATGCTCATCGGATCGGCCCCATGCTTCGCCAGCCACTCACGCAAATCCGGTGCAGCCATGGCCCGAGCGATGTCCTTCGACAGTTTGTCCACCACCCTTGCAGGAGTGCCAACCTGCGTCCACACTCCATACCAAATTGGATAGTCGAAGCCGGGAACGGCGGCTTCTGCTATGGTCGGCACCTCCGGTAGCAGGGACGAGCGCCTCTGGGTGCTAACGCCTAGCGGGCGCAGCCTCCCCGCACGGATCTCGACCAGGGCGAGCTGGACCGGCGCCAGCAGGTAATCCGTACGCCCAGCGACCGTGTTCGCGATGGTGTTGGCGATCGCGTCGCCCGGTTCTGCTGGTACGTGCACTGCCTTAATGTCAACCGCCAGATTGAATTTCTCGATCCCCAAGTGTGAGCCAGTGCCCACGCCCGTAGAGCCAAATCTCAACTGACCAGGTTTCGCCTTCCCCGCCGCAACCAGCTCGCCGACGGTAGTTATACCAGTCAGCTTGCCTGTGACCAGCACGTAGGGCTGGCTGCTGAGGGGAGCGACGGGGATGAAATCCTTCAACGGGTCATACGACAGGTTCTTCTGCAGGGCAGCGCTATACGCCTGGGCGCTGGTGTTCACGAGCAGTGTGTACCCATCGGCCGGCGACTTCGCGACACGCGCAGGGCCGGCGGTCGCTCCCGTACCGGGAACGTTCTCTACCGCTACGGGCTGTCCCCACAACTCGGTAAGTTTTTGAGCGAGGGCCCGGCTCACCAGATCGGGTCCACCACCCGCCCCGAACGGCTCGATCAGGCGTACTGGTTTGCTTGGATAGTCATGTGAAGTTTGCAGCATCAGAGCCAGCGAGCCAATAAACCCCAAAGCCATTCGAGTCGACATCTTCTCTCCAAAAACAATCTCGATGCCAAACCCGTCTCCGTTATGAATTCCCCGTTTGTTAAGCCTGCTCGGGCGATGGCGGCCGCGCCGCAGCAAGTAGGCCTCAGCGTTTCGCCTTCAGCATCGCTTCGATCTGGCGAAGATGATTGAGGTCGTGTCCGGCGACCAGGCTCATCACGCGCGCGACGCTCTCTTTCCCTCGTTCTGAGTGCACGCCGTAGTTTTCCCAAAGTTTTCGCGGGACGGATTTCAGAAGAGCCACGTTTGCCGCACGCAAAGCTGCGAACGACTCCACGGATTGCTTAGGATCGCGATGAGCATAATCAAAAGTGGCCGCCCATGCGTTTTGGTCGTAGCCCTGGATGGGCACTCCGTTGGTGCTTAGAATCTGGCGAAAACGCCACGCGATCGCGACCTCCGCATCGGCAAGATGAGCCGCAACCTCAGTGACCGACCATTTGTCTGGCTCGGGGCGGGTTGTGAGTTGTTTCTTGGACTTCCCTTTGAGCAGCGCGGATAGTTTCTTCGGAGTGGCTTGCAAAACTTGCATCGGCTCTTTGCCTTCGACGTAACTGACAACGCGCTCGGCGTATTGGTGTGGAGTTTCTTTCATGACGGGATCCTTCGCTGATCTGTGTTGCGCGGCTAATGGCAGATCACGCAGCAATTCTACTTTGTCTCGAAATCAAAATCATTTTCACCACGGAGGCACGAATTCACGGAGAAGCCAGAACGGGAAGTTTTTGGCAGTGGATATGTTTGAGACACTTCGCGCGAGATCCCTCGTCCCGCTAGTGAAAGCGCGGGACTTCGGGATGACGCCTTGAAACTTAGGGGCGAACTGACCCCTTACCAAAATCTTGTGTGTCTTTGGTTTCTGAAAAACACGGGTGATGGATCGAAACAGCCGTGCTATAATAGCGAACAAAAGGCGAACACAATGTCTTCCCTTCCCTTGCTTCCTGATTCCGGACCGCGGTTGGTCGGCATTGCGCGGCTGGCGACGCATGGCGAAAGCGTGCGCCAGGGGCACGAAGTCGAGTACTTCACGCTGCCGGTGCGCTCGCTGCTGAACCGCTGCACCGGTACCCGCATGCCGTTTACGTGGACGATCAATCCATATCGCGGGTGCGAGTTTGCCTGCAAATATTGTTACGCGCGCTATACGCACGAGTTCATGGAGATGCGCGACGGCATTGAGTTCGAGCAGAAGATCTACGCCAAGCAGCATGCCGCGGAACTTCTGCGTCAGGAGCTGCGCCGGGTGGAGCGCGGAGAAGATATTGCGATTGGGACGGCGACGGACCCGTATCAGCCGATCGAACGGAAATTGGAAATAACGCGGGCTATTTTGCAGGAATTTGCGCGGCACTCAGGACTGGAATTAGGGATCGTCACGAAGTCGGCGATGGTGGCGCGCGACATTGATTTGCTGAAGGAGATTGGGCGGAACAACCATATTTCCGTCAGCTTTACGGTGACCACGACGGATGCGGATTTGGCGCGAATTCTGGAGCCGCGGGCGCCGCGTCCTGATCTGCGACTGGAGGCACTCAGGAATTTACGAGAGGCGGGTGTTCGAGCGGGAGTGATTTGCGCGCCGGTGCTGCCAGGGATCACAGATGCGCCTCGGCAACTCGAAGCGGTGGTGAAGGCTGCAGCTGAGGCCGGGGCAGTCCATATTTATGCGAATCCGTTGTTCTTGAAGCCGTGCTCGGCGGCGGTGTTCTTACCGTTTTTGAAAGAACATTTTCCAAAGCTGGTGCCGGATTACGAGAAGCGATTCAAACAGCGAGCGTTCTTGCCGGCGGCTTATAGGAAAAGGATCAGCGGACTGATGGTGAATTTTCGCGCGAAATATGGGATCGGGAATGATTCGCGGTGGAAGTGGGATAGTCCGGTCATCGAGAAGGAACAGCAGATGAAACTGTTTTAAGAGGAGGTGCGCGAGGGTTGTTGTTGCGGGGGCTGAAGCCCGAACCTTCCTCACGACCAGCTACGCGGCGCTAAGCGCCGCTCTTCCACGGCAACCCGAGTGCAGTTCCACAGATCAGAGCCTTGCCTGAGGAAGTCCAGTCTTTACGAAGAAGCCACCCCGTGCGTCTTCTGAAATGACAGTCGGTCCCAGTAGCCGCGCTGGAATACAATTTTGTTTCCCACCACGTGAAAGAAGCCGCAGCCTCTCAGGCCTTTGGGGTCGCGCCACTCGAGAATCGCCCACTCCCCATCTTGGAAGAGATTTTCCACGATGCAGAACATCTCGGCGGCGGCAAACCCTTTTCTGAACATCTCGAGAATTGCCGTGCGCCCTTGTACCGGGTCGTCTGCAACCTGGTGGTTGGTGGCGTTCTCGTCGTAGAACGATGCGAGCGCGTCGGCATCGCCCCGATTGAAAGCGTCAACCCAAGCTAGTACCAGTTCTTTCGGGTCCATGGGCGGCGAGATACGACGAAATCATCCTTTCAGTTTCAGCTTCGATTTGTTCTCTTCCAGAAATTCGCGCAGCTTTTCGGCGGAATCCAGCAGGCGGATCCATTGCTCGTAATAAAGGGTCACAGGAAAACGGCCGAGTCCGTAAACGCTGACGCCGCCTTTTTCTCCGACTCTGAATTCCAGCGCCCCGGTGCGGCGCGTGCCTTGCTGCTTTTCCAGCTCTGCGAGCTTCGCTTTTAATTCCTCATAAGTAGGTTCGGCCATGTTTGCTCCGAGAAAAATTGAGATCGATACATCTTAATCGAAGGCGCAACTTAGTAGGTAAGACAGTACAACAGCAAGAAACCACGAAGGACACGAAGTCACACGAAGGAATTCTTTTGGAGAATTCTCCTCAATTGGATGGGTTTGTGCTATCGCCCTTCATCCGCACCATGGACGGATCGGATTCATGCTAGCTTATTTGCATGAACCCCTACGCTTCGTATCTTGGCGATCAAGACCCCATGCGCGTGCTCCCGGACACGCCGGCGCGACTCCGGCAGATTTCGGTGGCGCTGAAGGACCGCATCGATATGCCGCCCGCACCCGGCAAATGGAGCCCACGCGAGATCCTTATTCATCTGGCAGATTGCGAACTGACTTTCGCTTTTCGTTATCGCCAGGCGCTTGCCGACGACAACCATGTCATTCAGCCGTTCGATCAGGACCGGTGGGCGAAATCGTATGCGGCCTTCGATGCAGCTCAGGCGCTGGCGACCTTCACGGCATTGCGCGAATGGAACTTGACGTTGCTGCGGTCGCTCACCCCTGAGCAGTTAGAAAAACAGGTCTCGCATCCCGAGCGGGGGCCAATGGTCTTGCGGACGATTGTGGAAACCGCGGCCGGGCATGACATCAATCACCTGCGGCAGCTGGAAGCGGCGGCGAAGCACGCGGCGGCTTAGTATCCGGTGCAAAACTGGAAGTGCATGGGATCGCGATCGCGTCCTTTCCAGTCGCCTCCCCAGGTGAATCCAGCTTGCTTGAAGATGGCGATCACTCCCGCGTCCATGCTTCCAGCAGTTCCCTGCGCGTTGCTTTCCGGATTCAGATCAATAGCGATTCCCCAGGCGTGAGTGGAAAGTTTTGTGCCGGTGCGCTGCGGGCGAAAAGCGAAGCATCCGCCGAAGCTGGTGAGTTTTTGCTGGAGAGCGGTTGTTGCGAGTTGCGTAAATACGCTCATGAGAATGGGCGCGACGAGTTTGTGGCAGGTCATTTGGTCGACGAGACGCGACTTGTCCCAGGAGAGCGGAAGCTTGAACGGCAGCTCGATACGCGTGAGGAATTCGGCCTGCCAGCGCGGATCGAGGGTGTGATCGGAGAGGATGTATTGGAAAATGTCGCCGAAGGTGAAGCGGATTCCGTCGAGACCGTTCGGGGGGACGATGGGCACACGAGTGGGTGGCGCCAGAGTTTCGGGCATGGTTCCTCCTTTATTTAGCGGTTAGCAGTGAGTGGTGAGCGGTCAGCAGTCAGCCGGAACAGAGTGAGCAATCGGCCGTTGAGAGCTTTAACCGCAGAGATCGCAGTGGATTCGCAAAGTTCGCAGAGAGGGCTGTTGATTGCTGAGTGTTAGTTCCAACTTTGAAAAGCACTCTTAGAGCCGCGTATTGTTCGCGGGCAGTTCCGCCCTTTAGGGCCTGAGGGCTGAAGAGTGTGCGTGAGAACTCGGCCGTCCCTCCGTGACTTGAATCATCTTGTCCACTTTACCCAGCGCTTCCGCGCTGGGCTAAGCTTGTTCGCCCCTGCGGGGCTCGATTTCTGACAGTGCATTCCATCGTGCTCGATGAAAGTGAGTTCTCACGCACACACTGAAGCCTGTCTAGACTGAATCACGTGGCAACGCGGCCATAAATGGCCGCTCTTCCACAGGGGAGGGATATCTTGAATCGAAAATATTCCCGACTGCTTGTTCGCGGAGGTTTGTTGGAAAGTGCTAATTGCTGAATGCTGATTGCTGAGTGCTAGAGAAATCAGCGCGCCGTCCAGCCACCGTCGATCAGAATTGTGTGACCGGTGATCAGTGAGGCCGCATCGGAGGCGAGGAACACGACTGCTCCGGCTACCTCCATCGGCTCGCCGATGCGGTGCAACGCGGCAATACGTTCGATGGTGTCGGTGCGGTTTTCCGGGACAGAGAGAAACTCTTCCGTTCCCGGAGTATGAATGAAAGTTGGGGCGACAGCGTTCACATTAATGTTGTATTTACCCCATTCGACGGCGAGGCACTTGGTCAGGTGCGCGACGGCGGCCTTGGTCATGCAATAAACGCTTTCTGCGGGCAGCGCGGCAAATCCAGCCTGCGAACTCATATTAATGATGCGGCCGTAGTTCTGGCGGATCATGATGCGCCCGGCCGCCTGACTTGCGAAGAACGTGCCTTTCAAATTGATGGCAAGCGTGGCGTCGAAGTCTTTTTCTGTTACGTTCTCGGCAAAATTGTCCGGCGCGATTCCGGCGTTGTTCACCAGAATATCGAGCCTGCCAAAATGTTCGGCAGCTCGCTCGATCGCCGACGAGATTTGATCGAGCTTGGACATGTCCATCTGCAAGGGCAGCGCTCTTCGTCCGAACTCTTGAATTTCTTGGACCAAATCACCGCCTGTGTTCTTGTCACGGAGTCCGAGCGCCACATCGGCGCCGGCATTCGCCAATGCCAGCGAGATGGCGCGCCCCAGGCCGCGGGCGGCGCCGGTGACCAGCGCGGTTTTGCCTTGCACGTCGAATCGAGGAAAGTCGTTCATGTGGACTCCAGCGGCGAAGCCGGCATAGAGTCTGCCGGCTGAGGACTTCGGATTATATATAATCGCGCTTTCTGATCGCTGACCAGAGGAGCACTTTGGCCTACAACGACCTTCGCGAATGGATCGCCGCGCTCGAACGCGCGGGCGAACTGAAACGAATCAAAACTGAAGTTGATCCCGTGCTTGAGATCGCCGAGATCACCGACCGGGTTTCCAAAAATCATCTCGCGGGCGAGGGCACGCGCGCCACACGGCCTGGCGGCCCAGCAATCTTGTTTGAAAATCCCAAGGGCTCCGAAATTCCGGTGCTCATCAATCAATTCGGCTCGGAGCGGCGGATGCGCATGGCGCTGGGAGTCGATTCGCTCGACGAAGTTGCTGACCGCATCCGCCAGTTCATGGACGTGAAGTCTCCGCAGGGATTTCTCGACAAGGTGAAGATGCTGCCCATGCTCGCGGAGATGGGCAAGTTCTTTCCCAAGACTGTTTCGACTGGGCCGTGCAAGGAAAATATTCGCAAGGACAATTTTGATCTGAACCATTTACCAATTCTGAAATGCTGGCCGAAAGATGCTGGCCGATTTATTACGCTGCCTTGCGTGATCACGCGCGACCCGAAGACGGGCAAGCGAAACGTGGGAATGTATCGCATGCAGGTGTACGACGGGCAGACCACCGGAATGCATTGGCAACGGCAAAAAATCGGCGCGGAACATTATCGCGAGATGTTGAGACGGGCAGCCGAAAATCCCCACCCTAGCCAAAAGCAGGCTAGGATGGGGCACCCTCAGGGTCATTTCTCCCACCCTCCCGCAAACGACGCGGGAAGGGTGGGGCAACCTCAGAGTCGTTCATCAGTCGATATCATGGCTCGAACTTCTGGCGGCTCTGTCAATCCCGGCGGCGATTTGCCCAAGGGCAAAATGGACGTTGCGGTCGCGATCGGCACCGACCCAGCGATCACTTTCTCCGCGATCGTTCCGGCGCCGCCGGATGTCGAGGAATATCTGATTGCCGGCTTCCTACGGCAGAAACCGGTCGAACTGGTGAAGTGCGAAACCGTTGATCTCGAAGTACCCGCAACATCAGAAATTGTGCTCGAAGGCTATGTGAATCTCGACGAACTCCGAACCGAGGGCCCGTTTGGCGATCATACCGGGTTCTATTCACTCGAAGATCTGTATCCTGTTTTTCATCTCACGTGCGTTACCCATCGCAACAATCCTATTTATGCAACCACGATTGTCGGCAAGCCGCCGCAAGAAGACGCCTACATGGGCAAGGCGGTGGAACGCATTTTTCTGCCGCTGATGAAGCTCACTATTCCGGAGCTGGTGGATATCAATCTGCCGATCGAGGGCGTGTTTCACAACCTGATGCTCGTTTCGATCAGAAAATCCTATCCCGGCCAGGCGCGCAAAGTGATGAACGCAATCTGGTCGCTGGGCCAGGCCATGTTCGCCAAGTGCATCATTGTTGTGGACGAAGACGTGAACGTTCAGGACATCGGTGAAGTTACGCTCAAGGCGCTGAATAATATTGATCCGGAGCGTGACATTCAGTTCACGTTAGGCCCGGTTGATTCGCTCGATCATGCGTCGCGCCTTCCGAACTACGGATCCAAAATGGGCGTCGACGCTACCCGTAAATGGACCAGCGAAGGGTTCACGCGGCCTTGGCCGGATGAAATCCTGATGGACGTGAAGACCAAAGTTCTGGTTGATAACAAGTGGGAGACGCTGGCGAAAGAGTTGGGAATCGAGTAAATCAGTTTATGGTTTCTGTGCCGTCCCTACGGGACTCGGTCAATTTCTTTCTCGCCTATCCAGGCAAGGTAGGGCGCTCCTCCGGAGCTGGATCTTGCTCTTCATTTGGCTGATTAGCTCCAGAAGGTTTCTGTTTTGGGTTTCTTTCGCCCCTTCGGGGCTTCCCGGGTTTCGCTTCGTGGACCCACGGCTTGCGCCATGGGCTGCATTCTGGCGCCGCTTTGCGGCTATCCATTAAGCACGCCACGTCGCTGAAACCACCGCTAAAACGAAGAAGGCGTACCGAAAAAGGTACGCCTCTAATTCCAGTGTAGCGCAATGGGCAGGGTGATTGAGCCAAGTTTTCAGTTTTATTTCGGCAACAATATACTTGGCACACATGTTTAATTTTGCTACCGTGGGTCTTAGCCGTGACAGGGCTTTTAGTCAGCGTAGTCCTGAACAGGATTGCGTTCAAAGAACATTTGACTGGCTTTCATGCCGACCCCAGGCGGGAAGAAGCGGGTTCGGTTGTCAGTCCTGAAAACTTCATAGACCGCACCGCTTTGGTATGCGTTGGGCAATCCCTTCAGGCGGTAATTGACGCAAACGATGACAACTGGAACGACGTAGGCGGCACTGCCAAATTGCGGAGGGAGTTGATTGGTGTTCGTGGCATCCACGAAACTAGCACTTGTTCCGTACCAATCGAAAGGCTCTTGGGGAAAGATAATTACACTAGGATAATAGCCACTCCTAGCGCTTCCATACGCAGAGGCACAGAACCTTTTTTGCTCGTCGGGAACAGCTTTACCAAATTCCGACCAACGGGGCAGAAACAATTCTGGACGAACAGCCACTTCGGCGACGGAGTGCCCGATGTTTCTTACCGAGATGTTCAACTGCAAAGTCGCCTGCAGTTTGTGCTCAAAGTCATTACCAGACATGTCAAAACTGAGGGCAGGAACGACTGGCCCATTACCTCTGGTTTGTACGTCAATGATCTTTATCCACGGGCGTTCCGTAGCCTCCAACTGTTGCTGGGCCGTCCTAGTTTGCTCTTTCATCTCTTTCCACATGCTGTGAGTGATACAGGCATACCAAACGACGGCAACGAAGGTGAAGATATTGAGAATAAAGACATATGGCCTCCACCTTTTGTACCAACGCTTTGGTTTCTTCTCGGTATAACGACACTGGGATGGGGATGGTGGACGATTCGTTTCAGTGATACCAGTTCGTCTAAGCGAATCGTTTACGGAATCGTATGCACCGTCATCGGCTCCATTGTCACTGCCTACGGAATTAGTGGACTGACCCAATGGACTCTTAACTTTTAAGCGAATCCAGCCTATGATGGCGATAGATGAAAACAGAATACCGAGAAGGCCCAGAGGCGAAAGAGAACTTCGAGCATTCGATGAAGGTTCTTTTTCGCTCATCCAAAGCACCTATAACCCGCAAAAAGACGAAGGCCGATACTCCCAGCCTTCGCAAATCAAAGCGTCCGGACAAGAACTAGAACGGAACATCTTCCGTCCCCGTCCCTGTCTCACCGTGGCGCGGCGATTCATCTTTACCCGTCAGTTGTGCGTAGGTCAAACGGTGTCCCGCAACCCGGCTCATAGCCGCTGCGAATCTTACAGCGTCCGGCACCTTGTTTCCGTTCTCATCCTTTCGGTTATTGAATCGGAATGCCTGCTCATCTACGTATCGAAACAGGTGGAAT
>Ga0209580_10001401_pt1 | contig 11173 bp, 9 predicted proteins | sample Coa_R1_5_FD_187153 | JGI IMG/M metagenome (GOLD analysis project Ga0209580, IMG submission 187153) | Surface soil microbial communities from Centralia Pennsylvania, which are recovering from an underground coalmine fire - Coalmine... | ecosystem: Environmental > Terrestrial > Soil > Unclassified...
AGCGTGGCGCAGGGCGCCGCCTGGCGGAGTTGACCGGCGCCGAGTCAGGCATAGTCACTTCAGGCGCAGCCGGCGCCATGGCGGCCGCGACGGCAGCGTGCATGGCGGGAACCGACGACAAATACATCTGGCAACTTCCGGATACGACCGGTCTGAAGCATGAAGTGATCATGGTGGGCGGCAGGAGCGCTTTTGATAGTGCGATCAGGCTGACCGGAGCGAAATTGATTCTCGCACTTTCCCCGGAAGAACTCGCCAACGCGGTCAACGAAAACACCGCCATGATTTACACCACAGATCTGGGGGAGAAGTTGCAGCGCGAACTGGCGATCGCGAAAGATCGAAAGGTGCCGATGCTACTGGATGATGCAGCCGGCATTCCACCGGCCGACAATGCCAGACTCTATGCCCGTATGAAGATTGATCTCTACGCCTTCTCCGGCGGAAAAGGACTGTGCGGACCTCAGTGCAGCGGGTTACTCCTGGGTCGAAAAGATCTGATTGAAGCGGCCTTGATGAACTCTGCCCCGCGAGAGGGCTCTGTCTGCCGCCCCATGAAAGTCGGAAAAGAAGAAATCATCGGATGCCTGACCGCATTGGAGACATGGCTGAAGCTAGACGAGAAAAAGCTTTATCGCGACTGGAATGGCCGCGTGGACCGCATTCGAAAGCTGGTAGATACCGTGCCGGGTGTGAAGACGGACGTCTACGTTCCCGAGGATGGGAACCGCTTTCCAACCTTGAGAGTTTCCTGGGACCAGATGGCTTGGGGCTTCAGCACGTCCGACTGCGTGCGCAAGCTGCGCGAGAGTGATCCCGTCATCGAGGTGCTTGGTTCGGACAATCCAAGCCTTGTGACAGCGGTTCGCGAAGGCAATCCCAACCCGAAACAACATAAAGAAGCCGACCACATCGAACTGGTTTCCATGACCATACAGCCCGGAGAGGAAATCATCGTGGGGCAAAGACTGCGCGCAATTCTGAGTGACGCACAAAAGGGAAAATCCGATAGTTAACTGTTACCATCGAGAACGCGGGGAAGGATTCCAATGCGAATATTGCTCTCCGGACTTTTGCTCTTGTCGACGCCCGTGCTGCAGGCCCAGATACGAGCGGTTGTTCCCGCGCCCGCATCTGCTGCAGCGAGTCGTGCCTACTCGCCGGGTATAGACACTGGCGAATATCTATATGTATCCGGACAAGGGCCTCGTCGCCCAGACGGCAGCTTATCGCCAAGCTTTGAGGCACAGGTGCGGCAAGCTCTGGAAAACGTCAAGTCCGTTATCCAAGCCGCAGGGTTGACCATGGAGCACGTGGTCTACACCCAGGTCTATCTTGAGGACATCAGCAAGTATCGGGAGGTGAACCAGGTCTTCGCCGAGGTTTTTGCCAGGAATCCGCCCGCTCGAGCTGTGCTGGGTGTTGCCAAACTTCCGGAGCCAGCGGTTCAAATCAATGCCGTCGCGGTGCGCAGCCTGACTGACAAGCGAGCGGTGTATCCGCCGGACTATAAGTCAGACGAATCCGCTGCGCCTGGCATCCTGACGCATGATCGGTTGTTCGTTTCCGCCATGCCGGGCAGCGATCCCTCCAGCGGTAAGGTTCCGGATGACCCGGCAGCCCAGGTGGATTTGGCGCTCGACCGGATGAAGGCTGTACTGCAAGCCGCTGGCCTCGACCTCCGCCACATGGTTTTCGTGAATCCCTACCTGACAGCGGATATCCCGATGCGGGTCATGAACCAACGCTATGCGTTACGGTTCGAATTCGGCAACACCCCGGCACGAGCCACCATAGAAGTCTCGAGCCTTCCGGCCGGCGCTCACATCGAGTACACCGGCGTCGCAGTACGCGATTTGAAGCAGCGGCGAGCCGTGCGTCCTAAGAATATGCCGCCCAGCCCAACGGCGAGCCCCTGCGTGTTTGCCGGTGACACTTTGTATTGTTCCGCCAAGAGCGGTTTTATACCCGGACCACAAGGTGGCGTATACGCCTCGACCACAGCACATCAAGTTCGGCAAACCATGCGAAATCTGCTCGACAACCTCGAGGAAGCTGACATGAGTTTCGACGAGGTTGTGGCGACGAATGCCTACCTGGACAACTTGTCGGACATAGGGGCGTTTGACGAAGTGTATGTCCAGTATTTCAGCCACGTCATGCCGGCGCGAACGACGATCCAGCAGATTGCGCCTGTCGACCGCAAATCCGACGAAGAGGATCACTTCCCCGATCTGGAACAGGTTTCACTCATCGCGATCCGAAGTCCTTCCAGCCAGTGACGCACCGGGTCTCACCAGAGGCTCCGCGCGCAGCTTCACTGCAGTCAGGCTGACTCCCGCTGGGAAAGCGCTAAAGGCTCGGCAGTAAGGCGATTCGCGGAAAACTGTCAGACGGCCGTCGAAGCGATTCATCACTGCCCGTTGTTTTCAGCGAGGCACTCAAGCCTTGTAGTACAAATCCTCGATCGCCTTCTGCACTTTCGCTGAAAGCGTCTCCAGATCACGCGTGGTGAGGCCGGCAGTCGTAATCGGCTCGCCGACGCGCATTTCGAGCGGACGGCACTTAATGTGGTAGGTATTCATGGGCAGCAGCTCATAAGTTCCCACCAGTGCCACCGGAACTATATCCACTTGAGATTTGATGGCCAGAAAAAATGCGCCAGGCAGGAACGGCTTGATCTCGCCGTCGGGGGTCCGCCCCCCCTCGGGAAAAATTACCAGGGGCAGGCCGGTTTTCAGTCCCTTCAATGCGGATCGGATGCTGCCGATCGAATTGGCAGGATTCTGCTGATCGATGCAAATCTGTCCCGACCGCTTCAAATGCCACCCGACCACGGGATACCTCAACAATTCGCTCTTGAACGCAATACGGAATTGAAAAGGGAGATTGACGTAGAGGACCGGAATATCGAGAGCGGAAGCGTGGTTCGCCGCATAGACATGTGGCTTGGACGTGTCGATTTTCTCGAGGCCGGTGACTGTCACCGGCGAGAAGATGGTCTTCATGATCAGGCATGACCAAACGTGGGAAAACCAGTGGAGCAGGCGGCCTCCGCGGTCGAACAACCCGGCCGGGATCGCGATCAGGCCCAGAACCAGCGTATACAGCCAGATCAGAGGATCGAGAATGAAGTAGGACCGCAGGCGGCTCAACCACCCATAGTGCGCGCCCGGAATCGCATGCGGAGTCTCACGGCGGGATACCGGGACGGGTGCCGCGTTGCGTTCCATTTGATCCAGGGATGGATTGCCTTCAGACACAGTTCTATTCTAGGGGAAAGACGGCTGCGGATGTTTTCAAACTCGCACTCCGAGCAGCCGCATTGCTTCGCCGACCAGATAAATTGAACCGGTGACCACGATGATGCTGCCCGCGGAGGCGTGAGCTCGCGCCCGTCCCAGCGCGGTGGAAGTATCGGGCGCAGTTTCGATTTCTGCTCCGGTGCGAATTGCCGCTTGCCTAATTTCTTCGGGCGATGCCGATCTGGGATTGTCAGCCCGAGTGGCGATCACGTGCTCTGCAAGTGGAAGCAGAATTTCCGCCATCTCCGCGATGGCTTTGTCGCGCATAGCGGCGAAGACAAAAATCAGCGGACGGTCTGCGTAGCGCTCTGACAGGGCCGAACGGAGAGCCCAAGCACCGGCTGGGTTGTGCGCCACGTCGAACACGATCTCCGGCCATCCCTGGGGAAGGTGGACCACCTGAAAGCGGCCGGGCCAGCGAGTCTCGCGAATGCCTCGCTCGATGGCTTTTGCGGTAATTCGGTTGAATCCCTGTTTGCTCAACTCATCGGCTGCGGCAATAGCGAGTGCAACGTTACGCAGTTGATGCCGTCCGACGAGAGGCGACTCGACTAAAATCTGGCGGCCCATCAACTGCAGGGGATAGCGATAGAAGTAAGCATCGTCGATCGCGGCGTGTTCTGTGCGCTCGGCGACGAGAGGCTTTTGCCAAGGGCCGGAGACCAGGTATTGGCTGCTTGCGGGCGACACTGGAGGCACATAGGGAACTGCGCTCACCGCGCGCGCATCAAGATCCAATATTGCATTTCCGATGACGTCATTGGCGGCGGGCAGTTGAGGAAGAGTTATGACTACGCCATTCCGTCGAATGATTCCTGCCTTTTCATGGGCAATTTCCGCGACGGTGTTGCCGAGAAATCTCTGATGATCAAGCGCGATGTCGGTGATGACGCTGAGTGCGGGATCGACGACGTTGGTTGCGTCGAGACGGCCTCCCATGCCGACTTCGAGGACCGCGATTTCGACGCCTTCGCGCGCAAAGTGCAGGAAGGCGATAGCGGTCATCATCTCGAAAAAGCTGGGATGCCAGGGCAGGTCGCCGGCCTCGACCAGCTCTTCTGCAAGGCTGTCCACTTCGCCATGCAGACCAGCAAAAAGATCGTCGCTGATTTCCTGACCATTCACCCGGATGCGCTCATTGATTCGCACCAGGTGAGGTGAGGTATAGAGGCCCGTTTCCAACCCGGCAGCACGGAGGATTGATGCCAACGTGGCCGCAGTCGAGCCCTTGCCATTGGTCCCCGCGATCAGCACGCTGGGAAACGCTCGCTCCGGGTGATTGAGGGCCTGCAGCAGAACTCGCATATGAGCGAGATCGAACTTATGCGAGGGCGTGCTGGCCAGTTCGTGGCCGAGCGCAAACATGCGGGAAACCGCGGTTTCGTAGGACATGAGGCACGCAACGGTCAGCTATCAGCCGTCAGCTTTCAGCTTGACGTTTCAGATTATCAGCGCTGCGGCTACCGACAAAATCGGTGCATTGTGTTTGGCAGATTGGCGGAGAGTTGCAGACTGACGGCCTGTTTTCAGGCTGCCATGAAGCTCAGCGCGCGGGAGATATAGGGCCTGAGCTGCTTGCGGGGGACAACGGCATCGAGCATCCCGTGCTCGAGGAGGAATTCACTGCGTTGAAAGCCCTGGGGAAGCTTCTGGCGTATGGTTTGTTCGATCACGCGCGGGCCGGCAAAGCCGATCAGCGCGCCGGGTTCAGCGATGTTCAAATCGCCCAACATGGCGAACGAAGCGGTCACGCCGCCCGTGGTGGGGTCGGTCATCAGGGAAATGAAGGGGACTTTGGCCTTATCCAGCTTGGTGAGCGCTGCCGAAATTTTGGCCAGTTGCATGAGGCTGACCACGCCTTCCATCATGCGTGCTCCGCCGGACGCAGAGACGATAATCAGCGGAGTGTTCGAATCGGCGGCGCGCTCGACGGCGCGGGTAATGGTTTCTCCCACGACCGCGCCCATGCTGCCGCCGATGAACGCATATTCCATCACGCTGGCGATTACGGGACGTCCTTCGAGCTTGCCATGAGCGTTGATGACGGCATCCTTGAGCCCGGTCTCGTGCTGGGCCTGGCGCAGCCGCCTGGAATACGGTTTCAAGTCGACAAACTTGAGCGGATCGGTCGAGGTGAGGTTTGCGTCAAAAACCTCGAACTGACCTTCATCGAGGAGCTGCGCCAGCCTGGTCTGGGCATCGATGCGGAAGTGCTTTTCACACTTCGGACAGACGCTCATGTTTTCTTCCAGATCTTTCTTCCAGATAATCTGCCGGCAATTCTCACACTTTACCCACAAGCCCTCGGTGCGAACTTTTTTTTCGCCCGAGGTGTCCAGTTCGCCGGATTGACGCTTGAACCAAGCCATTCTGCGGTACCGCGTTCCGAGGCTACGATTCTACTAGAAGGAGTCTCAAAATGAACTCCAAGCGTAAACTATGCGCCGGGTTATTACACGCGGCCCCGGGCGGGGCTAGGTTTTTTGACGATCCATCCGACCTCTGCCCCAGAATGCTTTCCGACGCACGCTCTCGGCGTCGTGATGCGCGGCTTGGGGTGGACAAATTACCGGCTGCGCGGAGCGGCATAGGGTACTTTTTTGTGGCGTTGGTTTTCTGGTTGTGGCAATCTCGGGACATTCATCGCAGGCCAGGATCTCGCAAGGAACTGAATTTTTCCAAGGAACTCTGGCATCCAAGATGGCGTAGCTCGATCAGGCGGAGCTCTGTCCGTCGTACGCGCGGAGGTTTCATCGTGTGGCATCGTTGTGCAGTGCTGCTGTGGTGTGTCTTTCTGGCTGCGCCGGCGTTTTCGGCTCAGCGTGCGGCGGTTCGGCCCGGGCCATCTTTGTCTTCATCTTCCACGGATCAGGATGCAATCCGGGAAATCGTTGACATGGAGCGCCAAGCGAAAGAGGCCACGCTGCATCGCGATGCCGAGTTTACGCGACGCACGCTGGCCGATGACTATGTGGCAATTACTCCTTTGGGCCAGGTCACGACCAAGGAGGACGCGGTGGCGGCGCGCAAGAGCGGTCAGCTCCGGTATGAAGCGATGAACGTCAGCGATATGGTGGTCCGCGTGTATGGCGATACCGCGGTCGTCACGGCGCGCGCCGACGTCAAAGGACATCAACTAGGGGAGGATTTCAGCGGACTCTATCGTTATACCCGGGTATGGGTCCGGCGGAATGGTCACTGGCAAACCGTGAGCTACCAGGCGACGGTGACGCAATAGGATAGAGGGGATTTCACCTCCGCGGCTGAAGCCGCGGATGACTTTTCGGCAAATCACGCGCGGGTAAAGCCGCGGCCTTTCAGAACAGAATTGCAGATCGTTTTTACGCAGTAGCGCCGAGATGGGTGAAGCTGGGAGTTGGTAGTGTTTCGGTTCTAGTCCAGGGGAATCTATGCGCGGGAAATCAGATCAGTTTCCGCTGTTTGCATACCAGGTCCGCCAGGCGGCAGAATCGTTGGGCAGCTGCTGCCGGGTGATATCGGCAAGCGCCTGGAAAGCCCAGGCGTGGGTCTGAGCGTCGAGGGCGGGGTCATCAGTGTAATTCACTAGCTGCGGCACCGCCGTAAGGCGTTGCTCGTGACTCAACATACCAGACTCGGCGAGACTGCAGGCGGCCCGCTCCCGGACAAGTGGCGAAGGATCATCATGCATGGCCTGAAGCAACGGAGCGATGGTGTCGGCCGTACCCGCGAGGGCAAGCGCTTCCACGGCCCAGCGCCGTGATTGTTCATCGCTATCTTTCAAATGGCCGACTAAAACCTGCACGGCCTTGTCACTCTCCACTCCACGGCTTCCCATAGCACCGAGCGCCCACAGCGCCCAGATTTTCTGGGCACCGTCGCCAGAGTTCGTTTGCCTGATCAGATAATCGACGTTCGATGGAGTCTTGGCTAAGCCGTAAGCGGCCAGCTCAACTTCAATTCCGGCTTGTCGCACACGAAAATCCTGAGAATTGAGTGCGGCTCCGGAGAGAGCGGAAATCTGCGGATCCCATTTCAGCCTTCCCCGCCAGTGGTCGACGCGCCCGAAAATCTGATCGACGGCACTGTTGGAGTTCTCGACCGCGAGTTCGAGCAATGCTACGGCTTGCTTTTGCGGCGAAAGGCGGTCAAGCCGCGCAGGATCACTCGTCAGAGGAGCCCGAGACGAGCCTGGGCTCAAGCGAGAAAAGAGTGTACCGCCCTGATGCGGCAAAGCCGGACTACCCAGATTTTTGACAACAATCGCCAGCAAGGCTCCGCCTATGATCGCGATCAGTTTCAGTCGAACATTCGAACTCGCGGTCCGCTCAGGTTTCGCCGCATCCGGACCGCTGAGAGCGACGTCAGCGCCGGGGCCAAGCGTCCCATAGTGAGGCGGCGCCACGGCACGCCCGGCTGGCTGCGCGTTATCGTTATCATTGGGCTGCGCCAGATGGGTTGGAGGAGACACATCCATAAGGACTACTCTAAGAGATTGACAGAAATGAGGTAAAGTTACTTCCGGGTCGTTCCTGAATCCTTATTGATTTAGAACGCGGCTACCCGCCGGTGAAAACCGGCATCAGAATGCAGTTGCCGCGATCCCAAAGCTGAAGTTTCCCAGGAGGAATTGTGCTGAAGAAATCCGCATTGTGCCGTTTTTCAGTACCTCTCATCAGCCTGTGCCTGGCTGCGGTCGCGCTGGCCGCGGCTCCCGGATATCACATTGTGAACACATATAAGCTCGGCGGCGAAGGCGGCTGGGATTATCTGACCGCCGATTCGAGCGCCCGCCGTCTCTATGTCTCGCGTGCTACCCATGTCATCGTGATGGACCTCGACTCCGGCAAAACGGTGGGCGACATCGCGGACACCCCAGGTGTTCATGGCATCGCACTCGATCAGTCGCTGGGACGCGGGTTCATCAGCAACGGGCGAGAGGGCACGGTAAGCATTTTTGATATGAAGACCCTGGCCACCAGCAACAAAGTGAAGGTGGGCGAGAATCCTGACGCGATTATTTATGATCCGGCAACCAAGCGCGTGTTCGCGTTCAATGGCCGGAGCCAGGACGCGAGTGTGATCGATGCGGAAAAAGGGACCGTGCTGAGCACAATCAAGCTCGACGGCAAACCGGAGTTTGCCGCTAGCGACGGTAAAGGAGAGGTCTTCGTAAATATTGAAGATAAGAGCGAACTTGCCGCCATCGATGCGAACAAAATGGAGGTAAGAGCCAAGTGGCCGCTGGCTCCGTGCACAGAGCCCAGCGGGCTTTCGATGGACCGCAAGAATCGGCGGCTTTTCGCGGGATGCGACAACAAGATGATGGCGGTGGTGAATGCCGATAGCGGCAAAGTGATAACCACGCTGCCCATCGGCGAAGGAGTGGACGCGACCGCTTTCGATGACGATAAACGACTGGCGTTCGCTTCCTGCGGAGAAGGAGTGCTGACGGTCGTCCATGAAGACTCGCCGGATAAGTTCAGCCTGGCGGAGAGCGTGCCGACGCAGCAGGGCGCGCGCACACTGGCGCTAGACGCGAAGACGCATAACGTTATTGTCGTGACGGCCAAGTTCGGACCTCCTCCGGCAGCCACCGCCGACAATCCGCATCCCCGGCGCTCGATTGTTCCGGACACTTTCGTGGCGCTGGTTCTGGGCAAATGAACCGATTACCTCAAGCACGGCGCACTCTGCTCTGGGTGAGCCTGATCGTTAGCGCTGTCCTTGGCATGGTCGGCCTGGCGCAGAAGTGCGCGGCCTACTCCGTGCTGACGCATGAGCAGGTCGTCGATGTGCTCTGGCAGGACAACATACTTCCCCTACTCAAGAAACGGTTTCCCGCTGCAACCGATGACGATTTGAAAAAGGCCCATGCCTTCGCTTACGGAGGATCGCTGGTGCAAGACATGGGCTACTATCCCTTCGGGAACAAATACTTCAGCGATCTCACGCACTACGTGCGCAGCGGGGATTTCGTCCTCAATCTGATCAGGGAGTCGTCCGACGTCAACGAGTATGCGTTTGCGCTGGGCGCGCTCTCGCACTATGCGGCGGACAACTGCGGGCACCCCACCATTAATCAGGTGGTCGCGATCGAATCCCCCAAGTTGAGAAGAAAGTTCGGGAACGAGGTCACGTACGAAGACGATCCCAAGATGCACATCCGCACCGAATTCGGCTTCGACATGGTGCAGGTGGCAAAAAACCGCTACACTTCCGACCGCTATCACGATTTCATCGGTTTTGAGATGTCCAAGCCGGTGCTGGAGCGGGCGTTCCTCGACACCTATAACATTCCGCTGAGTGATGTCATATCGAACGAAGATCTCGCCATCGGTACCTTCCGCCGCGCCATCAGCAAAATCATTCCAGAGATGACGCGGGTAGCGCTGCTGACGCGGAAGAAGCAAATGGTGGATGAGACGCCCAATGCCAGCGCTAAGAAATTTCGCTACTACCTGTCGCACACCAACTATCAGCGGGAATGGGGCAAGGAGTATCGCCGCCCGGGATTCGGAACCCGGGTGCTCGCGTTCTTTCTGAGATTCATCCCGAAAATCGGGCCGTTCAAAGCGCTCGATTTCAAAATTCCCACCCGGAAGACTGAGGATCTGTACGTCGCCAGTGTCGATCGCACGCTCGATGACTACAAAAAACTACTCCAGGACACCGGCGCCGGTGACATTCACCTGGCGAACACCGACTTCGACACCGGCCGCCCCACTCGCGCCGGGGAATACAAGCTCACGGATAAGGCTTACGCGCGCCTTCTCGATCAATTGGCCAGTCACAACTTTGAGCAGGTTACACCCCAGCTCCGCAATGACATCCTGGCGTTTTACGGTGATCCGCAGGCACCGATTGCGACCAAGCGAGACGCCAAAGCCTGGCAGAAGACACAGGACGAACTGCAGCGGCTGAAGGCTCATTCACCGCCGGAAAACGGGACGGTGGGGAGCGGCGCGAGTGATGAGCCGATCGAGTCGTCGGGCCTGGTCGAGACTTCAGAGTAGGCTGACTCGGGAGGAGGCAGTCGATCTAAGTTTCCGCCGGAGCGAAGAGGACAAGCACCATCAGCTCTTCGGAAATATCGTGAAAGCGATGCTCGACCTCAGCCGCAACGAAGATCACGCTGCCGCTTGAAACCTCGCGATCTTCTTCCCCGGCGCGGAAACGAGCGCGGCCGCGAACCACGTAGTACAACTCGTCCTCATGATGCGGCTTCTGGGGGTCGGTTCCACCGGCTGCCAGCACGTACAGGCCAGCGCTCATGGCGGGAACGCGCAGGAACTCCCGGTATAACTTCCCGGCTTGAGCGCGCAGGCGATCGACATTTGCGAGATTGTCGAAGAAGACCTTCACGCGAAAAGTCCGCCAAAAATGAAGTCGGTAAACTGTGGCACCAAATCCTGCGCCTGGAGTTGCCCTTCGGGCTTATGCCACTGGTAGATCCAATTGATCATCCCCACCAGCCCGAAAGTCGCTGCCCGGGGGCTGACCGATCCCTTGGCCTGACGCGACCGCTGCACCTCGCCAATCAAGTGCTCCACGAAATGGATGTAATCTTTTTTGCGTGCGTTGATGCGCTTGCGCAAAGCGGGAGGCAGGGGGTGATTTTCGTGAAGCATGACCGTGATCTCGCGGTCGCGCGGGCTGAGGACGACTTCAATATGTAACCGGATCAGCTCGCGAAGGCGCTGCTCGGGATCGCGAATCTCGCGCACCGGATTGAGCACGCGATCCTGCGTGATCTCCATGGCATGATTCATGATCTCGAACAGAATTTCGTCTTTGCTCTGAAAGTGGTGGTACAAGCCGCCCTTACTGAGTTTGAGCGCGGCGGCCACATCGTTCATGGATGTGGCGTCATATCCGCGCTGCTGGAA
>Ga0209580_10001402_pt1 | contig 11166 bp, 8 predicted proteins | sample Coa_R1_5_FD_187153 | JGI IMG/M metagenome (GOLD analysis project Ga0209580, IMG submission 187153) | Surface soil microbial communities from Centralia Pennsylvania, which are recovering from an underground coalmine fire - Coalmine... | ecosystem: Environmental > Terrestrial > Soil > Unclassified...
TGAATTTGTGAGGCAGCAGCTCATTGAGAATGGCTGGAGCGGCTCCAGGGTGCAAGTGCTTCCCCATTTTCAGCAACTTCCTTTGCGGACGGTGCCGCATCCCGGCCCTGACGCTCCCATTTTGTATTTCGGGCGGCTTTCCGCGGAAAAGGGATTAACCGATCTGCTGGCGGCGATGTCCCAAGTCCCGCATCTTCACTTGATGATCGCGGGCGACGGACCACAGCGCGCCGATCTCGAAAAGTTTGTGTCAGATCGCGGACTCCAGAATGTTTCTTTTACCGGACACGTTTCAGGGGTTGCACTCGAAGAATTAATCGCCGGCTCTCAGTTCACCGTTTTTCCTTCACGGGCTTATGAAACGTTCGGCAAGACCATTCTGGAGTCCTATGCGCAGGGTCGGGCGGTGGTGGCCTCGGATTTAGGCTCGCGCCGCGAACTGGTTCACGAGGGTGAAACCGGAGTGCTGTATGAGGCAGGCAGCGTGGATCAACTCGCAGCCGGGATCAAATTTCTTCATGAACGACCTGAACTTGCCCGCACCATGGGCGAAGCCGGACGGAAACTGGTCCGCGAGCAGTACTCTGCCGAACGGCACTTTCTCGCCCTATCACGAGTCTACGAGCAGCTGGTAGCTTCGCGTGCCGCAGCCGTGAGGCGACGATCCAGCGCTTTCAGTCCCGGAGCAAGCTCGCGCTCTTCGCTAAAGATTGCCTATATCGGCGGACGGGGGGTGATCGGAAAATACAGCGGCATTGAATCCTATTACGAAGAGACCGGGAAGCGTTTGGCAGCTATGGGACACGACATCACGGTTTATTGCCGAAGATACTTCACTCCCCAGACGCCAACCCATAACGGAATGCGCCTTCTGCGATTGCCGAGCATCCGCACTAAGCATCTGGAAACTCTCTCCCACACTTTGCTCAGCACGGTCCATGCCTGCTTCAGCGGTCACGATGTCGTGCACTATCAGGCGCTGGGCCCGTCGTTATTCTCGTTCTTTCCACGGCTCTTCGGAAAGAAAACGCTGGTGACAGTGCAGGGCCTGGATTGGGAGCGCAGAAAGTGGTCGTGGCTCGCTCGTTCAGTGCTGAAAGGCGGGGAGTGGGCGTCGGTAAGGCTGCCCAACCAAACCGTCGTGGTATCGCGGTGCTTAGAGAAGCGGTTTCAGTCACGTTACACGAGGAAAGCCATCTATATTCCCAATGGCACGGAGTTGCGGGAGCCGCGAAGCGGAATTTACCTTGAGCATTTCGGTTTGGCGGCGAAAGAATATGTTTTATTTCTCGGCAGGTTCTCGCCGGAAAAGAATTGTGATCTGCTGATTGATGCCTTCGAACGAACCCCAACCACGATGAAGCTCGCGCTTGCGGGCGGTACTAGTCATACAGATGAATATGCTGCTCAGCTTCGCAAGCATGCGAGTGACCGAATCAAAATTCTCGGCTGGCTTTCCGGCGACGCACTGCACGAAGTCCTCACCAACGCGGCTTTGTTCGTCTTGCCCTCCGATCTCGAAGGCCTGTCGCTTTCTTTGTTGGAGGCGATGGGCGCGGGGCTGTGCGTCCTCGCCAGTGATACTCCTGAAAACTGCGAAGTAATTGCCGATTGCGGATTCATTTTCAAGGCTGGCGACGTAGCCGATCTGCAGCGCATGCTCACGCTGATATTGGCAGATGAAGATCTACGCGCAGCTACCGGCCACAAAGCACGCGCAAGAGTAGAACAGAACTACCTATGGGACCAGGTAACAGCACAAATCGAAGCCACTTATCGTGATCTCATTGCACAGCCCACGGACCCGATACGAGGTGAAGCAGCACGGAAGAGCACTTAACGCGGCAGCGCACCATCCAGAAGGTCGTTATATCCGGTTGTTCTCTGCTATTCTGGCGCAAATGCGTTCAATGGGGAGGGCCGGATGCGCACCGTAATCCTAGCCACAGCCGCCGTGATCTGCTCCTTGGTTCAAACCGACGTTCTCGCAGCCCAAGCTCCACCACCTCCGCAAACCGCCCGCCAGGCGCTGATTGAAATGTTTTTCGGTCAGGGTGCGGACCATCTGCAAAAGCATCTTCCCGATGTGACCCGGCGCTCATTCCAGAAGATGGACACCGGCAACGGACAAAGTCTGTTGACTGAGTTCTCAATGCTCGCCAGCCAGGCGAAAGCCTCAGGCGCGGGCTTTCAGACGTTTGACACTGGCCCAACTATCGTATTGGCGCAGGACCCGGAGGGCGGAACGGCTGAGAAGATCGAAATCACCGTGGAACGCGACGATTTGTCGGGAGACGAAGACCAGATTGAGCTGGCTTTTCACATGAGTCGCAATGGGAAAGATGAGACTCTGCCGTTTGTGCCGCGTTTTACCTTCGCAATGAAGATGGAAGTAGACATTTGGCGCCTGAACGAAATCAGCGTGACCGTCCGGCTGCCGCTGGCTGATCCTGATTTCCTGAAGAGTATCGAAGATCGCCAGCGCTCTCAGAATGAGCAAATGATCATCTGGTCAGTGCGCTCCGTGAATACCGCGGAAACCGGATATAAGGCCGCGAATGGGAATTTTGCATGCGATCTTGCAACTTTGGGCAAAGCTGGCAAGCAAGCTTCTGGTACAAGTCGCGCATACCTGTATGATCCCCAACTCGCCACTGGAAAGAAGAATGGCTACGTTTTTGTGATTTCAAGTTGCGATGGATCACATTACAAAATCGTCGGTGAGCTGGCGGCGCCAGACTCGGGCCAGCGCGCATTTTGCTCAGATGAGAGCGGCACAATTCGCGCATCTGCCGACGGCAAGGCGACAAGTTGTCTGAGCAGCGGCGAGGAGGTTCAGGGAAGCGCTGATGCGACCGGCGTTGCCGCTGCCGTATTTGAGGCGCAAAAGCAACAGCAACCTGCAGTGTCTGCCGAGTCGCCGAAGCGTGTTGGCACAGCCTCTCCGCAGTCCTCGGCTCCGCTACGAGTGCGCGTTTCTCAGAGCGTGACGCAAAGCTTGTTAGTTTCGAAAGTCCCGCCGGTTTACCCGCCAGATGCCCGTGCGGCAAGAGTTCAAGGAGCGGTGGTGCTGGCGGCCATCATCGGCAAGGATGGGAGCGTCCAAAGCTTGCGGGTTGTAAGCAGCGCCTCCCCGCTGCTGGAAAAGGCCGCACTCGACGCGGCTAAGCAGTGGAAGTATAGGCCGTATCTTTTGAATGGAAATCCAGTGGAAGTTGATACGACAATCACCGTCAGCTTTGACATAACAAGCCTCAATGAACTGCCCTGTCCCGACTGTCCAGCTCCTCCGCGGCGATAGAAATGCGGCTTAGCGTTCATTTGAACAGCGGCTCTCCGGCCTTAGGTCCGCCGGAATCAGAGCGAGTCGCGGGTTTAGTAAAATTGGAGCATTCTGATCACATCAGCCTTGATTGGACGTATCATTTCGTGGCTTCTGGCGCATCTTATTTCCTGAATTCCTTAATTTCTGTTAAACAAGAACTTGTACCGGAGGGGAGCTTTGGGCGTTCGTCTGGGTTTTCTCGCGATGTGCGTATGCGTTCTTGGCGGCTGTGGTGGCAGTAGCAGCACCACCGGGAACTTGCGTTTTCTGCAAGCTTCGCCTGATGCCCCGCAGGTCAACCTCTTGGTGGACGGCCACTCAGTGGCATCCGGCCTGGGCTATATCAATGCCACCGGTTATGTTTCGCTGCACTCCGGATCGCGCCACGTTCAGGTCGTGCCCGTCAGCGGCGGCTCGCCGATCCTCGATACCGGCGTTAACGTTGCGTCGAGCGGGAACCAGACTCTGATTTTGACCGGCTCAGTCGCCAGCGCTCATTCCATCCTGCTCAACGATACCGGATCGACGACGACTAACGGGGACGGGAGCGTCCGTGTGATCAATGCCTCCAGCAATGCTGGAACTGGCGACGTTTACATAGTGCCTGCGGGCGATAGCATCGCGGGAATTCCGCCTACGGTTGCCAACCTAGGGTTCGATGGCAATACTGGGTATCAGTTGGTCGCCATCGGAGGGTACGAAGTATTCATGACGACCCCCGGAACCAAAAACGCTTTTCTGGGCACGGGATCGATCAATCTTGCGAGTGCCAATCAGACTGTGGTAGCTCTCGACGGCTCGTCAGGCGGGGTCACGTTTACGCAACTCGCGGACCAGTGATTTCGGCGGTGGCCGCCGGATGCACATTAGTTCCCTAGCTTCCAGTTCTCACAACACTTTTGCCGACTCGTGCGTCTAACTATTGAAGACAACATCTTGAGCCGTCCCTGCTCATAACAGCGGTATAATCAAGAGCTTGGAATCGGAGGCGATTTGAACATGCAAGAACGCGCAAATGCCCTGTGGGGCCACCTCAAAGCCAACCGGGCAGCTTTTGCTATCGTGATTTTGCTGACCTTGAGCATTGGGATATTGATCGGGACCGTCATCTCGGTCGGTGTAAAGGGCCAGGAGAAGCGATCTTCCTCGGACGCAACTCCGTTGACCGTGCCTTCACCTCGGCAACTATCGAATCAGTTTTCTCAAATTGCCAAAAATCTCGAGCCTGCGGTCGTGAACATCAACACTGAATCGACGATCAAGCCTTCTGCGCGGAGGCGAGGGCAGGGACAAGGCCCGGGCGGCGACGAGGAAGGCGAAAATCCCTTCGGCGACTTTTTCGATAAATTTTTTGGCAATCCGGATAATGCCGGCCCGATTCGCGAGCGCTCTCTTGGTTCTGGCGTCGTAGTTGACTCCAAAGGCTACATCGTCACCAACCGGCACGTGGTGGAAAAGGCGGACCGAATCCGCGTTCGTCTACAAGACGATCCGCCCGGTGTTCAACATGACGCGAGGGTCATAGGAAGCGATCAGGAAACCGACCTCGCCGTGATCAAGATCGACGTAGATCACGCGCTTCCGACAGCGAAACTTGGCAACTCCGATGGCATGCAGGTAGGCGATTGGGTGTTGGCCGTAGGGAGTCCTTTTGGCCTATCGGCGACCGTTACCGCGGGAATCGTCTCAGCGAAGGGACGAAATATTGTTCCGAATCGCCAATTTCAGTCGTTCATCCAGACCGATGCTGCGATCAATCCTGGTAACTCCGGCGGCCCGCTGGTCAATATGGACGGCGAGGTTATCGGCATCAACACGGCGATCCTGACCGACACGAACGCGTATGCGGGCGTTGGGTTCGCACTGCCATCAAATACCGTCGCCCAGGTTTACAACCAGCTGACTGGTCCGGAACACCGCGTACAGCGTGGCTCCATTGGCATCGAGTTCAATGCACAGGAAAATCCAGCCATATCGCGCGTGTATGGCGTGCAATCCGGCATCACCATTTCCAGCGTGGTCGCGGCCAGCCCTGCGGACCGCGCTGGCCTCAAGGTCGGAGATACGATTGTTTCGGTTGATGGTAGGCCGATCAAGAATGGCGACGAACTGGTCGCTGACATCGCGAGCCGCAGGCCAGGCGCTAAAGTAAATCTTGGCTACGTTCGCAACGGCAAAAAAGAAGAGACTACGGTCACGGTCGCGGACCGCGCCAAGCTGTTTGCTTCGCGGCTCGGTGAAGAGGAAGAAGGCGGGGAGGAGGCAACGCCAAAGCAGAGTAAGTTTGGCGCGACGGTGAGGCCTTTAACGCCTGAGATGGCGGACCGGCTGAACGTCCCTTCAGGTAAGGGCGTAGTTGTTCAAGACGTCAAGCCGGGCTCGTTTGCGGATGATGTGGGCCTGACCCGAGGCGACATCGTTCTGGAAATCAACAAGCAGCCGGTGAATAACGAAGAGGATTTCGTTCACATTCAGTCCAGCCTGAAGAGCGGCCAGGATGTGGTTTTCCTGGTGCGCCAGCGCGGCGGAGGACGTAACGACGGGACAATTTTCTTGGCGGGCACACTTCCGTAATAGTTACTTGCACCAATGGCACTGGCGTCGGCCTGAAATTCGCGAGATGATGGGCGACGCTAGGAAATGCCGTGAGTGGCGATACTCGCGAGAACATGCATAACGGAGCAGGAGCGGATGAATTTTTTGCGGCCAACCAAATTGTTGATTGTAGCGGCCACACTGCTACTCGCTGCCTCGTTGTGCCTCGCAGGAACCCAGACCACCGAAGAGCACGCGAAGCCGGTACATCATAAGGCTCATACGGCCACACATCACACCGCGCCAAAAGCGGCTCACCACGACAGCCCGAAGGCCCTGCATCCTGAAATCCCGAAAACTGCGCACCAAAAGAAGGCGAAGAAGAAACGCGTACGCGGACAGCAAGCCATTGACGGAGAAAGAGCGCGTCAGATTCAGGAAGCCCTGGTGCGCGAACACTACATGACCGGCCAACCGTCTGGAAACTGGGACGCAGGCACCCAGGCCGCCATGCGACGCTTCCAGGCTGACCAGGGCTGGCAAAGCAAGACCGTCCCCGATTCTCGCGCGTTAATCCGCTTGGGATTAGGCCCGGATCATGGGCATCTGCTGAATCCAGAGAGCGCGATGACGACTGAGCCACAGTTGCCGCACGGCACGCAGGCGTCGAGAGGAACGGTGTCTTCGATGAGTTCTAACTCGAGTTCCTCGATTCAGCCGGTTCAGAGTTCGAGTCCCATTCCCGCCCCTGCGGCTGATATTTCACCTTCCCGCTAATTTCACCGGGCCAGCCACGGAGGCGGTTCGTTCCTAACGATGGCGCCGGGATTTCTCTCGACCAGTGCCTGTGCCATACCCTCGCCAAACTCTTTCGCAACCACTTTGCGCGCCTCAGATAAGACCGGTGGCCTGCGAACGGTGTCGTGGCCGTCGCTTGCGAGAATGTGTACGGCCTTCTTCTTAAACAGCCATTGGGCCGTTTGCTGCGCACGCGCGCCCCAGGAGCCGGTCAGAACTGACCCGGTGACCTGCACTGCGCAACCTAACTTCACCCAATGCAGGACCCGCTCCGGGCTTTGCTGCAGAAGCGGATTGCGTTCGGGATGGGTAATGATCGGAACAATCTCCCGGTCTCGCATCTGGCTCATCCAGTCATCAATCTGCTGGGGAATGCTGAAATTGCTGAACTCGATTAGCAGGTAGCGACTGTTAGCGATGCAGAATTGCTCTGGGGCATCAAGCGCGTTCCGCATATTTTCGAACGACAGGTGAAAGTCGCATCCCAGGCTCAGTTGCGGGTTCGGTCCGATTCGCTGCTGAAGGGTTTCGAGCAAATGGGAAAGATATTCGCGGTTGTAGTGATAGTTGTCGTTAGCATGCGGGGTCGCGACGATATGCAGAGTGCCATCGCGGGCTGCCAGGTGGCACATCTGTTCGGCAATTTCCCAGGACTTCGGCCCGTCGTCCACCTCGGGCAAAATGTGGCAGTGAATGTCAATCACGCATTCGCGATTTAAGCAGATTTGGGCGGAAGACTCAAAGCCTGTCGCGGTTTCCTCCGTGAAACTTCGTGGCCTTCGTGGTTATTAACTAGCGCGATTGACCACGAAGGACACGAAGGAGCATGAAGTGAACTCAGTAGCGGCTTCGGACGAAATCTGCAATTTCCGAGTACGCCTTCTTCAGCATCGCCTCCGGCGGTAGAAAAACAATGCGGAAGTGCTTGGTCCCGGGCTTCTGGCCAAAGCCGGAGCCGTGGACGACCAGAATGTGCTTCTCCAGCAGCAACTCTTTTACAAAGATGTCGTCGCCTTCCGGAATGTCGATGCTGGGGAACGCATAGAACGCGCCTCGCGGAGGCACGCACCTCATGCGCGGAATCGAGTTGCAGCTTGCAACCGTGAGATCGCGGCGCGAGCTGAGTTTCTTTATCGTTTCGACCAAGTGGTCCTGAGGTCCTTCCAATGCGGCTTTGATCGCGTACTGCTCCGGATGATTGGCCGAAATGCGCGCCCGAAGAAGTTTATGCATCCCTTCCACGTAAGGCTTGACCACGGCCGAATCGCCGCTCACAATGCCCCAGCCAATTCGCCAACCCGGCGCCAGATAGTTCTTCGAAAGGCCGCCCAGCGTGACTACGGGAACATCTGGCGCGACCGCAGCAATTGAAATCTGTTCGCCACCATCGAGAATCAACTTGTCATAGATTTCGTCGGCGATGATCAGCAGATTGTGCTGTCGCGCCAGTTCCGCAATCTGCTCCAGCGTTTGCCGGGTACACAGGGCGCCGGTGGGATTATTGGGATTGATCAGAACAATTCCGCGCGTGCGCGGGTTTATTTTTCGCTTGATGTCATCAAGTTCCGGTTGCCATCCATCTTCTTCGTTCAGAAAATACGTGTTCGGTTCCGCTCCCGTCTTGCAAAGCACGGCTGAGTACAGTGGGTAGTCAGGGCTGGGCGTCAGCACGTTCTCGCCGGGATTGAGCAATGCGGTCAGGCAGACGTCGACGGCCTCGCCCGCGCCGTTAGTGACGAATACATCCTGGACCGTAGTAATTCCTTTTCGCGCTGCCTCGCCACGAATGGCGTCGATCGCCTCAGGAATCCCTAGGGAAGGGGCATAGCCATTTTTGTTGTCGCGCATAGCCCGGTAAGCAGCCTCGACGATGTGGACCGGAGTGACGAAATCAAAAGCGGGCGGATCTCCGACGTTCAGGTGAAGGACCTTGTGCCCTTGCCTGATCACCTCATCCGCGACGGTTGCCAAATCACGAATTGCATAACGAAGGTTATCCAGTCGCTTAGCCGGGATGATTTCTCGAGTTTGGATAGCGGGCATGCTGGAATTCTAAATTATCGCGAAATCGGTAGGCGTAAACGCCTTGGAATGGCTCTGAACAGCCAATTCAGAGGCCTATTTGCGCGGCCGTGCAGCAACTTTCGTCACATCGGAAACGCCAGGATATTCCTTTACCATTCGTTATCGGCGAATCGTCTGGATAGCCGAAGGTTGAAGCCTATGCAATGGACCGGCAAACGTATTGTCACGATTGTGATGGTAGTCGGGACCGTAATCACCACATACCAGCTCCTGAGCAAGCCGCAGCCCGTTGCCGTGCCTCAAACCGCGGAAGCCGCGCGCAACAACGCTCAGTCGTTCGACCAAAAACTCGAGCAGCTGCAGGCGCCGAGAACTGCGGGAAGTCCTCCCGCTGAAGTTCATTTCAGCTCAGACGAAGTCAGCGCGGAAATGGCGCAAGCCGTTGGTGCGGTACCCGCGGCACCCGTCACCGCGGCCAAGCCAGTTAACTCTGCGCCCACTTCGCCCGACGCAGTCGTCGCTCCCGGCGATGTGCAGGTCAAAGACTATCAAGTTAAGCTCGAGGGAGATGTTGCCCATGGTCAGTTCCTGACCCAAATTGCGGGCAAAGATATTTACGTTACTCTCGCCGGCCATCTGGGATCGCAAGATGGCTACGTGACCTTCGATCCAACCGAGTTCAAAGTTGGAGATCTGAGCATCCCGGTATCGTTGGTGAATTCTGCCTTGCAAAAGAAGCTGGCCGAGCAGCGCGAACAACTGAAGCTGCCAGAAGGAGTGGCCAGCTTGCGGGTTGAAAATGGCGAGTTGGTGATCACGCAGAAATAGCTGGGCTGCTCCCCTCAGGGCTCAACAATCAACTCGCCCTTCATCGAGTGATGATGAAACCCGCACACCACGCAGCAGCGGAATGAGTAGGTCCCTGGCTTTTGCGCCACGAATTCCACGGTTGCGGTTTGCCCCTTCTCTATTTTGGTGCAATCCTGCGGGGATGAAAACACCAGACCTGGCTCTCCAGTTTTCTCCGCACCGTCAGGAAACGGGCTGATCTTGAAACCGTGGGCATGATCAGTCGCAGTAATGTTGAGCCGCACCTTGGTCCCCTGCTTCACGCGGATCGGCGACGGTTCGAATTCGTACTTCTTGGCCGTAACTGTGATAACTTGAACGCCCTCGGTGCTGGACTGTGCCAGGGAACGAGGCACAGTGGCGCATGTGACTGCCAAGATAGTAAGTAGCAGCACTGAAAATGTCAGATATCGTCTCATGATCGAGCTCCTGTGAGATTTATCGGAATCGTTATTTAAACAAGTCTGGGGTTAGCGGATGTCACAAATCTGTAATAAAGGCATTGTACTTCTGACACGTGGGCCTTTATCCTAGGCCGCTATGTTGAACGCATCAGCCGCGAATATCAAACCCGTGAGGGACTCCATGAAACACACCGGTGCCGGAATTCTGCGTTTGCTGTCTTTGATTCTCACGTTTTCCCCGTTTCTTCGCGCCCAAAACGAGCCGTCTCAATATCCGAATTATCCGAGTGAGACGCCGGCCCAGTTTCATCAGAAGGCCGACAGCTTCGATTATGTTCGCCGCGTGGAAATGATCCCTATGCGCGACGGGGTGAAACTGCACACTGTCATTCTGATTCCCAAGGGCGCAAAGAACGCTCCTATTTTGCTGACGCGTACTCCGTACGATGCCGACCACCTCACTGGCAACGCCAACAGTTCCCACCTTGGTCCGACTCTGTGGGGATACGACAACGCGACTGAGGTCATCGTCGAAGGCGGATATATCCGCGTGGTGCAGGATGTTCGCGGACGCTACAACTCCGAGGGCGATTATGTGATGAACCGCCCGCTACACGGGCCGCTAAATCCTACTCCGGTTGACCACTCCACCGACACTTACGACACGATTGACTGGCTGGTGAAGAATGTTCCCGAGAGCAATGGCAAAGTCGGAATCCTGGGAATCTCTTACGACGGTTTTTTGCCTCTCATGGCGCTGGTAAATCCGCATCCCGCGCTGAAAGTCTCGGTCCCGATGAATCCCATGGTCGATGGATGGATGGGCGACGACTGGTTTCACAACGGTGCCTTCCGCGAACAGAACATGCCGTACATCTATGAGCAAGAGGCCACGCGCAAGTCGGGCTTCGGAGGCAACGAGGAGCGCTGGTGGACCGACCACTTCGACGACTACGACGTTTACATGAATGCCGTTTCGGCGGGTGAGCTTGGACGTTCGCATGGCATGGAGCAGCTCGGCTTCTGGAACAAGCTCATCGCGCATCCCAACTACGACAATTTCTGGCAACAGCAGGCCATGGACAAAATCCTTGCTGACCAGCCGTTGAAAGTTCCAGTCATGCTGGTACACAGCCTGTGGGACCAGGAAGACATTTATGGCGCGATCGCAGTTTACAAGGCGATCAAGCCGAAGGACGTCAACAACGACAAGGTTTTTCTGGTGATGGG
>Ga0209580_10001403_pt1 | contig 11160 bp, 13 predicted proteins | sample Coa_R1_5_FD_187153 | JGI IMG/M metagenome (GOLD analysis project Ga0209580, IMG submission 187153) | Surface soil microbial communities from Centralia Pennsylvania, which are recovering from an underground coalmine fire - Coalmine... | ecosystem: Environmental > Terrestrial > Soil >...
AGCCGATTCGAGTTACATCACCGGCGAAATCCTGACGTTGTTAGGTGGTGAAACGACGGCAGCATAAGGACGAAAGCCCAGGGACGGAAGTCCCTGGGCTATCTCAGAAGAGTTATTTATCTTGTGCCTGTCCCACATGCTTCAGCATCTCGCGGCAAGCGGTGGAGCAATCGCGGCAAGCTTTGGCGCAGTGCTTCATGTGCTCGTCATCGGGAAATTTTTCACAGACGGCGCTGCACGTATCGCAAGCCTTGGCGCAGCATTCACATATCATCCCGGCCATCGGGCCGCGATGCGAGACGATCTTGGCAGCCGCGGCGCATAACTCGGAGCAGTCCGAGCAGGTGCCGGCAGTAATAATGTGGTCTTTCTGGCCCACCGCGATCAGGTCGGCGCAGTGCCGCAGGCAGGATTCGCATTCGCGCATGCATTCGGCGCAGGCCTTGGCGCAGTGATCGATGTGCGCGGCATGTTTTTCATGCGGCTGTTTGTCTTGCGCCCAGGCCGTTGAGACGGCTCCCAGGAGGAAAGAGCCGACCGCAAGAAAGCCTAAAACCTCCGCGAAATAACGATACCACATAACTAACCCCTTTCGTGGTGATGGGAATCATCCGCCGTCGCCGGCGGTTCAGACTTGCCATGGACCCAAGACTCGATCGGTCGCAAGGCCGCCAGAATGATCCAGGCCAAGATCGCACCGACAACAGCGGCTGCGATCTGACCCAGACCTACTGTGGCGCCGATGGCGGCCGTAAACCAAATGCCGGCTGCGGTGGTCAGCCCCTGGATTTCCTGCTCCCCGCGCAATTTGATAATGGCGCCGGCACCCAGGAAGCCGAGGCCCAGCACCACGCCTTGAAGCACGCGGCCAATGTTGGCCGAGTTGTACTCGGGAAAGCGCAGCACGAGAGCAAGAAAGAGAGCGGCGCCTAGCGCTACGAGCATATGAGTGCGTAGTCCCGCCTGTTTGCCCCTTTCGTTCCCGATTGAAGCCCACCATGCCTCCGAGAATTGCCGCGATGATCAAGCGCGTCGCAAGCTGGGTGAGCGCGCGGATGTCGCCAAAGCCTGTGAAATTCTCGCAGACGCCAGCCCATGCCTCGTGCCATGCGCCTGCCATGATTGGACGACCTCCCGGTTTGCGAAGCGTAACCAAAGCACCGGGCAATCAATGGTGCAATAGCCATGCCGCCTATTCCCGCTCCGCCTCCGCCTCCCTTATTCTGTCTTGCCGGCATCGTGGCACACAAATTGCGGAACCTGGAAGCGCCGCAGATGGATCCGAGCGCCCCAGAAGAAGCGGGCAATTGGTTTCCCAGCATGAGGCGGTCGAATGCCGATTGCTTTGCGGATTTCCGGGCTACGAGGGACGGTGATTTTTTGCATCGCCGTGGCGTTCACGTCGATGATTCAATCGATTCAAGGAATTGAAAGGGGCATGTCATGGGGTTGATTCTGCTCATCATTTTGGTTCTGTTGCTTTTGGGCGCACTGCCCACCTGGCCCTACAGCTCCGGCTGGGGCTATGGACCCAGCGGTATCCTGGGCATTCTGCTGATAATCCTGCTCGTGCTCTTGATTGTGAATGTGTTGCCGTGGGGCTTTACGGTCTATCGCTAATATAAGTGGGCCGAGCCGCTGTTACCTGCAACGGGCCGGCTCGGCCCGACTTCTTTGTAGCACAACCCAATTGGAGTGGCGGGTTTTGCCCAGTGCTCGCTTTCCACTTTTGTTCACTTTCCCACCGCGCCATGCGTGGCAAGTTCTTCATCGCGTTGTTACGTCAGGCCGCTTCCGATTGGAGCGAGGATAAAATCGCGCGCATGGGGGCGGCCCTCGCCTATTACACGATTTTCTCGCTTGCACCATTGCTGGTCATTGCCACTGGAATTGCCAGCATGCTTTTCGGCGAGAAGGCGGCTCGCGGTGAACTGGCGAATCAAATACGTGGCATCGTTAACGCGCAGGCGGCGGACACTATCGAGGGAATGCTGACCCAGGCGCATCAATCGAATGGAACCTTGGCGGCCGTTTTGGGCATTGTGCTCTCGTTGACCGGCGCCTCTACCGTCTTCATGGAATTACAGGGCGCTTTGAACACTATTTGGAGAGTGGTGCCGCCGCCGGGCCGCGCCTGGCGCCAGATGCTCCGTGAACGAGCGCTTTCTTTCGGACTAATTATTTTCACTGGCCTTCTCCTCTTGGTCTCGCTCGTCTTCTCTACTGCACTGGCCGCTATCCAGCGGTTTTTGCCTGCTTCACTACCCGGCGGCACATGGCTCTGGCAGATGGGCCATTTGCTTGTCTCTTGTGTCGTTTTCACACTCTTGTTTGCCCTGGTGTTCAAAGTTCTTCCCGAAACTCCGATCGCCTGGCGCGATGTTTGGACGGGCGCCATCATCACTTCCTTGCTGTTCCTCGTCGGCCGTTATCTCATTGGCCTGTACCTCGGTCGAAGCACGGCGACTTCAGCATTTGGCGCAGCCGGTTCCTTGGCCGCGATATTGGTCTGGGTTTACTATTGCGCGCAAATTATCCTTTTTGGCGCAGTGCTGACACGAGTTTACTCTTCGATGCGAACAGCTGCTGAGGCGGCCCATAGCGTCCCAGCGAATTCGCCGAGCAGCTCGGCGCAACACGTAACGTCCCACGCATCGCCCTAGCGTCGGTTTTTGGGAAACGGCCTTCCCGCCCCCGGAATCTGGATGCGCGTTCATTTGCCTAACTGGCAAGTCATTTTCAGCGGGTTCAAAACTAACGATCAAGCGCGGTGAGAGTCTGGGCAAGTGAAATTCCACCGAAACCAAAGCGGAATCACCACACTGAGTTCGCGGCGTGACGTTGGCACGGCGTTTGCCAGTTTGGTTTACCGTCCGAATACCAATTCGGGCCCCGTTCCCAGCTTTCAGGTGAATTGTCGATGCAGTCGCACCGGGCTTGGAGAATGAGGAAACGAATTTCCCTTCCCGTGTTCCAAGGAGTTGCATCATGGCCAATATGAACCCCAACAAACATAACGAGGGTCACAAGAGCGATATGGAAGAACGTGTCGGCGGGATGGCCACCGGCGTGGCGGACAAGGCCAGCGAGACGGCGTCGAAAGTCGGCGACCGTGCTCAAGAGATGGCTTCGTCAGCCATGCACAAAGCCAAGGACGTGGCCGGCAAGGCGGAAGAACGCACAGATAAAGCTCTCGGCAACGTGGGCAGCGGCATGCAGTCGCTGGCCGGCACCATTCGCGAGAAGGCGCCGCACGAGGGCTTCCTCGGTACGGCCTCTTCGCGTGTTGCCGAAACGCTCGATAGCGGCGGCCGTTACTTGCAGGAGCAAGGGATTAGCGGCTTGGCCGACGACCTTACCGACGTGATTCGCCGCAATCCAATCCCCGCGATTTTCGTGGGCGTTGCCTGCGGTTTCCTGCTGGCTCGCGCATTTCGGAGGTAAGCCATGGCTATGGTTCAAGATCATCCACCGGCCGCGAGCATGACCTCCCTGGTGGGAGGAATCATCGGCGACGCCGAGGAATTGATCAAGCAACAGTTGACCCTGTTCCGCTCGGAAATTCGCGAGGAATTCCGCAAAGCGCAGGAAGCCGCCATCATGCTGGCAATCGGCGTCGGGGTCCTGCTTATCGGCGTGCTGATCCTGGAATTGATGCTGCCCTTGCTGTTGAACTGGCTCTGGCCCGTGATACCGCTGTGGGTTTGCTTTGCCATCATCGGTGGCATTCACACGATTGCCGGGATCATCCTCTTGATGGTGGCGATCAAGGATTTCCGCGCCGTACATGCGGTTCCGGAGCGCTCGGTCGAAGCCCTAAGGGAGAATCTGCAATGGACGACTCACCTGAAGTAATTCGCCAGCATATGGAAGAAACCCGGGCATCGCTCGCGGAAAAGCTCGAGACGCTCGAGGAGCAGGTGGTCGGAACCGTCCACGACGCGCGCCAGTCGGTGGCGGACACTGTCCAAAGCGTAAGGGATGCGTTTGACCTCAAACTCCAGGTCCAGCGCCATCCCTGGCCGGTCATGGGAGGTGCGGTTGCAGTTGGATTCGTGGCCGGCTCTTTGATCGAGGGCATCAGGCCGGTTTCCCGGCCGCCAGCGGCGCCGGCCGATTTGCGGCCGCACCACTGGCCGAGCATGAGCAACGGCAGCGCGGTTCCGCATCCGATGGGTGAGGAGTTGCGTTCCGCACCGGCGCCACAACCCGAAGCGAATGGGAAGTCGGATTGGCTCCATTCACTCGCACAACAGTTTGCACCGGAAATCTCCAAGCTGAAAGGACTGGCAGTAGGAGCCGCAATGGGCGTGCTTCGGGAGATGCTGGCGACGTCGGTGCCGCCACCGCTCCAACCTCAAGTGACCGATGTCTTTAACAACATAACGACGAAACTCGGCGGCGAACCCATTCGCGGTTCGCTTTTACAGAACGGACACAACCAAAGTTTTAGCGAAGGGAGAATGTCATGAAGAGCGCAACCAAACAAAAATGGGATGGTCGCTGGGACCAGCTGAAAGGACGCGTCAAAAAACTCTGGGGCGACATTACCGACGACGATATGAAGCGGGTCGAGGGTAATTACGATCGCATGGTCGGCCTGATCGAAGAAAAGACAGGCAAAACCCGCGAGGATATCGAACGTCAACTCAACGAGTAGTTCCTCACTTTAATCTTCCAACGGATGGAAGGGAATGCCGCCGTTTCTGCGAAGGGACGGCGGCATTTGTTATTCCTCGCTTCTTGTCGCGCACCGCAATGACCCACCGCAATGTCACATCACTGGTCTTTCCGCTCCTGTTTTTGGTGCTCATTGTGGCAATTCTCTATTGGGCGCGGGTCATCCTGATGCCGGTCGCTTTTGCCGTGTTGCTGGCCTTCTTGATCAATCCGCTGGTCAACGGTTTCCAAAAACTGCGCCTCGGAAGAACCCCCGCCGTGCTGCTGGCGGTCTTGCTGGTGACCGGCTTTCTGGGAGTCCTCGGATGGGCAACCTTGAGACAGCTGCAAGCCCTGGCTCATGAGATACCGCAACATCGCGACACTATCATTCGTAAAGTCGCCAGCCTGCATCGCACCGGCAGCGGCATGACTGGAAGCCTGGTCGAACTGATCAAGGATGTGGGCGACGAGTTGGAAACCGGCAGCCCCTTCAAGCCGCACAACAACAATGGAACGGAAGAACCAGTCCCGGTTGTGGTGCAACAGCCGAATACGCCCTCGAGCTTAAGCTGGTTTTCCATGCTGGCCGAGCCCGCCGTCGAGATTCTGGCCAAAGTCGTGCTGGTGTTCGGCTTGGTCATTTTCATGCTCATCTATCGGGAAGACCTGCGCAATCGCTTAATCCAGTTGGCCGGAACCCAGCGTCTCAGCAGCACCACGCGCGCGATTGATGAATCGTCGCAACGCATTGGGCGATACTTGATTTTGCAATTGCTCGTCAATTCGTGCTTCGCGCTGGCGCTCAGCCTGGGCCTCTGGATTCTGCACGTGCCGCACGCTCTATTCTGGGGAATCTTCGGCGGTTTGTTGCGCTATGTCCCGTACGTCGGAACCTGGCTGGCAGCCACGGTTCTGATGGTTTTCACGCTGGCCGTGTTTCCCGGCTGGACCGAGCCGCTGCTCACATTTGGATTGTTCCTCCTGCTCGAACTTCCGACCTCCAACTTCGTCGAGCCCTTGCTATTCGGCAAAGGCACCGGAGTATCACCCGTCGGAGTTTTCGTGGCCGCGGCATTTTGGACCTGGCTATGGGGGCCGACCGGCCTGATTCTGGCGACGCCGATAACAGTCTGCTTCGTGGTGTTGGGAAAATACATTCCGCAATTGGAGGCACTCACGGTCCTGCTCAGCAGTGAGCGAGGCCTTGAAACGGACGTGAGTTTCTATCAGCGCCTGCTGGCTCACGATCAAGATGAAGCGACGAACCTGGTCGAAACCTTTGTGCAGAACCACCCCGCGGAGTCCGTATTTGACGAGATATTGGTGCCGGCACTCGTGCTGGCCAAGCACGATCGGCGCAACGGAGAGCTCAGTCGTCCAGACGAAGAGCACATCCTTGGCGTAACGCGGCAGATTCTGGAAGACATCATTATTCCAACTTCCAGCGTACCCGCCGCCGGCGAGGATCAAGAACCAACGGTGGCACTGTATGGCTGCGCGGCCGAAGATGCCTTTGATGAACTTGGCCTCACAATGTTTCATCAACTGCTTGGACCATCGCCGTGGCCGATGCAGATGATCTCCGCCAATGCGCTCGTCGGTGAAACCGTAACCCAACTTCCACCGGGCCGGCGGGCCGTGGTGGTCATTGCGGCGTTGCCGCCGGGCGGCATTGCCCGGAGTCGCTACCTTTGCAAACGGCTTCGCAACAATCCGAATGTCCAAGTGTTGGTCGGCTGCTGGGGCTTGACCGACGAAGTGCAGGACACGCGGCAGCGTCTGTTGTCCGCTGGGGCAAACCATATTGGCACTTCGCTGATCGAGACGCGCGAGCAATTGAAACCGCTGCTGCAGGCCTTAAGCCGCGTGAAGCCGCTGCATGAAGTGGCGGCAGCGCGGTGATATTTTGCTGGAAGCGGAAGCGCAGCGAGGCCCGAAGCATCCGCGCCTCGCTGCGCTTCCGCCTCCTTCTTGCGCTCTTCCCAGATGTGGGAGGAAAGACTATTTCCTGGGTTCTGCCGGCGACAAGTACTTCGCCAAAAACCGGTACATCTCCGCGCGCGATTCCTTCGCTAATTTCGTATCCAATCGGTTAAACTCATGCCCGCCGGGGGCGTCCTTGTAGACCTTATGGTCGAACGATTTCCCTGCGGCCTTTAATGACTTGATGAGATGCTCGACTTCCAGCACGTTGACATCTTCATCGTTGGTCGTCGTGTGAATTAACAAGGGCGTTTGCAACTTCTCGGCATTCCAGGCCGGCGAGCGCCTCCGGTATTCATTCACGTTCTCGTCGGCCGTCTTGCCGATGTGATACGGCGCCGAAAAGAGATCACGATAGCCCTGATCCTTGTAGCCCATGCGCGCCACGAGATCGCTGACCGGGACGCCCGCGTATCCGACCTTGAAATCGTTGGGATGGTTAAAGAGATTCATGAGCGTAATCAAACCGCCATGGCTCCAGCCGATGATGCCCACGCGCTCGGGATCAATCTCCTCATGGTTTTCCAGCATCCATTGCTTGCCGGCAAAGACATCCTCAATCTCCAGGCCGCCGTAATCGATGAGTTGCCAGAATTCCTTGCCATAGCCACTGCTGCCGCGATACTCCGGAGCGATCACGACATAGCCCTGCACCACGATTTCGCGCAGAATATGCACTTCCTTGTCCCCGAAATGCCCGTGGACGCCGCCGTGCACATATACGAGTAACGGCAACTTTGCTCCAGCGGCACGCTTCTTCGGAAGGAATGTATAGGCGCTGATGACCACCGGATTGCCGGCCCCCTGCCCTGTGGGGTTCTTGATCACGCGCGGCGGCGGGCCGGTATAGCGGACTTTATCGACTTCCGCGACGTCTTCGAGGCGGTGAAACAGCGTCTCCTCGTCGAGTCTGCGAATGAGCATTTCGTGCGAGAATTGCAGCGATTCTTCGGCGGAATGCTGGCCGGCGGGTTTTTCCTCTGCCGATTTTTTTGCCTCCGCTTGCTGGTGTTGAGCAAGCAAATGATGAACGAGTGTAACGCAGGCAAGGAAAGCAAAAACGCTCAGCGCCGGGAACTTTGACATCATTTCACTCACTTTCGATAGCATTGGACAAACGTAGTTCTCGATTGCGAAAAGCAGAGAATCACTGATTGCACGGATGAGACGGATCAGAGCGACCAGGAATGCGAAAACACGGCATTGTATTAAGGAACTGACACACGCATCTTCTTATCAGGGTTATCAGTGCCATCCGTGATTAATTCTTCGCTTGGCCTTGCCTACACATAACTCAACCACGGACTACGGTACCGGCGCTTCACTTCGTCGAACCAGCGACACGGCAAAACCAGCACCACGACCACGCCAATCCAGATGAGATACACGTATCCCAGGTTGACGCCGTAACCAGGGGGCAAATTCTTCAAATCCCATGGGCCATGATTGGCGAGCGGTGACCAACCGAAGCGCTGAAAATCGAGCAGTACCGCGCCGCCGTGAATCAATGGAATGTGCAGAATGTAGTAAAACATCGGCACGCGCCCAAATACGAGCAGCGGCTTGGCAAACGGCCCCAGCGGCCGGTCGAAGATCGCCAACAGGATAATGGCGGGGCCAAGGGTCATGAGCAAGTACAGCAACGACGCGGGATACTTGGTGCAATTGAGAAACGATAGGAATGTTCGCAGCCCGGTGGTCTCGAACTGCCAGGGACTGGGATCGCCGTAGCCATTGGCAAAACGCTTGGTAGCGACTTGCGACAGGTCCACGTTGGATGCGATGGGAACATCTTGCACGTTGTCTAGCCGCAAGATGACGAACAGCGTTGTCACCACCACGCCCAGGAACAACAAACACTGTCTGCGAATTCTAGGCTTGAGCTGCAAGAGCGCGCCGAATCCGTAACCGGCGGCCATGACGCCGATCCAAGGGATGAGGCAATAGCCTGTGCCGAACGTAATGCCATTCACCACCTCCGCATCGCCAGGTTTGTGCAAGATGACCCAGAGCCAATCGCGCATGTGCAGTTGCGAGGCGCTGAAGCCATCCAGCAAATTGTGCAAGGCAATGATCTCGACACCGATAATTGCCACCAATGCCGTGGGAAGATAAACGAGCCACGAAAGCACGACCATGGCCCAACCAATCGCCCAGAACACTCCGGCGCCGTGGTGAATGAAATCGAAATTAAACATCCAAAAAATACGGTTGCACACGACCTCGAAAAACGCCAGCCACAGGCCGCGCGTGAACAGAAACCACGACAATTCCGACTTCGATTTGCCGCGTGCCCCTTGCAGGAAGGCGCCGGTCCCCGCCAGGAAGATAAAGGTCGGAGCGCAATAATGGGTTATCCAGCGCGTGAAGAAGAGCTCGGGCGAAGTCGTTTTCAGATTCGTGGGATCCTGCAGGAGCTGATTGCCGAAGAAGTCGCGCACGTGGTCGAGGGCCATGATGACCATCACTAGCCCACGCAGCAGATCGACCGCTTCAATCCGGCTCGGCTTCGCCGGCTTGGCCACCACGTCCTTTTCGCCCATGAAATGCATTCCCGATCGCGAGTGTTCCGCTAATCCTGGAAATGCTTTATATGGCGCACGGGCTGTGGTCCAACAGAATAATTAAGAAATTGTGAAAGGGAGCCCGCAGCGCACAAAAGAGCCCGCAGCGCACAAAAAGAACCGGCGCTGCGGGCTCATGTGCAAACTATCGTCGAATGACACCGGAACTTTCAGCCTTCAGCCGCGACTCAGCAGCACTCTGGGCGGCGAAGCGATAGCGGCCGAGCTGGTTCAAAATGCGATCCGCGGCCTCGGAATCGCGATTCGAGTTACCGTGGAAGCGCCGCACCAGCGCATCGATTTGCCGCTCTGTTTCCGGAGTCAGGAAATCATGCCGGCCGACCAGCACGCGGACCAGCTTATCCGGCTTCGGTTCGATTTGCAGTGGCAGCAATTCCCCCGTCAGCGATTCCGGAACCAGGTACAACACGCGGATGCCGTCCTGGCCGAACCAGTCGTTGCTCCAGGTCTTCACCATGGCCCGGGCTTCCTTTTCGTATAGCCCCTGCTCCGTTAGCAGTTTCGCCATCGCCTCGCCAAGCTGCTCAGCGGTCCTCGCGATCTTTGGCTCCTGCATGCGCACCTCGGCGCCTCGCGACAGGTGGCCGGATTGCTCAAAGTAGATTTTATCCTTGTCCACGCGCACCAGGAACAGGCCGGGAATCGCGTCCTTGCCGGTATTCTTGATGACGACTTTGCCGTTGCCCTGAGCTTGCACGGAAAACGGCATGAAGAAATCGCCCACGCCGCGGTAGAAGAGGAACTTTTCGTTCTCTTTCCAGCCCGGCCCGCTCGCTTGCACGAATTGCGAGTCGGTCTCCCGAGCCGCAAAGTAGCGGCCCTTACCGCCGCGTTCGGGAATCTCCAGGCTGTTGGTTCGAATCTTGATGTTGTCCCAGCGCAGATTTTTGTCCGGCGGCCGGCTTGCTTCCGGATACCAGTCCGTCATCAGCCCCTTCGGAAATTCCACGTGAACCGAAGCGGTGCGGTTCTGGTCGCTGTAGAAATAGAGGACCGGCGTTTCCAAGCTCACGAACGAATCGGGCAAGCCGCCCTTTACCTGCCGGTGCCGGTTGTGCATGAAATCCGGCAAGTCGCCGTCGTTCGGGTAGAACTTCAAGTAGAGCCCGTCCGATCCGGCGAAGGTGCTGAAGGTGCCCCATTCATGAGCCACGAACTCCTTCGGCTCTTTCGCTGTTGCTGTTGCCGCCAGCGCCAAACCGCAGACAAGCGCCGCAAGCATTCCGCTTAGTCGCAAACTTCCCATGACTCGATCCTCCCAAGACAGACCGCATATCGCGAATGTTACCTCGGGTAGTTTACCCGCCTTGGATAGCCAATGGGAAACTGTTTATAATTGATTTTATCAAGGTTATTGTTGTATACATTATGGTCAGAGCCACGCACGCGGTAAGCGGCATGACATCTCACCGCTTACTTCGCGCGCGACCCCGAGTGCGCGGTTCGAAGAGTCGATATTTGGGAATTGTTCATGCTCCCTCTTTCCACCGAACAAATTGAAGCTTTCGTCCAATTGGCGAAGCAGGGCAGCCTGCGCGCCGCCGCGGAGCGACTGCACATCACCGAGCAGGGCGTGCGGAACCGGCTGCTCTCATTGGAAGGCCGGCTGCGGGTGCAGTTGTATCGCAAGCAGCGCGGCATCCGGCGTGGCCCGCCGCTCACCGAGCAGGGCAAGCAATTTTTGCCGCATGCACTGGCCTTTCTCGACCGCGCCCGGCAATTGGCCGAACTATTTAGCGGCGCTGCGGAGCAGCACGAAATTCATGTGGCCGCAACGCAATACCTGATCCTGTACACGCTCGTGGATGCCGTGCGCCGCTTTCATGCGGCATTTCCCAATATTCACGTCCGGCTCAGCAATTACACGGAGCTGGAGCTCGAAGCGGCCTTGCTACGCGATCCGGATTTGGCGTTCGGCGTGGCGGCGGCG
>Ga0209580_10001404_pt1 | contig 11154 bp, 10 predicted proteins | sample Coa_R1_5_FD_187153 | JGI IMG/M metagenome (GOLD analysis project Ga0209580, IMG submission 187153) | Surface soil microbial communities from Centralia Pennsylvania, which are recovering from an underground coalmine fire - Coalmine... | ecosystem: Environmental > Terrestrial > Soil >...
TTCCGCGAAGTGGTTCAGCCCACGCTGCCAAGAAAAGCCGCGACGTGAGATCCTGGTGCGCCCGTACCGCAAACCGACACAGGTAGGCAGGCACAAACGTGCTAAGGCGCGCGAGATAACCCTGGTCAAGGAACTCGGCAATCTAGCCCCGTAACCTCGGAACAAGGGGTGCCTCGGTAGGGTGACTCCGTACAGGGGAAGCCCGAAGAGGTCGCAGGGAATCGGCTCAAGCGACTGTTTAACAAAAACACATGTCTCTGCTAAGCCGCAAGGCGACGTATAGGGGCTGACACCTGCCCAGTGCCGGAAGGTTAAAGGGAGAGGTTAGCCGCAAGGCAAAGCCTTGAACTGAAGCCCCGGTGAACGGCGGCCGTAACTATAACCCACCGTTGTAGTTACGTTATCAAAATCCGGCTATATGCTGGAAAGCCTGAGTATCCCACACTACCGGCCATGAACACGCCGGTGACAATGTGATGGGTGCAGGTAATCAGCAGGGAAGGCCGGGCGATAGCGCCCGGAACCCTCAGAGACTGCACGCCGGACTCCGCCACCCGCGGAGATGATACAGTCCGAACTGCGTGGCGACACGCAGAGCGGGTAACCAATCCCGCCGCCCAGTGCGATGGGTCGCAACAGACGAACGGTAGGACCGGGCTACTACCCCCGGAAGGGCCGTTATCAAATTCGGCTATATGCTGGAACGCCTGAGAATCCCACGCTACCAGTGAGTTGTGATATAGTGATAGTTAGATACTGGTGACAATGCGATGGGTGCAGGCAATCAGCAGGAAAGACTCTCGCACACCGAAGAGATCAAGTACTTCCTTGCAGGTTTCATCGAAGGCGAGGGAGCGCTGTGTGTTAGCATCAAGCATCATCCCACAGCGCGATTCGGCTATCTCGTGGATCCGGAGTTCTTTCTCTACCAGCACGAGAGCGGCCGGTGGTTGCTAGAACTCGCCCGCGAAGTGTTTGGAACGGGCACCATCTTCCAGAAGCACGGCAGTCCAAAGGTGCTCGTGTTCGCGATTCACTCGCTCCGAAGTCTAGTCGATAAGGTCGTCCCGTTCTTCGAACGGTACGTAGCGCCGTTCAGTTGCAAACGGGCAACTTTCGAGCGATTTCGTGAGATAGTGGAGATGATGGAGCGCAAGGAGCACTCAACCGCTGATGGACTTGCCCGGATCGTTCAAAAGGCTTACGCGATGAATCCGGACAGTAAAGGCCGACAGCGGATTCGGACGATCGAAGAGGTATGCGAGAGAATCCTCAGAGGCCATACGCCGAACATCCCGTCCGCGGGATGAAGATATGGTCCAGGTCTCATGGCGACATGAGAGGCGACTGCCTAAGGTAGCGAAATTCCTTGTCGGGTAAGTTCCGACCTGCACGAATGGTGTAACGACTTGAGCGCTGTCTCGACCAGGGACTCGGCGAAGTTGTGGTGTGGGTGAAGACACCCACTACCCGCAGCTGGACGGAAAGACCCCGTGGAGCTTTACTGTATCCTGTCATTGGATGTGGTTCTGTCATGTAGAGGATAGGTGGGAGGCTACGAAGCCGGGGCGCTAGCTTCGGTGGAGCCAACCTTGGAATACCACCCTTGATTGAATTACGTCCTAACCGGCGACCTTATCGGTTGTCGGAACAGTGGCAGGTGGGCAGTTTGACTGGGGCGGTCGCCTCCTAAACGGTAACGGAGGCGCCCCAAGGTCCCCTCAGCACGGTTGGAAACCGTGCGGCGAGTGTAAGGGCATAAGGGGGCTTGACTGTGAGGCCAACAAGCCGATCAGGGACGAAAGTCGGGCCTAGTGATCCTACGGCAGCAAGTGGAAGCGCCGTGGCTTAACGGATAAAAGCTACCCCGGGGATAACAGGCTGATCTCCCCCAAGAGTCCACATCGACGGGGAGGTTTGGCACCTCGATGTCGGCTCATCGCATCCTGGGGGTGTAGTAGCTCCCAAGGGTTGGGCTGTTCGCCCATTAAAGCGGTACGTGAGCTGGGTTCAGAACGTCGTGAGACAGTTCGGTCCCTATCCACTGCGGGCGTAAGAGGCTTGAGGGGTGCTGCTCCTAGTACGAGAGGACCGGAGTGGACGCACCGCTGGTGTACCGGTTGTCCTGCCAAGGGCAAGCGCCGGGTAGCTATGTGCGGACGGGATAAGCGCTGAAAGCATCTAAGCGCGAAGCCCACCCCAAGATGAGGCCTCTCATCGGGTAACCGAGTAAGACCCCAGGAGGACTACCTGGTTGATAGGCCGGAGGTGTAAGGGCCGTAAGGTCTTGAGCCTACCGGTACTAATAGGTCGAGGGCTTGAAGGTATGAACTGTAGGGGTAGCTGTATGGAGCTTGCACCGTGGCTCGGAGTCGCAGGCAAGGGCTTCTGACGCACTAAGAAGCCTGGGATCCGAACGCACGAGCCATGGGCGATGTCCGCGGAGGGCGCGAATGCGCGTCTCCGCGGCAAGGTTCCCGGTGGCGTTGCCGGAGGGGTCACACCCGTTCCCATTCCGAACACGGTCGTTAAGCCCTCCAGGGCCGATGGTACTGCGCCGGCACCGGCGTGGGAGAGTAGGTCGCTGCCGGGGTTATGTCGGTGGGGGAAGGCCAATCCTTCCCCCACCGCTTCCCCAAACCGGCACCACCCAATGTGTACGATCGGTCACGGCCAACAACCGTCAGCTCCACAGAAACCGTCAGCTCCACAGACGCGGTTAAGTCGTTTGCGCGGATCGCGCCACAATCGGCGAACGAGCGGCACGACTTTGCAGGAGGATCAACATGTCGATGATTCGTCCCCCGCTGGAGGGCCTCTTGGATAAAGTCGATAACAAGTACGCGCTCGTCATCAGCGTGGCGAAGCGGGCCCGGCAGTTGAAAGAGGGCCACTTGCCGATGGTTGATATCCCAAGCACGAATCCGGTGACGGTCGCGCTCGAGGAGATCGCCGCCGGGAAGGTCCGCGCCGAGAAGCCGACGGAGCCGATCAAAGAAGACTAGTCGGGTCAGTAAGCGCGCGGCGTTGACGCCGCGTCGCGCCGGCGCGTGACGCGGGGTCACGGATGGGTTCGGGCCAAAAAGCCCGAACCCATTTCTTTTTTTGGCGCCGTCGGGCAGTCGCTGAGCATGCGCAGGTGCCGGTGTGCGTCGGTGCCGGTCCACCCGGCTGTTTGGCGGCGCGCGCTCAAAGACACCGGTTCATCGGAGGTAATCATGCTCCCGGACCCCTCGTGCGCCGACATCTCGACGATCGAAGCCGAACCGGCTCCGGCCCGGGGGGCGCGCGTGGCATAGGCGGGCGCGCACAGACGCGGTACTTCCGCCGCGGCGTAGCCGGGCACGCTCGAACAGCGCCCGGTGGCGTCCGTGGCGGTTTCATGTGCGCCCGAATACACGTTCCACCGAACTCCGGTGTCGCGCTCCGGAGTTACTCGCGCAGGGTCCCGACCCCGGGCCCCGAAGGGAGCATCCATCGTGTGCCGGCGGCGCCGTTTGTCGGCATGACGCCGCGAAAACGCGTGCGCGCCAGCGGAGGTCTGTCATGGAAAGCGGCTGGCAGTTCCGCAAGGCCCTCGTCACGAGTCACCGCGGCGTCGTCGCGGCTAAACACCGGCTCGCGGCACGCGCGGGTGTGGAGATGTTCAACCGCGGCGGCAATGCCGTGGATGCCGCGGTCGCGGCCGCGTTTGCGATCGGCGTCATCGAGCCGTGGATGAGCGGCCTCGGCGGCGGCGGTTATATGGTGGTCGCGCGACCAACGGCATCGCCCGCGCTGCCGCATCCCACCGAGGCCGCGTCGGTGGTCGAGTTCGGCATGCGGTCCCCGCTGGCGGCGCACGCGGAGATGTTTGAGCTCGAGGACGGCTACGACACGGAGCTGTTCGGCTGGCGGCGCGTGCGCGGACAGGCCAACATTCATGGCCCGCGGTCGGTCGCCGTGCCGGGCGTCCCCGCGGGGCTGGCGCTCGCGCTTCAGCGGTTCGGCACGATGCCGCTCGCGGCGGCGCTGAAGCCGGCGATCGCCCTTGCCCGCGACGGGTTTCCGGTGGAATGGCCCACGACCCTGCAGGTTGCGCTCGACGCCACGACCCTCCGGCGACACGAAGACGCGGCGGCCCTGTTCATGCCGGACGGCGTGCCGATCGTGCCGTCCACGACGCCGCACGCTCGGCTGCTTAAGCAGCCGAACCTCGCCCGCACGCTCGAGGCCCTGGCCTCGGACGGGCCGGACTCGTTCTATCGGGGCGAGGTGGCGCGGGGGATCGTGGACGACCTGCGGCGCCGGGGCGGCATTCTGGATGTCGCAGACTTCTCGCGCTACGAGGCGCGCGTCGCGCCCGCGCTTGTCTCCCGCGCGCTCGGCTATGACGTGCTGCTGTCGTCGGGACCGAGCGGCGGAGCGACGCTCGCGGAGATCGCCGGACTGATGGCCGGACGCGCGCCTTCGCCAGGACGGCTCGGCCACAACACGGCGCCGTATCTCCACCTGCTGATCGAGGCCACGCGCGCGGCCTTCGAGGACCGGCTGAGGCTTCTCTCGGACGAAGGCGGATGGGACACGGTGACGAGCGAGGCGCATCTCTCCGCGCGGCATGCCGCGATCGGTGAGCGTGCGGCCGTCTACGCGACGGCGGGGGCGGATCCTACCAGCACCACGCATCTGTGCGCCGCAGACGCGGGCGGTACGATGGTCTCGCTGACCCAGACGCTGCTGTCCCGGTTCGGATCGCGGGTGCTCGTCCCCGGCGCCGGCGTCTTGATGAACAACGGCATGATGTGGTTCGATCCGGAGCCCGGCCGCCGCAACTCGGTCTCGCCGGGCCGCCGGCCGCTTGCCAACATGACGCCCGCGATTGTCGGCGTCGAGGGACGGCCGGTATTCGCCGTCGGCGCGTCGGGAGGGCGCAGGATTATCGACGCCGTCCTGCAGCTCATCCTCAATCACATGGAGTTCGGGATGGACGTCCAGGCGGCGATCGATGCCCCCCGCATCGACGCAAGCAGCGGCGAAGTCATCGTCGATGACAGGATCCCGGCCGCGGTGCGCGATGAGTTGACGCGGCGCGGACACCGCGTTGCCGCGGTAGAAGAGACGATGGCACCGAGGTTCTTTGCCAGCCCGGTGGCCGTCGCGCGCGATTCGTCTACCGGAGCCTTGACCGGCGGCGCCGATCCGTACCATCCGGCGTCGGCCGTCGGAGCGTAACAATGGCGCGGTTGCGCCGATCCCTGCCCCAACTTCACGGCGGTGAGTTGTTCCTTACCGACGGCGGTATGGAAACCACGCTGATTTTTCTCGAAGGGCATACGCTCCCCGAATTCGCCGCGTTCGACCTCATGAGACGGCCGGAGGGGGAAACGATTTTGCGGCGCTATTATGAGACCTACATGCGCCTGGCCGGGCGGTTCGGCACCGGACTGATTCTCGAAAGCGCAACATGGCGCGCCAATGCGGATTGGGGTGCGAAGCTCGGCTACGGCCCGAAGGAGCTCGCCGCCGTGAACCGGCGCGCAATCGGTTTGCTCGAAGAGCTGCGAGACGAAGCGCGTGGTGACACCGACCGGATCGTGATCAGCGGATGCATCGGGCCCCGGGGCGACGGCTACCTCGTGGGAAGCACGATGACCGAAGAGGAGGCGGAACGATATCACGCGCCGCAAGTCCGCACCCTCGAGGACACGGCGGCCGACCTGGTCGCGGCCTTCACCATCAACTATGTCGAGGAAGCGGTCGGCATCGCGAGGGCCGCCGAGCGAGTTGATCTGCCCGTCGTCATTTCGTTTACGGTCGAGACGGACGGCCGCCTGCCGAGCGGACAGACGCTGCGCGCGGCGGTCGAGCACGTCGATGCCGCGACGTCGTGCTACCCGGCGTACTACATGATCAATTGCGCACACCCGGCGCATTTTGACCACGTGCTCGCCGACGAAGTGGCATGGAACGAGCGCATTCGCGGGCTCCGCGCGAATGCGTCGCGCAAGAGCCATGCGGAACTGAACGAAAGCGCTGAGCTGGACAGCGGCGATCCCGCCGACCTGGGCGCGCGGTATGCCGGGCTGAAGCGCCGGATGCCACACCTGAACGTCATGGGCGGCTGCTGCGGCACCGACCACAGGCACGTCGAGCAGATCGCCGTCGCCTGCCTGCCGTTTTTCTCGCAGGGACGCTGATTTCGCGCGGAGTCCCGAGGGGGGAGGCCGAACCGCCGGCCGCCCAGGCACACACCTCGCCGACCGGCCGTGCCGTTACAAACTTCTCCGCCCGGCGCGCATGACCGCCGCCAGCGACTGCCGGTGGCGGAAGATGTCCCGCCACGGATCCGGGTCCTCGAGCCGGCGGACGTAGTTTCCCAGGTTGAACTGCGACGGATCGAGGGCAGGGGTGACCTCCGACCAATCCAGCGGCGTCGAGATCGGCGCCTTCGGACGGCGCCGGACCGAGAACGGCGCCACCACAGTCTGCGCGAAGCCGTTCCGGAACGGATCGAGGTACACTCGTCCGCGGCGCGCCCGTACGCGCGCCTCCACCGTTAGTTCGCGCGGATGCGCGCCGGCGAGGATGCGGCAGAACGCTTCGGCGAACGCGAGGACCGCGGCGTTGTCGGGTCCCGGCCGGATGGGCACGAAGATGTGGATCCCCCGGCTTCCGGATGTCTTCGGAAATGACCGCAGGCCGAGCTCGTCGAGCCTCGCTTTGACGAGGAGCGCGGCGCGCGCCGCGTCGGCGAACTCTCCGGACGCCGGATCGATATCGAAGCACATCCAATCGGGCCGGTGCGGCGCGCGCCGCCGGCTCGGCCACACGTGCACTGCGATGCAGCCGAGGTTCACGAGCGCCAGTTGGGTTTCTAGACGGCCGCCCACCACGTAGGTGGTGTGGCCGGTCTTGTCCCGCACACGCCGCGTGGGAGTGTCGCGTGGGAGCCCCATTGGGGCCTCGCGCTGATAGAAGCACTGTCCGCGCAGACCATCCGGACACCGTTCGAGCGTGAGCAGACGCTCGTCGACATAGGGCTGCAGCCGCGGAAAGACGGCGGCGTAGTACTCCGCGAGATCGCCCTTGGTGTATCCTTCGTCCGGCCAAAAGACCTTGTCCGCGTGCGTGAGCTGGACAGGGGACCTGGTTGGTCGCCCCCGCGCACCCCGTGCCGGATGGGTAGACCGGGGCGCTGGTGTCCGGCCCCGCACGGTGCGGCGGCCTGTGGACGGACGCCGGGCGCGGGGCCGGGTCACGGCACGGCCTCGGGGTGCACGACCTCGCTCGCTTTCTTGTCGTCGCGGAGGCCGAGAAACGCCGGCTGGCGCAGCTTCCAATCCGCCGTCCATTCCTCGAACGCGATCTGCGCGACAAGTCTCGGCGTCACGTACACGGCGTCGCGCTCCCGCGGCGGGTCGATGAACGCCGGCGTGGAGCGGACGAGCGGGGTCAGTTTACTGTACAACGAGTCGAGGGTCTGCCGGGTAAAGCCTGTGCCGACTTTTCCGACATACCGGAGCCGGCCGTGGGCGTCGTACGCGCCGAGCAGCAGTGCCCCGAACTTTGTGCGCGCGCCCCGCGGCGCCGTGTAGCCGCCGATGACAAACTCTTCTTCGTGCCGCACTTTGACCTTGAGCCACTTGCTCGACCGCTTCTCTTCGTAAGCCGACTGCTCGTCCTTGGCGATGATGCCCTCGAGCCCCCGACGCCGCGCGTACCGGTACGCTTCGAGCCCGGTCATCTCCAGCCGCCGCGCGCGGCGGACGATGCCGTCGTCCGGTACCGTTTTTTCGAGCGCCCGGCGGCGCGCAGTCAGCGGGGCGCGGCGCAGGTCTCGCCCATTGTCGTAGAGACAGTCGAAGACCGCGTAGGCGCGCGGGGCGGTGCCTTTCTGCAGCAGCTGGAAGCGCGAAACGCCGCGGCGGTCGAACGCCACAATCTCTCCGTCGAGCAGCAGCGTTCGCGGCACGAGGCGGCTTACGCCTTGGGCGATGTCGGAGTACGTCGCCGTCCGATCGTTGTCGTTCCGGGACAAGAGGCGGACACGCGGGCCTTCCTTGTACGCTAGGATTCGAAAACCGTCGTACTTCTCTTCATAAACCCACCCCGGCCGGTGAAAGGGCTCGGGGACGAGCGTGGCCAGCATGGCGTGGACGCGGAAGGGGATGCGGTCCGGCCGGAGGGTCATCACCGCGCTCTCCGCGGAGCGGGTGCATCCTCCCGTGTCGAGGACCGCGGGCCTGCTGTCGCGGACGCGTCGCCGCGGCGCGAGGCGGCGTCCTCCTTCCGTTTAATCAACAGCCATGTCTCCTGTTTGGATCGGGCCACGCTCAAACGTGTGCGCACGAGCACCCACGTGCCGTTGAGTCGTCTGCCCAGCAACCGGAACTTGAGTTCTCCGCGGCGCAGCGCGGCGTTGACGTCATTGTCGTCCGGCCGCCATTCGCCCTGGTCCCAGATCTCGACCGTCCCGGCGCCGTACTGGCCCTCCGGGATTCGGCCTTCAAACTTCGCGTACTCGAGTGGATGATCTTCGACCCGCACGGCGAGCCGTTTCGCGGCCGGCACGGTCGGGATGCCCTTCGGCACAGCCCAGGAGAGGAGCACGCCGGCCCACTCCAAACGAAAATCGTAGTGGAGCGACCGCGCCTGGTGTTTGTGCACAACGAAATGAAGGCAGGCGATCGCGGCGGGGCGGCGAGCGGATCGTGACGTCCCGTCCTTGATGCCACCCGGTTCCGGTGTCGAGGTAAAGTGACGCTTGTGTCGGTACTCACGTAGACTCATGGCGCGCGCTCCATGCGTCGCGCGGGATGCCGCGACGCTCTCTCATGTTGTAGCGTACCCGCCGCGTGCGAGATATCCACGGCTTGTCCACAAGCACGACTTGTCCACAAGAACGATCGTTCCGGATTGTCCGCGCAACCATGATGTGCTACATTTGCGCATGCCGGCGAGCGCGGCACGCGGATGAGAGTGAGGTAGCTCTTCGGAGCCAACCCGGCTTAACCCGTGCGGCCTCGCCGGTACTACGTTTTCGTCGTCGCGAGATGCTCGAACAGGCGCATGACCGCGGCGATGCCCTTATGGAAGTGCGCGAGATCCAGGCTCTCGTCGGGGCTGTGCGCGTTCGCATCGGGCAGCGACCATCCGGTTACGATGACGGGCAGCCCGAGCCGGCCTGCAAACTCCGAGACGATCGGCACCGACCCGCCCGCGCGTACGAACACGGCTTCCCGGCCAAACGCCTCCGTCAACGCGCGCCGCGCCGCGGCGATCGCTGGCGAGTGCGGCGAGATCACGACCGGCACGGCGCCGCTTCCCGCGCGCCTCTTCACCTCGACACGCACGCCTTTCGGCGTGATGGCCCGCACATGCGATTCGAACGCGTCGATGATTTCGCGGGGCTGCTGATTTGCCACGAGCCGCATGCTGATCTTGGCGCTCGCCCGGGCCGGGATCACGGTCTTCGAACCGGCGCCGGTAAACCCGCCGGGCATGCCGTGCACTTCGAGCGTTGGCCGCGCCCACATGCGCTCGAGCACGCCGTAGCCGGGCTCACCGGTCAGGGCCGTCGCGCCGACTTCGTCGCGGAGAAACGCGGCTTCGTCGAAGGGCAGTGCCTTCCAGGCCGCGGTTTCTTCGGGCGGCGGTGGGACCACGCGATCGTAAAATCCCGGGATCAGAATGCGTCCGTCTTTGTCTTTGAGTCCGGTGATGATCTCGGCGAGCGCCTGAAACGGGTTCGGCGCGACGCCGCCGTAGCCGCCGGAATGCAGATCGCGCGCCGCGCCCGTGACCTCCACTTCGGCGCCGACGATGCCGCGCAGCCCGAGCGTGATCGCGGGAACGCCGGGCGCGAACATGCCCGAATCGAGCACGAGGCAGGCATCGGCCCGCAGCCGGCCGGCGTGGTCGCGGACGTAGGCGGCGATCTCGGCGCCGCCGGATTCCTCTTCGCCTTCGATGAGCAGCTTCACATTAATCGGCAGTTTGCCGGCCGTCTGCAGGTAGGCCCGCATCGCCGCGATCAACGTCAGGATCTGGCCTTTGTCGTCCGCGGCCCCGCGCGCGAACAACCGGCCGCCGCGCACGGCGGGTTGGAACGGGGGCGACGTCCACAGATCGAGCGGGTCGACGGGTTGCACGTCGTAGTGTCCGTAGCCGAGAAGGGTGGGCCGGCCCGGCGCGCCGAGCCACTCCGCGTACACGAGCGGATAACCGACGGTTTCGGTCAACTCGACCGGCAGGTCCATCGAGCGCAAATATTCTGCGATCCAATGCGCCGCGCGGCGCGTGTCGTCGCGATGGTCCGGCAAAGTGCTGATGCTCGGGATGCGCAGCAGATCGCTGAGTTCGGACTCGAACCGTTTGCGGTGGGTGTCGGCGAACTCGACCGGCGTGGGCATTGCATCCTCCTTGCAGCGTCGGACGCCGCGTCACGGCGCGTCCCGCGTCCCGGCTTCCGCGCGGACTCGGACCGGTCCTTCGGTGTGGCGGGCCGGCATCAAATCACATGCTATAATGGGCGCTGCGCGGCGGCGTAGCTCAGGTGGTCAGAGCACGCGGTTCATACCCGCGGAGTCGGGGGTTCGAAGCCCTCCGCCGCCACCACGAATCCCACCGGACCGGATTGCACGACGTTGCCAGAAGTAACGTCCTGCAAGGATTTTCGCCCTTCCGGCGGTAGAACTGGACTGCACGGCGTTGCACCTGGCAGGCACGTCCATAAACTTTCCGTCATGGGTTCCCGTTGCTGTGTATCGCGCCACGACTTTGTCGCCCTCGGCGATGGTGTCGTCCTTCGTGCGGTGGAAGTCCGGGAAGGCAGTGAACAGGCTGGCGAAGTTTTGCCTGGACCGAACAGGGTCCACGACTCGGCCATTGATTGCGAAGTTGGGTCCGAGAAACCTATCCCTGGCTTTAACATCGTGTCCGTTGAACGCTTCTTCGTTGAACTGGCGGATGAGTGCTTTGTTCTCCTCCACAGACATCACAACACCCCTCTCCGGTGTTCGTGCGGTAGGCTTCCGGGGTGGCGTCTACGCAAGTCGGAGCCCGGGATGGCCGGTTTCGGCACCCTGCGATCACCAAGTCGTGCGGGCTGTTCCTACTGGTTCCAGTACCTGTGCTCCGCTCGTCTGAGTTCGGCCGTCTTCACAATCTCCTATT
>Ga0209580_10001406_pt1 | contig 11142 bp, 10 predicted proteins | sample Coa_R1_5_FD_187153 | JGI IMG/M metagenome (GOLD analysis project Ga0209580, IMG submission 187153) | Surface soil microbial communities from Centralia Pennsylvania, which are recovering from an underground coalmine fire - Coalmine... | ecosystem: Environmental > Terrestrial > Soil >...
CTGTGCAGGAAGTTCGCCCCGCGCCGGTCGGCGTCGCCGTGCCGATGGCGACGCCAGCCCCTCTGAAGCCGGCATTGCAAGGCGACTGGGTTCTGCCACCGGCCGATGCAAGGATGCCTGCCGTCATTCGCATCATTTTCCAAGTCAGCGAATGGCTGTTCGGCTTCGTCTCGATTCTCGGTGCCCTCGCAATTCTCGCTGCGCTGCCGGTGTTGCAATTCCTCAGCCTTGGCTACCTGCTCGAAGCCGGCGGGCGCATTGCCCGCACTGGTCGCTTTCGCGAAGGCTTCATTGGCTTTCGGCTTGCCGCGCGCATTGGGACGATGGTGTTGTGCTGCTGGCTCTGGCTACTGCCCGTCCGCTTGGTCGCCGACATGGCCAACGCGGCGGAGATCATTGATCCAGGTGGGCCGGCCGCTAATGGTTGGCGACTTGCGCTTTTCATTCTGATGGGCCTGACGTTCATCCATATCGTTGCGGCCTGTGCGCGTGCGGTGCATTTGCTGGGGCAGAAGGAACCGTGGCATTTTATACTCACCTGGCTGTTTTTTATCTGGCCATTCAACGTGACTTGGCTCGCCTGCCGAATCTTCCGCGGCGGCTATTACTCTGAAGCGCGCGATGCGGTTTGGAACACCGTCTTTTCTTTGCGGCTGCCCTATTATTTCTGGCTTGGATTGCGTGGCTTCATCGCTGCGTTTGCCTGGCTCGTCGTGCCGATCACGATGATTGCCGCGAGTCGCGGAAATTCGAATGGGGCCATGCTCATTGGCTTCTTGGGCGCGTTCCTGCTCGCCATTATCTTGCTCTATCTGCCCTTCCTGCAACTTCGCTTGGCCGCGACCAATCGTTTGCGCGGTGGATTTGAACTCCTGGCCGTTCGCGAAGGTTATTGTCTAGCACCATGGGCGTTCACCACGGCGTTCATTCTTACGCTGCTCTTCGCGCTGCCGTTGTATCTGCTCAAGATTCAGATCGTGCCGCGGGAAGCAGCGTGGTTGCCGAGCCTGGTGTTTATCTTCTTCATCTTCCCGGCCCGTTTGCTCACCGGCTGGGCGATGGGCCGCGCGCATCGTCGCCAGGCGCCGCGGCATTGGTTCTTCCGCTGGACCGGCCGCCTGCCGCTCCTCCCCGTTGCCGGCTTTTACGTGTTGATAGTCTTCTTTACGCAGTACACGAGCTGGCACGGCGTTTGGAGTTTGTACGAGCAACACGCTTTCCTTGTGCCAGTGCCATTTCTAAGTATGTAAGCAGTTCTCGTAGACGACGCTGGCAGCGTCGTCTCTCTCCTGGACGATGCTGGCAGCGTCGTTTACGAAATGGGACTACACCATGATCTCAATGATTCTGCGCTCCTGCGCAACCGTCGCGTTGGCCGTCTGTGCATCGTTCGTTCTGTCCGCCGCCGAGCCGGAATGGAAAGTCGGCCTCGCCAGCGTGAAAGTCACACCAGACAAGCCGTTGCTGCTATCTGGCTACGCGAATCGCACCAAGCCGTACGAATCCGTGGCCGCAGACATTTATTGCAAGGCAATTGTACTGGAAGATCGCGACGGCCACCTGGCCGCGATTGTCACCAGCGACTTGCTCGGCTTCCCCGCCGACGTGGCCGAGCCGATTTGCATGCGCATTGAGCAAAAAATCGGCCTGAAACGCTCGCAGATTCTGCTGAATTCCTCGCACAGCCATGCTGGGCCGCAATTGACATTGAAGGCGCCGGCGAAGAACGGCAGCGGCGAAGCGCTACGCAATGTGGAATACACAAGGCAACTGCAAGACAAAGTCGTCGATCTAGTTTGCAGTGCAGCAGAAAAACTGGAGCCGGCGTCGCTTTCCTGGGGCACCGGCGTCATTAACTTCGCCATGAATCGGCGCGAGTTCACGCCGAATGGCGTGATCCTCGGTGTAAACCCGCGCGGTCTCGCTGACCGCAGCGTGCCGCTGCTGCGGATTGACGGCGCGGATGGCAAGCTCCGTGCGGTTCTCTTTGGCACCGCCGTTCACGGCACAACGCTGACCGGCGATAACTACCAGCTTTGCGGCGACTTCGCGGGCTATGCTCAGGCAGCACTGCAAGAGCGAATGCCCAGCGTTCAGGCGTTTTATATGCTTGGCTGCGCCGGCGACGACAATCCCTATCCGCGTGGCACGATGGCGCTGGCAATAAAGCACGGCCAGAATCTGGCCGACGAAGTCGTGCGCATCCTGGAAACCAAACTCCGCCCTGTTCACGGCCCGCTGACAATCGCCTTCGATTACGCGGAGTTACCGCTGCAAACAGGATTCAGTCGCGCTGACCTGGAAAAAATAGCCGCGAACCGGCGTGACTCCCGGAACTTCGCGGCCACACAGATGCTCGCCATTCTTAGTCGCGGCGAGAAGCTACCGGACACTTATCGGTGCCCGTTCGCCGTCTGGCAATTGGGCCAGGACCTTACGCTCGTTGGTCTACCGGGTGAAGTCGTAGTCGATTATGTCACAATGCTGGAAAAAGCGCTTGGGCCGAACCAGCTTTGGATTGCAGCCTATTGCAACGATGTGTTCGGCTACTTGCCGTCGGCGCGCGTGCTTTCCGAAGGCGGCTACGAGACGCGCGGGCTCTATTCAGGCAGCGCCGGCTTGTTCGATCCGAAGTCGGAGCAGGTCGTGGTGCAAACGGTGCGCGAATTAGCGAAGAAGGCGGGGCGAAAGTTGCCGGAATGAAACGAGCCGGAAGCGTAAGCGACGGTTATCCACACCGTCGCTTACGCTTCCGGCTCGTGAAAGTCTGTTCTCAATTGCATTCCGCCACCAGCGGCTCCGCCAATTCCTTCACAAAGAACAATCTTCCCGCCAGCGTCGGCATGTAGGTGCTTGGAATCCAGGTAGATGGCTTGTGCTGCAACGTCATCCGCAGCGACAGGCCTTGCCATTGCATGCCGCGATTGAAAGTGCCATCCGCTCCGCCGATGATTTTGTCGGCCGTGAGGAAGAGGGCTGGGCCGATTGTGTTGGCGTAAGCGGGCACCAGTGTCGTTCGGCTCTTGAAACTGGTGAGGGCGTTTTGCTCGACGGTTAGCGGATGCAGTTTCGCGCCGAGCCGGTGCGTCTGTGCTTTCCATTCCGCTTCGCTGCCGAACTCTGCCGCGAAGTGGGGCTCCCAGAAAGCGATATGGCACACCCGGCCAATGCCGAAGACCGTCACCAGCTTGCCGCCTTGTTTTTTCAGCGCCTGAATCTGCTCCGCATAAGTCGGCAGCTCTGCTTTCCAAGCGAAATGGCGCTGCTTTGCCGGCACCGTCAGGGAGCCCAGCGGGCCGTAGAACGCATGTTCCATCGCGAACTGAAATGAACCCGAATGCGTAGAAGGCAAGGTATTCCCCTGGGCGTCGGACCATTCGTCCATGTTGAAGCCGTGGACGTGATCACAGGGCACGTTCCACTCGTTCAGGAAGTAAACAGTCCAGCGATACATGCCCATGGGACCAACCGGAAGGATGAAAACGATTGGCCGGCCCGCCTGCCGGGCGAGCTGAATTTCACGGGCAATCTCGTGGCCCATGAAGGTGTCGAAGTCGGCGTAGTTGTCGCAGCGCGCGGGCTGGAATTGTGAGTGCCACCAAGATTGCCGCTGCGTCACGGAATTGCCCGAAAGCGCACCGAGCCGATCGATCTCGGCAAGGTTCCAGCCGTGGGGCAGGAAGTTCTCCATCATCGAGCCGGCAATGGTCGTCGTCAGGTCCATGAGTTCACTCGTTTTGAAAGAAACTTTTGTTGAGACAACTATGACTTGCTTGTGAATTGGAAAGCCCAGGGACGGAAGTCCCTGGGCCAAGTTTGGACTTGTTTCCGGCCTTGAATGGCCTAGAAAAGACGTTTTCAAACTGCTATTGTTTTGGGAATTAACTTGTATTCCGGAGGAATGAGCCGTGTTGTATCGCCGTTGCCTGGCCGTCTTGGCGTTCTTTCTCGTGAGCCTGCCGCTGTCGGCCCAGGAGAAGGTGAATCTGGCCTGGAAGTTCGAGAAGGACAAAACTTTCTACCAGGAAATGACCACCAAGACCACGCAGAACATGAAAGTAATGGGTCAGGACGTGAACCAGACCCAGGAGCAGACATTCTACTTCAGCTGGACGCCGAAAGACGTCGACAAAGACGGCAACTGGACGATCGAGCAAAAGGTCGAAGGCGTGAAGATGACTATCGACATTGCGGGCCAAAAGATCAGCTTCGATTCGACCAATCCCACGGCCGCGAATAACGCCCTGGCCGAATTCTTCAAAGCGCTGGTGGGTTCCACCTTCAAGCTGACCGTGGACAAGAACATGAAGGTCACTAAGGTGGAAGGCCGCGATGAGTTCATCAAGAAGCTCGGTGCCGCCAATGCTCAGATGGAGCCGCTGTTGAAGAAAATTCTCAGCGACGACGCGTTGAAGCAGATGGCTGACCCGACCTTCGGCGTGGTGCCGGGCAAGGAAGTGGCCAAGGGTGATACCTGGAGCAAGACCAGCGAACTGAACCTCGGGCCCATCGGCTCCTACGTAAGCACTTACAAGTACACGCTCGAGGGCAAGGAAGGCGACTTGCAGAAGATCAAGGTCGAGACCACGCTGAATTACAAGGTACCACCGACCGAAGGCGGCGAGGGCCTGCCGTTCAAGATCAAGAACTCAACGCTGGCCAGCAAAGATGCCGGCGGCACGATCCTCTTCAACGCCACCAAGGGCCGCGTGGAGAAATCGACGCTGGCGCTGAAGCTCGAAGGCGCGCTGGATATTGACATCGCGGGCACGACGACGAAGGTCGATCTGAAGCAAGAACAGACGACGACGGTGACGACCAGCGACACGCCGCAGATTGGGAAGAAGTAGTTCGGGAAAATCCGAAATCCGAAGCACGAAATCCGAAACAAATTCGAATTTCAAAATCCGAGATTCGAAACAGCAAGCGGGCCTAAGATGGGCTTGCGAGCGGTTTTGAATTTCGGATTCTGTGCTTTGAATTTGTTTCGGATTTCGATTTTCGTATTTCGTATTTTATGGCTCGTTATCTTGTCCTCGGTGCCCGCGGCCAGCTTGGCCGCGATCTTTGCCCACGCTTGCCGGGCGAAGTCATTGGCGTCGGCCGCGATCGGGCCGACCTCACCGAGCCGCATACGGTGCAAGCGATCCTGAAGGAAACGCAACCGCAAGTCGTCATCAACTGCGCCGCCTATAACTTTGTCGATCGGGCCGAGTCGGAACCGGAGGTGGCCTTCGCCATTAATGCCTTCGGCGTGCGCGCATTGGCGGAAGCCTGCGCAAAAGAAGACGCAACGCTCGTTCATTTCAGTTCCGATTATGTCTTTGGGCTTAAGTCGCATCGCGTTGGCCCGTGGAAGGAGAAAGATGCTCCCGGACCAATAAGTGTGTATGGTTCAAGTAAATTGGCCGGTGAGTATTTCGTACGGGCGCTGTGCCCCAAGCATTTCGTGATCCGCACTTGTGGACTGTATGGCGTGTGGGGAGCAGGGGGGAAGGGCGGCAATCTCGTCGAAACGATGCTCCGGCTTCAGAAAACGGGCAAGCTGTTGCGGGTCGTTTGCGATCAGGTCTGCACGCCGACGTATACGGCTGATCTGGCTGAAGCCGTGGTGAAGTTAATCGGCACCGATAAATTCGGCCTGTACCACCTCACGAATTCCGGTTCTTGCTCGTGGCATGAATTCGCGCTGCGCATCTTCACGCTCGCCGGGATTCCGGTGACGATGGAGCCCATCAGCTCGACGGAATATGGTGCCGCCGCGCGCCGGCCGAGCTATAGCGTGCTCGACCATCGCGCTTACTGCAAGCTCGGCTTCCCGGCCCTGCGGCGATGGCCGGAGGCACTGGCGGCTTATCTTCAGGAACGGACGCAGAGGATGTGATCGTGACTCGCTGGGACCGTCAGAGCCGCGCACAAGAGCGCAGCGCAGTGAGCAGCAGGCACTGGCTGGCCGCTTATTGCGCTGCGCTCTGTGCGCGGTTCTGACGGTCGTTGCCTAATACCGGAACTCCATCCCAAACAACAGCCCCTCCGCCGTGAAAGTGCTATTCACTTTCGGCACCATGGGCCGCGCAGGCCCCACCAGGATTCCGGTGCCGATCATCGGTACTTGCGTTGGGTTCACGACTTGGTCGATCTGCTGGCCCGGCCGGGCTAAGTTGGTGATGAACAAGTAGTCGATGCCCGCGTACACGCTCATGCGCGGCAAGATCGCGTAGGCGATGCGGCCCTGAAACTCCGGTATCCACGTAAATTGATCGAGGCTCGACCGGTAGCTGTAAGTGGGGTCGGCCAGCAGGCCGCCGGGGTAGGCGGGGGCGGGCGGGTTGAGCGGCGTGGTGCGGCCATCGGCGTAGAGCCGGGCGTGCGACCAGCCCGCGCCAATCTTGGCTACCATGTTGAAGCGCCACGGGCCCTGAATCCACTCGGCACGCACGCCGGTTTGCAATGCGAAAACCCTCGTCACGTTTTAAAGCGATCGGTCACTTGGAACACGTTGCCCGGGGGTTGCGGCACGCCGAGGAAGGTGGTCGTCCCTGGCCCGATGACCGTTTCCGTGTCGGTCATCAGCATCTGCTCATCCAGCGCGAAATACCGGTACCCGAAGAGCAGATTCACATATCGGAATTGATCGCGGTAAAGGTTGTAGATGATATTGCTGTCTGTGTCGAAGAACTGAAGCTGACTTTGCAGCGTGAAGGTCGCTGCTCGCTCCCCAGGAAAGGCAATCGCGCGCGCATCGTTCGCGCTCGTCAGTGCGTTGACAAACGGCCGCGCCAGAACGGTCGAGCCGTCGGAACCAAAAGTGTAGGTCGCAGAGTTTTGGGCCACGAATAGAGTCGTGCCTTCGGAGCCGAGGAGGCGCCGGTCGGTGAACCAGCCGCCAGTCGTGAACTGAACTCCGCTGAATATACCGTAGTCGATCACCTGCCCGCCGCCGAGCAGCACTTGCGTGCCCGGATTACCGATGATGCCGCCCGATGCCGGCGGGCCCGTGGTGAGCAACGGCGCCGGAATCACGTTCGGCGTGGCGAACAGCATCGCATATTCGACCGAAGCCCATAGGCGCGGCGCATTCACATCCGAGGGCGGAAGCAGCGGATACCAGTCCATGGACAGACCGAGCGCGGGGAACAAGGATTCGGGCTGCGGTTCCGCGGGCGCCCCGACCGGCGGCAACGACGGCGCGGCATCCGGCGGCGGCGTGAATTGAGCCGCGGCCAGCGGTGCGAGCGTCACCAAAGTCAGCAGTGGTAACAGACTTGCACGAATGATTCGCCCCTCTGAATTCCCACTTCGGCCTATACCTTTTTCCGGAATTTTCGCCAGAAGAATTAATGGCGGACTTGTAGAACGGAATTAATTCCGTTCTACGTTTGCGTTGCCCAAGTTTTCAGGATTTTTTGCTTTAAACCGCTTGACGGCCCAGACTGATCTGGTAATAATAGATTGAGATTCAGTCTCAATAACGTCCTGCCTGAGTACTTCATTTTTGGATGCCCGCCGTGAGTGAAATGGTCTTGCCTCTCGAACTACTGCGATCCGGCGACTGTGCGGTCATTGAAGACGTGCAGGGCGAACCGTGCTGGATCGGCCGCATGGCTGAAATGGGAATTCGCAGCGGTTGTTTGCTGCAAATGCTTCAACCGGGAAGCCCCTGCCTGCTGAACGTGGGTGGTTGCCGGCTCTGCCTGCGCGGTGAAGAAACAATGCGGATCATGGTTCGGCCCACGCAAGATTGAGGCCGCGGCTATGGCCACGCTCGACCAGTTGCGCGCCGGTGAGAAAGGCCGAATTCAAGCTGTGGCGGGTGAGCTGGCTCTGGTGCAGCGATTGCTGGAGTTGGGTCTGCTGGACGGCGAAGAAGTGCAGGTGCTGGCCATTGCCCCATTGGGAGATCCCATCGAAATCGGTTTCGGCTTTAGCCGGGTGAGTCTCCGCCGCCGCGAAGCTGCCGGCATTCAAGTGGAAAGAGTTTGATGGTTGGAAATTCGAAATCCGAAGCACCAAATCCGAAACAAATTCGAAATCCAAAACTCAAAATCCAAAACGAATTTGCCAACGATTTCGAGCGGAATCCTGAATGCCGATGGTGTTTTGAATTTCGGATTTTGACATTTGCTTTTGTTTCGGATTTAGGATTTCGAAATTCGGATTTGGTGATTGCTCATTACGTCCATTCTTAGAGCAAGTTCATGTTGCCGCGTGTTCTGACCATCGCCCTGGTGGGCAATCCCAATACCGGCAAGTCCACGCTCTTCAATGCTCTCTCCGGCCTGCGTCAGCGCGTGGGCAATTATCCCGGCGTCACCGTCGAGATGAAAAAGGGCCGGGCCACTTTTGGTGATGCCAATGTTGAACTGATCGATCTTCCCGGCACCTACAGCCTGGCCGCGCGCAGTCCGGATGAAATGGTCGCAGTCGATCTGCTTCTCGGCAACTGCCCCGGCGAACAGCCGCCTGACGTGATCGTCGCGATTGTCGACGCGTCCAACCTGGAGCGGCATCTCTATCTGGTCACCCAGTTACTGGAGATCGGCGCGCCGGTCGTGGTGGCGCTCAACATGATCGACATTGCTGAGCGGCACGGTATCCGTGTAGATGCCGAGACCTTGCGAAAACAACTCTGCCTGCCGGTAGTACCCATTCAAGCCAACAAGGGCACTGGTCTCAAGGAACTGCAGGATGCGATCGTCGCGGCGGCCGGCTCGGGAGCGCCGCCGCGAAAACCGGAGTTTCCCGAAGCCTTCGAAAAGGAAGTGGCGGCCTTGCATGAGGCGTTGCCGGGCTTCTCGCCATTCCTGGTGCGCCGCTTGCTGCTCGACGTAGGCGGCTACACAGAACGCAGCCTTAGCCAAAGCAATGGCCACAATTTGTCCGACCATCTTCATGAGGCGCGCAGTCGGCTGCAGCAAGCCGGGCACCCGGTACCGGCCGTGGAAGCCCGAACTCGGTTCCATTGGATCAAAGAGACGACTGCCGGTTGCCTGCAGCGACCGATCGAGCGGCCCGTCACCTGGACCGACCGGCTCGACAGAATCCTGACCCACCGCATCTGGGGCACGCTGGTCTTCCTCCTGGTCATGTTCCTGATCTTCCAGGCGATCTTCACGGGCGCCCGGCCGCTGATGGATCTCATCAGTAGCGGCAAAGACATGTTGGCTGAATGGCTCGGCGGCCTGCTGCCGGCGGGGGCGCTCAAAAGTCTTTTGCTCGACGGCGTGCTTGAAGGGGTGGGCAGCATTCTCGTTTTTCTGCCGCAAATCTTGATCCTCTTCGGCTTCATCGCCATCCTGGAAGATTGCGGCTACATGGCCCGGGCGGCATTCCTCATGGACAAGCTGATGTCGCGCTGTGGCTTGAGCGGCAAATCGTTCATTCCGATGCTGTCGTCCATTGCCTGTGCGGTGCCCGGCATCATGGCCACCCGGGTAATCGAAAATCGCCGCGACCGGCTGGCCACAATCCTGGTCGCCCCGCTCATGAGTTGCTCCGCGCGCTTGCCTGTTTATTTGTTATTGATCGGCGCTTTCATTCGCCCCGGCCGGCCGTGGTGGGCGCCGGGGCTAACCATGTTTTGTATGTACGGTATTGGGCTCGTGGTCGCGCCGTTGGTGGCACTGATCCTCAAGCGCACGCTGCTGCGCGGCGAGACGCCGATCTTCGTGATGGAAATGCCGGTCTACAAACGGCCATCGCTGCGGACGATTCTGCGGCGGATGTTCGATGCGGGTTGGTCGTTCGTGCGCCGGGCCGGCACGCTGATTCTGGCATCAATGGTGCTGGTGTGGGCGCTCATGTACTTCCCGCGCAGCGACGCCAATGGCCGGCGCTTCGATCAGGAGTTGCAAGCCAAGGAACAACAGATCGAAGCTGCCGAGGCGAAGATCAAACATATTTCCGAAGGGCAAGAAGAAGCTCGCATGGCTGCTGAAGACGAGCGCGACCAACTTCAACAGGAAGCGAACGAAATCAACGGCCAGTGGAAGCGGCAAAGTTACCTTGGCAGGGCAGGGCAGTCCCTCGAACCTGCCGTGAAGCCGCTCGGTTGGGACTGGCGCATCGGCATGGCCGTGCTGGCCAGCTTCCCGGCCCGCGAAGTAGTGGTGGGCACGCTCGGCATCATTTATAATGAAGGGAAGATCGACCCAGATGAGATTCGCAAAGCGCACGACGCCGGCGAAACCACACTGGGCCGGGCCTTGCAAAACGCCCGCTGGGAGAACGACCCGAACCGGAAAGTCTTCACGGTTCCCGCGGCGTTATCGCTGATGGTGTTCTTCGCGCTCTGCTGCCAGTGTGCCTCCACGCTGGCGGTGATCCGCCGCGAAACAAAAAGCTGGCTCTGGCCGCTGTTTACTTTCGTGTACATGACATCGCTGGCGTACATCGGCGCACTGGTTATCTATCAGGTGGGAACTTGGATCGCAAGTTAGCCGCTTGCGGCTTCGCCGGGAGATAACAATGGTCGATCTTCAACTCGCCATCGTTGCCGTGCTCATCGCCGCAGCGGCGCTGTACATCGCGCTGCGAATGTGGCGAACCTGGGCCGTCTCAAAAAAGGGCGGCTGCGGCGGGGGGTGTGGATGCGGCGGTCGTGAAAGGGCGAAGACTGAGGAGCCAAGCGAGCGGAGGCGGATTCCTCTGAACTAAGGGAGGAAGAGTATTCCATGGCCATTATACCCGACGCACCAAAGTTTCCCGGATGGGTGTCAATCCGCTTGAGCCCCACACGTGCGGGGACGCGCCCCAAGTTTTTGGTCGGCCTATGGATGCTATTGGGCTCCGGGATCTTCATTCTCGTTTTGTTCGGACCCGGCATTCGCGAAGATCGTTTTACCCGGGCTTGGGCCGCTGTTGGAGCTATTATGCTTCTCGGTGGCATTTGGGACTGGATGGCGCTAATTTGGATCGACCGAAATAATGCGTGGTCTTACGTGCCACAGCTACGGCAGGCGAAATCCATTTGGGTAATGAGGGTTTTATTCATGATTTTGGCAGCTGGGTGCCTAATGGCCGCTTGGTTCATTCCCAATGTTTGGCAGTAGAGCGTGGACGAAGCCGCTAAGTTATTCCGGCACAATAAAGCTCAAATGTAATTCCGAATGGCGGCAGTGCAATTTCACCCACTCCTCGTTG
>Ga0209580_10001407_pt1 | contig 11141 bp, 11 predicted proteins | sample Coa_R1_5_FD_187153 | JGI IMG/M metagenome (GOLD analysis project Ga0209580, IMG submission 187153) | Surface soil microbial communities from Centralia Pennsylvania, which are recovering from an underground coalmine fire - Coalmine... | ecosystem: Environmental > Terrestrial > Soil >...
CGGCCGAACCGCGACCTCCGCGGCGCGAACCAGCGATAGAAAGCCTCCTCCGCCGCGGCGACCGCCCCGACGCGGTACGCGGAGGCGAGCCGGCGGGGATTGCCTCCCAGCTCGCGTAGCACGCGGTTGATGGCCGCCGCCCCCTCCCACCGCCGGCCGCCGCGCTCGATCGCCCAGGCGCCCCGGCCCGCCTCCTCGATCGTGAGGCCGTAACTCGACAGCACGCCCGGCTTCTGGCTGGCGATGACCAGCACACGGCCGGCCCTGTCGCGCCGGCGGATCCAGCGCGCCAGTCGGGTGCACACCGCTCAAGTGCCGTCGAAGACGAGGACCAGCTCGGGCTCGGTCACCGCCTCAGCAGCCGAGCCGCTCCGCCAGGTCCAGGAAGTCGGAGGCCTCGATTTCGGATTCCGGGTCGGGCAGGCGGTCCGCGCCGCCACCCGGTCCCTTCTCGAGCGGGCGCTCGACGAACGCCGCGCGCAGGCCCGCGGCCTGGGCGGCGCGGAGGTCTCCTTTGTGGGCGGCGACCATCATGACCTGGCTCGGCTCCAGGCCCAGCGCCGAGGCCGCCCCCAGGTACACCTCCGGGTCGGGTTTGTAGTGACGGACGTCCTCGGCGGAGAGCAGGCGTTGGAACGGCAGCCCGGCGTGGCGGATCAGGGCCGCCTGCTGTGAACGATTGCCGTTCGAGAGGGTCGCCACGGTGAAGCGCCGGGCGAGGCGCGTGAGCCCCGGCGCGGCGTCCGGCCACGCCGGCAGCCGCTCCCACGCCGCGGTCAGCTCTTCGCGCGCGGCCTCATCGAAACCCTCGGCCCCCACCTCGCGAAGGACCTGGTCCAGCGAGATCCGGTGGAGGCGGTCGAAGTTGGTCCACGTCAGCTCGCCGCTGCGGACCCTGTTCATGGACGGCATGTAGAGCCCACGCCACAGGTCGGCCAGCCGATCCCAGTCCGCCTGCACGCCATGCTGCGCGCCCAGGCGCCGGGCCTCCGCGGCCACGCCCGCACGCCAGTCCACGCAGGTGCCGAAGACGTCGAACGTGAGGGCGCGGACGCCCCCGATCGCGCTTTGGTTCATCAAAAGCAAAGAGGCGCCCCCGGTGGGCGCCTCCTTATTGTCGCCCGTTTACCGCTCAGCCCATTCACCGGGCGGGTGACCACCTGCTCGGTCGTGACCTCCTGGATCTCGTACTCGGTCGCCTGGTCGTGCGCGGAGCGATTCTTTATCACTCTCGAGAGGTATGCAGGAGGAGGCTGCTCTCAGGCGAGCACCTCCTGGCGCTGAGAGAGGTGACCGATCGCCTGGGAGCGCACCTCGCGGAAGCCGTCCAGCAGGCCCTTGCGCAGGATCCTGGCGCAGGCGGCGGCCGAGTAGAGGCGTGGGATGAAGACGAAGTCGGCGCCGGCTTCGTAGAACTCGAGCGCCTGCGGGATGTGGTCCGTGGTCAGGACGATCAGCGTCTTGGGCGAGTGCGAGCGGACGCTCTTCATCAGCCTGAGATTGCTCGTGCCGCGCAGGACGTCGTCGGTGATGCTCGAGACCACGAGCTGGGCGTGCTCGATGCCGGCATGGCGCAGCGTATCGACGTGTGCGATGTCGCCGTAGACGCATTTGATGCCGCGCCGCCGCAGCTCGCGCATCACCGTGGGGTTGTAGTCGATGACCTGGATCTTGGCCATGAACTCGCGCGCCTCGCCGGCCGGCCCCTCGTGCTCAAACTCGTACAGGATCGAGCTCGCGTCGCGGAAGAAGCCGAGGAAGATCACCGGGTGCGGCTGCTCTGACTCCTCGTCCTGCCCCCTGGCCGCCGCATCCAGGTCTCTGACGCCGACCTTCTTCAAGCCCGCCGCCAGCCCGTTCTGGATGGAGTGGCTGTAGTTGATCATGTAGGTCGAGACGACCGACGTCACGGCGAACGTGAGGATCACGATCGTCAGCACGTCCTGCGTGATCTGGCCCCGGATCACGCCCAGCGAGGCGATCACGATCGAGAACTCGCTCACCTGGGCGAGGTTGATGGCGGGGATGATGCTCGTCCGCAGGCCCATCCGCAGCGCGTAGAGGATCGGGACGACCACTACGCGGCTGACGATCACGAACCCCGACGCCGCAAGCGCCAGCTCGAGCACCTGCAGGGTTGGAATGGTGATCTGCATCCCGAGCGCGACGAAGAACAGCGTGACGAAGAAGTCGCGGATGCTCACCGCCTTGGCGATGACGTCCAGGTTGTAGGGAAAGGTGGAAAGGCTCACCCCGGCGATCAGCGCCCCCATCTCCTTCGACAGGCCGATGAAGCTCGCGGCGCCGGCCATGAAGAAGCACCAGCCCAGCGCGGAGACGAGGACGAGCTCGGGCGCCTTTGCCACGGCGCGAAACAGGTGGGGCAGCACGTACTTGGAGAGCGCGAAGCCTCCGACCACGAGAGCGGCGCCGCGCCACAGCGACCCCAGCAGCGGCACCAGGTTGGGGTTGAGGATGGTCGGCTGGACGGCCAGCATGGCCACCGCCCACAGGTCCTGGATCACCAGCACCCCGAGCGTGATCCTGCCCGGCAGCGTGTCGATCTCGACCCGGTCGTTGAGGATCTTCACCACGACGAGGGTGCTCGAGAGGCTGAGGCACGCCGCGAGGTAGAGCAGCTCGTAGTTGCCGGAGGTGTTGGGAACGCCGAGCCAGAGGAAAAAGCCGAGACCCAGGGCGATGCACAGCGGCACCTGCAGCGCTCCCGTCAGCAGGACGGCGGTCCCGCCGGACGCCATCTTGCGCAGGTCGATCTCGAGCCCGATCACGAAAAGGAGCAGGATCAAGCCGATCTCCGCCACAGTGGCGATGCTGGCCTGGTCGTTGACGAACTTCAGGCTGTGCGGGCCGATGATCACACCTGTCACGAGGTAGGCGATGATCAGCGGCTGCCGGAACCGCCACGTGACCGCGGCGATCAGCGCGGCGGAGCCGACGCAGATCCCGATGCTGGACAGCAGGTCGGTCGGCGCGTTCACGACTACGAGGGCGCCGGGGCGGCGAGATCGAGCTCCTCCCACCGCCGGCGGAGGCGATCCGACTCGCTCGGATCGGCGAGGATGAGAAACCGGGGATGGTGCAGCGCCTCGATGAGGGGGTCCGCCGCCTGCTCTTCCGCCGGTCGTTCCTCCAGGCCTTCGGTCGGGTGCAGGAGGCGGCCGAGACCGCGAGACCTAGTGTTCTGGCCGATCCGCGGGCCCCTGCTTCCAGTGCAGTAAAGCGAGACGTTCACACCGGTGCCGCGCAGGTCGGTGGCGAGACCTCGGGTGAACGCGACCAGGGCGGCGTGGCCTGCGTCGTAGGGGATGGTCAGCGGGTCGCCCGGGGCCAGCCCGCCCACTCCGACCGCGTTGACGATGTGACCGGACCCGCGCTCGAGCAAGTGCGGCAGGAAGGCCGTCGTCGTGCGCACGGTCCCGAGCAGGTTGGTCTCCAGCATCCACTCCCAGTCGCGGCTCGTGATGCGGTCGAGCTTGCCCTGGAGCAGGACGCCCGCCATGTTGATCACGACATCGACCTTCCCCATGGCCTTGACGGCGTCCCGCGCCAGGGCGCGGACGGAGGCGTCGTTGCGCACGTCGGTGGGCAGCGCGAGCGCCGCGTCGGCGGTGCCCAGGCGGAGGAGCTCGCCCATGGTGCGCTCCATGCGCGCCGAGTCGAAGTCGGCGATCACCACCCGAGCGCCCTGGCGGGCCAGCGCCTTGGCGGCTGACCGGCCGATCCCGCTGGCGCCGCCCACGATCACGGCGACCGCGCCGGTCAGTGCCCCGGGAGGGATCGCCGGCGGCGTTTGGATTGTGTATGGATCTTCGGCCACAGCGGGCATTCTATTGACCTGGGGGGGCGGTTCAGCCTCCTGGCGCGGTCAGAAACGGTGGAGGATCGGGATCCGAGGCGCGATCACGTAGTTCAGCTGGATGAGCACGATCAGGATGATGCTCACGGTGGTCGGGAAGAAGAGACTGGTCGCCGTGGCCAGCGCGTAGAGGGACTGCGCGATCAGGATCCTGCCTCGCATCAGACGGGGGACCGTGCGTTCCGCGGCTTCCTGGAACAGGTGCGCGCGAAGGCTGTATTCGAGCCCCGCCAGCAGCATCAACCCCAGCAGGAGGATGTTCAGCCAGTACTCGACGAGGGCCACCCTGTGGGTCGGGAAATGGGCGAGCAGAAGGGTTGAAAAGGGCACCAGGGTCACCGCGAACAGGAAGGTGAGCTGGAGCCAGGTGTAGTTCCGGTCGCTGTGCGCGAGCTGGGTCAGCTGATTCTGCTGTCCGACCCAGAAGATGCCCAGCGTCATGAAGCTCATCGCGTAGATGAGCAGGCTCGGGCCGAGGTTGCCCAGCTTCTGCAGGAGCTCGGCATCGGTGCTGGTCGAGCTGATGCTCGGCACCGCGAGGCCGAGCACGAGCAGGGTCATGCCGACCGAGAACACCCCGTCGCTGATGCCGGCGAGGCGCTCCACGCTCCGGCCGGCGATGTCGTTGAATCGGCGCGGGCCCGGGTGCGCTCCCACGCGGGGGATCTTATGCGGTTGAGAGCCGCCCTTTCTCCCAGCCGGCCTCGGCCTCGCCGGTCGGGGTCGAGGGCGGGCCGTTGCGGAAGGGCCAGATCTCCTCGGCGATGCGGCGCCAGTTCGCGGTGGCGTTGAGGCTGCCGAGCAGGGCATAGAGCCCGAGATTGATCCTCTGCATCACCACGTAGGCGCGCGGCACGTCGCTGTAGGGCGCGAGCGGCCCGCGCGCGTCGAAAAAGCGCCGGACGATGCTCGACGCGTAGGCGGAAGTGATCGTCATCGGCGCGTCCTGGAGCACTGTCCCGTAGAACTGCCCGAACCGGTCGACCACGACGTCGGTCGAGACCGGCGCGCCGGCGCGCAGGAAGCCGGCCCGCTCCATCGAAGCGCGGAACGCCTCCCAGTCCTTCTCGAAGACGATGAAGCGAACTGCGTCGACCAGCGGGTCGAGGTCCGCGTCGGAGAAGCGCTTGGTCAGGCCGAAGTCGAGGAAGCTGACGCGTCCTCTGCCGTGGAAGAGGTAGTTGCCCGGGTGGGGATCGCCGTTGAACGCGTGCAGGCGGTACAGACTGCGGAACACGAACCTGTAGATGGTCTCCGCCGCGAGGTCGCGCTCGTGCTGGTCCCACCCGAGCACGTCTTCGAAGCTGTCGCCCACGACGAGCTCGCCGGTCAGTACGCGCGAGGTGCTGAGCTCGGACACCACGTGCGGCACGTGGATCACCGGGTGACCGTCGTAGTAGCGCGCGAACATCTCCTGGCTCTCGGCCTCACGTGCGTAGTCGACCTCCTCCTGCAGCCGCTCGCCCAGCTCGTCGACCAGCGAGCGTGTGTCGAGGCCGGGAAATGCGGTGCCCACGAGGCGGCGGAGGAGGCTCACGTTGCGCAGGTCCGAGGTGATGCTGCGGGCGATGCCCGGGTACTGCACCTTGACCGCAACAGCACGACCGTCGTGCGTGATCGCGCGGTGCACCTGGCCGATCGAGGCCGCCGCGAAGGGCACAGGGTCCCACCGCGCGAAGACGCGCTCGGGCGGTCCGCCCAGCTCCTCGACGACCACGGAGGCCGCCAGCGCGGGGGTCATCGGCGGCGCCTTCTGCTGCAGGCGGGACATCGAGGCGCGAAAGGTCTGGGGCATGTCGTCGTAGATGTAGCTCGCCATCTGCCCCAGCTTCATGAGCACGCCCTTCATCGAGCCGAGCTCCTCGGCGACCTCATCCGCCGAGCGCAGCGCCAGGTCGTGGCGAAGCTCGCCGCGGCGCTCGACCGAAGCAAAGAGGAGCCGGGGCGAGCCGGCGAGGTAGCGGCCCCCGATGCGCAGGGCCAGCCGGGCCAGCGCGGCGCCGCGGCCCACGCGACCCTGTCGCATGGCGGCCGCGCCGGCACTCATGCGCGCATCCGCAGCTCGATCCGGCGGCGGGCCTCGATCACGCCAGGCTGCATCTCGAACGCGAGGTCGAGCGCGCCCAGCAGCTGGCGCACCGGCTCGCGTCCCATCACCTGCGCCGGCGGCTCGCTGTAGCCGTACATCTCGCGCGCCCACGGTGGGAGCGTTCCGACGGCGACCTGGCCGAGCTCCTGCCACAGCTCTCGCGTCTCGGCGTCGAGACCGGGCGGGTCCAGCACCACGCCCATCGCGTCCCTCGCCGCGGGCGTGGCCCTGAGCAGGTCGACAGACTCGATGTAGCTCGTCAGCGCCTCGACGCTCGCCGGCACCTGGTCCGCCGGCACGCCGACGATCTCGGCGAACTTCACCATCTCCTCGACGTAGCGGTCGGCATCGGCGCCGTCGAGGCCGCGGCCGTAGCGGCGGACGACAGCCACTATCGAATCGACCATCGCCGCGTGCACCCAGAGCAGCAGGTCCGGGTCCTCGGCGCTGTAGGGCAGCTGCGTCTCGGGATCGACCCCGCGGACGTGGCGGTGCACCGAGCGGACCCTCGCCGCCGCGGCGTGCGCCGCCGCCGTGTCGCCATACGTGGTGACGAGGAGGTAGCTGCTCGTTGCGGCCAGGCGGCCGAACGGGTCCTCGCGCCAGGTGCTGTGCTGAGCCACGCCCGCCATGGCCAGCGGATGGAGCGCCTGCATCATGAGGGACCGGATGCCGGCGAGCGGAAACGAGCGGTCGCGGTTCACGCGCCAGACCACGCTGCGCGGGCCGTAGAGCCCGTCATCGGCGGGATGCTCGGGGATCGAGCGCCCGTAGGCGCGGGCCAGCGGCTCCAGCGGGTCTGCCGGTGGACGTGGCGTGGCCGCGGACTGCATGGCAGCCACGATACAGACCCGCCGGGCGAGGCTAGATGGCGGCTTCGGAGCGCTCCGTCGGGGCCGCCGCACTGGCCTTCTCGATGGCCGGCAGGTGCAGCGTGAAGGTGCTTCCCTCCCCTGGCTCCGAGTCGACGGTGATGTCGCCGCCCTGCAGGCGTGCGAGCTGGCGTCCGAGGTAGAGGCCAAGACCGGTCCCGGGCAGGTGATTGGTCCTGGGGTTGGAGACGCGCCCGAAGCGCGTGAACAGGACCGGCAGGTCGGCGGTCGCGATGCCGACGCCTCCGTCTTTCACTGCAACGCGTCCCAGCCCGCCCCGCAGCGTGACTGTGCAGGTCACCTCGCCGCCGTCCGGCGAGTATTTGAGCGCGTTGTCGATGAGGTTGGTGACGATGGTCTGCACGCGGTCGGCGTCGACCTTCACCGGAACCGGCCGGCCGGGCAGGCTGAGCTTGACCTCGTGCGTCTCGTCGATCATCGGCTCCATGCTCTCGACGGCGTGCTTGACGATGGCGCGGAGGTCCGCCTCTTCGGGCTTGATGATCAACGACTCGTCCTCGAGCCGGGCGGCTTCGATCATCTGCTCGATCATCGCGTTCATCTCCATGATCTTCGCCATCATCACGCCGGCCGCCTTCTGGCCCCGCTCGTTCAGCTCGCCCAGCATGCCGCTCTGCAGCATCGAGCCATAGCCGCGGATCACCGTCATCGGTCCGCGCAGCTCATGCGAGGCAAGGTTGAGGAACTGGCTCTTGTGCTTCTCGATCGCGGCCATGCGCTCTGTGACGCGCGTGCGCTCGATGCCCGCGGCGACGGACGTGGCGTAACCGTTGAGCTGGCTGATCTCGTCGGTGCCGAAAAGCGGCGTAAAGGGTCCGGCGATGACGCCCAGGAAGCCCGTCCCCTCGGTCAGCCGCAGCGGCGCGACGAGCAGGGTCACGCCTTCGCGGGTCGGCCCGCGGCCATCGCCTGCCTCCCCCCGCCGCTTCATGATGTCGACGATCGCGCTTTCGCCCACGTTGCGGCTGGCCATCACCTTGCCCTCGGGGTCGACGATGAAGGCGGCGTGGGCGCCGAGGAGCCGCATCGCCCAGCCCACGGCCTGCTCCGCCAGAACGCGCGGGTTGGGGCTGAAGATGAGGAGGTCCTGGATCGCGGCGCGCAGCTGGGCCTGCTCGCCCATGCGCCAGATGCTGCGGAGCAGCGTGGGCGGCGCGACGCTCACATAGATCACCGGCACCATGGCCAGGGCGACGAGCTGCACGGCAATGACGCCGACCGGGCTCTGGATCGCCGAGCCGCCGAGCACGGCGACCAGCACCAGCAGGATCAGGACCGCGAAACCGAAGCTCAGCGTGCGCATGCGGATCCGCTGCACGGCCGGCAGCCCGCCGCTCGCGAGCCAGAAGCGGACGACCGGCTCGCCGATGAAGAGTCCCCAGGTGAACACGATGAAGAGGCCCGCCAAGGTGGCCACGACCGCGCTGGGCCGCGGCGACGCCAGGGTGATCGCGATACCGACCAGCGCAGCGGCCGCCAGCAGCGCCGCCGCCGCCAGCTGCGTGCCGCGGCGCAGCGGGACGAACGCGTCCCGGAACTGCAGGACGAAGTAGCCGCAGCCCAAAAACAAGATGAGGCTGAACGCCCCGATCCATGGCGAGGTGCCCGTGAGCGTCTGCAGCCGGCCGAGAATGGCCACGATCCCCAGCAGCAACAGAGACAGCGCGAGCATTCCCTGCGCGCGCCCGCGCTGGCGGAACCACTCGACCACCGCGGCGACGGCGAGCGCCACGAAGCTCAGGGCGGTCAGATCGAGCGCGAGCTGCTCGACTGCGTACATCTACTGCTGCCTGGGCGTTTCTCCGCTGCGCCCCCGCTCGATCCAGCCGGGAATCGAGCGTGACACCGAGTCGGGGCTCACGCGCGACTTGACCAGGTACTCGACGGCGCCGAGCGCGAGGCCGCGCTCGATCATGGCGGGCTCCCCGTAGTTGCTGAGGATCACGACTGGCGGATGGTCGGCGTGGGTCTGCTTCAGCTCGACCATGACCTCCAGCCCGCTGCGGTCGGGGAGCAGGAGGTCGAGCAGGATGATGTCCGGCCTGGATGCCTTGAGCGCCTTCAACGCCGCCTGCCCGGTCGTCACCAGGGTCACTCCGTAGCCGTCGTACTCGAGCTGCAGGCGGTACATGTCGGCGATGGTCGTGTCGTCCTCGACCACGAGGACCTCGAGCCGGCGGTCGGGCGACGCCCCCTTGGGACGGCTGAAAGCGAGGTCCCATGGAAAGGCGGGTTCGGACGGCCGGCCACAAAAGTCAGGCAGCCGGGCGTGCGAAGCCAGAAGGGTCAAGCTCATGTTTGGCGTACCCACCCCAGACCGAAAATCATAAGCAAGCAATGACGGAATTGTGGTTGTCGCAAACGTTTACGCCGCTGAACAGCCGTTGATGTGGCGCCGTGTAGGATTCTTGGCGGCATCAGGCTGCGAGAGGTGAAGATGGCCAGTACACGGGACGCCAAACTGGGTGAGGCGCTCGAAAGACTCCACGCCGCGTCTGTGGAGTTGAGCTTCCCGCGTGACGTCTCGGAAATCGCCGAGACCGCCTTGGCCTGGGCGCTCGAGCTGACCCGTTCGTCGGTAGGGTTCGTCTCCCTCAGAGGGGACTCGGACGCCGCGGACAGGGTTTACGCGCTGTCCGCGGGCGGGCAGCGGTTCCTGCCGCCTCGAGAGGTCGACAGGCTGATCCACGCCGGGTCCGGCGACTCGGCCCTGGTGCACGTGCTGAGGTCGTCCGGGCGCGAGCTCGGCGTGGCGGGCGTGACGGCGGACGGCGCCTACACCGAGATCCAGAGGAGCTGCTTTTCCATCTTCGCCACCCAGCTGGCGGCCGCGTTCGCGGCCGCGATGCCGGAACCGTCCCAGGCGACGAAAACCCTCCGCGCGCAGCTCGAGACGCGGACCGAGGAGCTCGGCCGGTTGGTGGAGCGGCTGAGGACCGTCGACGCGGCCCGCCAGCTCTTGCTGCGAAACCTCGTGACGGCACAGGACAACGCTGCCAGGCGGTTCGCCGGCGAGCTGCACGACGACGCGCTGCAGACGCTGACCGCCGCGTCGCTGCACACCCAGAGGCTCGCCCAGGCCGGCAGCGCCGACCGGGCCGCGCTGGCCGAGACACAGGCCCTGCTGACCCGGTTGGAAGAGTCGCTGCGCCGCCTGCTCTTCGAAGTCCGCCCGCCGACGCTGGAGAACCTGGGCGGTCTGGAGGCCACGATCCGCGAGCGGATGATGATGCTCAAAGCGCTCACCGACGCGGAGGTTACGCTCGAGGTAGAGCTGCCGGAGGAGCTCACCTACGAGCTCAAGTCGATGGTGTTCAGGCAGGTGGCGGAGGCGCTCACGAACGTCGAGAAGCACGCGCGGGCGACGAGGGTGAAGCTGTCCCTGCGGTTGATCGAGGGTGCCATCCAGGGCGTGGTGGTCGACAACGGACAGGGCTTCAAGGTCGACGAACGCAACAACCTTCCTGGTCATCTCGGGCTGCTCTCGCTCCGCGAGCGGGCGATCCTGGCCGGCGGCTGGTACAAGATCGAGAGCGAGCCGGGGGCGGGGACCCGGATCGAGTTTGGCCTCCCCACGTCCTGACGTGGCGCATCGCATTCTGGTGGTCGAAGACGACGCCACTCTGCGCAGCGTGATCCGCCTCGTGCTGGAGCGCGACGGCTACGAGGTCGAGGAGGCGCCGCACGGCGCGGCGGCGCTTGCCGCGATGGCCGGCGAAACGCCCTGCGCCGCGGTGGTCGACCTGAAGATGCCGGTGATGGGCGGCATGGAGCTCATCGACCGCATGCGCGCGGACTCGCGCCTGGCAGGCGTCCCGGTCGTCCTGCTGAGCGGCTTCGGAGACGAGATCGATGCGGCCAAAGCCGACGTGGTGCTGGCCAAGCCATTCGAGCCGGACAGGCTGATCGCCTGCGTGCGGAGCCTCGTCGAGCAGGAGGCCTGAGCCTGCTCACGCGGCGATGCCGGTGCCGTGGTCCTCGACGCGGATCTCCGCGGTGGCGCCAGGGCGCACCGTCGAGCACCGGATGGTGGCGCCCGCGGGCGAATGCTTGGTCGTGTTGTCGACCAGATTCGCGACGATCATCGGCCACCTGTGGTGCTACGGCTTGCCGACGATGGGCCGGCGGTCCGGCTGGTGGCCGCTCTCGTAGACGCGGTTCCTGTAGACGTGACGTCCGTAACGCCCAGCGGCGCGATGCCGAACGGCACATCGTCCAGGACCCAGTCGCGGGACCGCCGCCCAACCGACCTCGTCGTCGAGGCGGCGCTGCGTCAACGCGC
>Ga0209580_10001408_pt1 | contig 11140 bp, 1 predicted proteins | sample Coa_R1_5_FD_187153 | JGI IMG/M metagenome (GOLD analysis project Ga0209580, IMG submission 187153) | Surface soil microbial communities from Centralia Pennsylvania, which are recovering from an underground coalmine fire - Coalmine... | ecosystem: Environmental > Terrestrial > Soil > Unclassified...
CGCCGTCCGAGGGCTTCTCGGGGAACGTCGGGCCCGAGTCGATCGTCTTCCAGTCGGTGCCGTCGAAGCGTTGAATCCGGTCGTTGCCGTTGACTAACATCCCGATCTCGATGTCGAGGCCGGCCGCATGGACGGTGGCGTTGCCGGTGGTGGCGAGGTTTGTGAGGTTGACCAGGTTGATGCCGACAGCTGCACCGATGCCGACCGTGCCGGTCTCGTCAGCAGTGCCGTCGCCCGTTGCGCTGGAGTCCGTGTTGGCGAAGGTCTTGAGGGTCAGCGGACCGCTCGCAGTGACGTTTGCGGTGTCCGCGAGCGAAGCCTGCGAGACGGTCTTCACGATGTTGATCGCCGCCGCGCCCGCCACGGTCACGGTGTTGCCGCTGGAGCTCTTGTCCTCCGAGGTCGCCGCCTTGGCGCCGCTGGTGCTGGTCGTGTCCGACGACTTCCCGTCGCCGGACGTCTTCGCCGAGTCGGCGTTGCTGACCTGCTGGTCGGCCTTGCCGTTGACGTCCTTGCCCGACGTGTCGGAGGTCTTGTCCTTGGCGCCGGCCGCGCTTGCGTCGGCCTCGGTCTCGGTATCTGACGAGCCGGAGGCCGTCAACGTCACCGCACCGGCGCTGATCGACCGCGAGATGGTCGCCGTCGCGACGTCCTCCACGATCGCCAGCCCGAGGGCAAGGCCGATGACCGCCGTGCCGCCGACGGCGGTGGCCTTGGCCGTGGTCGTCGCTTTGGCGGTCTGGCTGACAGTGAGGGTGACGGTGCCGGCGGAGCCGGTCGTGGGCAGGATCTGCGCGGTGCCGCCAGCGATCGTCGCCGTCGTGGTGATGGTCGGCAGCGCTATGGCGGCGTCCGCGGTCAGGGCCAGGGTGGAGCCCGCCGGGCCTGCCGCCCCGGCTTCGGCGTAGGTGGTCATGGTGTCCGTGTCGGTTGCGCTCAGGGACACGCTCCCGACCGCGCTGATCGCCGCGCCGCTGTCGATCGCCGCATTGGTCAGGTCGTTGACGATGTTGATCGCCGCGCCCGCGCCGATGCCAACTGTGCCGGCGTCCTTGTCGCTCGCCATCGCCTTGGCCGTGCTCGAGACAGACGACGCTGCAGAGAGGGTGAGCGCGCCCGTTCCGAAGTTGTCTTGACCCGTCCCAGTCGGCCTCAGGTCGGCGCCGGTCTCGACGTCGGCGATGGTCAGCGCGAGCGAGCCGGCGACTCCGACCTTGCCGCTACCCGCACCGGCCGTCGCCTCGGTGTCGATTGCGTGCTTGCCATCCGGCTCGACGTTCACCGCGGTCCAGTTCGCCGCGTCGGTGTGTGGGGGAGCAGCGTCACCGGTCAGGTCGCTGTTGGCCGTGTACAGGTTCCCGTCGAATGCGTCGACGACCACCGTGCCCTTGCTGTAGTTGCCCGGGCTGGACGACCATGCATTGATCAGCTGCCAGGTCGCGCCATCCGAGCTCGGAACCGTTGCGTCGTTGGTAATGGCGTTGAGGGCAAGGTACCTGTGGTTGTCGGTTGGGTCGGTCACGATGTCGCCCTGGTTGTAGTTGGTGCCCGCGGACCAGGTGCCGCGGATCTGGCTCGACTTGTTCATCGTGGCGCTCAGGGTCAGGCCGTTCGCCGTGATCACCGCCCCGACCTCGGGAGCCCACTCGACGTGGGTGAGATCAGAGCTCGGCGTCAGTGAGTCGTTCGTGATGTTGGCCTGGGCCGTGTACCGGTTGCCGTCGGTCGGGTCCGTCACGACGTCGCCCTGGCTGTAGTTGCTGCCGGACGCCCACGTGCCCTGGTCACGGCCAGAGCCGGTGCTGGCCTGGTTGGTGATCTCGACGAGGTTGATCGACACCGCCGCACCGATGTTGGCCGTCGTGCCCTTGGTGGCGCTGCCGTTCGATTTCGCTGTGGAGTCGGTGTCCTCCGTGGTCGTGAGGCTGAGAGCCCCAGTCGTGTTGACGTGGATACCGTCCGCCAGCGTGGCCAGCGCCTTCGCCGTGACGATGACGATCGCCGCCGCCGCCGCGACCGTAACCTTGGTCCCACCGCCCTCGCCGCTCTTGGCGGTTGGCGTCTTGCTCGAGCCGGAGCCCTTGCCGCCGTTTTGAGTCGAGTCCGTGTTCGCCTGGTTCAGATTGTTGTCAGCCTTGTCGTTGACGCTCTGACCAGTGCTGTCGTTGGACTCGGAGGCGGAGGTCGACTTCTCCTGCGAACCGGCCGAGCTCGCCGTGGCCTCGGTGTCGTTGGCCGACGCGCCGTTGGCCGCAAAGCTCACGGCGCCGCCCGCGCTCAGGTTGCGGCTGAGCTGCGAGTCGACGATGTGATTCGCGACCAGTAGCGCGAGCGACAGACCGATGCCCGCGGTTCCGCCCTTGGTCGACCCGGTGGTGATGGTCTTGGTGGACGCCTTCTGCGTCGCCGTCGCCAGGACGGCGCCGGTGCCGCCGATCGCCAGGTCGGGGCCGGTGCCGATCGAGGCGGTGGTCGTGACGTTGGAGATTGCGATCGCCGCCTGGGCCGAGAGGGCCAAGCTCCCGCTGCCGGCTGACGCGCCGCCGAATGCGTTGGTCGTCATGGCGTCGGTGCTGGTGGCGGTGATGGTGAGACCGGTGGCTCCGTCGAGCTCGGACCCGTCCGCCAGGCCGGCGTTCGTCGTGTCGTTGACGACGTTGATGGCGAACGACGCGCCGATGCCAGTGGAGCTGCCGTCGCCGGCCTGTTTGGCCTGTGCGTTCGCCTGGTTGGTCAGGTTCGAGGAGGCGGTCAGCGTCAACGTGCCGCTGAGAGTCACCGCGGGTGACTCGATCAGTGCGCTGGTGCTGTCGACCACGACGTTGACCGCGAGCGAGCCTGCCACGTTGACGCCGGTGCCGCCGGCGCCTGAGATCGACTGGGCCGAGAACGACGAGCTCCCGGTCGCCGGGCCCTTCGCTTCGACTGTCACCGCGCTCGCGGTGAGGTTGGCGTTGGAGATGTGGGCGTCGGTGGTCACCACCGCGACGTTCACCGCGATCGCGATGCCGACGCCGGAGTTGGGCTGCGTGGTGGGAGGGTTGGTGCTGGTCGGCGTCTTGCTGCCGTCGTCTGTGTAGGTGCAGCTCGTGCTGCCGCACGACGCGCTGCTGATGCTGTCGAGCAGGGTCTCGCTGCCGGCCGTGTCGCCGCGATAGATGTTGTAGCCCGTGGCCCTGGGCACCGTGGGCCAGGTGAGCCTGTTCGAGTTGCTGCCGCCACTCGTCCCGGTCTTGTCGTTGGCCTCCGGGCCGGCGACGCTCTCGTTGGACTGGGTGATGATCGCCATGTCGGGCACCGATCCGGAGCAGCCCGCCACGGTCAGCGTCGTCGTGTTCATGACGGTATAGCTGCATGCTCCGGTGATCGAGGGTGTCGTGAACGAGCCACTCGAGCCGAAGGCCGTGGTCGACTTCACGGTCAGGGTGCTGCCAAGGGTCTGGGAGCTGCCCCCGCCGTCCGCCGTGGTGTTGGCACCCGGCGTGATGGCGCTGATGCGGTAGTAGAAGGGCGCGGTGTCGGCGAGCGTGCCGCCGGTCGTGAGCGGGGTCAGCATCGGGGCGTCGGGTGAGAACTTGACGTTGCCGGCGTCGGCCGTGGCCGACGCGTTGTTGGTCGCCCCCGCGTGCACCGTCGCGGTGCCGCCGCCCAGGCTGATGTCGCCTGCGGACAAGCCGCTGGGCGCGATGTAGGCCTTGGTCGTCTCGACCACCACCGTCACGGCCAGCGACGCCGCGAGGTGTGCCGTGCCGTCTCCGGTCTTGGAGTTGCCGTCCGCCTTTGAGGCGGAGCTCGAGTCAAAGCTCGGGTCGGTGTTATTGAGCTGTTTGGATGGCGTGTTCGCGTCCTGCTCGTTGTTCTTGGTCCCGCCGGGGGCCGCAATCGCGGTGGTCGGCGCGGTGTTGCTGCTGTCGGCGCTCACATTCAGGCCCGCTGCCGTCACCGGCGTCCCCGCGCTGCTGTCGATGTACGCCTCCGAATCGGTCGTGAGCACATCGACCGCGATGCTCGCACCCGACCCGGCCAGGGTGGCGTCGGAGCTCGAGGTGATGTTGGTCGAGACGTTGGAGGTGATCGACACCGACCCGGTCGCCGTGATGGTGCTGACGCCGGTCAGCTTGGTCACCGCGTTGGCGAGCACCTGGGCGGCGACGACCGAGGCGTCCTTGGCGTCGGCGCTGTCCCAGTCAGCGCTGTCCTGGCTCGGCGCGGATCCGCCTGAAGCGACGTCCTTGTTCGCCATGTAGCGGTTGTCGTCGTTCGGGTCGGTGACGACGTCGCCCTTCTTATAGGCGTTGAGCGTGGACCACGGGCCGAGGTCGGGGCCGCCCGCGGCGCTGACGTTCGCGATGATGCTGTTCGCGCTCGACAGGGACACGTTGCCGCTCGCGGTGAGGGTCGAGGCCGCCTCGACGGTGACGCCCGCCTGGTAGATGAGCTGCAGGGCGCCGTGGTTGAACAGCTTCTCGCTGCCGTCCTCGGTGATGTTCCCGATCGTGGTGCCCGCGGTTGCGGTGCCGGTGCAGCCCGTGATCCCGGTAAAGGTAGTGGCCGTCGTGCCCGTGTAGGAGCACGTTCCGGTGACACCGCCGACCTGGAACTTGCCCGTCGTGAAGAATGGGTCTGAGGGAGAGTCGAACCCGGCGGTGGACCCGACCGTCAGGGTGCCGGTGCCGGGCAGGGTCGTCGTGCTGGTGACAGTCGTGGTCACCGAGCCCACGATCGCCTGCAGGTTGATGTTATTGGCATTCAGCGTGCCGCCATTGATGTCGATCGAGCCGTCGACCCCGAGCAGCGTGCTCGTGACACCCAGCAGGCTGTGGCCGTTGTTCTTGTTGACCGCGTTGAAGGTGATGTTGTTGCCCGAGGCGGTGCCGACGTCGACAGTCACGCTATCGACGATGATGCTGTCCGCGTTGACGGTCAGGCTGGTGCCGGGGTTGACGTAGCTGCCTTTGAACTCGACGGTCACGCCCCCGATGAACGGCGAGGTGTTGATGGTCAGCCCAGACGGCAGCGAAGGAACGTTTAGACAGCCGAAGCCGCAAGGATCGCTCAGAGGGAGATTGAGCGCGGCGATGACGGTGCTGGTGAAGTCCCAGCCCGATACCAAGTCCCGCGTGACGGTCAGAGTGTCGAAGGGCACTGTGTCCGTCACGGTGGAGGTGCCGTCGAAGCAAACGTCGGCGGGCACACCCAGGAGGCAGGGGTCGGAGCCGACGACGAACAGGCTGAAGTGCGTGACCGTGGCGATCAGCTGGCGGTGCGGCCAGTCGAGTGTCGTCGGCTCGCGCACCCAGGTCTGGCTCACCGTGTCGAAGTGGTAAACGCTCAACGTCTGTGCCTGGGCCTGCGTGACTCCGGTGGGCAGCGCGAAGGTCAGGGTGGCGGCCTGGTCCAACTGGTGGACCGACGACCCGCTGGCGAGGCTGGTGGCGTTGATGTCGTAGGCGGGGCCGACGGAGCTCAGCCCGCCCGACATCGCCGGAGGCGCCGTGTCCTGCGTGAGCGCGACCGCGAGCTTGTCGCTGCTGCCCGGGGCCACGGTGACCGCGAGCGAGCCGTCGGATGAGGTCGTCTTGCCCTGGGAGTCGAACGACGACTCGGCGGTACGCGTGGTGATCGAGCTGAACGCGAGCGAGGGTGCGAGCTGGACGACCTGGTAGCTGTACAGGTCGCCGGGAAGGGCCGATGTGTCGTCGAAGGAGGTCGAGGTCGTGGTGCCCAGCGAGCTGAGGCTGGTGCCGACGCCGAATGCTCGGCGAACCTGGAAGACCGCTCCCGCCGTCCCTGTCCAGGCCAGGTGGACGCCGGTTGGTGTGGCTGTGATGTTGAATCCGAAGCCCGGCGCTGGAGGGCCGCGGGCGCCGGCGGCTCCGACGAAGAAGTTGTCGAGCTGCTGGGCGCTGCGGCCAAAAGCGTCGGTTGCGGTGACCCGAAGGTCGTACTTGCCGGGCGCGAGGCCCGTGGTGTTCAGGGTCGTGGTCCAGGCGTTCGAGACGGCCGCCCCAACGCCGGCCCCGAGCGGAGTGGTCGGGGTTGTGGGGGCGAACGGCTTGAGGTTGCCGATCGAAGCCCACGCGCTGCTTCCGGACGGTGCGAACGAGAAGTCGAGCAGCGCGAGGCCGCCGGTGGCCGAAACGGCCGCCGAGAGGTCGATCAGCGCCTGATCGGGTCGCTCCGCGGCGTTGGGCGTGAGCATCGTGATGGCCGGCGGCGCGCCGTCGGTCCAGGCGACGGGCGTGGTAACCCAGACCGTCTGCGAGAAGGCGCTCTCGTTACCGACCGCGTCGGTCTGGGTCACGACGTAGCCGGTCGCCTGCGAGCCAGGCAGGGCGGTGTCAGAGAACGAGCCCCCGACTATGCCTGTGGCCGCCAGCGAGAAGCCTCCCGTCCCGACCGCCCGGTAGACGTTGTAGGTCGAGCCCGCGGCTGCCGTCCAGGTCACATGGACGCTGTCGCCGCTGATCGATGCGCTTACGCTGGTGACCACCGGGGCGGTGTGGAAGATGGTCACCGTCGAGGCGACGGTGGATCCGACCACGCTGCCGTTGGCCGCCAGCGCGAGGGCGCGGAACTGGTGATCGCCCTCGGGCAGGCTGGTCGTGATCACCGTCCCGTTCGCGGTCCATGTCTGGCCGTTGGTCAAAGCAGGCAGAACGCCCACCACAAACCACGTGCCGGACTCCATCTCCTGCACCTCGACAGAGCTCAGGGCTGAAGTCGCGTTGCCCGTGGCCGTGACCTCGAGCTGTGAACCGGCCGTACCGGTCGACTGCGCCGGACCGAGCTTGATCGAGCCAGGGGTCGTCGAAGAAGAAGCCGGCGTACCGCTCGCGATCACGAACGGAGCCGTCGGCGAGGCGGCCGGTTGAGCCGATGGGATGATGGCGGCGGACACGACGGCCGAGGCGGGACCGTCCTGGCCGGCGGCGAAAGCCCGTACGCGGTAGTAGGCGACCGCGCCGATCGGGGAACTGTCGCGGTAGAGGGTCTCACCGGTCCGGCCAACCTCGCTGTACGGTCCGTCGAATGTCCATGCGCGCTCGACCGCGTAACCCGACGCGCCCTGCACGCCCGACCAGAGGACGGTGACGGACCCCGCGGCGGTGACCGCGCGCACGCCGTCCGGAGCCGCCAGCTGCGTCCCCTGCGTGGCAGCGCCAGCCCGGGTCACCGCGGCGACCACTATCGTCGCCGTGGCTGAGGGCTGGCCGAGCGCGCCGTCGGAGTCGTAGGCCTGGACCCTGTACGAATCGCTGCCCGGGAGGGCGGTGCGGTCCAGGTACTGCGTGCCCGAGACGGTGTCGAGGACCACCCAGGCGCCTGCGGTCTCGCGGCTCACCGCGAACCGGCTCGCCAGCTCGCCCGGGGCGGCGACCCAGCTGATCGCGACTCCGTCGGGTGTGATGAGCAGGTGCGGCAGGGACGGCGCAGGCAGACCGGCGTCACCGCGGAGGATGAAGTCCTTGGCCAGGCTGGAGCCGGCGCTCGTCGTCACCCGTACCGAGTAATGCCCGTGCTGCATGTTCGCGACGCTCCAGTCGACCGTGCAGTCCGGGGAGCACGACATGGTTCCGGACACGTCGCTCCAAGAGGTGCCGTTGGTCGAGTACTGGAAGTGCACGTCACCCTCGTTCGTCACGTCGCTGACCAGCAGCAGGCGATCGTCCACCGCTCCGTCCGGCGCCAGCTGCTGACCGCTCGGGAGCATCAGGGAGAGGAGCGGCGCCGCGGCCGTGGCCGCTCCAGCGCCGACCGTGGCCGACGCCTTGACTCCGGGGCTCTGGTGCCCGAACTGGTCCTCGAGGATGATCGTGTAGGAGTGCTGGCCCACGCCGGCGTCCTTGTCGGTCCAGGTGAGGGCGCCCGCGGCCACGTCCGCGATCGGGGTCACGTCCGAGTCCTTCTGCACGAGGTACGCGGCGCCATTGGCCACGGCCGGCTGACGCCAGGTCAACACGACCGCCGTGCCGGTGGTCGTGGCGCCCAATCCCGTGGGAGCGGCGGGCGCCGCGTTGCCCACCCTGACCTGCGACGCGAGCTGCGTGCTGTGGCCCGACCCGTCGCTGATCGCGAGGAGGAGCGTGTAAGGGCCGTCGGCCACGCCGCGTGAATTCCAGACGGCGCGCGCCGTCCCCGTCAGCGGGTCGCTGGCGCTCGGTGCGGCTGTCGCGGTTCCGATCTGAGTCGTGGTTCCGTTCGACGCGGTAACCGACCACGTCACCGTCGCGACACCATCACCTGCGCGGACCTCAGCGCTCAGCGCGACCGAGCCGCTGAGCATGCTCGTCTGCGGTGTCGACTGCAGCAGAACGGGGCTCGAGGTCGCGGCGACCCAGGTCGCGGTCGCGGTCTGGACCTGGGTGTTGTCGGGTCCCGACGACATCACGGGCACTATCCGGTAGGCGTAAGCGGTGCCCGACGTGCCTCCGACGTCCGTCAGCGAGGTCGCGGTGGTGGTGGCGATCAAGGCCGGCGTGTCGGTCCCGGCGGCGCGGTACACCTGGTAGTTCTGCGCGCCGCTGACCGCGGTCCAGGTCAGCGCCACGTGGCCGTCGACCGCTGACGCGGTCAGGTGCAGCGAGGCCGGCGTGCTAGCCGGCGGGGTCACGTCGGTCGTCGTCCAGCCGGACCCGGTCGCGGTGGACGTCGTCGGCGCCTGGCTCGAGGTGTCTGTCGATGAGGACGAGCTGGTGTTGTTGTTGCTCGTGCTCGACGAGCTCGTGATCCCCGGGCACGCGCTCGACGAGGCGCTCACGCACGAGATCTGTGACGACTGGGTCAGGGCCGCTGTGGCCTGGCTCTGCTTTGCCACAGGCACCGTAGCCACCGCGAGCTCGGTGCTGCTGTTGTAGCTCGTGATCTGACCGCCCGCCTGCTGCACCGCCTGCTGCGCCTGGGTGAACGTGGTGCCTGCCTTGAACGCGATGTAGAGCTTCACGATCTGCCCAGACGTGCCGTTCGTGGTGACCCTGACCACGGGCTTCACAGTGCGCGCCGCGGTGCGCACGTACACCGGCGTGGGGGTCGGGCCCTGGATCAGGAGCTCACCCGTCCTCGGGTCGTAGCTGATCACCTTGACTCCGTTGGTCTGCGCCCAGGCCTGGACGCGGCTAGGGTCGATGTTGGGCGCGAGCATCGCGCGCCAGATGCCGCGCTTCGCGTCGTACAGCACAGGCTTGACCTGGGGCAGCAGGACGATCGCCACGCGGCCCGCGGCGTCGTCGGTGGTGGTCCACGAAATAACAGTCAGCGCGTTCTTCGCGAAATACGACGCGATGTCGCCGGAGGTGGCGTTGGGCGGAAAGTAGATGGTGGCGGTGTGCTGCGCCGGGCCAGGACCGATCCTGATCTGCGGCAGCGAGAAGACGTACTGGCCGAAAGCCGGAAGAGAGGCGATGAGCTGCATGCCGTACTGCGCGCCGAAAGCGCCCGCCGTCTGCTCTGACGTGAACGGCGTGAACGCCATCGTCGCCGTGCCCGCCTGGCTGTTCACGGTCACGCCGTAGAGCGTGGTCTGGGGCACGTAAGCGGCCTTGGAGGTCGACGGGAGGTTCTGCTGAACGACCTGGACCAGTGAGCTGTACTGGGTCACGTTCTGGACCGCGAGGACGAGCGCGATCGCGCCGGCCATCGATCCGGACGCCAGGGCAGTCTTGAGGAGTGCTTTCAGGCCACTCCTCCACAGCGGTTGTGCCCTATGCGGTCATCGCGGCGCGCGACGACAAGGCGCTCGGAGCACCAACCCCAACCGATGGACACCCTTCCTCCCTCTGGATACGGTTCGGTGGCGGCTGAAAAAGTTGCTGGATATTAGCACCGACCGGGAAAAGCGCAAGAAATTTTTTTGGCTGAAGCCCCAACGCTTAAACAAGGCCGGGAAAACTTAAAGATCCCTTGCCCGGTGTCATCGTTTTGTAGTCGGCCGAGAAGGGTCTTGGGCCGGTGCTTTTGCTGTCGCGGAAGGCCACAGCCATCCGGTGGACGCCGCAGACGTACTGGCGCTCGTCGGGCCGGCGGAAATGAAAACTCGACCCGACGCTGTTAGTCTGCCGCCGTGAGCAGTCCTCCGCCCGGCGCGCGGATCTCGGACGACGGCCGGTGGTGGTGGGACGGCGCCCGCTGGGTCGCGATGACGGCCGGGCCGATGGTCCCGCAGCCTCCCGGCCCACCTCCCGGCCAGGCGATGGCGATGCCCGCCTACGCCGCCCCCCGCACGAACAGCCTGGCGGTGGTGTCACTGGTCGCGGGGATCGCGGCCTGGATCATCTGCCCCCTGATCGGCGCGATCGTCGCCGTCGTATCAGGGCACATCGCGCGCAACCAGATCAAGACCTCCGGTGAGGCGGGCGGAGGCCTGGCGCTCGCGGGGCTGATCCTGGGTTATGCCCACCTCGCGCTGAGCGTGATCGGCCTGATCCTCGTGGTCGTGGTCTTCGGCGGCCTCGCGGCGTTCCTCTCCATCCTCTCCACGCTGCCGTCTCCGACGCCGACGCCCTGACCGCAGCCTCAGCTCGCGTCGAGGTCTGGCTCAGCTCGTCGTCGAGGAGATGTGCAGGACCACGATTCGCGTGGTCGCCCAGCTGGCGTTGAACTGGGCCAGCGTCCAGTACGCGTGGTAGCGGTTGTTGGTGTGGGCGTCGACCAGATCCCAACCCGCTCCGTCGCTGGCCACGATGATGGCCTCGTGGTCGAAGACCCCGTCGTTGTTGAAGTCGTAGAGCACGACGTCGCCCTGGCTCGCGCCGTCCGCGACCTGCTGGCCCGGTGCGGCTCCGTACACCGACGCGACCTGCGTCACGCCGGGGAGCTGAAGCAAGAACGCGCTGTTGTCCTGCGCGTTGATCCAGGTCGGCGAGTACGACCACCGTCGCTTGTTCTTGAGCATGTACCAGGCCGCGCTGCCGCTGTAGGGAGGCGACGTTCGCATCACGATCCCGCCCGCGTGCAGCGCCTGCGACACGAAGTTCGTGCAGTCGCCGCCGCTGTTGGCGAAAGACGGCCACGCGGCGTTGTAGTTCTGCCAGTAGGTGTCCGCGTAAGCGGCCGCCGCAGCGCCGCTGTAGCCGGCTGAGGCCGACGCGTTGGCCGAGGAGGTTGCCAGCAGCGCCAGCACGACGGCCGCGATCACAAAGAA
>Ga0209580_10001409_pt1 | contig 11139 bp, 12 predicted proteins | sample Coa_R1_5_FD_187153 | JGI IMG/M metagenome (GOLD analysis project Ga0209580, IMG submission 187153) | Surface soil microbial communities from Centralia Pennsylvania, which are recovering from an underground coalmine fire - Coalmine... | ecosystem: Environmental > Terrestrial > Soil >...
GGATGCGTTGCGAATTATCCGCTCACTCTCCGGCAAGCGGCTTGATCCCAGGCCGGTAGCAGCGCTCGAAGCGATCTACCAGCGCGGCGAAATTCAGGTTCCGAAGAGTATGTCCACCAAAGCTGTCGCCGCCGTGGCTGGAGTGGGCAGCAGTCACGGCCCGACCCCCAGCGTCGAGACCGACCGCATCTAGCCTCCCGCAGCTCTCCCTCACCGCATCGCTATAATGAATTGTCCCGCCCTGAGCGGCAGCTTTCATGATTCAGACACTTTTTGGCAGCACGGAGAAGACACCCGGCCTCTTCGAACGAATGAAAGAGGCGGTATCGCGCACCCGCCAGAACCTCAGCGAGCGCATTGACGAAGTCGTCTCCTTCAGCAAAGAAATTGACCGCAATACGCTTGACGATCTCGAAGCCACGCTGCTTGCCGCCGATCTCGGAGCGGCAACTACGCACCAAGTGCTGGACAAATTGCGTGAGCGGGCTGATCGTAAGCAGATTGGCGACGTCGAGGAACTCAAGCGTCTTCTGAAAGAGGAACTGCTGTCTATTCTGAACGCGGCGAATACGCCTCCGGTGGAGCGCCCGGAAGGCGTGCCCGAAGTGGTGCTGGTGGTCGGCGTAAACGGCACTGGCAAGACCACGACGATCGGCAAACTCGCGCAGACGGTGCGCTCGGAAGGAAAAACCGTCCTGCTGTGCGCGGCAGATACATTTCGCGCGGCTGCGATCGAGCAGCTTGAAATCTGGGGACAACGTACCGGGACCGAAGTGATTCGCACCAAGGCGGGCGGAGACCCTGCCGCAGTGCTCTATGACGCATTGCAGGCAGCCAACGCGCGGCACACCGATTGCGTGATTGTGGACACTGCTGGCCGCCTTCACACTAAATCAAACTTAATGGCGGAATTGGAAAAGATGCGCCGTGCAGCTCAGCGGCTGATCCCCGGAGCCCCGCACGAGGTCCTGCTGGTCATCGACGCAACTACGGGGCAAAACGGATTGCAACAGGCCAAGCAATTCACCGACGCGGCAGCGGTCACAGGAGTCGTGCTGACGAAACTGGACGGCACAGCCAAGGGCGGAGTAGTCATCGCAATCGCGCGCGAACTCGGATTGCCGGTGCGTTATGTCGGAGTAGGCGAGAAGGCAGGCGACCTGTTACCGTTCGATCCCCAGGAATTCGTTGATTCGCTGTTCTCGTAATCGCGATACGAATCGTGAACACATCTTTGGAATACGATCTCCATCATCTTCAACATGCATTGGAACTCGCGCAGCGGAGCTTTGGCTTGGCGTCGCCCAATCCGAACGTCGGGGCGGTGCTGGTCAACGATCGGGGCGATGTTGTCGGCGAAGGGTTCTACACCTACGAGGGCATAAAGCACGCGGAAGTTCTAGCAATCGAGAAGGCCGATGAGAAGGCACGCGGCACAACGTTGTACATCAATCTGGAACCGTGCTCGCACCAGGGGCGCACTGGACCATGCGTGGAAGCGCTTATCGGCGCGGGAATCAAACGCGTGGTGGCGTGCATTCCAGATCCGAATCCAATCGTCAGCGGGCGCGGTTTCGCGCGTCTGCGGCAAGCCGGAATTCAGGTCACCTCGGGAGTTCTTGAAGAAGAGGCGCGATCGTTGAATGACGCCTTCGCGAAGTACATACGCTACCGCATTCCGCTGGTCACTTTGAAAGCGGGAATGACGCTGGACGGAAAAATCGCCCCGCCCCCCGAAGATGTAGCGGCGAGCGCGGTGATGGGAGCGGGTGGGCCGACCGGGGGCTGGATCACCAGCGACGAGGCGCGCGCCCACGTGCAGCAGCTGCGGCATCGGCATGACGCGATTCTGGTCGGTGTGGGCACAGTCATCGCCGATAATCCCCTGCTCACCGACCGCACCGGCCTGGCGCGGCGTCGCCCGCTCATGCGCGTAATTGTCGATTCGCATTTGCGCCTGCCGCTCACCTCCCGGGTTGCGCAAACCGCCAACGATGATGTGCTGGTGTTCAGTTCTTTTGCCGAGGAAAAGAAGAAGCAGCAACTGGTGGAGCACGGAATTCAAGTAGAGCAGGTTGCCTCGGCAGGCCTGGATGGACGCCCCGATTTGCAGGCAATCTGCAGGCGCTTGGCGGAGCGGCAGATCACGAGCGTGATGATCGAAGGCGGAGCGCTGGTGAACTGGGCGGCGCTGGCCTCGGGCGTCGCCGACAAGATTTTTTTCTATTACGCGCCTAAGATCCTGGCCGGAACTGGATCGGTGCCGTTCGCGTCTGGTCCCGGTTTCCGGCGCATGAGTGAAGCGGCGCACCTGAACTCCTTTCGCCTGCATCGTTTCGGCGAAGACTTCGCGGTAGAGGGATATTTGAGAGATCCGTATATGGACTGAAGTTTCAAAGGTTTCAAAGTTGCAGGGTTTCATAGTTTCCAATAGCGAAAGTCGAAATTACTGAGAAGCTTCCCTTATGTTCACAGGAATCATTGAAGAAGTCGGGCGAGTGGCCGCGATCGACGTCAACAACAAGCAGCGGCGGCTTACTGTGAGCTGCTCGAAACTCGCGCGCGAGCTGAAGCAAGGCGACAGCATTTCCGTGAGCGGGACGTGCCTCACGGCCGTTCAGATTTCAAAGAACTCATTCGCCGCCGACCTTGCTCAGGAAACCTGGGCGCGAACTTCGTTTTCGCGATTACAGCCCGGTGCGCTAGTAAACCTTGAGCTGCCCATGCGCGCGAGTGGCCGCTTCGACGGACACATCGTTCAAGGCCACGTGGATGGAACTGGAACGCTGGTTTCTTTGCAGCCAATCGCAGGCGGCAAAGACTTTCTGCTGAAAATCACGGTTCCTTCCGAGCTCACGCGCTACATCGTTGCTAAAGGATCGTTGTCGATCGAAGGCATCAGCTTGACTGTGGCCGCGATCGACGGCGTCGAAATACAGTTCGCCATCATCCCGCACACATCTGAGATGACGAATCTTTCGTCTCTCAAGCCTGGCAATCCAGTGAATCTGGAAGTGGATGTGATCGCGAAATACGTTGAGAAGATGCTCGCCGGCAGACAGGCTGAGAATTCGATCACGCTGGAGAAGTTGGTCCGCTCGGGATTCTGAACTCCTTACGCCCCCAAATCCAACTCATCCAATTTCAAAAACTCCTGCACGATCGGCTCGTCGCATTTCTCCATCTCCGGATAAGTGCCGAAGAACAACACCCTCGCCTCGTAAAGAAACACGACGCGGTCGGCAAGCTTCTTGGCCAGTCGCATGTCGTGCGTGACCACCACGCTGGTTAAGTGAAGCTGGATTTTCAGCCGCTTCAACAGATCTCCCAGCAACTGGCTCATCAGTGGGTCCACCATGGTTGTGGGTTCGTCGTAGAGAACGCATTCCGGTTGCGACGCAAGCGCCCGCGCAATGGCTACCGAGCGCTTCATTCCAGTCGAAAGATCCGCGGGAAACTGATCGGCCATGTCTTTGACGCCGACCATTTCCAGCAAGCCGGAGACAATTTGCAGAATCTGCTCTTCGGTTAAATCCTGGCGCTCGCGGAGAGGGAAAGCGACGTTCTCGCCGACAGTGAGCGAATCAAAGAGTGCCCCGCTCTGAAAAACCATGGTGACTTTTTTGCGAATCCGTTCCATCTCTTTTTCCGAATAGTCGGTGATGTCCTCGTACGCAACGATCACGCGCCCAGCATCGGGCCTCAGAAAGCCCAGGATGTGTTGCAACGAAACCGACTTCCCCACGCCGCTGCGGCCCAGGATGCAAACCGTCTCGCCGGGATCAACGCTGAAGCTGACATCGTCGAGCACGCGGTTCTCGCCGAATGCTTTCGACACGTGCTTAAACTGGATATAGGGACTTAACTGGCCGATCACCGAAGAACTCGATGCCGCCGGATCGATGATTGCCGTGTCACTCATGCGTTCCTGTCGAGTTTCCGTTCATCATAAATGCTGAACTCGCGTTTCGCCTGTTCCCACTGCTCGGGCGTATTCAGGTTACGAAAAGCGTTAATGCTGTGACCAGCGCCTTCGAGTTCCTTCTCGTCCACCAAGCGCAAAGAAACCTGTTGAAATAACGCATCGATCTTGAATTTGCCCGTCTGAAGCGCCTTCTCCGCAGCGAGAGAAAATTCTTTGCGATACACGGCGCAGAGCGGCTCATAGTGGCCGCGGGCGGATGGTACAGTCACAATTGCGCCTGACTCCGCCGCTTGTGAAGCAACATAGTTCAGCAGGCCAGAATCGAGAAATGGCAGGTCCACGCCCAAAATTAAATTCAATTCAGAATCCGAGTTCATCAAGGCAGCATGAATTCCGCTGAGAGGTCCACAGCCAGGGAAAATGTCTTCAACAACCGCCGCAAATGTAGCGAATTTCACCGAGTCACCCACGATCTTGACTTCCCTCGTGACGCCCTTTGCGAGTTCGACCATATGCGTGAGAAGCGGCCGCCCTGCCCAGTCCAGAAGAGCCTTGTCGGTGCCCATGCGGCTGCTTTTGCCGCCGGCCAGAATGAATGCCGAGATTGCGCCCACATGGCGATGATACAAGCGGCGGCGGTCAACGTGGAGTTTCCATCAATTCCGGGAGCAGCGACGTCAGAAGCCCGGCCATTCCGACTGGCACGAAGCTACACGAAAGTAACCTACCGAATTTCGACTTTACAGGCGATGATGAGCGTGCCGGGTACGTTACACCGGCAGAGCTGACTCCCATGCCGCAAAAGTTGCTCGATGTTCTCCTTCTGGGGCGTTGCTCCCATGAGTTTTCGTGGCCACGGCGCGCCGCCGACGGCCAGTTCTATCAGGTTTGCCTGCTATGCGCAGCGGAATATAAGTACGACTGGTCGACCATGCGCCGCACCGAACGTGTGCGGCCGGATGCGACCGAGGGCGCCGCGACCAGCAAACGGCGGCAGCACGTAAAAAAGCCCACTTGGGTTCCACGCGCGCGGCGAATTAAGCTGGAAGCGCCCGTTCGCTATCGGGTTAAAAATTTGGGCACATGGAGCGAAGGGCTCATTCGAAATCTCAGCCACTCGGGCGTCCTGTTGCACGGCCCGCAGCGCTTTCCCGAGAACACGCTGGTCGAAATGGTGTTTGAAATGCCAGAAGAGATCTCGGGACAAAAAAACAGCAAAGTGATCTGCCAGGGAAGAATCACCCGCATGAAGGATTCACCGAAGGAAGGTCTGCATCACGAGTTCGCCGCGTCGATCCTGGACTACAAGTTTCTTCATTAAGTTGGAACTGAATAAACAACCAAACAATTTTTCTTGGGAAAACCAGCCTTTCTGCATCTAAACTGATAGGTACCGCTCACATTTATCAGGAGTTCATTCCATGAAGGCGAAATCATCACCGTTCCCTCGTGTGGCCGTGCTTGTCTCACTATTGCTATTGACGTTCGCCTGCACGAAGACGCCCAACGATGCGCAAGTCACGGCCGATATTCAGTCGAAGCTTGGCGCAGACTCCGGTTTGCAGAACAAGCAAATCAACGTGCAAGCTGCGAATGGAACGGTCACGCTCTCCGGCAACGTGGATACCGACGCTCAGCGCGAAGCGGCTTCCAAATACGCGGCCTCCGAAGCTGGCGTGAAGACGGTGATTAATAATCTGCAAGTAGCGCCGATGGCGGCCTCGGCGGAACAGCCATCGCAATCGCAGCCAGAGCCGGCGCAGGCCGAACCGGCCCCGCCAAGATCGAAGCCGTCGCCTTCGGCGAAGAGGCACGCGCGGAAATCACAATCAGATGACGACTATCGAAGCAGGATGTCGCAATCGCAACCGGCTCCCGATCAGCCGCCGTCGCAAATGGCGCAAGCTCAACCACAGGCCCCGCCGGCTCCTGTCGCGCCTCCTCCGCCTCCTGAGCCAAAGAAGGTCACCGTGCCTTCGGGCACTGCGTTGCCAGTCCGCTTAGTGGACGTGATCGACAGCGCGACCGCGCAGACGGGCGACACTTTCCACGCCACGCTTGATAGCCCGATCGCGGTCGATGGCGAAGTGGTGGTTCCTGCTCACTACGATGCTGAAGGTCACGTGGTCGCCGCGCAAAGTTCTGGGAAATTTGCCGGGCGTGCTTTACTCGAACTGCAGCTCGACAAAATCAAAGTCGGCGATAAGTGGTACAACATTGAAACCGATCACTTCAAGCAGGAGACTGGATCCCGCGGAAAAAATACGGCTGAAAAAGTTGGCGCCGGCGCGGTTGCGGGAGCGATCCTGGGTGGCATTTTCGGAGGCGGCAAAGGCGCAGCCATTGGCTCAGTCGCTGGAGCGGGCGCGGGTGGCGGCGTTCAGGCTGCGAGCAAGAAGCCCGATATCAAACTGGCGTCCGAGCGCCTTCTGACCTTCACACTACAGTCTCCGGTTACTTTAGTACCCACAACCAAGCCGGCTCGTGAAGGACAACGGCTCGATGCCACCACTCAGCAGTGAAAATTTTGCGTTTTAGTTGGCGCGGCGTTCGGGCCGCGCTAATTTTTTGTCCAAATGTGTGTAGCTGCTTTCCAATTCGTGCTACATTCTCGTGAAGAGTCAAGTTGTACCTCGCCGCTATCAAGAAGCCGCCACGCCGGTAGTCGCAATGATCAAAGGTCACATCTCGTTATACAAGTTTGAGCCCCGCTGGTCTGACCGGGTGGCGTGGTACGCGTCCGCGATTGCGGCCACCGCGTTGTCGTGGTGCATCTGGTCGCTCTCTCCAGTCATGCACCAGGACCCATTCGTGATCTTCATCCTCGCAGTAGTTTTCATCGCGCGATTTTATGGATTCGGTCCCGCGGTGGTTTGCACATTCGCCTCCGCGCTGGTGCTGGATTACTTCATGTTCCGTCCGAGGCTTGGGGTTCCCATCTCCGAGATCGAACTTCAGCGCCTGGGCATCTTCATCCTTATCTCCGTGCTGGTAGCGGGTTTGGCGCGGCAACGTTCGCGCGCGGAAACTTTGGCCGATGAGGTTCGTCAGCAGCTCGCTGCAATTGTCACTTCTTCGGAAGATGCGATTTTAAGTTTTACGGTAGACGGCATCGTCACCAGTTGGAACCGTGGCGCAGAATCACTGTACGGCTATACAGCGCGGGAAATCATCGGGCGCCCTTTGGCGGTTATCGTTCCCACCGATCGAATAGGAGAACTTGCGCGTAACCTGGACAGACTGAATCGCGAGGAACGGGTGGGAAGTTATGAGACCGAAAGAGTGCATAAGAATGGAGCGCGTCTGCGGGTACTTCTTTCGGTTTCGCCTATTCGCAACGAGAGAGGCGAGCTTGTCGGAGCCTCGGCGATCGCCCGCGATATCAGCCAGCAGAAACGCACGGAAGAAGCGCTGCGGCGCAACGAGCGCTTGGCGACTGCGGGCAGGTTGACCGCTGCCATCGCACATGAAATCAGGAACCCGCTCGAAGCGCTGATCAATCTTGTGTATTTGGCGCGCCGCGACGCCGCGGGCCGGGACGAATACCTCAGGCTGGCAGAACAGGAAATCGGAAGATTGGATTCCATTGCGCAACAAGCGTTGGGATTTGTGCGCGAAACCACTTCGCCTGAGCGCCTGGATCCCGCCAAGATTCTGGACGAAGTTCTTCAGCTCTATTTGCGCAAGCTGCAGCAGAACCACATTACCGTCGACAAGCGATCGCAGGAGCAGATGGAAATATTCGGATTTCCTGGCGAGTTGCGCCAGCTGTTTTCCAATCTGATCCTCAACGCAATGGAGGCGATGAAAGACGGCGGCACGCTGCACCTCCGCGTGGTGCGGACCCACGAATGGTCGGGTGAGCAAAGGCCGGGGGCGCGCGTCACCATCGCGGACACCGGGAACGGTATTCAATCCACGGACCTGCCGCACATTTTCGAACCTTTTTACACTACCAAGAAGGAAAACGGAACCGGCCTGGGACTGTGGCTGGCGTACGGCATCGCGCAAAAGCATACCGGCTGGATAAAAGTTTCGAGCCGCACTACCGCCGGACATAGCGGCACCGTTTTCAGCGTGTTTCTCCCCGAGTCGCCCGCCATCGCGGCAAGCCAAGCGGCGTAGAAATCTCGGGAAATTGATGAAGAAATGGGCGTGTCAGTATGCAATGAGTGCAATGGCGATTTTTCACCAACTGGTGAGGGTCGGCTCTCCCTTTTCAGATGACATCCGGCTGCAATTTACAGAATTTCAAGCCACTTGAGAATTGATAAACAATTTACCTTTAGTGAATTGTTTGAGTAGAGTGCATCGTGATGTATTCGCGCTATGTATCGGATCATGATCAGTCTGCTGGTCGTTCTAGGGAACTGCGGCCTCTCGTTCTCGCAGAGGCCATCCGAGGTGACGGTGATGATACGCGTGCTGGATTATAAAAGCGGCTGTCCAGCCAAACGGCGCAAAGTCGCACTCTCCACGGCTCCCATAATCAGAAATGATCACGACTGGATGATAGCCAAAACCAGCAAAGACGGAATGGCATTGTTCACGATCAAAAAGCCTTTGCCGCAACTCTTGCGGATTGACCCTGAAGCGGGTTCCTTTGCCAACTGGTCGTGCACACAGTCAGATGCCGAGCTCGACGTCTCCGGGGTACGGCTTGAGGTCGACTTTTCTGGGTATTGCATTTGGCAACATCACAGGTTTTGCAGCAGGGTGTAGTCGGGAGGTTTACCAAGAATCCGTTGTGTCAACCACACATGTCCTCAATTCCACCAGAACGGCCCGGAGTCATCGTCATATTCACTCGCCATCTAAGTCCATGGCTGAGACTCCGACGATTCATGCATGAAGCGTTCAATGGCTGACGCGCCTGACGATTGACGTTAACAGATGGGATGAGAAGGCCGGTCTCCGACGGGATGCTGTACGCTCCCAAGTTATCGACGTGCTTTAAGCACAAGAGATAAAGGAGACCGGCAATGAAGAAGCTTACCACCGCTGCAACGAATGGGATTGAGAAATTGCAAGGACTCACGATCGGACTGGATCTAGGCGATCGCTCGAGTCACTACTGCGTTCTGGATGAAAAGGGTCGAATCCTGGTGGAGAGCAAAGTTTCCACGAGCCCCAATGCGATCAAGGAGGTGTTCGGGTCGAAGCCGCGGAGTCGCATCGCTGTCGAGACCGGGATGCACTCGCCGTGGGTAAGCCGGCTGCTGAGTGGGTTGGGGCACGAAGTGATCGTGGCGCATGCCCGCAACGTTCGGTTGATCGGGGAGAGCCGGCGCAAAGACGATCGCTTGGATGCGCAGACGTTGGCTCGTCTGGCCCGGATCGATCCGCAGCTGCTGTCTCCAGTGCAACACCGCAGCGCAAGAGCGCAGGCCGACCTGACCCTAATCCGAGCACGAGCCGGGCTGGTGCGCGCACGAACCGCGCTGGTGAACACGGCACGCGGGCTGGCGAAGTCTTATGGCGAACGGCTGCGCGGATGCAACGTGCGCAACATGAATCCAGAAAAGGCCGATGCACTGAGTCCGGAGCTGCAGAGAGCGCTGCAGCCGCTGCTGGCGGGAATCGAAGTGGTGAGTGAGCAGATCCACGAGTACAACGAGCGAATCGAATGTCTGGCGCAGGAAAGCTATCCGCAGGTCGCGCTGCTCAAACAGGTCAAGGGTGTGGGTACACTGATTGCGCTGACGTTCTTGCTGACGCTGGAAGACGCGCATCGTTTCCGCAAGAGCCGCGATGTGGGCTGCTATCTCGGGCTGCAGCCGGGGCGGCGAAACTCCGGGCAGAGCGAGCCGCAGATGCACATCAGCAAGGAGGGAGATCCCTATCTGCGAACCCTGCTGGTGCAAGGTGCGCAGCACATTTTAGGCCCGTTCGGTCCGGACAGCGATCTACGCCGCTGGGGACTGAAGCTGGCCGAGCGTGGAGGAAGGAACGCGAAGAAACGAGCCATCATTGCAACCGCACGAAAATTAGCTGTGTTGCTGCATCGACTCTGGGTGAGCGGAGAAGTTTACGAACCGTTGCGCAACAACCAGGGTACGATCGCGGCAGCTGCGTAGCTGAGACCGAAGATCAGAAATGAAGCGAAGCCAAAAGCCGAGTTCCGGTGACTGCGTCAATCGCCTGGCCCAACTTCATCTCATGCGATGAAGTAGAGGTCGCCAAACAGGTGGCAGCACCGGCTGAAACGAGAACGCCCAACTTGCAGCGAGCGAACTGCTCATCAACGACTGCGGATGGAAGGATGGCGACAGTGGCGACTCGGCGGCGAAAAATCTCTTGACTCCGACCGGCCTTCTCATGGAAGGCGATTGCACAAGTGTGCGCCATTTCTTCGCTGTCCCCCCAAACGCACGCCTATCCCTGCTCTCGGCAGTGTTCTGCAGTCAAAGTTTTTATGCAAATTTTGTACTTCCTTTACAGCTTCTTTACTCCTAGAGCGTTGCCTTGCGAATCTAATAAGCAGATTCGGAGTGCAGACTCCGATGGGAGACGAACATGAAAGTAGGGCAAAGACGAATAAGACTCATTGTTGATTCGATTCTGACGATCGCACTAATGACGGCAACGATCTCGATTCCAGGAACGGCTCAGACTTCGCGGGTTTTGAGCAAAAAAGATGTTAATGCGCTTCTAAAAAGCGCAACGACTGCACAGGACCACCAGGAGCTTGCAACGTTCTATCGAGAACAGGCAAGTCATCTCACTGCGGAATCTCAGCGGTTTGCGAAGCAAGCGGATTTTATGGATACACAGTCCAAGCGAGGCTCTCCCTGTACCTGTGCAGCTCCCTATCGTTATCTTTCGAACGAGTACGATAAGAAGGCGAGGCAAGCCGAAGCGAGTGCCGCTCAGCAGGAACGGTTATCGCGATAGTCAGACAAGATTAAAATAGAACAGAATCCGCATGTTAGCGCTAACTCGATGACGACCATTGCGGAGTTCGCACACTGTGTGGTCCCCCATTGTCCTTTCGGCCAGTGACTTCAGTACCTACTTCCCACACTCCACGGCAACTTATAATCAAGCCGAAGCGCAATTTTGGCGTGCGCGGGAGGGGTGAGGATCCCGTGGATCCGGTCATCACATCGGGAGTGTTCGCTCTGGGGCTGATCTTCGGCAGCTTCCTGAACGTGTGTATCTACCGGATGCCGCGAGGCCTGTCGGTGGTGCTGCCCGGCTCCGCGTGCCCGCAT
>Ga0209580_10001411_pt1 | contig 11129 bp, 7 predicted proteins | sample Coa_R1_5_FD_187153 | JGI IMG/M metagenome (GOLD analysis project Ga0209580, IMG submission 187153) | Surface soil microbial communities from Centralia Pennsylvania, which are recovering from an underground coalmine fire - Coalmine... | ecosystem: Environmental > Terrestrial > Soil > Unclassified...
TACGCTTCTGGCATGGACTGTGTGCGGCGCTGCACCGCAAATGAAGGACAGGAAATCAACGAAGTGACAGACCTCGCCGAGGATACGGCCGCCACCTTGTTCCGGATCATTGACCCAGTGATCTTTCGGCAGCGGCCCGGCATTCACCCGATAGTGCAGGGTGAACGGGCCGCCAGCTGTGGCTAAGAACTTCTTCATCTGCCTGGCCATCGGAGCAAATCTCCGATTGAATCCCACCATTAAGTGCAAAGTTCCAGCGGACTGGTGGTGGGCGCGTTCGATTTCTTGGAGCTCGTCTTCCGTTAAACACAACGGTTTCTCGCAGAAGACGTGCTTTCCGCATTCAAGCGCACGAACAACTTGCGCGGAGTGCAGGTGATGGCGCGTGGCGATCACGACCGTATTGATCGCGGGATCGGAATAAAGGTTCTCCTCATCAGTGGTGCAGAATGCAAATCCGAACTTTGCCGCAGCCACGTGCGCACGCGCTCCGCTGGAAGCGCACAAACCAACAAGCTTTGTGCCGTGCAACTGCTTCATCGCGGGAATGAGCGTGCCCTGAGCGAAGTTCCCTGCGCCCAGCAAACCCACGCGCACCGCGGTGTTATCCGAACTGCTGGGTCGGCGGGAAACTATGTCAATCCGTTGCGCCGGGCGATTTTCCTGGTGCGGGTAGCGGACCAGCACTCCAAGGTACGGTTGCTGCGCTTCGCCGGTGATTACCTCATAAGCGGCGGTTGCGTTTTCAATGTCGAAGGAATGCGTGATCAACGGCTGCAAATTCAACTTGCCGTCGGCAAGCAGCTGCAGAAACGCGTCCATATTTCGCGTCTCGCTCCAGCGCACGTAGCCAATGGGATAATCACGTCCTTTCTGCTCGAAAGCCTTGTCGTATCGGCCGGGTCCGTAAGAGCGTGAGATTCGGAAATCGAGCTCCTTTTCGTAATAAAGCTTGCGTTCAAGTTCCATGCCAACGGTCCCGACTGCGACCACGACGCCGCGATCTCGCGCGATTTGGGAAGCGAGGTTTACCGGGCCACTGCTGACGGTTTCGGCGGTTATGAGCACAGAATCGGCGCCATGGCCGGCTGAGTGTTTGAGACACAAATCGCGAAATTCTGCTTCGGAAGTCGTGACTGCCAGCGCGCCCATTTTTGCGGCGAGTTCTGCGCGTTCCTGAATGAGGTCCATTCCAATTACTCGACAGCCCGCAGCATTGAGCACTTGCAGAGTAAGTTGCCCAAGCAGACCTAATCCGATTACAGCCACAACATCGCCGAGCTTGGCTTCCGCTGTGCGGACGCCGTGGATGGCAACCGCCCCGAGCGTGGTGAATGCAGCCCTTTCGAAATCTACGTCGGCTGAAGGAATTCTCGCGACGAGCATTCGCGGGATGCAGGCAAACTCGGCGTGTACCGCGAAGTTTGCGCCCGCACAGGCCACGCGATCTCCGACCCGCAAATCAGAAATGCCTTCGCCGACTTCGATCACCGTTCCGGCGCTGCTATAGCCAAGCGCAAGCGGCTGATCGAGTCGAGTGCGGATTGCCGATAAAGCCGACAGTACTCCGTCGCGGCGAACTTTGTTTACAATCTCTCGCACCAGGTCAGGGCGCGACTTTGCCTTCTGCAGAAAGCCCTTCGAAGCGAATTCGGACGAGGCCCGTTCGGTCCCAGCCGACACCATAGACGCCGCAATTTGCACCAGAACGCAACCCGGCAGCACGCGAGGGGCGGGAACTTCCGCGATCTCGATCTCACCGGTGCGCGCGCTCTGCAGGACTTGCTTCATGCGATCGCCGCCTGCACAGATTCACTTGCCAGCGAGGCCGCCGGGCGATCCAGGAAGTTCTGCGCCCACAATTCGAGAGTCAAAAATTGCCAAAGCTGCATTGACCAATCCTGCCGGTCATCGCGGTGTTCCTGGACCAGTTTCGCCACCGCTTCCGGACGGAAAAGACCTCGCTCGCGAATCCGCGATTCGGACAAAAGGTCATCGGTCATCTCGCGCAGATCGTTGGCCAGCCAATAGTCGGCGGGGGCCGCGAATCCCGCTTTGGGCTGGCGAAGCACCTCTTCCGGAAGAATGCCCTGCATCGCTTTGCGGAAAATATGCTTGGTTGTGGGACTGAAGAAGCCCTTCAATTTCAAATGCGGCGGAACGTTCCACGCGACAAATTCTGCGAGCTCGCGGTCTAAGAAAGGCACGCGGACCTCAACCGAGCAAGCCATGCTCATTTTGTCGTTGTAGGTGAGGTTCAGGCTGGTCATGAAGATTTTGCTGTCGAGGTAGAGCATCTGGTTCAGAAAATCTGCATGACTGACGTCTTCAAATGCGCTCTGATGTGCCGCGGCGGCTTCGCTGCGCTTGATCTCGCTCCGTAGTTCGTGCGTGTAGAGGCCCGCCCGCTGGGCAGAATCAAGGTAAGTGCAATTTCGAATAAACCGCTCTTGCGGAGGAAGGCCCGCGCTGCGCAACATTTTCTTAACGAGCCGCATCTGGCCTTTGAGGTTTGTGCCCCGCAAGCTGGGCAGCCGCGAAACCGCGGCCTCTCCACCACGCCGTAAGAAGCCTGGAACCTGCGAGTACAGTTTCGCCCAGTAGTGCGCCGCATATTTGCGATATCCGCCAAAAAGCTCGTCTCCCCCGACACCCGAGAGCAGCACGGTGACATCGCGGCTGGCTTGCTGACACACAAGGTAGGCCGTGATGATGGCGGGGTCGGCAGTGGGCTCGTCCATGTGCCAGCAGAGCTTCGGCAGCAGGCCGGCAACGTCTGCCTCAACCACGATCTGCTGGTTCTCGCAGCGGAGGTGGCGGGCAAGGTACGCAGGCACCGCGGGATCGTCGAGCGTGTTCTCGCCTTTGCGATATTTCTCCGGGAACGTGATGGTATAGGTGCGTAGCGGCTTTTTCGCCGTTCTCGCCATCATTGCCACGATGCTCGACGAGTCCAGCCCCGCGCTGAGGAACGCGCCCAACGGCACATCACTCACCATTTGCTGCTCGACGGAATGACGAAAGCGCTCGCGAATCTCATGTGCCAGAGTCTCTTCTGAGAAACGAAAGTCGTGGTTTTCTGGCGGAAAATTCAAATCCCAGTACTGCGAAATTTCCAAATGTCCATCACGAAAAACAGCTCGATGCCCCGCTGGCAACTTGCAAATACCTTCAAATAAAGTTTTTGGATCCGGCACCCACAAAAACGTCAGGTACTGATCGAGCGCTTGCAAGTCAATTCTGGCCTCAACTTCCGGAATTTCCAGCAGCGCTTTTGCTTCGGAAGCGAAGGCCAGCTGGCCGTTCCGGCACGTGTAGTAGAACGGCTTCACCCCAAAATGATCGCGGGCCATAAACAGCGATGGGTTCGTTCCGCGCAGATCGCAAATAGCGAAGGCGAACATGCCGTTCAATCGCGTGACGCATTCCTGGCCCAGTTCTTCGTAGAGGTGAACGATGACTTCCGTATCGGTGTGCGATGCGAAGTGGTGGCCTTTATTCTCCAGCTCGTGACGCAAGTCGGCGAAGTTGTAGATTTCGCCGTTGTAAGTGATCCAGACGGTGCCGTCTTCATTCGACATCGGCATATGCCCGCCGGGAGAAAGGTCGAGAATGGAAAGTCGGCGGCTGCCGAGACCGATGTAGGTGCCGTCGGTTGAGCGATGGTCCCACAGGCCGCTGTCGTTCGGCCCACGATGCGACTGCACCGCTGTCATACGGGCTAATGTTTCGCGATTACCCCAATTGGCGAGCCCGCTGATTCCGCACATGATTAAGCCGCAGCTACTTTCTGTTCGTAGATCTTTGCTTTGGTGTGGAACATCTGCACCGCTTGCAGACCGCAATAAATCAGGCCGGGAACGCCATCGAGAAAACCGAGACAACAAAAGTAGCGATAGAAAAACAGCGCCAGCGGCGAGCCTGGGAGTTTAAAAAATGTCTTTTTCAGCCAGCGCCGCCGTTGCGCCTGACTCCCAAAAAACTGCGGCCTCAGTTCCGGCGAACTTTGTCCTTCCGAGAGCACCCGCGATTCCCAATTCGAATACTGATCGTGCTTGCGGATGTAGTGTGACAGAGACTCAACGTTCCGGTGCACGAGTGGATTGCCGAGCTTCCTGGTCTGACCCGTCACGATTACGTGCTCGTGAACTTCCATGTCGCCCATAGATTCGTCTTGCTGCTCTAGACGGCGCTCGAAACGTCCTCTGCCGCGCCGGAACAATGAAAGCTTGTAGAAACTGGCTCCGCAATGGCGCAGCTGTCGCCCCAGGAAGTGCATCTGGAGTTTCAGATAGTACCCGTCGAATTTTGGATCTGCGATCGCGAGCCGAATCTCCTGCAGCAGAGCTGGAGTCAGGCATTCATCGGCATCAAGCAGCAAAACCCAGTCAAATGCAAGCGGCAGAGTCTCGAGCGCCCACTGACGCTTCTTAGGCCAGCCGCCGCGATAATGAAACTGAACTGCGGTGGCGTTGAATGCGCGCGCAATGTCAGATGTCTCGTCGGAGCTTTGGGAATCGATGACGTAAATCTCGCCTGCGTCCCGCAGCGACTCGAGGCAGCGCGGCAAATTTCGCGCTTCGTTCCGCACTGGGACGATCACGCTGACCGGCAAAACTGCGGATCTTGGTAGATGGTTTGTCCGTGCTCCGAGCGGCGATCCCGTTGAAGATATCTCTCCCGACACTTCCACCGGTTCGGCGAGATTTTGCATGAGAAGAGAGTTCTGCCGTCATCTTACTGAAATGCAGGGTGCGGAAATCTTCGACGGGAGTGCACAACTTTGTACTCGGAGCGCTCGGACGGGTTAAGCAAATCAGCCCGAGGTCAGGCCGCCATCCGGCCCTGAACCAACCCGGCCGCCAGCGCAATGATTTTCTCCACATGATTTTTCCAAGAGAAGCGCTCGATTGAGATCGCCGAAAAATGCCGTGTGGAATAGTCCGACGCCGCTTGCAGAATCCGTTCCGCCAGCTCTTGCGGCGAAAATCTCGAAAAGTATAGTGCCGCGTCTCCGCATACCTCGCGGTGGACAGGAATGTCTGAAGCGACGACCTTCAATCCGCAAGCCCTGGCCTCAACTACCGGATGCGCAAATGTTTCCGCATAGGATGCCGTGACGTAAAGGTCGCAACCTCCGTATAGGTGATGCAGCTGGCTATACGGCACCGCACCAAGTTCAACAACTTCGTCTCGAATGCCCAACTGCTCAACCAATCGCAGCGCAGAGCTCGTTCGATAAGACCCGGGATTTTGTCCCTCTTGCAACTTGCAGGTCAGAAACAGCCGGACCTTCTGGCCGGCGAGCTTTTCACGAACCAGGGGAATCGCCTGCAGCAAAGTTTCAAAATTGCGAAAGTAATTGTAGTGGCTGACATGCAAAAGTTTTAGAGCATCCTTTGCCGAATCCAGCTTGCATTGAATCTGTACCGGCAGCGGCGACTGGTCAGAGAAGAAAATCTCGCGGTCGAAGCCGTGATGAATCGCGAACACCGTTTTTCCCGTCCAGCGCTGCAGTTCATCGGCGAATGCCCGGGAGGGCGCGACCGTGCAATCCGCCCACAAAACCGACTTTTTGGCGAAGAACGCTTTGGCTCGCGTGTCCAGCCACATGCCGTACTCACGCCGGGCAAGGAGGTCTCGATAGAAATCGGCCGATGTGTAAAGCGAATTGCCGCTCAATAGAATTTGGGACACTAGTGAGTTGCGCAGCGCAAAATTTCCCGCTGAAATCAGCATGTCGGCTCGGGACTCTCGCACAAGCACCGGCAGACGCCTCTGCTCGAACCAAAACCGGTGCGCAGCGCCGGGCAGATCGGATATGTCAGCAAATGCAATCTCGCCGAAACGCCGGAATTCAGGCTGCAGCCGCGAACTCAGGGCCACGGTGGTCCGAACATCCCTGCGGCTGGCAAGATGCGGAAGCACATTCCTGAGATAGGTCAGCCCACTCGCGGTGCTGGCGCCGAGTGCATTCAAGAATATGTGCATTACAGTGCCGAGGCCACGGGCGTGCTGTGAAGGTTTTGTTGGGAGAGGTCGAATGACGTTTCCGGCACGTAAACGACTGTTGGATGAGGCAACATATCAACCAGAATGAAAGCCATCGTCCAGAAGAAAACACAGACGTAATATCCCACTGCGAACATCCAGTCCTCAAATGCGGCGTGAACCAGTCCCGCTGTCACCACGGCAGCCACGGGAATTGCAGGAGAGAGGCCATCGCCGGTGCGGCGCATCCACGAAAACACAGTACGTACGTTGTGGGCCGTCAACAAAATGAGTGAGTAAAAAGGGACCACGCCTAACAGGCCCACCCACTCGCTGATCTCGAGGTAACTGTTCCCATGCTCTCGGATGACCCAGGAATCAACATGGGTCTTCGCAAACGACAGTCTGGTCCTCATGTCATCTGCTGTCACGCTGGTGCCGAAACCGCTGCCGAACCAGGGATTTTCTTTGATGACGTCCCAGGTTTGCTCCCACACTCCCCGCCGCGAAGCCAAAACTCCGCCTTCAGCATGCCCCTTGTACAGGAACATGGAGCCGACGGGCTCGGAGCCATCGTACTGCGGGGTGTCGGTGGGCTGCGGAACCAGCATGGCGGCCGCGATCGCGAGTATTACTCCAGCCGCAAAGCCTTTAGCCAAGAGCCGGTATTGCCGTAAGCCAACGCACAAAACCACGCAAGAGACAGCTGCGGCCGCAATCGCAGCGCGGGCAAAACTGCTCATTAGTAGGAGCGCGGCAACCAGCAACCCGACGGCCAAGCGTCGCCGTCGCGGAACAGTCTCCGCAGTGATGAACGCCCACAGCATCAGGGGGAGAACCGCGACGCCCATCACTGCCCCGAGAGAATTGGGGTTTCCAAGAAATTGCCAGCGAAGAACCAGATAAGAAATTGCGGTAAAGCCAGTCAGAATTTCGCAAGCGGTTACTAATTTCCGAAAAAAGATCTCAGGCTGAATTGTAGCCATGGAAGCGCGCGCCCCGGAGGCTGCATAGACGAACAGAAGAGTCAGGCTAAGGGCTTTGAGAATGGCTTCCTCAGGATAAGCGGACACTAATGCGGAAACGATCGCTGCAAGCACGCAAAACAGCGCTACCAGGTGGAATAGTCCAAAGTAGTGATTGCGTTCTCGCATGTAGATGACAATGCCGGCCACGGCTCCGGCGCCCAGGATGAGCCAACGCGCGTAGAGAAAAGCCGTACGGTAAGGCACGGCGATGCCAGCGCAAAGAAAAACAATTATCAAGAGCGGGAAAAAGACCTGGCGAAACTTGAGGATCGCGAAGAGCAGAAGTTCCCCAACAATGAGCGTGCCTAATACTGAATAATCCGCAAAGTATCCCGGGCGGAAATACAGCAAAAATCCCAAGAGCAGGATTGCCCCAAGCAGCGCCATCAGATTTTTCGAGCCTTTGTCAAACATTCAGTTGTACCCAGTCCACTCTGCCGCTTGAGCAAATCCGGCGGCGCAGGCTTCCGGCGAATATTCCTGAATGAGCTTCATGCTCTCAGCTGCCATGTATCGCCTCAAATCCGGACGAGTGGCCAGTTTCTGCATTGCGTCCGCCAATTGCACAACATTCGCCGACGCTACCAGGATTCCATTCTCGCGAATCAGGTCGGCAGCGCAGCCGGCAACATTTGTGCAAATCACCGGCAAACCGCAGGCCATGGCTTCATTCACCACCAGGCCCCAGGGATCGGTATGCGTGGGCATGACCAGGCATTCCGCGAGGGCATAGTAGGTGGCCAATTCGTCGCGGTGCACAAAGCCGGGAAAATGCACGCAGCCGGGATAAATTTCTCGCGCCAGCGCTTCCAGTTCGGCACGCATCGGGCCATCGCCGGCAAAGACCAGGCTGATCGATTCGCGCAATTCCGATGGCAACGACCGATAAGCCTCGATCAAGTCGAAAACGCCTTTGGATCGAACCAGGCGGCCCACAAAAAGGAAGTACCTCGGAGGGAGAGCAAGTTCTCCTCGCAACCGATCGGCTGCTTTTCGAATGCTCTCTTCTTTTGCCGCAAACAGCTCAATATCGACCGCATTCCGCGCGACAAAGATTTTCTGTGCTGGTGAGGCGAACTGTTGCACATACTCCAGCGCCGACCGGCCGGGAACAACGAAACCATCGCAATTGCTCAAAAATTTTCGCTTCAGCCATTCCACTGGAAAATACTGGCTGCGACGGTCGTGAGCAGTGCTCTCCGACCACAAAAGAAACTGCACGCGATTTCGCCTAGCCCAGTCCAGCGCTTGCCACGACGCTACGTAGTTATATCCGCCGCAGATCAGGACCTCCGGCTTGGCGGCGCTTAATGCGCTCGTGACATGGTTATTCAGCAACAGGTTGCATTTTCCAACCCGTCGTCTCCATGAGGGAAGTACTTCACAGGAGAACCGTATTTCGTCTTCATACACCCGCCATCGACGAGTGGAAGCATCGGTTTTCGACAGGAAGATGACGTGAAGGGAAATTCCCTCGTGGGCGGCAAGCGCGTTGAATACGGGAATCCGGTAGGGCGCGATAATTTCGGTGAGGACTACGAGGCGATGGTTCATCGCGCGCACTCCCGATGCAGCTGCGCCAGCTGTTCAGCCTGATGATTCAGAGTGTGGCGTTGCAGCACAGTGCTGCGGGCTGCATTGCCAAGGCGCGATCGGAAGTCCTGGTTCTGCAGAAGCATTCGCAAGGCGTCGCTTAGCTGTGCTTCTCCTCGCGGCGGCACCAGCCAGCCGTTGTTGCCGTGTACGATAATTTCGTCGATGCCTTGCCCCTCGCATGCAATCGCGGGTTTTCCCGACGCCATCGCTTCCAGATAAACGCACCCCAAACCCTCATATTCGCTGGCCAGGGCAAAAACCGCGCAGCGCTGCATGGCGCGGGCCACATCTTCCCGGTTTTGTTTTCCGAGAAAGCGGACGCGAGCACTGATGCCAAGCTGTTCGGACAATCGTGCCAGCGTTTGACGCTCCGGTCCCTCACCAATGATTTCCAGATCACAATCGGGAACGGAGGGGAGCATTCTAGCAAAGGCCCGCAATAACACAGCGTGACCTTTGGTCGGAATCAAGTTCCCGACACTCAGCACGACCAGCGGCGATTTATGCTCCTCGGCTGGAGCGAACGTAGAGGCATCGACTCCGTTGTAAATCACTTTCGCATTCACGGAAGTATCGGAGATCCGTTCGCGCACTTTCTCGCTGATGCAAATCACCGCTCGCGCCCTGCGATAGACTCGCGCAGAGGCTCGGCGGCACCAGTTGCCCAGCAGTGTTCCCGCCTGCCGTTCCGAGAAAACGTCGAGCCCGTGCACCGAAACCACAAAGGGGATTTCAAGAGCTTCGCTCAGTCGCGCGGCCGCATCTCCGCAAGGCAACGCCGCGTGCGCATGAATCAAATCGAACGGGTTTTCGCGATGAGCTCTCTGGACGCCGGTGACCATATCTGCCGCCAGGAAGCGCCCGGCTGACGGCAGTCCCAAATTGCCAGGAAAAGAAAAGTAGTGTTCCCATCGGCATGGGATTTCTGAATCCACCGCTCGAACTCGGCCCCGATAGAAGGGCCGGACCGCGAGCACGTGATTTGTGATTCCGAACTGCTCGAGCGGCGGAAGGGCCTCTGCGACAAAGCAGCCCTCCGCCAGATTCTCAGAGTTTGGATAAAAAGGAGTGAGCGTGAGCACGCGCAGAGTGCGGAGCGGAGTGGAGGACGACACACCGGGCGGCGTCGACACACAAACGCTGGCTTGATCTCTGCTCAAGATGCTTGCCTCAATTGGTTCTTTTGGGCGAGGTGAGAAAACGTTTGTGCCCACTGAGCGGCGATGACGTTCCAATCGAAATTCAGGCTATGCAGCCGTCCAGCACGCCCTAGCTGCGAGCAGAGATCCCGATTCGCCAGCAACGTGCCCAGCCAGGCATAAAGTTCGTCGTCCGAAGCTGCCTGATAACCCGTGGTTCTATGCACGACAGTTTCCGGCGCGTAATTGTTCCGCACGAGCACTGGCAATCCGCAGGCAGCTGCTTCCAGCACCACTTTTGGCGAACCTTCCCACTCCGACGGAAACAGAAACAGATCGGCCCGCCGGTATTCTTCCCGAAGCTGCTCCGCGTTAAGTTGGCCGACCAAGGTCACATTTCTGAGCTCATCGCGAGTGATGCGCACAGCCAGCTCTGGCCCGAGCGGCCCGGTTCCAGCGATCCTGAAATCAGCCTGGGGATAACGCGCCGCTGCCGACAGCAAGAACTGTGGCTGTTTAAACTCGCGCAAAGAACCGACAAATAAAACTCGCGGCCTGGTGTTTGGTGGCCGTTCCCACGCAGGAGTAAAAAATTGAATGTCAACTCCAGTCGGGATGATCCGGCTGCCCAGGCCGTACTCTCGCTCCAGGCTCCGCTGCACGATGGATGAGTTGCTGAACAGATAGTCGCATCTCAACACCGTCTGTTCATATAACTTGATCGCTTCCGGCGCGATCGTGGGCTGGTTTTTCAGGTTCGATTGGGATTCGACCGTGCCTACGGTGGTGCGGCCGTCTTTCCATTTTTTGCGCACGTTGAGATACCAGCGGCTGGCAGGCGACGATTTCATATAGAAAAGAATTTGGTGAGCGCCCCACAGAAATTCTGTGAAAATTCTGACCGTCTGCTTGCGCTGGGGAAGCCGTATAAGGCGCGTATTCTTTCTTGTGGATATACGCGGGTCGGGTGGACCGAGCGAGAACATGCTCACGTGAAACTGCTCTGGGTCCAGCCGGCAAACGATTTCGCGCGCGTTGCCCATCTGCGCATTGGGCAGACCAGCGTCCGCGAAGCTATCCACAAGAATGCGTAGAGGCCTCATCGCCACGTCACGATCGGGGAATCGGTTTTGCCAGAGCTAATTGGGAGCGCTTGCAGCCGGATGCGCCCATTCTAGTCGAAGGTCGCGAAGCAAAGTGGCATTGCGTCTGTCGAAATCCCGTGACTTATGAGATTCCGCCAGATGCGTTCGGGCGATCTCCAGAAGCTCTTTACGCTCTGAACGTGCCGTGCCATGCGCCAGCGGAGTGCTCTCACAGGGGTCGGCGTTGAGATCGAACAATTGCTCGACTCCGGAAGAAAAGTCCATAACAA
>Ga0209580_10001413_pt1 | contig 11123 bp, 10 predicted proteins | sample Coa_R1_5_FD_187153 | JGI IMG/M metagenome (GOLD analysis project Ga0209580, IMG submission 187153) | Surface soil microbial communities from Centralia Pennsylvania, which are recovering from an underground coalmine fire - Coalmine... | ecosystem: Environmental > Terrestrial > Soil >...
CCCTTCGCCAACCTGATGATGGTAAAGCACTGGTTGGGTTTCCCCCGAGGCGGCAACCGGACTGATCCTCCTCCGACAGGGGTCTTCACGTCGGTGGGACCGTTCGGCGATTCGTGGCAACGCACCTTGACTATGAAAACCGCGATGGGCGGCACCGAACCGATCTTGCAGCGCTTGACCACGATGACGCCCTATGGGATTCAACTGGCCGCCGTGGACTTCCGCTGGACCGAGTATTTTCTGCTGAACGAACTCGATCACGGGCTGGTGCGCGATCTATTGCTAAAGCACCGCGATTTCAAGGAATCAGCCGGCGCTCCAGATCTCGAAAAGCGCATGAAATTGCACCAGTTCTTCGTGCAGGCCAAGTGGTATCAGGATGCGGATAAGGAACTCGACCGCACGCTCAAAGATATTCCAACGGCCAAGGCTCGGGTCGAGACGGCGCGCACCGCTCTACGGGACTTGCAAGCGCAGGAAGTGCTCGATGAAGCCAATCGGGCCGTGGGCTCAGGGCAGTTTCGCCTGGCGTCGGAATTGCTCAAGGGGATTCCACCAGAAGGTCTCGGCAATGTGACAGTGAAAGTGAATACCGCGAAGGTCCGTTTCGACAACCTTACCAAGCAGTGGGACCTGGCCCAGCGATTTCTCTATGCGCTGCCGGAAAACGTGTTGGGCCCAAACGCGGAAATCTTGTGCGAGGCTGCCGAAGCGATCCGCAATGATCTGTACATCGAAGGGCTCGACCGGCTGGAGCCGTTCATCAACCTCGCCGAACAGGCCGCGAAGGCGCAACAACTAGGCCGTATTCCTGCCCAGAAGGCCGAGGAATTGCTGTCGCTGGCCGTAACCGGTTGGCTGCTGGGCAAAGAATCCGCGGAGACGAAACCGGAGACGGCTCGCAAGTTGTGGAAGGCCCGTAACTTCGTCCTCACCTACGTCCGCACGCACAATGTGCCCGCCCGGCGGAGAATGCTGGAAGCGTATCAAAAGGATGAGCCGGTGGAGCTGGAAGAACTGGCGCGCATTGTGGCGGTGCTGCCGCCGCCGGAGCCGGGAGACAAAGTCACTCCCGAGCCGCAAGAGCGCAGAACGGCGTTGGCCAACAATAACAACCGCGCGCCAGCGAACTACGTGCTTCAGCTGCCGCTGGAATATCGCCACGGCCGGCCGTATCCGCTGCTCGTGGTGATGCACAACACCGGCGAGCGCGCGCAAGCCATTTTCGACCGTTACAAGTATTGGGCCAACCGCAACGGTTACATTCTGGCCTCGGTCGATTGGGAAACGATACCCGGCGCCTACAACTACAGTGCCGAAGAGCACTACCGTGTGCTTGACGCGATCCGCGACATCAAGCAGCACTACCATGTGGACAGCGACCGCATTTTCCTGGGCGGCTTTGCCGAAGGCGGCAATGTGGCCTGGGACGTGGGTACCGCACAGCCGGACATGTTTGCCGGCATCACCGGCATCACCGCCCAGCCGCGGATGACCTACGTGCGGCCGCTCTGGCCTAATGCCAAATACTTGCCCTTCTACCTGGTCGGCGGTGAAATGGCGGGCGATGCGCCGAAGCAGACAATGATGGTGGTGGGTGAATGGCTGTCGAAAGGCTTCCCGGCCCTCTACTGCTTTTATCGTGGCCGCGGCACCGAATGGTTCGGCGGAGAATTGCCCTTCATGTTCGACTGGATGAAGACCAAGCAGCGCGCCAAGGGCTGGCCGGACCTAGGTTCGCCGAATGTCGGCCAAGACGGGGTGGAATGCTTCCACACGATGCGCAATGAGGACAGCCGTTTCTACTGGATCACAGCCGACAAGATTGCCGAGAGGAACTTGCACGAGAATAAACCGAAGGGCGCATCCGCCCTACCGGCGCGCATTCAGGCGACCATCAAAGCAGGCAACCAGATTGTCTTCTACACCGTGGGTGTGAAGGAAGCGTCGCTGTGGTTTGGCCCGGGAATGATCGACTTCACAAAGCCGGTTTCTGTGTTCTTGAAAGGGATCGTCCGGGGCGGTGAGCACACGATCAAGCAAACGCTCAAACCGGACCTCGCCGTCATGATGGAAGACCTGTACGACCGCTGGGACCAGCAGCGGGTGTTCTTCTGCAAGTGGACGATTAATCCGTGATTCAGTGCACCGCCGTAAGCGGCTGCCGCTTGCGGCAGTGCACTCTTTCACTGCGACCTCGGCACCCATTTCTCCGAGATTCGGTAAATCGCGACATCGATTTGCGGATCGGGCCCTCGTTCAATCGGCAAGTAGCCGCCGTAATACGCGGGCAGCGTGCGCAGCGGGAAGCCTCTCCGAATGATCATGTGCACCACCGGTGCCCCCATCGCCTCGGCCGGCACAAACTCTTGCTGGACTACCGATTCCTCATTCGGCACAATGAGCCATTCGCCCGGTTGTGGCACGGACTCATCGGGGATTATCGGCTTCATGCCTTGCCGCTCAGCCTCGAATTGAAAGCCCCAGTGACCCACAAACCAAATGGTCACCGTCGGGTCTTGCTGACGAATAAACCGAGCCGCCGCGCGCACAGCCCTTGGCTCGCGCCACGAATCTGCCGCGTCGATGCCGGCAAAAAACAGCCCGAGCGCGATGCCGGGGGCAATCGCAAGCCAGACCGTTTTCCTTTCCGCTCGACTACGGCAAGTGCGCGAAACCAGGCGGCCGGCGAGAACTGTTGCCACCAGCGTAAAGCCAATTAGCCGGCGGCTAGCGGGGAACGGCGTCATGGCCAGAAAACCGGCCAGCTCGATCAGCAACCAGAACAGCAGGAACCACAGTTCCGGTGACAATCGTAGCCGCGTCCACCATTGCATCTCAATGAGCGCACGGCAGCTGTGGAGCCGAACGAGCTGTCGCAGGGCTACAAGCGCCAGTACCAAAATCGACAAGCCGCCGAGCGTGCCGAGAATCGAGCTGGTCAGAGGCACCTCGGTGCCGGCCCAAATCGACTCCTGAATCGGGATCAAGATCAGTGCCGCGTAGGAGGCGACGATGATTTCGATCGGCACAAGCAGCCATCGCCACTCCTTCACAAGACCCGCGCAAGCCAGAAGCGCCGCTGGCGGCAGCAAGCCGCCCAGCAAGATGAGCATCGGCAGCAATAGCCGCCACTTCGCGAGGTACACGTCCAGTTTCTTTTTCCACGACTCCGGCGACGGACCCAGCGCAAAAAGGAAATGCGATTCGCCATATTTCCACTGGACGAATTCCTCCCAACCGATGAAGATGATTGCCGCTGCAGCACAGGCCAGCGCGGCAAAAAGCACGCGCCAGATCAGAGATGGCCAGCTCTTCCGGCAACGAATCGGCGCCAGGATGGCCGCCCCCACCAGCACCGGTGGCATCAGCAACCCTGTGTATTTTGTCTGTGTTGCCAGGCCGGCCACGACTCCAGCCGCCAGCGCGCCAAGCAGGGATTTTCGTTCCAATGCTCGTAAGAACAAGACCAGCGCCGTCATACATAGTGTTAACGCGGGCAGGTCGAGCATGAAGTTCCAGGCCGGCAACATACTCGGCGATAACATCGCGAGAATAAGCAGCGGCGCTTCCATCCCGCGCGCAAAACGATGAAACAACGCCTGAAGCGCGACAGCCAGCAGCAGTATTTCCGGAAAAAGCCATAATTTCCACGCAACCGGTTCATCCCCACAGATGCGCATTCCCAGCGCTAGCCAGTACGGCTGCACCGGGGGCGCGAGGATCTCGTTCGCCGGCTGCGGCCACTGATACCAGAATTGCTTAAAGCCATATGGGTCAAGCGGATGCTGTGCGATGTGGCGGGCCAGCGTGAGATAGGCCGTGTCGTCGACGAGCGGCGCCTTGCATGCATTGAGCGCGGTGCACGCAGCGGCCAGAAGTAACGGCAAGAAGATTCGGCGAATGTTCACGGCATCTGGAACTTTTTGGCCATTGTCACGGGAGAGGTTAGAATATATAAGTCCACCAGAGGAACGATGCAACTATTGAGATGGAAACGATGCTGGCTGGTTCCAACCAATCGTCGAAGATCACCTTGCAAATCTATCCGCTCGGCTTAGTGGATTTCGAAGAGATGCTCGCGCTGCAGCGCCGGCTCGTTTTCGAAGTATCCGGCGACCGCAGCCAGGGCGTGCTCCTGATCTGCGAGCATCATCCGGTGATCACGGTGGGCCGACAAGGTAGCCGGACGCACATTCACTTTGATCCACGCGAATTGCAATTGCGCGGCTGGAGCATTCGCTGGGTGAACCGCGGCGGCGGTTGCCTGCTCCACCTGCCCGGCCAGTGGTCCATCTACCCCATCCTGCCGCTTGACCGGCTGCAAATCGGTTTGCAAGAATACCTCAATCGCTTGCAACGCATGCTGCTGGAAACGGCCAAGGATTGCATGGTGCGCGAAGCCGCCGAAATCCCCGGCCAGCTCGGTGTTTGGGCGAGCCAGCGCTTGCTGGCCCATGTGGGCGTAGCCGTGCGCGACTGGGTTTCGTATTACGGCGTCGCCCTGAACGTCAACCCGGACCTGGAACACTTCCGCAAGGTGAATTGCGGTGGCTCAACATTGCCGATGACCTCGATTGTGCGCGAACGGCATCTGGCCGTGAATCCGGAACTCGTCCGACAATTCCTCATCGATCGTTTTCTCGAACAGTTCCCGTGCGAGCGGGTGATCATGGGCGAAAGTCTACCGGTTCTTCCCGCTCCGGTCGAGTTTGGCAGCCGCAACGGCGACAGTGTTGTGTCGAAGGACCATTCGCATGCAGTCATTGCCGTTGGTGACTGAAACTCCGGCCGAACCGCGCCGCCGCTTGCCCGACTGGCTGAAAAAGCCCCTGCCCTGCGGCAACGAGAACTTCTTTACGCAGCATCTCCTGCGCGATCTGCACCTGGAAACTGTCTGCGAAAACGCCCGCTGCCCCAACCGGCCGGAATGCTATTCGCGCCGGACGGCTACCTTCATGATCCTGGGCAATATCTGCACCCGCCCCTGCGGCTTCTGCTCGGTGCCGCGCGGCGAACCGCTCGAAGTGGAAGACGACGAACCCGAGCGCGTGGCCGAAGCGGCCGTTCGCCTCGGGCTCAAGCACGTTGTGATTACCTCTGTGACGCGCGATGATCTGCCCGACGGTGGAGCGGAGCATTTTTACCGCTGCGTGTTGGCCGTGCGGAAGCGCACCGAAGCCGCCATCGAAGTGCTGACCCCCGATTTTCTCGGCGATACGGCCGCCATCGACCGCGTGATCGAAGCGAAACCGGAAGTCTTCAACCACAATACCGAGACGGTGCCGAGATTTTACCGCAAAGTCCGGGGCCGGGCCGACTATCAGCGCAGTCTCGATCTATTGGCGCGCGTCAAGCGGCTAGCGCCCAATATGGTCACGAAAAGCGGCCTGATGCTCGGCCTCGGCGAAACCTGGGATGAATTGCTCGGCGTTTTCGCCGATCTGCGCGCAGCCGGCTGCGACGTGCTGACGATGGGCCAATACCTCACGCCCACGCTCAAGCACATTCCGGTTGCACGCTACTTGCCGCCGAGCGAGTTCGACGCGCTGGCAGCGCTCGCTCGCAAGCTCGGCTTCCAGCAAGTGGTGGCCGGCCCATTTGTTCGCTCCAGTTATCACGCCGACGAAATGGTGTCGCCGCATGCCAACGCCCATCATTCTTCCTGAACTCGGCATCGAGCCGGTAACCTTGAGCATCTGGTACGCCGACGTGGGCGACCCGATTCTCGAAGGGGAAAAGGTGGTCGAAGTGCTGGGCAACGGCGCAACCTTTGATGTGGTTGCGCCGGCCAGCGGGACCTTAGCGGAGAAACGCGCGTTCGTGAATGAGCGCGTTGCGCCGGGGCAAGTGCTTGGGATCGTGGAATAGACGGCCTACGGATTTCCGTCCCTGGGCATTCGTACCACTCGCCATTCACTACTCTCCACTCACCATTTCCCTATACCACCACCATCCCCCCGCCGATAGTCTCCCGCCGAGGCTCGTCATGCAAATCCGGGAACCGGTTGCCGAATCGCCTGCGCCCAACAGCAAATCGTGGTTAGGCGAACTCACCGGTTACCATTGGATCGTGTTCGCCGTGGCCGCCATCGCTTGGATGGCCGACTGCATGGATCAGCAGTTGTTTACACTGGCGCGTAAGACAGCGGTGACCCATTTGCTCGGTAGCGCGGCCCCACCGGAAACGGTAACATGGTGGTCCACGGCATCGACGTCAATCTTTTTGATTGGTTGGGCCTTTGGGGGATTGGTGTTTGGCATATTCGGCGACCGCTTGGGCCGGGTGCGCACGCTGACGCTCACGATCTTGCTGTACTCGGTTTTCACTGGCTTGAGCGCCTTGTCGATGTCGGTCTATGACTTCTGCGCCTACCGGTTTCTGACTGGGCTGGGCGTTGGCGGCGTATTTGGCGCGGCCGTCGCCCTGTTGGCAGAGACAATGCCAGCGCGGGCTCGGCCCTACTCGCTGGGAATGATGCAAGCGTTATCGGCCATCGGCAACTGTACTGCGGCCGGCTTGTTTATTTTGTTCGGCTTACTGGAACTCAATGGACGCCTGAATGGCCTCAAGCCGCTTAATTCTTGGAGGATGATGTTTCTCATCGGGATTGCGCCGGCCATGCTGGTGATCTTGATCCAGCGCAGGCTGGCGGAACCGGATTCCTGGCAACAGGCTCGCAAGGCGGCAGCGGCCGGAGTGGGCAAAAAGCTCGGTTCCTATGCCGAATTGCTAGGCGCCAGTGAAATCCGTCGGCATGCGTTGCTCGGCATGTTATTGTCGTTCGCCGGCGTCGTAGGTCTATGGGGCATCGGTTTTTTTAGTTACGATCTGCAGCAGACCATTCTGCCGCCAACCTTTAGGACCGAGGCTAGACAACTCGGAATGTCTGGAGATGAAGCGGCCCAATACATCAAAGGCCAGACCATCATCTGGGCCGGCGTGACCTCGCTCATGATGAATATCGGCGCATTCTTCGGTATGTCGGCATTTAGCGTGGTCACCCAATGGCTCGGTCGTCGAATAACGTTCGCGATCTTCTTTGTCCTTGCGGCGATAAGCACGGGCGGGTTCTTCTTGTTCATGAAGACCCGCAGCGACATCTTGTGGATGACGCCATTGATGGGCTTCTGCCAGTTGGCCCTGTTTGGCGGCTATGCCATCTATTTGCCGGAGTTGTTTCCGACCCGGCTGCGCGCAACGGGCACATCGTTCTGCTACAATGTCGGTCGATTTGTCGCGGCTAGTGGGCCAATTGCGCTGGCCATCCTCACGAACGATGTCTTTAAGGGATATACCGAGCCGTTTCGCTATGCAGGTTTGGCCATGTGCACGGTGTTCCTGCTTGGCCTATTGGTGCTGCCGTTCCTGCCGGAAACGAAAGGCAAACCACTCCCTGAATGACCACAATCCCCACCCCCGAATGGCTCTCCCAACGTGGCGGCCAGATTCGCCCCGGCATCAGCGCCAACACCTGGCTCATCCTGCTCAGCAACATGCAGGAATACGCCGCCATGGTCACTCCCGCGGCCGGCAAGTTCACCTGTGCCGTCACGCAGCGCAACAACGGCAAGCGCCTGGACAAAGCCACCGTTTATCCCACTGCCGAGGCCGCGGTTCAAGGCGGCTTGGAGGAACTGAAACAAGCTCTTGGCTGGGGCTGAGCCGCTTGCCGAAGCGAGTCAACGTGGAACGGAATTTATTCCGTTCCGGTGAATTCGCGAACGGAATAAATTCCGTTCTACGTTCCCAGTTCGCTTGCGGCCAAGCGTGCGCATTTCTATGATTCCCCACAGACTCAACTCGTGGAGAATCGAATTCATGCGGCATGTTTTGTCGGCGCTGGTGCAGAATCAACCGGGCGTGCTCGCGCATGTCTCCGGCATGCTGGCGTCGCGCGGCTTCAATATCGACAGCCTGGCCGTAGGTGAAACCGAGTCGCCGGAACTGTCGCGCATGACCTTCGTGGTCCACGGCGACGATGCCGAACTCGATCAGGTGCGCAAACAACTGGGCAAAATCGTCACCGTCGTGAAGGTGATGGACATTTCGAGCGAGGACTACGTCGAGCGCGATTTGATGTTGATCAAGGTGACGGCCCAGCCGGAGAAGCGCGTCGAGATCTCTTACCTGGTCGATATGTTCCGGGCACGGGTCGTCGATATCGCCCCGGATTCGTTGATGATCGAGATCAGCGGCAACGAGCGGAAGATCGAAGCCTTCATCGAACTCATGCGGCCCTACGGCATCCGCGAACTGGCCCGCACCGGCCGAATCGCGCTGGTGCGCGGCATATCGAGTCAAGGAGCCGCGACATGAATGACATTGTTTTGCCCACGCGCCAACTCGACCCAGCGCTGAAGGATTTGTTGATGAGTCTGAAGCCGGGCACGCGCATTCGCATTACGCAAACGGTGCGCGTTGGCAGCCGCAGCTGGCCTGCGACCGTGGAAGGTGTATTCCGTGACATCAACTACCTTGCCACCGGCCTTTCGACGCAGCGCGTGCCCGAAGACGACATCATTGTGCCCACGATCCACTTCACCAAGGACAACGGGGAACTGAGCAGCATTACGCTCGACGAACATAGCCGGGTGGAAATCGTATAAGCGAAAGCCCAGGGACGGAAGTCCCTGGGCCGTGGCTGGAGATCAAACCATGCGATGGCTGGCGCTCCTTTGTTTGTTCTGCATCACCGCAAGCGCGCGCGCGGATGCCTTCGATAATTACACGAACCCGGTGCTCGCCAAAGTCCCCGAAGCCGCCGAGGCCAAGCCAATCACCGAATTGACAGCCGAAATGATTCTCGACAACGATCAGGTGCTGCCGAACGTGAAAGCGGCCATGATCGTCGTCTACACGAACGAAGCTCGCTGGGCGAAACTTCTAGTGACCGCCGCGAGGCAAAAGATCCCCGGTCCGCCGGGTAGCGAGCCGGTGGTAGTGCCGATCCTGCGCATCGAGCGTTTCGCGACCATGCGCGAGGCCAGCGAACGCGCGATTCTGGCTGAAGGAAAGAACATCAGCCTATTTCCCGATTTTCACTTCCATCTCGACCTGGGCCAGGTGGTGCCGGCCAAGCTAGGCGGCGATCTCGTGGTGAGCGAACCGCAGCCGAAGCAACTCGTCGTCAAGCCCGTGGGCAAGGCGAAGATGTATCTGCTCACCAAGCAGCTTCCCGATGCCAAGCCGGCCAAAGGCGAAAAGATGGACTTCAGCACCGGCAAGTTCGATTCGAAATCCTTCAACGGCACCTACAAGTTCTACGATGACGGCCGGCGCTCGGGAACGCTGCGCATCAAAGTGAATGACGAAAACGACATCACCGGCACTTTCGTGACCGACCTCGATAAGCGCGAATACGACGTGAGCGGTTCGGTGTCGAAGCCGAACCATAAGATTCTGTTCACGATCAAGTTCCCGCGGACGGAAGAAGCGTTTGAAGGCTACATGTTCACCGGCGACGGCAAAGCCATTGCTGGCACCAGCAAGATAGAAGACCGCGAGGGCGGCTTCTATGCACTGCGCCTCGAAGAGTAATTACGAGCCGGACGCGTAAGCGACCGATCGCTTCGATCGGTCGCTTACGCGTCCGGCTCGTAGGAATACGAGGATCCTATGCCCCCACCATTGCAACGATTGGCGTCGCTGGATGCGTACCGCGGGCTCATTATGCTTACGCTGGCTGCGGCGGGCTTCGGGCTTCCCGAAGTGGCGAAGCAGTTCGAATCCACGAGCCAAACCTGGCGGCTGCTGGCGTATCACTTTGATCATCCGAAATGGATTAGCCAGAATTGGGTCGTCGGTTGTTCCTACTGGGACTTGATTCAGCCTTCGTTCATGTTCATGGTCGGCGTGTCGATGCCGTTCTCCTATGCGGCCCGGCGAAACCGCGGCGACGGCTTCATGAACATGGCCATGCACGCGGAGATTCGTTCCATCGTACTGGTGCTCCTAGGTGTCTTCCTCGCTTCCGCGTGGGGAAATCCCTCCAAAGGTGATCGCACCCGTTGGGAGTTCTTCAACGTCCTGGCGCAAATCGGACTCGGCTACTTCTTTGTGTTCTTGTTAATGGGCCGGCCGAAGTTGGTTCAACTATTCGCGGCGGCGGCCATCCTTGTGTGTTACTGGATGTTGTTCGTTTTCCATCAGGTTCAAGACGCGACCACGTTTGTGGATCATTTCCGGCCTGATTCCAACTTTGCGGAACGGATTGACATTCTGTTCTTAAGTAAGTTTCCGCCCAATTATGGTTACCCGGGGAACAAGGGTCATTATGCCACATTGAATTTCGTGCCATCCATGGTAACGATGCTCTTTGGCGTGATGGCCGGAGAGTTGCTGCAAAGTGAACGGTCGCTGGGGCGCAAAACTGCGATGCTCTTCGGCAGCGGCATTATTTGCATGGTGCTCGCCATCGCCACTGGCGGTCTCGGCCAACTCGGCGACGCCATCGGTCAACCCATTCCCGATAAATTCACGCTATGCCCCATCATCAAGCGCATATGGACCCCGTCATGGGTGCTTTTTAGCGGCGCCTATTGCTTCTGGATTCTCGGCGCATTTTTCCTGGTGGTGGATGTGATTAACCTTCGCTTCTGGATTTACCCGCTGCGGGTCTTCGGCATGAATTCCATCCTGATATACCTGATGGGCCAGTTATTGCGCGGCTGGACCGCGAAACAAATTCAGATTCATGCCGGCGAAAACGTCTTCAAAAACATGTCCGACCGCTTCGTGGCCTGGAGCCATAGTCTCGGCGACAGCTACGGCTTCGTGTTGCGCAGTGGCGATTATTCGCCCATCATGCAATCGCTTAGTGTGCTGCTCGTGTTCTGGCTCATCTGCTGGTGGCTCTACCGGCAACGGGTGTTCCTGCGAATTTGAGGCAACAAAAAAAGCCGCCGGGAACAACCCGGCGGCACGCGCGGATCGCACCAAAGCTTACTCGCCTTTTACCGCGATCCGCCGCGGTTTGGCTGCTTCCACCTTCGGCAGGCGAACCGTCAGCACGCCGTTCTTCAGCTCCGCGCTAATCTTGTCGGCGGCAATGTTCTCCGCCACGCGGAAAACACGCTGGAAGCTGGCGGTTTCATATTCCCAGAGCCACGGTTTGCCCGCG
>Ga0209580_10001414_pt1 | contig 11115 bp, 1 predicted proteins | sample Coa_R1_5_FD_187153 | JGI IMG/M metagenome (GOLD analysis project Ga0209580, IMG submission 187153) | Surface soil microbial communities from Centralia Pennsylvania, which are recovering from an underground coalmine fire - Coalmine... | ecosystem: Environmental > Terrestrial > Soil > Unclassified...
TGGCCGCCGTGCTGACCCGCGACGGCCTCGCCGCCGGGCCGACCCTGGCCGCGCACGAGCTGCGGGTCGACGAGGCGGGGCCGGAGCGGCCGGCGGACCTGCCGCCGTGGCCCGCCACGCCGGAAGCCGCGGCCTACGTCATCTACACCTCGGGCTCGACCGGCGCGGCCAAGGGCGTGGTCGTCTCCCATCGTGGCGCCGCCAACTTCGTGCATGGCATCGCCGGTGCGCTCGCCCTCGGGCCGGCCGACCGGCTGCTGCTCTTCGCGCCGCTCTTCTTCGACGCCTCGGTGCTGCAGATCTTCGCGGCGCTCGGCAGCGGTGCGGCGCTGGTGATCCATCGCAACCCTCGCGAGCTCGCGGCGCGAGACATCCTCGCGCTCTGCGAGCGCCACGGCGCGACCGTGCTCGACCTGCCGGCGGCGCTCTGGCGGCAATGGGTCGACGAGGTGGCGGCGGCACGGCTGCCGCTGCCCGCCACCCTGCGCGCCTTCCTGACCGGCGGCGAGAGGGTGCCGGCGGCGCGCCTCCACACCTGGGCAGCGCTGGTCGGCCGGGAGGTCTCGTTCCTCTCGTCGTACGGGCCGACGGAGGCCTCGGTCACGGCGACGGTCTGGCAGACCACGACGAGCGGGGCCGCGGCGCTCGCGGCCGAGCACGTGCCGATCGGCCGGCCGCTGCCCAACGTCCGGGCGTACGTGCTCGACCGCCAGCTCCGGCCGGTGCCGTGCGGCGTGACCGGCGAGCTGCTGCTGGGCGGCTGGGGCCTGGCGCGCGGGTATCTCGGCCGGCCGGACCTCTCGGCCGAGGCGTTCGTGCCCGACGCGCTGAGCGGCGAGCCGGGCGCGCGCCTCTACCGCACGGGCGATCTCGGCCGCCGCCGCGCGGACGGCGACCTCGAGTTCCTGGGCCGGGTCGATCACCAGCTCAAGCTCCGCGGCTTCCGCATCGAGCCCGCGGAGATCGAGGCGGCGCTGGCCCGATCCGCGGCGGTGCGCCAGGCGGTGGTGACGCTGCGGGAGGACGTGCCGGGAGACGCGCGCCTGGTCGCCTACGTGCTGGCCCACGACGGCCGGCGGGCCGAGGCCGCGGAGCTGCGCGCCTTCCTCGCCGAGCACCTTCCCTCCCACATGCTCCCCACCGACTTCGTCGCCCTCGACGAGCTGCCGGTGCTGCCCAGCGGCAAGCTCGACCGTGCGGCGCTCCCCGCGCCGCCCCGGCCGGCGCGCTCCGCCGCCTTCGTCGCGCCCCGCGACGCCCTGGAGCAGGTCCTGGCCGAGATCTGGTCCGAGGTGCTCGGGGTCGAGCAGGTGGGCGCCGGCGACGATTTCTTCGCGCTCGGCGGGCACTCGCTGACCGCCACCCGGGCGCTGGCGCGCATCCGCCAGGCGCTCGACATCGACTTCCAGCTCCGCGGCCTGTTCGAGGAGCCGACGGTGGCCGGCCTGGCCGAGGCGCTGCGCCGCTCGGACGACGGGCCCAAGGTGCAAAGGATGGCCGCGCTGCGGGTCGAGCTCGCCGCGCTCTCGGACGAAGAGGTGGAGGCCCGGCTGCTGGCCGAGGCGGCCGCCGAACAAGGAGCTCGAGCATGACCAGCACCCAAGACCTCTCCCCCAGGCGCCGGCTCCTTCTCGACAAGGTGCTCCGCCGGCAGGGGGTGGCGACCGGAACCCGCCCGGCCATTCCGCGCCGCGGCGGCGGCGGCCCCGCGCCGCTCTCCTTCCATCAGCAACGCCTCTGGTTCCTGCAACAGCTCGAGCCCGCGGGCACGGCCTACAACCTCGCGGAGGCCGTGCGCCTGCGCGGCCGGCTGCATCCCGCCGCACTCGCGGCCGCCCTGACCGAGGTCACGCGGCGCCACGAGGTGCTGCGCACGACCTACGCCCTGGCGGACGGCGAGCCACGCCAGCTCGTCCAGCCCGCGGCGCCGGCGCCCCTGCCGCTCGTCGGCCTCGCCGGCCTGCCCGCGGCGCGGCGCGAGGCCGTGGCCGGCAGCATCGTCACGGCCGTCGCCGCGCGGCCCTTCGCGCTCTCTCGGATGCCCGTGCTCCGCGCCGGCCTGGCGGCGCTCGGAGAGGACGACCACGTGCTGCTGCTCGTCCTCCATCACATCGCGGCCGACGGCTGGTCGCTGGGACTGCTGGTCCGCGAGCTGACCCTGCTCTATGCCGCGCTCTGCGCCGGCACCCCCCGGGCGCTGCCCGAGCTGCCCCTGCAGTACGCCGACTTCGCCGCCTGGCAGCGGGCCTGGTTGCAGGGCGAGGCCCTGGACAGCCAGCTCCGCCACTGGCGGGAGCGCCTGGCCGGCGCCCCCACCCAGCTCGCGCTGCCGGTCGATCGTCCCTGGCCGGCCGTCCAGAGCTCGCGCGGGGACCGCACGCCGATCGTGGTCGGCGACGACGTCACCGCCGCGCTCCGCGGCCTGGCGCGCGAGCAGGGCGCCACGCTCTTCATGGTCCTGGCCGCCGGCCTCGCCGCGCTCCTCGCGCGCCTCACCGGCCAGGACGACCTGCTCCTCGGCACCGTGGCCTCCGGCCGCGACCGGCCGGAGCTCGAGGGGCTGATCGGCTGCTTCGTCAACACCCTGGTGCTGCGTGGCGACCTGTCGGGCGATCCCGGCGTCCCGGCGCTGCTGGCGCGGGTGAAGGAGACGGTGCTCGCCGCCGACGCGCATCAGGACCTCCCCTTCGAGCGGCTGGTCGACGCCCTCGCGCTCCCCCGCAACCTGTCGCGCAGCCCCCTCTTCCAGGTGATGCTGGTCCTGCAGAACCTCCCCGCCGTCGAGGCGCGGCCAGGCACGCTCACCCCGCAGCCGTTCGCCTTCGCGGTGCACCGCACCCAGTTCGAGCTGTACTTCACGCTGAGCGAGGTGCAGGGGGGGCTGCTCGGCTGGCTCGAGTACCGCGTCGAGCTGTTCACCGCCCCCACCGCCCGCCGCCTGGCCCGCGATCTCGAGGCGCTGCTCGGCGGGATCGCCCGCGCGCCGCACGGCCCCGTCTCCCGGCTGCCGCTCGCCGCCGGCGAGGAGCACCAGCTCGTCCGCGAGTGGAACGACACCGCCGTGGCCCATGCCTGGCGGCGGGAGCGCGGCGGCCTCCATCACCTGGTCGAGGCGCAGGCGGCGCACACGCCGGCGGCGGTGGCGGCGAGCTGCGACGGCGCGAGCGCGACCTACGCCGAGCTCGACCTCGGGGCCAACCGCCTGGCGCGTCACCTGCGCGCCCTGGGCTGCGGCCCGGAGACGCGGGTGGCCGTGGCCATGGAGCGCTCGCTCGAGCTGCACGTCGCCCTCCTCGCCACCCTGAAATGCGGCGCCGCCTACGTCCCGCTCGATCCCGACTACCCGCGCGAGCGCCTTGCCTGCATGCTGGACGACGCGGCGCCGGCGGTCGTCCTCACCCAGGAGCGGCTGCGGTCGAGGCTGCCCGCGACCGGCGCCCCGGTCCTCTGCCTCCACCCCGACGGCCGCGAGTCGCTGGGCTACGACGATGCCCCCCTCGAGGAGGGCGTCGAGGACCTCCAGCTCGCCTACGTCATCTTCACCTCGGGCTCGACCGGCCGCCCGAAGGGCGCGATGGTCCACCACGCCGGCATCCGCAACCGCCTGTTGTGGATGCAGCAGGCCTACCGGCTCGGGCCGGGTGACGTCGTGCTGCAGAAGACCCCCTACAGCTTCGACGTGTCGGTATGGGAGCTCTTCTGGCCGCTGCTCGCCGGCGCCAGGGTGGCGTTCGCCCGCCCGGGCGAGCACCGCGACCCTGCCGCCCTCGCCGCGCGCATCACGGCGGAACGAGCGACCGTGATCCACTTCGTTCCCTCCATGCTGCAGGCGTTCCTCGAGGCGCCGGAAGCCCCCGGCTGCCGCACGCTGCGCCGGGTCGTGGCCAGCGGCGAGGCGCTGACGCCGGCCCTGGTGCGGCGCTGCCACGAGCGCCTGCCGGCCGCGAGCCTCGAGAACCTCTACGGTCCCACCGAGGCGTCGGTCGACGTGACCTTCGCACCCTGCCCGGAGGCGGCCGAGGCCGGCGCGGTTCCGATCGGCCGCCCCATCGCCAACACCCGCATCTACCTGGTGGACCGGGGCGGCCGGCCGGTGCCCATGGGGGCCGCCGGAGAGCTGTGCATCGCCGGCCTCAACGTCGGCCGCGGCTACATCGGCCGGCCGGAGCTGACCGCCGAGAGGTTCACTCCCGATCCCCTCGACGAGGGCTCCCGCCTCTACCGCACCGGCGACCTCGCCCGTCACCGGCCCGATGGCGCCATCGAGTACCTGGGACGCCTCGATCACCAGGTGAAGCTGCACGGCGTGCGCATCGAGCTGGGGGAGATCGAGAGCGCCCTGCGGCGCCATCCCAAGGTGCGCGAGGCCGCCGTCGTCGTGCGCGAGGACCACGGAGCGCGCCGGCTGGCGGCCTACGTGACGCCGGTGGCAGCCGCCGGCGGCGACCAGCTGCGGCGCTTCGTCGCGGAGCGCCTGCCCGAGACCATGGTGCCGGCCTTCTTCGTGGGGCTGGACGCCCTGCCGCTCTCGCCGAACGGCAAGCTCGACCGCGCCGCACTGCCCAGGCCGGAGCCGGCGGCGCTGCGCGACGAGGCCCGGTTCGTCGCGCCGGCGACCGCGGCCGAGGCGGCCCTGGCCACGATCTGGTCCGAGGTCCTGGGCGTGCCGCGGCTGGGGAGCCACGACAATTTCTTCGCCCTGGGCGGCGACTCCATGCTGAGCATCCGCGTGCTGTCGCGAGCGCGCGATCTCGGCCTGCGCCTGACGCTGCCGCAGATCTTCCAGCACCAGACGCTCGGGGAGCTGGCGCGCGCGGTCGAGCAGGCAGCGGACGTCGTCGCCGACGACCTGCTCCTGACCGCGCCATTCGAGCTGCTCCCGGCGGCCGACCGCCCGCTGCTGCCGGACGGCGTGGAGGATGCCTATCCGCTCGCCCGTACCCAGGCCGGCATGCTCTACCACAGCGAGCTGAGCCCCGAGAGCGCGGTCTACCACGACGTGGCCGGCAGCTACCTGGACGGCCCCTTCGACGAGGCGCTGCTGCGGCTGGCGCTGGCACGGGCGATCGCGCGCCACCCGCTGCTGCGTACCTCCTTCCACCAGGCCGGTTTCAGCGTACCGCTGCAGCTCGTGCACACCGCCGCGCCGTTGCCGCTCGCCGTCGACGACCTGCGCGCGCTCCCCGCCGACGAGCAGCACGCAGCGCTCGCGAGCTGGCTGGAAGCGGAGCGGCGCCGCGGCTTCGACTGGACCTGCCCGCCGCTCGTGCGCTTCCAGGTCCATCGGCTGAGCGACGATCGCTTCGTCTTCTCGGTGAGCTTCCACCATGCGGTGCTCGACGGCTGGAGCCTGGCGTCGCTCCTGACCGAGCTGTTCGGCACCTACATGCGCCTGCGCGTCGATCCCGCCACGCCGCCGAGCCCGCCGCTGCAGGCAGCCTTCCGCGAGTACGTGCAGCTCGAGCGCCGCGTCATCGACTCGCCGGCAGCCAGGGAGTTCTGGGATCGGCAGCTCGACGGGGCCGTGCTCTGCCGCCTGCCGCGATGGCCGCGGCGCACCGCCCAGGGGCGCGCTCACGATCTCGAGGTGGGCGTGTCCGCCGACACCACGGGCAAGCTGATCCGCCTCGCGCCGGCGCTCTCCGTACCGCTCAAGAGCCTGCTGCTCGCGGTTCACCTGCGGGTCGTCGGCTTCGCCAGCGGCGAGACGGACGTCACCGTCGGCGTGGTCACCCACGGCCGCCCCGCACGGGCCGGCGGCGACGAGGTGCTGGGCCTTTTCCTCAACACCCTGCCGCTGCGGGTGCGTCTCGGCCAGGACAGCTGGGCGGCGCTCGCCAGGGCCGCCTTTGCGGCCGAGCGCGCCATGCTGCCGTACCTCCGGTATCCCGCGGCGGACATCCAGGCGCGGCGGGGCGCGCAGCGGCTCTTCGAGACGTCTTTCGGCTACAACCACTTCCACGTGTATCAGCAGGCGCTCGCCTGGAGCGGCCTCGAAGTGGTCGGCAGCCACGGCTACGAGGAGACCAACATCCCCTTCCAGGCAGGTTTCGTCCTCGGCCTCGACGGCACCCAGCTCAGCCTGCGGCTCAACTACCTCGACTCCGAGCTCGGCCGCGAGCAGGTGGAGTGGCTGGCCGGCCTCTACGGCCGTGCGCTCGACGCCCTGGCCGCGGACCCGGCGGCACGGTATGGCGAGGTGCCGCTGCTCGCGCCTCCCGAGCGTGCGCAGATCCTCGCGGAATGGAGCGCGGGTGGCCCGCCCCTGGGTGCACCCTGCCCGGTGGACGAGCTGGTCGCCGCGCAGGCGGCGCGGACACCCGGCGCACCGGCGGTGCTCGCCGGCGGCGCCTCCCTGACCTTCGCCGAGCTGGTGGCGCGGGCCAACCAGCTGGCGCGCTACCTGCGCCGGCGCGGCGTCGGGGCCGAGTCGCGGGTGGGACTCTGTCTCGATCGCTCGCCGGACCTGCTGGTCGCGGTGCTGGGGGTGATCGCGGCCGGCGCCGCGTACGTGCCGCTGGACCCGGGCCAGCCGATCGAGCGCCGCCAGCTCATCCTCGAGGATGCCGGCTTGTCGCTGTGGCTCGACGGCGAGCTGCTCGCCGAGGAGGCAGCGGAGATCGCCGGCGAGAGCGCCGCGCCCATGCCGAGCGGCGCCGCGCCCGATGCCCTCGCCTACGTGATCTTCACCTCGGGCTCGAGCGGCCGGCCCAAGGGGGTGATGGTCACCCATCGCGGACTCTGCCATTACCTGTGCTGGGCGGCCAGGACCTACGCCGCCCCGGGCGCGGCGGGCGCGCTGCTGCACGGCCCGATCGGCTTCGACCTCGCCGTGACCAGCCTTTTCGTGCCGCTCCTCCTCGGCCAGCCGGTCGTGCTGGTGCCCGAGTCCGAGGGCGTCGAGGCGCTGGCCGCGGCGCTCGGCGAACGCCGGCAGAGCCCGCTCGCTTTCGTCAAGCTGACGCCCAGCCACGCGCGGGCACTGGCATTCGAGATTGCGGTCGACGGCCGGCTCGGTACCGCCAGCGCGTCGCTGATCCTCGGCGGCGAGGCCCTGCTGGGTGAGGACCTGGCCCCCTGGCGCGAGAGCGCCCCCGAGACGGCGATCTGGAACGAGTACGGCCCGACCGAGGCGGTGGTGGGCTGCTCGGCGTGGACCGCCAGAGCCGGTGCGGTCCCACCCGGGCCCGTGCCGATCGGCCGTCCCATCGCCGGGGCGCGGCTGCTGCTGCTCGACGCCTTCCTCGAGCCGGTCGCACCCGGTACGCCCGGCGAGATCTGGATCGGCGGCAGCGGCCTGGCGCGCGGCTACCTGGGCCAGCCGGGGCAGACGGCGGACCGCTTCCGGCCGGATCCCTTCGCGCACCAGGCGGGAAGCCGGCTCTATCGCACCGGCGACCTGGCGCGCTGGCGCGAGGACCGCGCGCTCGAGTACCTCGGCCGCAGCGACGACCAGGTGAAGATCAACGGCTACCGCGTCGAGCCGGCAGAGATCGAGGCCGTCCTCGCCGGCCATCCCGGCGTGCGCCAGGCCGCGGTGGCGGCCACCGGCGGCGCCGGCGAGATCCGGCTCGTCGCCTTCGTCGTCGCACGCGACCCGGCAGCCGATCCCGGCGGCGAGGGTCTCCGTGCCTGGCTCGCGGACCGGCTGCCGCCGTACATGGTGCCGGGACGGATCGTCCTGCGCGCTCGGCTGCCGGCCACCGACAACGGCAAGCTGGACCGGCGGCGCCTGCTCGCCGACGACGCCCTGCAAGCGAGCGAGGAGGCGGCATACGTCGCACCGCGCTCGCTCACCGAGCAGCGGCTGGCGGCGATCTGGGCCGAGTGCCTGGCGGTCGAGCGCGTCGGCATCCACGACAGCTTCGTCGCGCTGGGCGGCCATTCTCTTCTCGCCATCCAGGTCATGCGGCGGGTGGTCGAGGAGTTCGGGGTGCGCGTGCCGCTGCGCACCCTGTACTCGGCGCAGACGGTGGCCAACCTGGCCGCCGAGGTGGTCAGCGCGCAGGCCGAGAGCGCCAACGCCCAGCTGCTCGACGAGCTGCTGCAGGAGATCGAGCAGTCGCCCGGCGCGGCGCCACTCCAGCCTGGTCCCGCAGGGCCGGGGACGAAGACGGAGGTTGCCGGATGAGCGCCTCGCGACCTGGTGCCGGGCAGCGGATCGCCGCCCTCACTCCCGAGCAGCGCGAGCTGCTGCTGCGCCGCCTCAACGAGCGGCCCGCGCCGGCCATCGTCCTTCCCCGGGAGGAGCCCAAGCTCCCGGCCATCCCCGACGGGCCCTACGACCCGCACCGGCCGTGGCCGCTGAGCGACGTCCAGGCGGTCTGCTGGCTGGGCGGTACCGGGCTCTTCGATCTCGGCGGCTCTTCCCCCACGGTCTACGTCGAGTACGAGCTGGCCGGCATCGCGGCAGAGCTGGTGCGGCGCCTCAACCCGGTGGTGGACCGGGCGGTGGCTCGTCATCCCATGCTGCGCACGGTCATCTCGGGCGACGGGATGCAGCGCGTCCTCGCCAAGGCGCCGCCTTTCGAGGTCAGGATCGAGAACCTGAGCCTGCTCGCCGATCGAGAGATCGAGCATCACCTCGAGAGCACCCGCGAGAGCCTGCGCTACGCCCGCCATCGCAGCGACCGCTGGCCGCTGTTCGAGATGGTCGTCCACCAGCTGCCGGGGGAGCGCCTCTGCTTCCAGGCGCGCTTCGACGCGATCCTCGTCGACGGCATCGCGCGCACCCTGCTGCTCGACGAGCTGGTCCGCGGCGTGCTGGCCGAACGAGCCGGGGCCCGGCGCGACGACCCGCCGCCGCTTCCGGTCTCGTATCTCGACTTCGTCAGGGCGACCCAGGGCTTCCGCCTGACCAGCACCTGGCAACGCTGCCGCGCCTACTGGCGGCAGCGCCTGGAGCGTCTGCCGAGCGCCCCGCGGCTGCCGCTGGCCAGGGACTTCGGCCCGCGGACGGTGCCGCGCATCGTCCGGCGCCAGGTCACCGTTCTCGATCACCGCCCGTGGGGCGCCCTGTGCCGGCAGGCCGCGCTGCGGGGGATCACGCCGACCGCCCTCGGCACCGCCATGGTCGCCGAGGTCCTGCGGTCGTTCAGCGAGGAGCCGTGCTTCACCCTGGCCCTCGACGAGTCGTACTGCCCGCCGATCCACCCGCAGATCCGCCAGGTGATCGGCAACTTCACCGCGCTGCACCTGCTGGCGATCGAGGACGCTCGCGGCTCTTTCGAGGAACGCGCTCGCCGGCTGCAGGACCGGCTGACCACCGACATCGACCACCAGCACTTCTTTGGCGGCGAGGCGCTCCGCGAGCTGAACCGGATGCGCCGGGCCGGCGGCCGGGCCACCTTGCCGATCCTGTTCACCAGCATCCTCACCGGCACCCCGGCGCCGGCCACCCCGGCACCGGCCACCCCGGCACCGGCCGCGGGCCCGGCACCGCCGCAGGACCCGCCGGCGGCCGGCGAGCTGCGCCAGGTCGATCTCATGGTCACTCTGCCGCAGGTGCTGCTCGACTGGGTGCTCGCCGAAGAACCCGCCGATCGGTCCTTCGTGCTCATCAGCCAGGCCGTCGAGGAGCTCTTCCCCGAGGGCCTGGTCGCCGACCTCGTCGCCGCCTATCGCGATCTCGCCGCGAGGATCGCGGCCGACGAGACGGCATGGTCCGAGGAGCGGCCGTTGCGATTCACCGGAACGGCCGTCCTGCCTCCCGAGGCGGCCATCGCCACCGGGCAACCGACGCTCGCCGCGCGCTTCGCCGAGCAGGCGCGCCTGCGGCCCGCGGCGCCGGCGCTGGTGACCGCGGAGCGGACCCTCTCCTACGGCGAGCTCGAGCGCTGGTCGGGTGGCATGGCCTGCCGCCTGCGCGGCCTGGGCGTCGAGCCCGGCAGCCCGGTCGCGGTGGCGCTGGGGGACGGCTGGCAGCAGGTCGCCGCGATGCTGGCGGTGCTGCGCTGCGGCGCCGCCTGCCAGCCGCTCGCGCCGGCGCTGCCACCTGCCGAGCTGCAGCACCGGCTCGCGCAGAGTGGCGCTCGGCTGGCGCTCACCCGGGCGCAGCGGGTGGATGGCCTCGCCTGGCCCGCCCACGTCGAGCCGATCGCACTCGACGAGGAGCAAGAGTCCGCGGCGGCCGGGACCCGCGGCGAGCTGGATGGCCAGGAGCCGGACGCGCCCGCCTGGCACCTTGCCGGGAGCGACGGCCATGCCGTCGTCGTCAGCCACCGGGACGCGGCCGCCGCGGCGGCCGAGCTGGGCCGCCTCGCCGAGCTCGCCCCCGGCGACCGCCTGCTCGGGCTCTCGCGGCCAGCCTCCGAGCTGAACCTCTGCGAGATCTTCGCCGCACTGAGCGCGGGCGCCGCCATGGTGATGCCGGCGGCCGGCGAGCGCCGTCCCGAGGCGGTCGCCGCGCTGGCAGCGCGCGAACGGGTCACCGCCTGGAGCTCGCCGCCCGCGGTGTTCGAGGCGGCGCTGCATTGCATCGAGCGGCAGGGTGGGCGGGCCGCGGTTGCCGCGAGCACCCTCGACCGCATCCTCCTCCACCGCGGCCGCATCCCGGCCGGCCTCGCGGCGCGGCTGCACGCGCTTGCGCCCGGCGCCCAGGCCGTGGCGACGTGGGGGACCGCCACCGCGCCGATCGCGGCAGCCGGATCGGTCGGCGCCACCGCGGACGGGCGCGTACCGCTCGCCGCCGCGGCCGGCTGGCAGCTGCACGTGCTCGACGGCGATCGCCTCCCGCGACCCACCTGGGTGCCGGGGGACCTCTATCTCGGCAGGCATCCCGGACGCGAGGCCGGCGGCGAGGCCGCGCGGCTCGCACCGGCCGGCGAGCGGGCGATGCGGCTCCGCGGCGACCGCATCGCCTTGCTCGGCAACGACCCGCCGCCGCCGGCCGAGGCGGTGGGCTACGGCGCCGATCTCGGGCGCGTCGCGGCGGCCTGCGAGCGACATCCGGCGGTGCGCCATGCCATCGTCTCCTGGCGCGCCGGCGAACGCCGGCTGATCGCCTGGCTCCTGCTCCGCGACGGCGAGGCGCCCGCACCGCCCTCCATCCCTGCGGACGACGAGCTGCGCGACCACCTGCTGGCGACCCTGCCCGATCACCTCGTGCCGGCCGTC
>Ga0209580_10001415_pt1 | contig 11111 bp, 14 predicted proteins | sample Coa_R1_5_FD_187153 | JGI IMG/M metagenome (GOLD analysis project Ga0209580, IMG submission 187153) | Surface soil microbial communities from Centralia Pennsylvania, which are recovering from an underground coalmine fire - Coalmine... | ecosystem: Environmental > Terrestrial > Soil >...
CTACGACACACGCTAACGACCCGCCCCCTGCTAAAGATACCCTCACTCGCAGCCCAACGAATAGTCTTGTCCAAGCTCGAACGTGCCGCCCTGCCGTAGCTTGACTTGCCGAAATCCAACCTTGCACAAATCCTTTTTCCATTCGGGCAGAACGCTGTTGATGAACTGCACACGAGTGGCGGTGTCCTTGAACATCTCCGAATCCAAGTTCAACTCATGCCCGCTATTCGCCCCTTCTCCATGCACCCATACAGTGATGTCATAGCCCATCGAAGTCAGCCGTTGCTGCAAGTCCTGAGCGAATGCTTCTCTCGTCTGTTGGCTGCCGCCCAGCGCCTCTTTCCCCTTATTCGTGGCCAGCGTTAACAGCTTCACTGCCTCTTTGTCGTGTGGGTTCTGCTGCAATACTGCCTGTATTTCGTCGTTCGCTTTCCTCAGGTTATCAAGGTTGGCCTTCAAATCGTCCACCGGAGCCGAATCAATCAGAAGTTGCGCCTCAGCCAAATGCTGCGCTCTTATCAGCTTCGTTGTTAGGCTCTTTGCATGCGCAGCTTCGGGAGCCGATTGTGGGATTGCATTCAAGTGACTGAGAGCCTCTGCAATCTGATCGGGAGTCGCACCCGGTTTGAGAGCCATCTTCGCTTGGGATAGATGTTCGCTCGGCTTGAGAGCATTGAACTGAGCCTCTTTTGCGTTCGCTTCGATGGTCGCCGAGGATTCTGATTTCTCTGGGCTGCCCCCGCTATTGGAGTTATCCGAAGGGGATTTGCCAAGCAGCCCGATGATAATCACTAACCCAATGCCGCCCATGACAAACCAGAGAATCTTGGACTTTGGTTTCTGTTGCGGCTGAACGGTTCGAGCTATCGGAGCCGGAGTCATCGGCGGCGGCGATGGGGGTTTGGGAAGGGATTGCGGTCTCCCGCACGACTGGCAAAATCGGGCATCCTGACTCAAAGCGGAGCCGCAGTTTTGGCAATACATCAGTGAGGTACTCCTGCCGCTGTCTTCGCCGAGCCGCCTTGTAGTTTTTGCTGAACAAGATTGAAGAATTTGTCTGCCGCCGCATCCATCGTTGAGAAACTGGAAGTGGGCATCCCGGCAAGGTCGGCTATCTTTGCGATACGTTCCTGTTCAATTTCCTGCAACTTCAACTCATGCTCTTTGGTCAGGATTTCTTTCTGCTTGGCGATATACGTCGCAAGGTCGATGTCGTGGATGACTTCATAGTGCGTTTCGTAGTTGCTCTTCTCCTGCTCCAGCGCAGCCACTTTGCTTTCCAGTTGATTCTGCAACTGCTGTTCCCGAACCTCGTAAGCGCCTGACGGAACGTATGGGACATTGCCCCGGTCTCGGTGAAAGAATACTTCCAGTTTCGTGCTGCCATCGGGAAGCGGTTCGACGGTGATTTCTTCGACCACCCGGAACGTAACGCCGGGAAGAGTCGTGGCGAATTGGAAGCTTTTGATTTCCTCGCCCGAATCGGTAAGGTTCTTGAGACCCTCATCCTGTGGAATTAAAATTCGATGCCCAGCGGCCGCTTTCTGGGCTGCCTTGAAGACATCATCCACTGACGCACTGAGCGTCGTGCTCTTTGGGTTGGAGAATGCCGCTGAGGACAGAAGCAGGCAAACACTGACCATTCCGTAGCGACGGAACAATGTCATAATGCTTCCTTTTGTTACGGACTTCGAGTAGGCCGGGGAGGAGCCGCAATTGTCCCACCGCCGTGCGTCGAAATGCAAATGCAGTTTTTTAGAGGTTGGTTTCGACCACGGTCTGACCTGATGTGGGGCAGTACCACGCCGCCATCATCGGATCGGGGTGCCCATACGGATTCGATTCGACGGGCGTCATCGTGCGCTGGACAAGCGGAATCTTGTGCAGCTTGCAAATCCGGGTACCGTCATCCCGTTCTTCGATTCCGCATTCCTGAGCCATGAGGCTATTCTACTAAACATTCATCATCGAAATCGCCTCAGGCTTGGAACCTGACCTGCTCTACGTTCATCGGTGTTGCTGAAGGGACTACTCTGGTGGCCAAATCCCTATTAGAATCATTCTTCTCTCCCATGCCGACGAAAAACTGGACTGGCACGAGCCGGGGAACTGGCGCAGAGTGGAAGGTGTACCTCGGTGACGCTTTAAGCGTCCTGAAACGCCTGCCCGAAGAGAGCTTCGACTGCGCCATCACGTCACCCCCATACTACTGGCTACGGGACTATGGGGTTGAGGGCCAAATCGGACATGAAGAAACAGTAAATGAATATGTGACGGTCATGGCAGACGTAATGGATGAGGTTCGCCGAGTACTGACGGATCAGGGCCTCCTGTTCCTGAACGTCGGGGATACCTACTACTCCGGCAAGGGTAAGTCCCATGGAACAGACCCCAAGAGCACTAAGCGCCGCTTCGGTCTCCGGGCTGTCGATAAGAGTGGGGGGGTTGGCATTGGAATTCGTCCCAAATCAATGATCGGAATACCGTGGCGTGTGGCGATGGAAATGGCAAAGAGGAAGTGGGTGCTTCGGAGCGCCATCATCTGGCATCGTAAGCACGCTCTCACTGAAGCCGTGCTTGACCGTCCTCGGCGGAGCTACGAAAACGTCTTCATGTTCGCCAAGGACAGGCGGTACTTCTTCAACAGAGCGGCCTTGCGAGATATCTTGGTGGAGGAAGACGTTTGGACGATACCCGCCCGTCCGAAAGCAACAAACGGCATTGACACAGCACCGTTCCCCGATGAACTCGTTGAACGCTGCCTCGAAATGGGCTGCCCCGCAGGCGGTAGGGTGTTAGATTGCTTTGCAGGGAGTGGAACCACTGTCAGGGTGGCCGTGGCATCCGGCAGGTCAGCAACAGGTATTGATTTGAACCCACAATTCTGCGAGTACATGGTTGAGCAGCTTCGGGGGATGCTGTAAGCTCCTATGTACCTTCCGCCAGAACTAATTCGACAGGCACTCTCCGGCCTCAAGGGCATTCACCCTTTCTTTGGGATCACTTATCTGGTTTGTAAAAAAGGGCAGCTTCCTGTCGGAAAGATGACCAACTTCCCCATCAACAAGGCGGAAGAGGAATTCCTGAGGCTGCATTACAAGCCAGATTTGAAGTCCAGCTACTACTTCCAGCCGTTTCGAACATCGAGCCTTCAAGGGCCTTGGCTATCCCACAAGTACCCATATTCAGGATCGCAGAAGACACGCACAAGTGGAGAGCTATCGAAGGCATTTCTGCACAAAAGAGCCACTGACCTGTGGGGCTGGCAGAGCGACTACATCAAGGTTCTACGCTCCAAGATGAATATAGATAAAACGGAGCGGATTCCTGCTCTCTGGCTTGCCGTGTGGCTCTACAGGGAGCGGGATTGGCCCAAAGCGACAAACGGAGCGTCCATCGTTCGACACTTTCTTCGAGAATTTCAGATTAATGATGAAGAGCAAGAGGAACTGTTCAGAACGACAGTACCCGATATAGCGCCTGATTTTCTGATTCCCGAACCCTACACGGACGACCAGCTACTGAGGTCTGATATTGGACAAGCACCCGATGCTGCCCCGGAAGAAGGTGGCACCCTTCGGTATCTCGATATAGCGGGTATTGGCCCAACTCACCATCTGGAGTTCAATCCCGCAGAACGTCTATCTGTCATCACCGGAGACAACGGCCTGGGCAAGACCTTCATTCTGGAGTGCGCATGGTGGAGTCTGACGGGGCAGTGGGCTGAACGGCAGGCCTATCCAAGAATGGACGCTGGTAGGGATGAGCCTGCGATTACGTTCACGATAGCGGGCCAGAAGAACCTCCCGCAGAAGAAGACAATTAAATTCGACTATAACTCCCAACGTTGGCCTATGCCCAAAGGGCGTCCCACGATACCGGGCTTGATTTTGTATGCACGTGTGGATGGTTCCTTCGCTGTGTTTGACCCCGTGCGTCATGGCAATGAAGCCTTAGACCAACGTGCGGCTTTGGTCTTCACACGAGATCAGGTCATGAATGGTCAGGGAAAGCGGATCGAAGGTCTGTTACGAGACTGGGTGGGGTGGCAGCGAAGTCCAGACCAAACCGCATTTGAGATGTTCAAAGCCGTCCTGCACAGGCTGTCGCCGCCCGACATGATGCCACTGGTGCCCGGTGACCCGGTGAGGTTGATGGATGATGCGAGGGAAATACCCACGTTGAAGCATGCCTACGACACCGTTCCATTCACCAATGAATCGGCGGGTGTGAAAAGGATCGTGACGGTGGCGTATTTGCTTGTGTGGGCGTGGAACGAGCACAAAGTCTTTTCCGGTCTCTCGAAGAAAGCACCCCAGAACCGCATGGTGATTTTGATTGACGAGATGGAAGCTCACCTTCATCCCAAGTGGCAGCGGGTTGTGCTGCCTGCCCTTCTCGACGTAACGAGCATTCTGGGGAAGGAACTCGAAGCTCAGGTCATCATTGCGACGCATTCGCCTTTGATACTTGCGTCGCTGGAACAGGATTTTCACGATCCAATTGATAAGCTCTTCCATCTTCAAATAGCAGAGGATGAGGTCAAGTTTGGTGACGTTCAATTCGTCCGCCATGGTCGAGTAGATGCTTGGCTCACGTCCGAATTGTTTGAGTTAAGGCAACCCACTTCGCAACCAGCCGAGAATGCGTTGGAGCGTGCGAAAGCCACACTTGCCGAAGAGAGCCCGAACCCAGAGGCCATCAGGGAAATACATCGACAACTCACCGAGACATTGCCTGCTGATGACGAATTCTGGCCTCGTTGGCTGTATTTTGCTCAGCAGAAGGGAGTCAAGCTTTGATTCCTGTAGCTCCGCAGCCAGAGCCGGCCACGTTTGCTGCACAGGTAAGAAACCCCGGTAGAGCTTTCCTGAGGCACACTCCTCGTCCCACACGAGACGAATTCAAAAAGGCACAGTATTGGATGGCCTGCCTTCCTGACCTCCGTGCCACCTATAGAAGCATTTGTGCCTACTGTTGCCTGTGGGTTCCGATGGACAGCAGTGTGGATCATTTTCTGCCCAAGTCCACGCATCCCAACCTCGCATATGAGTGGAGCAATTATCGTCTGGCACATCAGAAAATCAACAGCTATAAGGGGGACAAGACTGGCCTACTCGATCCGTTTCACATCCAGCCCGGATGGTTCATCCTCGACTTTGCAAACTCGTATGTGAAACCGAACCCAGCGACGAATCAGGCTGTTCAAAATTCAGTGGCACACACCATCGCTGTGCTGAGGTTAAATAGCGACGACTCTCTGGTGCAGATGCGGTTCTCGCTTGTGAGGGACTACTCAAAGAACGACATCACAATGGCCTTCCTCGATTCCCACTATCCGTTCATCGCTTCTGAGTTGAAGAGACAGGGCGTACAGGACAGCATCAAGGGAACCATTCCTTAAGGCGACTGCTTCCGGCTTGGTAACCTGCGAGTGATGCCTTCAGGATTACACAAAAAACTACCATCCGGCCCCACGGTCAGGTCAAAAACGTAATCTCTGCGAAAGTTGTCGGCACTCAGCGTCACAACCATTTTCCACTCGCCCGGTGTAATCTCGCCAACCTCTACGAGGCGGAATTGAGTGTAGTTCGTCGCTGGGCCGATGTCCGTGACTGCGAAATTCTTGCCATCGTCCGTCACCCCAATAATTAGATTCTTCGTATGTCCACGGCCAATGTTCATGATGGGCTGGTGCTCAATCCAGCCGCCATAATCTACCAGCAATTTCTGCCCAGAACCGCCGATGTATCCGATGTGAGCGATTACGTTTGTGGCGTCTCCGAACCCATCATTTCTAAACGACATGATGAAGCAATTCTTCCCTGTACCGATTCCTTGGGCAAACGCAGCTTTGTAGGTGAGAGCCTTAATGTCCGGCGCTGGCTCCGGCGCTGAGTGTTTGCCGTCATGAGGGAGCGACGTGGGTTGAGTGTTCGACTGGGTGGGCGAGAATACAGGAGATATGGTCGGCGAAACGTTGATGTCGATGTGAGGCAAGCTGGGGGGATTGCTTGGAGGCGTAGCGTTACCGCTGGCCGCCATCTTTTTGATGGCCCACCAAACGATAGCGAGCACAGTGATGCCCCCGCCTGAAAACAGCCATGTCTTATTTTGCAGAATCCAATTCCACACAGCCGTACCACAGCCTCCGATTCACCAGTTTTTGTTTTAGGGAAGCCTGCTGACCAGATTTCATTGTAGGCCAGACTGAGCCCCCGGTGTTTCGATTTTGACAGCCGGGGCAGTGGTCGGCGAGAAGGGTAACGATTGGAGTCGTCGAATGGTCTTGGTGGATCAATTTGGCCGGAAATACCGACCCCAGAAGAACACGTTCAAATGGCTGGGCCTCCACAGCCTAAGGTTTCGTCTTCATGAACAATGGATGTTTGCTGCCACCAGACCCGCCCCCGTTATACCGGAAGCCTTCCTTTTCATACTCAAGCTGAATCAGCATAAAGTGGCGGGAGATGGTCACGTTGTCTCCAAACAGAGTGTCTCCGGGATTCGCCACGAGCATGTAGGAATTCTGGCCATCAGCCGACTCAAATACATCCATCCTTCGTCGCTCCGGTGATCCCGGTTTGATGTACTCGACGTTGAACACATTCCCACCCTTGGGGAACACTGGAGCGGCTTCCGGTTTGTTCCTGTCGCTCCATGACTTGATCTGGCCGAGGTTCTGGGCGGTACCGTAGCGTTTGAGTACCTTCAGAGTGAGCGCCGCCGCTCCGACCGGAGCTTCGACGATCTCCAAGTCGTCACAATGCACATGGTTAGCCAAAGCGGTTGATGAATGGAAACCAACTGGCGTGAAGAGCGTCACGACCTCATTCTCGATCTCCACAATCTCTACTGCATCGCCCCACTGACTGTCGTCGGCATTCACTACCTTCGCTTTGGCTCCCCGATACTTCTGAAGCCGTTCGGCGGTTCGCTCCGCTTTGGTAGGTGTCTTCTTCGTGTGAGTTGCTATTTGGGCTAATGCCTCACTTGCCCGTTGCCTCTGAGTGTTAGCCTCCCGGCGCTGCTCGTTGGCCTCGTCACGAAACCTGTTCGCTTCACGGTTCTGTTCGATTGCATCTTCTCGGAACTTATTGGCTTCACGGCGAAGTTCATTCGCTTCACCAGAATGCTGATATTCCAGAAAAGCGATGACGAGGGCAGGAGCCGCTGCCAAGGCGCTCAACAGCCATTGGTGCTCAAACAGGAAGTCTTTGATTGATGTGTAGAATGCGAGGGCCAGAAAGAGCAAATCGACAATCGCAGCTATAACTGCCACTCGTTTCATGTTTCGCTCCGAGGGAGAAGCTAACTATAGCAAATGGTGTTTTTTATGCTGGCCATCGTGCTTCAATTTGCGAATCATCCAAAAAGATGGCCGCAAAAGCAGGTTCACGAAATGCCTTCAGGATCGCCAACCGCAAGGTGTCCTCAAGTTTGTCATAGAGGTTGATGTCTGCTCTGGGCATGTCGTACAAAAATGAATCTCCGTGGCTGAGACGAGAGCGGAAACCGTAGGCGGCGTCCGACTCGGAGGTCGTCATCGCAGGCGCACCAACATCAACCGCAAGCGCCGGAACCCTGTACTTGAAATGCCGGGTACTGCCCTGCGTACCTGTGTGGACGAGAGCTTCCAAAGCGGTTGCAATCATCGTCCACCGTAGGTCGGCATAGTACGTTCGCTGTGCATAGTCGAAATACCAGAGAGCACGAGATACCCTTCGTGGGAACGAGGGTTGGGTCAAAGGTTCGGATTGAACATCAACCTCTGCCAAAAGCACGGCCTCTGGAATAGTAAGCCAATCTCGTGTGTGGCTCGGCGACAGATACACATCGGGGGAGATGCCATGAAGCTCAGCCGGAACTATGGCCAAGGCTTGGTCGGTCTGCCTTACTCTGGCCGCATATCTGAAGCCCACCGTGGTCGGATGGATCAGGCGAGACATTGCCACTAATCGTGATAGACGGTGGTCGTCATCCCACCGATGAATCTCAGCCTCAGGAGGAATGTCACGGCCATATACGTACATTTGAGCATATTGCCGAACGGGAGCGGGCGTACCATGTACCTTGGGCTCGCAGGTATCCATGAGGGTCTTTGCAAGATCGGCGTCCAGCTTTCCCATCCAAAGTCCTCGGCCCATTTCAAGCCGATCCTGCACCGGGGGAGATGATTGCAGTAGTTGCTGTGCGCCATCTCGAAACATCCCGCCATTCGGATGTAACACGACATCAAACGTTGGCATTGGCTTTACTCGACTCCCCTAAGCGACGCAGTTGCGAATTTTGCAGGCCAAACCAGAGAGTATCACTTAGACTGTGGGCTGAGTGTCTGTCGAGCCACCATGCTCTACAATTTCAAATTCTTTGCTCTCGCCTACTTGAATGACTGGTGGCAGTATGACCGAAACTTCGCTTCAGGCCTGCACCCCCAAGGAAGCTCTCGGCGGGAAAGCCTCGTGAAAGCGGCCACCTACTATCAGGTAATAAGGCTCTTCCCAAAGGCGCAGGATACCTCGGCTCGATTAAATAATGCCCTGAATCAGTTGGACGGAGCACTTTCTGGGTCGAGTACCATCGTCACTCCCTCAAACGTCGATTCAATCGTAACCACGTTGGCCACAAAGCTCGGCTTGGCGTACAAAAGAAAGTCGAGCAAAGCCGCTGAGCTTACCTCCGCAGCATCAAAATTCTTGTGGATTCGCCGTCGATCACCAGTCGTCATTTTCGACTCAAGGGCGCACAGGTGCCTGATACGCATGAACGCCCTGCCCGGTGAGACCTATGATACGTTTCGCAAAGCTTGGCTTGCAGAATTCCAGACCTACGAGACACAAATCCGGTCGGCTTGTCATGGCCTCCGTAGCAGCGGCGTCAAAGATTTTGCACCCGATAGCAAGGCGAAGAGTGGCGTGAAATCCCTGCTGCACCAAAGATGGTTCCACGAGAGGGTATTCGACAAGTTTCTTTGGTGGAATGGTGGGTAGAGCCTTTCGGTTCTGATTCCCCACAAACCTCCCACAAGTAACGAGCGGCCCCGGATCATGGGATAATCCAGCTATGGAACCCGTGAAGAGTCGTGAAGACTTTCTTGAGGCCGATCCACGTCTGAGTGGATTCGTCTTGGTGGACACGACAACTGGCGCAATGCGGGACGCCACGATTGACGACCACTACGCTTATCTTCAGGGCTTAGACCTCAATCCGGGTGTGCCTGAGCCTGTCGTAAACTACATAAACGTCGTAAAGAACCTCTACCTGTATGGGTGGCTCTGCTATCCGTTTTTCACGGTCTGCCAAACCCACGCAGCTATGGCCGTGGAAATGGCGCTCAGGCTCCGTATGCCGCAACCAACGGGCCAGGACAGGCGCACCCTCAAGCCGCTATTGCAGGCCGCAATTGCGAAGGGGTTGATTCAAGACTCTGGATTTCCCAGTCTTCCCGACAAGCAGGCTGAGGCACGGCTATTCTACGAAGAGTTGGAAAAAGAGATGGGAATCAAGACCGCTGTACAGCCCACGCCCTACGTTCAAGTATTGCTGGAGTGCTTGCCCCGACTTAGGAACGAGTTCGCCCATCCACATGATGCGTGGGTCGTTAGTCCGGGCATGGCACTGGAGCCAGTTCGTTTGGCAGTTGAAATCATCAACCAGCTATGGTGATCCGCCACCCGAAAGGTTGAAGAGTTAAGCAACGGAGGCCACCTATGTACGAGAGAACTTCCAAGGATACGCATCTGGATACCATCTGGTACGAGATGGATATGCTGGAGTTTTCGTACAGAGAATTCAAACAAAACGCTCCCCAGCCGCAGAGTCCACAGTGGAACCTGCTGATTGAAGGATTTTTGCTGCACTACCGAAACCTAATCCAATTCTTTTCCGGCAGTGAGGATCGCCACAAGCGATACAAGGGAAATGATCTGAGCACATTTGATCCTCTTCCATGGGCCAAGCGACAACTAACCAAAGAGGAGAGTGGCACGATCAGAGTACCCGGCGAGAAGTTGGACAAAGCCTATTCGCACAAGATTTCCAACCTACTGCAACACTGCACGGTGCAGCGAGTAGAGCCTCTGCAAGGTTGGGAAATGGAACAGATGTACGGAGAGATTGAACCTCTGATGGCTTCGTTTGCTAAGTCCTTTTCCCGTACAACGGGGAAGGCTCAGGCAACACTGGACAGCACCGCCAATTCAACCGCTACAGTCATCGTGTACAAGAGCGGAATCTAAGGCTTCTCAGCGCACAACGTCCCGGTCTGCGCCCGGCACTTACTCGCCTAATTCCATGTGATCTCAAAGACGGCACAGACATCCGACTGGCCAGCGACAGACCCGACGAGGTACGCTGGCATTGGGGGCAATTTCAGATGGGCACGCCCGTTCCAGAAGTCTTCAAGATTTTCAGCCTGCACCGATATTTCCTGTGGGCTCTCGCCATGCACGACCAGTATGAGAAAACTGGGCAGCGAATCTCACCAACACCCAGTTTCTTCGAGAACGAAGCGGCCAACGAAGCCTTCATGTACCTGAGCTACTGGTATGCCGGGCTCTACGTGGTTTGCGAAGGCTGGCAGGAATTGAAATTGGTTGACCCCGAAATAAACGGCCTTCTGAAGTCTCCTCATCTGGAAGTGCTGAAGCGATTCCGCCACGGAGTTTACCATTACCAAGCCGACTACTTTGACAAACGCTTCATGAACGCATTCACGCTGGGCAAAGACTTCGACGACTGGGTAACCTCACTCGCACATGCATTGAATCGGTACCTCGATGTATGGGCCAAGAGCCAGACCGCTGCTCTCACACCCTCCCAACCATGACTGCCGGCCTTGCCATTTCTTCTTTAGCCTCTCAGCCTCAGTCTGCTACGGAAGCATGTACTTCATGCCAAATGACATGGCTCAGGTCAGGCCATGGTTAGCTCCTCACCACGTCCCATGCGAGCGCCATACGTCCCGTGCCGGGGTTGGGTCGCTTACCAGCTTCACGAATGATCCCGTGTCTCGCCAGAGGCCGGAGCAGCGGACTACAACTGATCTCCGGTATACCCGTAGCGAGGCTGATTTCCTTCTGGGTGCTTGGCCCACAGGCTCCCAGATAGTC